>JADMIO011418021.1_pt1 | contig 24762 bp, 32 predicted proteins | sample 8958161 | NCBI WGS metagenome assembly JADMIO01 (sample SAMN16585339, study PRJNA669376) | soil metagenome | isolation source: Crop rotation soil | place: USA: Cullars Rotation, Alabama | collected 2011
TGCCTCCGCCCACCGGTTCGGCAATGCGGTGGAACAGCCGGTCGCGCAGGCTCTCGAGCTCACTGGTGAAGCCCATGATATTGACCAGCGGCGAGCGCAGGTCATGAGTGACCACATAGGCGTAGCGCTGAATCTCGACGTTCGCCTCCTCGAGATCGGCGGTGCGCTCGGCGACCCGGGCTTCGAGCTCGGTGTTGAGCTCCTTGACCGCGGCTTCGCTGGCGACGATCTCCCGGGCGTTGCGGCGGAAGATAAGGAAAGAGCCATACGCCAGGGCCGCGATGATTGCCACGCCCAGCAGGTTGACCACGAACAGCGCGAGATCAGTGCCATCGACCGTGCGACGCTCCAATGCGATCACGGCATTCGCCTGGCTGGTCATGTCGGCAATGTGCTCGGTGATCTCGCGCATGAGGTCGAGGCCTTGGCCGGTCGAGACAAGGCCAAGCGCCTTATCGTGCTGGCCGGCGAGGTCGAGGTCGACGGTCCGCGCCAGCTCATCCAGTTTCGCCTCGAACAGGCGCCGGAGCGTCCCGGCGCGCGCCTGGGCGTCGGTCTCCGATCCCGCCAGAGCCACCATCTGGCTGAGGCCTGGGAGGATGCGGTTCCGGGTTGCGTTGTAATCATCGAGGTAATCGGACTTGCCGGTCAGAAGATAGCCACGCTGGCCGCTCTCGGTGCGCCGGATATCGGCCCGCAGATTGGCAAGCAAGTTGGTGACCGTCAGGGACTGGGTCAGCCGCTCGTTGGCGGCCTGGGATTGGCGTATGAGCCAGACCGAGGCCAGACTCATGAGGAGCACGACCGCAAAGCCGGCCGCGACAAGGGCAATCTGGGACGGGGCGTGAAAGCCTGAGCGGATCATCGGCGGCACGGAGGATTGGGCTTCAATAATGCCGGAGACGGAGCAGCGCGCCCCGAAACGCCGAGTACGTTTCGGACGCGGTAGTTCGTATTGTCGGAACTCCCCTGTTCTGTGCCCCGAAAGCACCCCCGCGCCCGCGGCAGCTGCCATCAGCCAGCGCATAAACCCCGTCCTCGTCCGAGCGTTCCCAACCGCAAGAAATTTATCGGCCGACGCGCTCGATCAATGCCTGAGCGGCGGCCGGATTGCGGACCTTGGCTCCCGAAATGAAATAGACGAAGGCATCGCCGCTCTGTGCCCAGGTTTGGGCTTGCTTGGCCCAGCCGTCCAGCGCCTTCGGCGGATAGCCGGTCGGCACGTCCTCCGCGCTCCGCATCAAGCGCGCATAGGCGAAGCCGGCGGTCGGTTCATCGATCTTTGGGAAGGTTTCGTCATCGGCAAAGACGATCGCAACCTGGTGCTGCCGGGCAAGGTCGTAGAACCGCTCAGACTTGAAGCTCTCGTGCCGAACCTCCAAGGCATGGCGCAGTGGCAGCCCGGCGATCTCCCGCGGCAGAAGCTTGAAGAAGCCGGCGATGTCCTCGGCATCGAATTTCTTGGTGCCCATCAGCTGCCAGTTTATCGGGCCAAGCTTCGGGCCGAGTTCCGCCAAACCCTGGCCTACGAAGCGCTCGACCGATTCCCCGGCGGTGGCCAGGACCTTGCGGTTGGTGCAGTAGCGCGAGCCTTTGACCGAAAAAACGAACCCGTCCGGTGTCTCATCCCGCCATTTGATCCAGCTGGCGGGTTTGAAGGTCGAATAATACGTGCCATTGATCTCGATCGAGGTGAGCTGCCTGGAGGCATATTCCAGCTCGCGCTTTTGCGAGAGTCCGGCGGGATAGAACGCCCCGCGCCAGGGCTCGAACGTCCAGCCTCCGACTCCCACCCTGATCTTCCCGCCGGTGCTGCGCTTGGCCATCCGAAGCCCGATTCCCATGAGATGGTTAATAGTAGCTGCGCGGGCGCCAGCTTGACCAGAGAGCTGCGGTAATTCCCGACTTCTGATGCGGCTTTGCGGGGCGGCTTGGCAAAAACAATTCTTCGCGAGAGCGCGGGATTCAGGCTGCGCGGGCGTTGAACAGAGAGCAGAATTGGGCAACCGAAGAATTTAGTTTTCGACTCATGAAGAAAACCCTCGCAACCACCCGGCTGACCGTTGCCGCCTTGTCGCTCTTTAGCCTGAGCGCCTGCGCGGTCGAGGCGCCGACTGGTCCCAGCGTTCCGGTCATGCCCGGCGACAACAAGACCCTCGGCCAGTTCCAGCAGGATGACGCGACCTGCCGCGGTTTCGCCCAGCAACAGACCGGCATCTCCCCGGGCGCCGCGGCGAACCAGGCGGGGGTCGGCACAGCGGTGGTCAGTACCCTGGTCGGCGCTGCGGTTGGCGCACTGATCGGCACGGCCGCGGGCAACCCCGCGATCGGCGCCGCCATCGGCGGCGGCGCGGGCCTGCTGACAGGTGCGGCGGCCGGTACCGGCAATGCCGCGATCTCGGCCGAGAACATCCAGAACCGCTACGACATCGCCTATCAGCAGTGCATGCAGACCACCGGCAACCGAACGACTATGGCCCAGGCCGTGATCCCGCCCCCGGGTCCGGCCTATCCGGCACCGGCGCCGGCCTACGCCTATCCTCCCCCGCCGCCGGCCTACTACTATCCGCCGGCCTACTACTATTATCCGCCACCGCCGGTCTACTATTACCCGCCGCCCCCCGCGTATTACGCCCCTGGCATCGGGATAGGCGCCACCTTCGTCTTCGGCGGGGGGCACCGCCACCACTGGCACTAACACTCCGAGGCCGGCGTTTTTGCCGGCCTCGTCGCTTGGTCGCGCGGCTTGAAAGTTGCGCCGCCTCCGGCGAAGCTACGCGGCATTCGCATCAGGGGACTGCGATGCCCGACTTTCCCATCATCGACAGCCATGTGCATCTCGCCGATCCGGGGCGGTTCGGCTATGCCTGGACCAAGAACGCGCCATCCCTCAATCGCCGAGTGCTGGTAGATGACCTGATGCGGGCCGCAGCGCCGGTCGAGATCGAGCGCTTGGTCTTCGTCGAGGTCGATGTCGACCTGCCCCAGCATGTCGAGGAGGCGAAGTGGGTCGACGGCATGGCGGCGTCCGACAAGCGGATTGCCGGCATGGTGGCGGCGCTGCCGCTGGAGCGGGGCCACGCGATCGAGGGCGAGCTCGGCCAGCTTCTGCAGAACAAGGTGCTGCGCGGCATCCGCCGCCTGATCCAGAACCAGGCCGATCCGGACTTCTGCATCCGGCCGCGTTTCATCGAAGGCCTGAAGCTGCTGGCCAAGCACGATCTGGTGTTCGACATCTGCGTCTTCCACCGCCATATGCCGAACGTGATCAAGATGGTCCAGCAGTGCCCGGAGCTCCGCTTCGTGCTCGACCATATCGGGAAGCCGGGCATCCGCACCGGCCTGACCGAGCCCTGGCGCCAGCACATGAAGGAGCTGGCTTCGCTGCCCAACGTCGTGTGCAAGATCTCGGGCGTCGCCACCGAGGCCGATCACCAGAACTGGACCCGGGAGCAGCTCAAGCCCTACATCGCCCATGCCATCGACTGCTTCGGCTTCGATCGCTCGATGTATGGCGGCGACTGGCATGTCATGGAGCTGGCCCATCCCTATCCGAGCTGGGTCGAGATCGTGGATTGGGTGATCGAGGGCTCCAGCGCCGAGGAGAAACGCAAGCTCTACCGCGACACCGCCATCAAGGCCTACCGCCTGGATCGATGAACGCGCCCATTCCCCACTGGCGGCGCAAGGCCATCAGCATCGCCGCGATGCGCGAGCTCGCGCGCGCAACCCTGCCCAAGCCGGTCTTCGATTTCGCAGACGGTGGCGCCGAGGATGAATGGACGCTCCGCCGGAATGAGACGGCGTTCGACGATCTCGCTTTGCTGCCGCGGCCGCTGGACGGCGCCGCCACCCGCGATCTCTCAGTCAGCCTGTTCGGCCAGAAGCTCAGTCTCCCCGTGATCGTCGGCCCCACCGGTCTCGGGGGCCTGTTCTGGCCCGACGGCGAGCGCTGCGCCGCTCGCGCGGCCAAAGCGGCCGGCACCGCCTACTGCCTCAGCCATGGATCGGTCTGCACGCTGGAGCAGCTGGCCGAGACCGGCGCCGCCCCGCGCTGGATGCAGATCTTCATATATCGCGAGCGCGGCTTCACCCGCGAGCTCGCCGACCGCGCCGCCAAGGCCAAGTATGACGCCCTGGTACTGACCACCGACAACCAGATTCTGGGCAACCGAGAGCGCGATCTGCGCAACGGCTTCACCATCCCGCCGCGCTTCAAGCCCACCGACATGGCGGCGATGGCGCTGAAGGCCGAATGGCTCTGGCGCATGCGCGGCGAGCTGAAGCGGGTGACCTTCGGCAACTACGTGCGCCCCGGCGAGAAGGCGGACATCAAGACTCTCGCCGGCCGCATGTCTTCGCTGCTCGACCCTTCCATGAACTGGGCGGACGTCGCCGAGCTCCGCAAGGGCTGGTCTGGGCCGCTGATTCTGAAGGGCGTACTGCATCCCGCCGAGGCGGAGAAGGCGTTGGAGCACGGCGTCGACGGGCTCATCGTCTCCAATCACGGCGGTCGGCAGCTCGACGGCGCGGCCTCCGGCCTGGACGCGCTGCCCAGGGTGCTCGACGCGGTCCAAGGACGCATTCCCGTGCTGGTCGATGGCGGCATTCGCCGCGGCAGCGACGTGGTCAAGGCGCTGGCCTTGGGTGCCGCCGCCTGCATGATCGGCCGGCCCCAGCTCTGGGGCGTCTCGGTCGCCGGCGAAGAAGGGGTGGCCCGGGTGCTGGAGATCTATCGCCAGGAGCTTGACCGCGCCATGGGACTCTGCGGCGTCACCAGCATCGCCGCGATCGACAAGTCGTTGCTGCTCAACCACAAGATCGGACAGACGCCATGATCAAGGACCCGCCCATATTGAGGATCCGGCGCAAGTTCCCGCGCCCGTCCAAGAAGATCCTGGCCGCCTTCGCCGGCGTGCCCACCGGTTTCGTGACCGATGCGATGAACGGGCGCGGCGCGCTCGACTACCGCATCAAGCCGCTGGCGCCGGCGAAAGAGGTGATGGTCGGCATCGCCATGACCTGCCATTGCGGCCCGGCGGACAACTTGGCACTGTTCGGCGCCCTCGCGACCGCGGAGCCGGGCGACGTGCTGCTGGCCGCCACCGACGGCTTCACCGAGACTTCCGTGACCGGCGATCTGCTGCTCGGCATGGCGAAGAATCGCGGTCTCAGGGGCATCGTCACCGACGGCGTCGCCCGTGACGTCCCGGGCATCCTTGCCGTCGGCCTGCCGCTCTATTGCATCGGCGTCAACCCGAACTCGCCGGCGCGCAACGGCCCCGGCACCGTCGGGCATCCGATCGTGATCGGCGGCGTCGCGGTCACGCCCGGCGATATCGTGATCGGCGACGGCGACGGCATCGTCATCGTCCCGCGAGGGGAGGCTGATATCGTTCTGAAGCGCCTCGACGACGTGAAGAAGGCCGAAGCGACAATGGACGCCAAGGTCAAGGGGGGCCTGCAGGTCCCCGACTTCATCAATTCGATCCTCGGCTCCGATCGGGTGATCGAGGAATAGGCGTTTAGCGCTTGACACGGAACCGCCGCAGCAGCCACCGCCGCGACGGTGGTATGTCCAGGGCGATGAACGCGAGGCCGAGCGGGATCATCCAGAAGCCGAGGATGGGCAGGAACCCGAGCACGCCGCCGCAGATCAGCAGCAGCCCGAGCACCGAACGCAATCCCCACGGCACATGCGCATCGGCCCAGGTGACGCTATGCCGGATAGTGCGCCCAAACCGCTGCTTGGCCCTGCCGAAAGCTGTTTCGCCCATGGTTGTGACCTCGATCCGCCCAGATGAACGGACCGGTCGGGGGCTTTGTTCCCGCGGCGCTACCGCTCGCTGCGACTGCTGACCAGGCTCTCCACCAGCAATGCCACGATGATGATGGTGCCGATGGCAGAACCTTGCCAGAAGGGCGACACGCCCATCAGGTTCAAGCCGTTGCGGATCATCACCATGATGAGCACGCCGACCAGGGTGCCGATGATCGAGCCGCGGCCGCCGAACAGGCTGGCACCGCCGATCACCACCGCGGCGATGGCGTCGAGCTCCATCATGTTGCCGGCCAGGGGATCGGCGGAGAGAATCTGCGCCATGGAGAAGGTGATGGCGACCGCCGCCAGCGCGCCCGAGATCACGTAGGGCAGCACCGAGTAGAAGAACACGCTCAGGCCGGCCGCGCGCGCCGCTTCCTTGTTGGAGCCGATGGCGTAGATGGTACGCCCGCCCTTGGTATAGGTCAGGTACGCCCAGGCCGCGACATAGAGGAGTGCCAAGAACAGCACGTTAGCCGGGATGCCGAGGAAGTCGGTATAGACGATGTTGGAGAGCTCGGAGGGGATGTTGGAGATCGAGGTCTGGCCGGAGAAGATGTAGGCGAGGCTGCGCCCGATCGCCATCACGCCGAGCGTCACCACGAACGCCGCGAGGCGAAAATAGGCGATCAGCACGCCCGACAGGAGACCGATGCCGGCGCCCGAAAGCACGGCGAGGAAGATCGCGACCGGTATCGGCATGCTTTGCAAGGAGAGGCCGAGGATGATACCGGTCAGTCCGGCAACCGAGCCAACCGACAGATCGATGCCGCCGGTCAGGATGACGAAGGTCATGCCGACCGAGACGATGCCGATCACCACCGACTGGTCGAGCACGTTGAAGATGTTCGACTTGGTCAGGAAGTACGGCGACATGAAGGAGAGGCCGATCGCGATCACGATCGCCAGCACGATCATGCGGATCTCCAGCCGCTTGCTCAGCCGCGCGATCAGGCTGGACCGCTTGGCGCGGTCGGGCCGCAGGAGGTCGGTGTTCTTGGCGGTGTCTGTCATCTCATTCACAGAGTGCCGGCGAGACTGGCCACCCGCTCCCGCACGGCGGCCGCGGGCGGCGGCGCCTTGTCGCCGGGAAGGGTGAGGCCGATCCAGCCGAAATCATGGCCGCGCCGGCCGGTGATCGGCACCAGCATGGTCTGGCGGCTACCGTCGGGCTCGGCGACGAAGTCAGCTTCCCGGCGCTGCAGCGAGGTCGAGATGGCAGTCTCCTCGACCGTCCGGGCCTCGCCGGCGCGGAAGCCCGGATCCGCAGCATCGTTGGCGACCACGGTGTTGAGGCAGATCAGCCGGTCGCCTTCGAGCAGCGCCCAGAAGCCGGCGCCGCCCCAGGTGCCGGTCAAGCCCCGCAGCAGGCTGGTGTTCCGCGCCATCGAGGTGCGGGGTGCGGCGAGCAAGGTCAGTTTCTCCTCGTCGAGCAAAGCACTCGGCATGTCGGCGGTGGTAACGCCATCGCTCATGACGACGATGCGGTCGCACAGGCCCAGCAGCTCCTCGAAGTCCGACGAGACCACGACCACCGCCACGCCTTTCGCTGCGATCTCCCGCAGCATGGCGTAGATCGAGGCGCGGGTGCCGATATCGACACCCTTGGTCGGCTCGTCCAGCAACAGCACCCGGGGCTCCAGCAGCAACCAGCGGGCCATGATCACCTTCTGCTGCATGCCGCCGGAGAAGTTCAGCATGTTGGCGTCGAGCAGCCGTTCCGCCGGCAGGCCGAGATCCTTGAGCAGCGCTTCGACCCTCTTTGCGCGCTTGGCATAGCCGAGGCCGAAGCCGCGATGGTCGCCGAGATGCGCCAGCAGCAGATTTTCCTTCACCGAGAGGTCGGGCACGATGTTCTGCACCCGCCGGTCCTCCGCGACGAAACCAAGACCGGCATGGATCGCCTGGCGCGGTTTCTTGATGTCTATCGGCTTGCCGTCGATCCGGACCGCGCCGCCGTTGCGCGGCCTGAGACCGAAGATAGCCTCCAGGGTCTCCGAGCGGCCGGCGCCGACCAGGCCACCCAGGCCGAGGATTTCGCCGTGATGCACTGTGAACGACACATCGCGGACCAGCGGCGACGAAGAAAGATGCTCGACCTCCAGCGCCGGCGTCTCGCCCTTGCGCGCATTGGCCGCCGGCTTGTTCTCATGCACCAGGCTCACATCCTGGCCGACCAGGTGGCGGATCAGCTCTGCCTGCCCCAGCGAACCGATCGAGCGCGACGCGGCGACGGTGCGGCCTTCGCGCAGGACCGTGACCCGGTCGGTGATCTCGAACACCTCTTCAAGGCGATGGGAGACGAAGACCAGGCCGCGCCCGGCCGCGCGCAGGCGCCCCATGATCTCGAACAGGCGGTCGACCTCGCCCGGGCTCAGCGACGCCGTGGGCTCGTCGAAGATGATGAGCTTGGCCTGCAGCCCCAGCGCCTTGGCGATCTCCACCAATTGCCGTTGCGCGGCGGAGAGCCGGCGCACCTCGATGTCAAGCGGCACCGCGTGCTCCTGGCCGAGGCTCGCTAGCAATTCGCTGGCGCGGGAACGGAGCTTGGAATAGGAGAGCCGGCCCGGCCGGCCGAGCTCGGGCAGGAAGATGTTCTCGACCACCGTCAGGTCGGGGACCAGGCTGGTCTCCTGCATCACGATGGCGATGCCGCTGTCGATCGCCTCGCGGGTCGAGCGCAGGCGGATCGACGCCCCCGCGAACATGATCTCCCCGGCATCGGCCGTATAGTGGCCCGAGATCACCTTGGAGAGCGTCGACTTGCCGGCGCCGTTTGCGCCCAGCAATCCGTGCACCTCGCCGGCGGCGAGCTCGAAATTGGCGCCGTCGAGCGCGCGGGTCCGGTCGAAGACCTTGACGATGCCGGCGGCGGTGAGAAGCGGCGTGTCCATTTGCCTAAAATAGCGCGCGGCCGCGCCGGGATAAACCGGCGCGGCCGCGTTCAGCAAACTTACATCTCGTTGGCGAACACGGTCTCTTTGACCGTCGGCAGCTCCTGGTCGATATTGTCGCTGGTGATCGCCAGGATCGGCACGGTTACCTGCTTCTCCGGCTTGGTTCCGGAAATGGCGCTGACCAGCGCCTCGCCCGACTTCTGGCCCATGAGATAGGGCTGCTGCATGCCGGAGGCGACGATCGCCTTCGACTTCAGCAGATCGACAAATTCCGGGATGCCGTCGAACGCGGCGACCAGCACTTCCCCGTCCTTGTGGGCGGCCTTGATGGCGCGCAGAGCACCGAGCGCCGGCTGGTCGGTCTGGATGAACAGGCCGCGTAGGTCCGGATTGGCCGTCAGCATGTCCTGCACGAACTTGAAGGTCTCGTCCGTGGTGTAGGACTGCATTTGCTGCAGTGACGCTTCCTGGCCGGTCCAGCCACCCTCCTTCAGGCCGTCGCGGAACCCTTTGGTGCGGGCTTGGCCGTTCTTGCGGGCCTGCGAGATGGCGACGATCCCGACCTTGCCGGCCTCCCAGCCCTTGGCCTTCATCGCCGCGGCCAGGGCCTTGCCGACGCCATGCGCGCCCTCGTAGTTGTCGGAGATGATGAAAGACTCATAGTCGCCGCTGTTGGTGCCGATATCGCCGATCACCACCGGGATGTTGGCCTGCTTTGCGAGCGCCAGCACCGAGGGCGCGGTCGAGGAATCGGTCGGCGAGATCACGATGCCGGCGACACCCTTGGCGATCGAGTCCTGAGCGTTCTGCAGCTGGGTCTGCGGGTTGTTGTGGCTATCGAGGGCCTGATAGCCGAAGCCCTTGGCCTTCACCGCGTTCTCGACGCCCTTCGACAGATAGCGCCAGAACGGCAGGTCGAGACCCGGCGTCAGATAGACGATGTCCTTGCCGGCGGCCTGGGCGCCCAGCATGCCGCCGAGACCGGTGCCGGCCATGACCGCGGAGCCCGCAGCCAACTTCACGAATGTACGTCTCTTCATCCTCTCCTCCCATGATACGCCGCGGTGGTGCGGCGGATGCTTTGATTGCGGTATATGTCAGTCCGCCAGCTTGACCAGGTTGCGGCGACCGCTCGGCTTGGCACCCCGCGGCGCAATGGCACCGGCCGGCGACCGTTCCGTCAGGATCAGGCGGGTGGTGTCGTAGATGCGGGTCAGATGCGCATCGAAGGCGGCGACCACCGCCTTCTCATCGTGGGCGCGCAGGGCCGCGACGATCGCGGTGTGGTCGCGGAAACTCTTCTGGATGGCGCCGGGGCGCGACACGGCGCGGCGGCGGTGCTCCAGCATGTAGGCGTAGAGATCGATAGTGAAATCTGCGAGCAGCGCGTTGCCCGAGGCCGTGTAGATGGCGAGATGAAACTCACGATCGCAGATCAGGAACCGCACCGGATCTTCGCCCGCCGCCTTCTGCGCCAGCAGGTTCTCCTCGAGATGGTCGAGTGTCGCGTCGCTGATGCGGGCCGCCGCATCCGCAACCACCTGGCGCTCGACCACAAGGCGCGCGCGATGCACCGCGTCGATGTCGTAGCTGTCGATCGCCTTCGCCCGGCCGATGCCGATAGTGATAGGCCCGACCTCGGCGCTAATCACCCGCGTGCGGGCGCCGTGGGAGATCTCCAGGATGCCACGGGCCGCGAGCATCTGCACCGCGCTACGCACTGTTTCGCGGCTCACGTCGAGGGCCGCGGCCAGCTCGCGCTCACCGGGGAGCACGTCGCCGACCTGGAGCACACCCGAGGCGATCAGCATGCGGAACTTGTCGCATACCAGCTCGCGGACGCCGCGCTTCACCACGCCGTCGCGGAGCTCCGGAACGTCGAAGATGGCCGCGAGTTGTTTGCCGAGGTTCATCACGCCGATGATTGCCCTGAATGACACTGTTCCGGTGGTCCGGCCAGTAGACCAGTCGATACTGGCCGGGCGTTCAGGGCGCTGTCAATGCAGAACCTCCGAGGCCGCGGCCACGGCTCGGTCCGGCGGCCGCCGGCGCAGCACGTATTCGCGCCAGAAGGTAAAGACGCCGGCAGCCACCACGATGATGGCGCCGGCCATCATGTTCCAGGTCAGCGTCTCGCCGAAGATCAAGGTGCCGATGAAGGAGGCGTACACCAGGCTGAGATAGCTGATCGGTTGTACCGCCGATGCGTCGAGCAGGTCATAGGCTCGAATCAGCAGGTAATGGCCGGTGATCCCGGTGACGCACAGGAAACCCATCCAGGCAATGTCCCAGCCCTGGAGGTTGGCCCAGAAGAAGGGGCCTACCATGGTCGCGGTCACGGCTCCCGCTACGCCGGTGTAGAAGAAACTGGTGGTCGGCGGGTCCTTGCGGCTGACATAGCGCGTGGCGATCAGGTAGATCGCGTACATCACCACGCCCACCACCGCCAGCAGCAGCCAGGGATCGAGGAAACCGTTCCGTTCCGGTTTGAGGATCAGCAGCACCCCGATCAGTCCCGCGCCGATCGCCGACCACCGCCGCCACCCCACATGCTCGCCGAGCAGCGGGATCGAGAGCAGCGTCACCACGATTGGCGTCGCCGCGAACACCGCGGTCGAGTGGGCGAGGCCCGCATAGGCGAAGGCGGTGATGACGATCATGATCTCCGTGGCGAGCAGAACGCCGCGGGTGATCTGCAGGACCGGATGCGCGGTCTGGGCCGCCGCCCGGAGGCCCCCGGGCTTGCGCAACGCCAGCAGCACGCAGAACAGGCCGAACGCCCAGTAACGCATCATGGTCACGAAGACCGGTGAGTAGGCGGTGCCTAGATGCTTGGAAACCGCATCCTGCACCGAAAAGATGGTGGTGGCGGTGAGGGCGAACAGATAGCCTTGGGTCTTCGGGTGCATGGCGGGGTTGTAGCGACGAAAGTCAGCCTGGGCCACCGCCGAGACCGGAGAGCGGCCATGCCGAATTGAGGGCCGGCGGCGCCCTCGCGCCCTTGGCCCTGGCCCGGCTAATCTGCTATCGCTTGTTCCGAAACCGGGCCTGTAGTTCAGGTGGTTAGAACGCGCCGCTCATAACGGTGTTGTCGCAGGTTCGAGTCCTGCCGGGCCCACCACGCTCATTTCTCAGGCCTTACGTTTCAGTGGCTTACGTCTCGAATTGGCAACCCCGCCACCTTGGTTTGCCAATCGATGTTCCGCAGCAGGAACAGCAGGCACCATCATACGCATTCCTTGCTCGGCAAGGCGCCTTTGTTCGGCCGCTGCGGTGTAGCGTTGAATTTCTCTCAATGAAGAATGGCCCGAGATCGAGGCGATGACGTTGGCGCTGCACCCTGCCTCAGCGAGCCGGCGACACGCTGCCTTGCGCAACCCATGCGCTGACGTTCCCTTGGGCAACTCAGCGGCGTTGCATTGCTCCCTGAACCAGTTCGTGAAGCCGGCCGCGGTGAAGCCCTTGCCGAAACTCGTCACAAGGAACGTGAGCTGGCCGCTCGGCGTCGCATCGATCGAAGCTTTCAGCCTGGGGTGGATCGGGATCGACAGAACGGCGCCGGTCTTCTGCTGGCGGACCTGGATCGCGCCGTCGCGCACATGCTGCTTGCCCATCAACACCACGTCGGAGCGACGCTGCGCGGTGTAGAGCAACAGGTCGAGCGCCAGGCGCGGCTTGGTGCCGATCTTGTGCTTCTTCTCGAACTTCGCGATGTCGGCTTCGTCCCAGGTGCGATAACCCGCCGTCTTGATCGGGATCTTCTTCACCCCCAGCGTCGGGTCATCTTCGCGCAGGCCCGCGGCGACGCACCATCGCAACAGGAGGCGAATCGTATTCAGGAAGTTGCGCGCGGAGCTCGGCGTCGAGGCCCTGGCCGCCATCATGCGGTCGATATCGACCCGGCGGATGCCGGCGACGCGCTTGTCGCCATGGTCGCGGCGGAACCTGTCGAGGATGTTTCGGCGGGTCCGCTTCGTTTCCGGGGCGAGGCCTTGGAAGTCGGCGGACCCGAGATAGCCGGCGATCGCCGCGGCGACGGTGCCCGGCGCCGTCCTGGTCTCGCCGGCCGTCGTCTTCGGCGCGGTCATGCCGGCGCGCGCGGCCTGGTACGCTTCCATGAACTCGGGTGACGACGGCTCCCCCTTCAACGGGATGCGCTTGAAGCCTGGGCGGCGGAAGTAGTAGCGCATCGTCCCGTGCCGATCGCGGAACGCGTGGATGTATTCCAGCGGCAGCTTCGTCACGTCGCCCCCTCCCACTCGTTCGGCTCGTCGCCGTCCGATCCTGAGAGGCGATCGACTGCAAGGTCAAGCTGCCGAACATCCCACAGCGAGCGGGTGCCGACCTTGATCGGCGTCGGCATGTGAGCGGAACTAACAAGTTCGTCAAACTTGGTGGCGCCGACCCCGACATACTCCGCCGCGGCTTCGCGCCCGATCAATCGCGGGGCGAGTTGCGGCGGAAGATGCGAGGATCGGCGCGCGGCGGTCACGGTCTACAGCAGGTAGTTCTTATCGAGCGCGCGCACGATGTCCATGCAGGCACCGGGCGAGAGATACTTCGCGAAGGCGTGGATGACCTTGCCGGCGTATTCCTTGTTGAAGATCAGATAAGGCTCTTCGTCGGGATACGCCGCTTCCTGCCGAAGCACGATCTGGCCGCGCTGGTTTTCATAGCAGCAGGTCCGCGGCTGTTGCTCGACCACAAGCTCGTCGGCATCAGCCCAGCACACCCATGTGTCGTCAGGTTCGGCCCTAGCGTCGACGGTGGTGGTGGTGGCGACGAAGGTCGGGCTGGTCTTCGCGTACGTCTTGGCCGTGTTCTCAAGCACCATCCGCCCGCGCGGCGGCTCATCTTGCGCGACCACGGCCGGCACGGTAGGTTGTTCCTGCTGCCCCGCCAGGGCGATTAAGTCTTCGGTCTTTGCAGCGCCAGGCCCGCCAGCCTGGCGTTGTCCATTTCGGTCTGACATATCCGCCTATGCTCCTTTCGTGGTCGCCGGCTTTGCTTCCAGGGCGCGGCGTTCCTGGTCGATGATCCATGCGAGAAGGCGAGATTTCCTGGCGCATACCTGACCGCCGAGCTTGAAGTGCGGCAGCGTGCTGGTCTCGACCAAGTTGTAGACGCTGCGCCGCTTCTCCGTCGTGCCGAAGAGGAACAGGCTGATCTCGCTTGCGCCCTTGAGTAGATCGTTGTGCAGCTGGCGATCGCTCATGCGCGTGCCTGTGAAATGGTGCCGGCTCGGGCCGAATTGCGCCGAAAACTCTCTATGCCCCGGGGCCTGACCCGGCACCGCGCGCCTTGCGCTTCAGCCCTTAGTGTCCATGGTGCGCCGGCACCAGAACGATGGGGCGCGGTGGTGGAAAGCATTTCGTTGGGGCCTTCTATCGCTGCTTGGCCCAATCGAGCGAGAGGCCCAGCGCCGTCCGAACCTTTTGATCGACCTGGTTGATCATTAAAAACGTTGCGCCGAAGAACTTGCTGCTGCGCGCGAGTGAGAACAGGGTCGTTTTTGCCGTCACCTTGACGATGCTGCTGGTCTCCTCGCCCGGGTACGCGACCAGCAACGTCGCTACTCCGCTGCCGGGGAAGAGCTCGCCAGGCAGGCGCTCTATCTTCAGCTCCTCGCCGCTGCCGACCCATCCGCCAGGGCCGTTGCCGATGTCGGTGAAGCCCATCGCCAACATGCTGGCGCGGGCTGCAGGGATATCCATCTCGGTCAGGGCGGCGGTGATGGCGATGTGCTGAATGCGCCTGAAGGTGGAAAGAGCGGGCCGCCCGTGGCCGGCGGCGGCGCGGTCGTGCTTCGTCATGGGAACCACGGGTCGCTTATCCTTGGATCGATCAGGATCCTGCCAATTTTTCAGGGTTATGCTGCTGAAGCTCGGCGACACCGACTGAACGGCACGCACCACGTCGGCCGGGAAGAACTGCGGGACGTCGACGTTTTCGATGTAGTTGACCATCAATCGATCCTCTCCGTTGAACACCAAAAGTACTATCGGACCGATACTGTATCAACTGAGTTAATCGCTATAGTCGTAAGTGGTTGGTAAATAATCAAAAACTCCCGGACAGTACGCGTTCTGTGGTAGGTCGACTCGGGCTCGTTAGCTTTGTTCGACGGTCGCCCGATATGCCTCGTGGCTGATCTGCCCGAAGCGATCGACGACGCGCACCGGTCCGAGCAGCCGCCGATCGACCAGGAACTCGCGTTCGCCGCGCTGGTCGGGCCGAAGGTGCGGGTCCACGCTGCAGATGATCGCCGCGGCCGGCACCGAGGCCTCGACCACGACGCTGCCGCCCGCGAAGGTCTGGTACATGCCGGTCGCAAATCGCTCGGCAACGTCGCGCCGGCTCGACCATGAAATGCCGTAGGTTCGGCGGCAGCGGTTGAACCAGGAATCGCCGCGCCAGAGCGTCACGGCCGGGCCGTCATACGGTGGTAAGAGCGCGCGCAGGCCGGCGATCAGAACCAGGTCGCTGGCGACCTCGCTGCGGATCGAATCGCCGTCTTTCCACCATCGCCAGAGCATATGCTGGCGCGTCGCTTCTGGAGTGCCGGGAAGGCGTGCAGCGGCGCGGAACGCGCGGGCGAGGATGCCTTGGTGCGCGACGGCGACGAATGCCTCGCCTAGCTTGTCTTCGTCTCCTGAAAGAACCGCGGCCCGCCAAGCGGCGAGAGCGGCGCGGTGGCGCCGGTTCTCATCTCTCAGCAGGGCCGCGAAGTCGGTCACCACCGAAGTCTACTTCGGAAACAGCGTGTCGTGCAGGTCGTCGGTCATCGCCTTGATGGTCTCGGCCAACCACGCGAGGCCGCGCAGGTCGTCGAGTTCAGGGCCGGCGCATTTCGAATGCGAGGCCTCTACTGCGATCATGCCGACATACGCGAACAGCGACGCCGCACGCTGCAGGTCGCGCAACTTCTCCTCAACCTCGCCGTAATCCTGGCGCTGCGCCAGCATCGGTTGAACGCTCATGATGCCACCTGCGGAGACGGCCAGTCCCGCCGGAACGCGGCCGCCAGCTCGGCCGGGACCTGGTCGAGTAGCGGTTCGACCATCCGCCGCAGCAAGCTGGCCGCGTACTCGTCCAGGCTTTCGACCGTGCTGAGCAGCACGAACCGGTGCAGCCCGGCGATGATCGCAGCCGGGGAACGGAAGCCGTGCTCGACAAGAGCAGCCTCGGCGGCGAGATCGGCCTTGATCGCGGCATCCTCTCGCTCTTCGAGCAGATCGAGGCCTGTCTCGCGCTTCAACCGCTCATGCTCGGCGCGACGCCGTGCCAAGTCCTGCTTGTGACCCTCGAATCTGGTGAGGATCTTCTCCCGCGCCACGGCGCCGCCGAGATCGAGCTCCAGCAGCCTGTCTCGTTCGTCATCAATCTCCGCTGCCGTGAAGAAGTAGCGCGGCCGCACGACGCGCCGGCCGGTCTGCGGGTCGGTCTTGGTCTCAGTGCCGATCGCAACATGCGGATACTGGACCAGGCCGAGCTTGGGGTAGACGGCTTCGATCTGGTGGCTGATCTCGCGCATCGTGCTCCTGAGCGCTTCCAGGGCGCGCCAGAGCGGCATTACGGGGTCCTCAGTGGCGGCTAGAGCTGCGGCGGCAGGTTGGACGGCAGCGGTGGATACCAGCGCCAGAGCGGCGCCGGCGACGATTAGATCGCGTCGGGTTTTCATCTTTGAGCTTCCAGGTTTGGCTTGCTACAGCCGGGTTTGCCAGCGACGGACTGGCGGCCGGGGGGTAGCACCAGCCTGGAAGACTGGTCGAACGCTTTTAACCTTGCGGTCTGGACAGCACGCTCGCCCCCGGCCATAGTGGTCGGGTTCGGAGCCGCGCCGCCAAGCGCGTCCGGGCATCATCGCCGCAACGGCGATGACAATTTCGGCACCAGCGGCGCCAACCGCGAGTGCCTATTCCAGGTCCGGGCTGCTACACCCGCTTTCAATCCTACACGGAAAACCTCGCTCCCGAAAGAGCGAGGCTCCGCGCTATTGCGCGGCGCTGAATCGCGGCGCATCATGGCCGCACGATCAAGGCCGCAAACCGAGCCAGCGTCACAGTCCAGCGCCCCGCCTCCAAGCACCGGCCAGCGACAGAGACCAGAGCCGACGCATTGCCGAGATCGAGAGGGGCTCCACTCCGGTGGGGCCCTTCCGCGTTTCAGATGGAGCGCGCGAGGCTTTGGAACCGCACCCCTACGATTCGACAATTCGGAGAAACCCGGGCAGGATCGGCGCCGTCCATGCCGTACCGCAAGACCAAGATCGACCCGCCGATCGTCGCCAGGGAGCCGAACGGCGAAGTCACGCTATTGTCGACCGTCGAGCATGTGATGGACTACGTTCGGCGCCAACCGGATCAGATAGGCTTGGCCCGGCTGCGCGACGCGGCATTCGTCGCCGCGGCCGTCCCGTCGCCCGAGAACATCGACACCCTTCGGCAGCTCGCGGCGGGCGTTCGAACCGCTGAAATAGGGCGCCCTGCATTGGACGCGTATCAGATCTTCATCGCAACGCTTCGGGATGCCCGAGCGCACCTCGCTCTTGCCATCCGGCAGATGGTCGCCGGCACGTTGACGACGCGTGACGGTCTAGCGGACACCACGGCGCAAAGCCTGGATAAGGCGAGGCAGGATATCGTCACGCTCGACCGCATCCTCGACAGCTACGACGCCGGCAACGTTCACAAGATTTAGCGCCTTGCTCAACGCTCCGAATCCGCCCGGTCCTGAGTACAGGAGCATTCCGTGCCGGAACCGTGACCTGCTGCTCTGGCTATACGAGAGCCATGCATACCGTGCCGCCCACCAGGCCGACAGGAGACACGATCGACGTTGCAGACCCTGAAGCTCTCCGAGCTTGGGCCGCCTGGCTCGACTTGAGCGAGGCGGCCCTGATGCGGATCGTCGGGATAGTCGGCTCCAGCGCGCCTCAAGTGGAATTTATTCTCGGTAGGACGAAGCAGTCGCGGTGGTGAGCCAGCTTTTTAATCCCTCGCTCTCGCCTTCCGCGGCTTCCCCGTCATTGAGGCTCGGCCCCGCGCGCGATCCTCAGCGGTCGCGACAGGCGCGCCAGGCTCACCGCTGATCTCGTCGGCGAGGCATTGGGCAGCTGTCTCCAGCCCGTGCAAGATATCGGCCGCGGCCTCGGCGCCCTCGGGGTCCACACCCTGCACCATGAGCCGTTCGACGCGGCGCCGCTGTGTCGCGATCCGCGCCTGCAGCTTGGCGAGCGCGAGCTGCTTCTTCGTGGGCATGGTCCATCGTGCGCCCCTGCGGTGCCGTTGTCGAATCCCGAAGGCGGATTCGACTCACCCGGCCCGGTTGTGGCAGGATCGCCGGCAATTCTTGACGGGAGGGATTCATTGCCAGACGCTCAGGCGGAAGCCGAGAAGGTATTCGATGAGGCGTGGCGGCACTATCTGCAGACGATGGACACTCTGATGTCGCCAAAGGAACGGTTCAAACCGGACCAACCCGAGCGCCTCAAGGCGGCCACCCGGGAGTTCTATGACGCAACAACCAAGCGCGCTGAGAGACTGAAAGCAGAATAGCCAGCCCGCTACTCCGCCGCCCTGCGCATCGTCGCCTCAGCTGCCTTGTGCTGGCCTGCGCAGGCCCGAGAGCAGAACTTCGATTCCGTGCGCTCCGGCTTGAACATCGTCTTGCAACTCGGACATTCGATCGGCGGCCGGTCAAAGGTGGCGGTGACCGCGTGCCCCCAGCGGAGCCGCTGAGCGCGCCGGCCGACGCATTTCATGGAGCAGAGGGTGCTGCCGGCCCGCTTCGGCCTGAAGATCGACAGGCAGACCTCGCATTGCGCGTCGGGGATCTGCGCCTGAGCCGCGTCGCGGCGCCGGGATGTTTCGAGCTTCCGGTGCTTGTAGGCGCATTCAGGGCTGCACAGGCGCTGATGCCAGTGGTGCGGGACGAACTGCCTGCCGCATCCTGGACAGGTCGTAGGCCTGCCGGTTCGATCGGTCGGCAGCGCCCCCCGGAGCTTGCCGCGGTAATCCGCCTTCCATTGGCCATGGTGGTCATTGTAGCTGCAAACGGGGCTGCAGTATTTCCGGGCGCCACCTTCGATATCCTCGACAGCGATCTGCGCGCCGCACCGGATGCACCATCGGCGCTCTATCTCGAAATTCTCGGTGTGTTCGATCTGCCCTTCGTGCCAGGTCGGCCGCACGGCGCCGATCCGATCCAGCGCCGCGGTGACGATGCTGGCGGCGCGCTGGTCGGCTTCATCCCACAGCACGCCGTCGAGACAGAGGTCATGCCGGATGTTGTGCCGACATGATGCTTCGAAACGGAACTTCGACGGCTCGCCTTCTTTCAGGATTTCGACGACGGCGCGGATCATCTTCTCGCGTGAGAGCTCGCCCTTTCTGATTCGCTGCGCGCCGCTCATACGAACATGAAGCCAAGAGGCCGATCGGTCTCGTAGACCGAGGGGCCGGTGTCAGCTGCCAGCACCCTGCCGACCGCCATCGCCGCGGCCACGGCGCCGTCTATCCTCCCTTGCGCCTTCGCCTTCGTGAACTTCTCGTTCTCGGCCGCATCCTTCTCCGTCACCACGTTGGCAAATGAGCTGCGCAGCGCCGCGTTGCCGCCATGTCGGAAGCCGCCGGCCAGGATCGCGCGCTTCAGTTCCTTGACCGGCGCCGCCATCGAGGCGAAGCCCTGACCGAACTGGGCGACGGTGAATCCCTCGGCCTGCAGCATCGTATTGACCGCGGTGCTGTTCCACCGGTCGATCGCGATCTCCTGGACGTTGAAGGTCTCGCCCAGCTCGACCGCGTGCGACACGATCGCGGCGTGGTCGATCACATTGCCCGGTGTCAGCACCAGGTCGCCGGCCTTCTCCCATGCGAGATAGTTGGCGCGATCCTGGTCGGCCTTTCGCTTCAGGTTGTCGGCCGGCAGGAAGAACTTCGCCAGGACGTCATAGCGGCGCGCCTCGCCCTCACCATCAGGGAAGACGGCGACGACGGACGCGAGATCCTCGACGCTGGATAGGTCGACCCCGACATAGCACCGGCGGCCGGCCAGCTCTTCGATCGGCGTCATCGGCTCGGCGCCGTCGTAGAGATCGAGGCCGATCCAGGGTTCGCCGGCGCCCTCTTGCCAGATATTAAGATGGAAGCGCTTGAAGTCGGCGATCTCGGCCGGGAAGTGTTGGATCCGGTTCGCCTTGGTCCTGAGCTCGTCGATCGAGCAGAAGCCCGCATCGATCGCCGGGTTTGCCGCGCGCCATGCGCTTTCATCCTGCCAATCGGCGCCGGGATCGGCGGCGAAAATGATCGGGGCGAAGGTCGGGTCGATGATCTCGCCGCGCGCGACCCGCTGCGAGTACTGCCAGAAGTCGGCAGCAAGCCCGCCCGTGCCTTCGCCCGCGGTGCTGATGATCACGGTGAGCGGCGCCGACCGCTTCACCATCGAGTCGGTGACGACGCCGTAGAGCTTGCGGCCGTCGGCGGTGGGCCATGCGTGGATTTCGTCGGCGAGGAAGAAGCTGCAGTTCATGCCGTGCTTGCTATAGGCCTCGCTCGATATCGCCTTGAAGACGCTGGCGGTCTTCGGGTGACGCATCGTTTTGCGGCTTTCCGCGGCCTTGATCCGGGCCTCGAGCTCTTCATCCTGCTGCACGAACTGGTGCGCGCAGTTGAAGGCGATGCCGGCGTTCTCCCGATCGGCCGCGGCGGCGATGACCTGGCCACCTTCCTCGGCCTCCGGCCCCATGAAATGCGCAAGGCCAAGGCCTGCGGCGAGGGTGGTTTTCGCATTGCCGCGCGGAATCCAGATGCAGGCGATGCGAACCTGGCGCCCGCCGTCGGGCCTGGTCGGCCCGTAAATCCGTCGGACGATCGCCTCTTGGAAGGGGTGGAGCTTGAAGGGCTCTCCCGCGAAATCGCCTTCCCACAGGGTCAAATTGCGTAGGAAGCGGCACACGCGGCCAGCGCGGCCGCTCGGATCGGGGTTTAGGGCCGGGTCAGGCGAGAAGATCATCGTTCCACCGCCCGCCCTTGGGCTTGCCAGGGGCGCCGCCGGTGCCGCGGCGGTGCGGGGTGAGCCCGAGCTCCGTCGCGAGCAGGCGGGCCTCCCTGAGCGCCTTTTGCTGCATGCCAAAAGCCGGGTGCGCCTTTGGCCCGTCACGGCCGGTCGTGATCCTGCCTTCCTTCGCCATGATCGATTCCATCTCTCGGACCTGGCCGGCGGCGACGCAGTAAGCTTCGAGCGTGGCCAGCATGTCGGCGCCGAGCAGCTTCCGACGGTGCAGATCCGGCACCACCCTGCGCCACTCGATCCGCGCCTGCTCGGGGAGCCAGGTCGGCGGCGCAGGGCACTTCTTCGGTGCCGATTCCGCGTCGGCTTCGGCGATTGGCGGCTTCTTCCCTTTCATCCGAATGCCCTTTTCCAGGAAATCCAATCACTTGCGAGTTGCGCGCAAGATGGAGGCGCGGTCACTTGATGCCGCGCCTCAGATCGACGACCCCCTATCCCCCCGTCGCGCGCGAGGGAGGTAGCATCTGGCTGCTGGTTCATTGAACTAGCCCACCAGCAGCAGGATCAGCTCCAGCGACTGCCCTCTCCAGCGTCGCCCTTGCCCCGTTAGGATCGGATCGCCTTAACTCGCCCAACGCTTTCCGCATGGCGTCTAGCGTTGCCTGGTGCGCTGTCTCGGCCCGATGCTGAGCCAGCACCAGCACCTTGACTTGGTCGAGCACCTTCAGCGTGAGGGAAGTCACCGCCTCGACGTTGGCGCGCATCGCAGGTTCGGTGATCTTCGCCGCGGCGCCCTGCATCTCAAGCGCGAGTGCATCGAAATCGATCATGACGGGACGAATCGCTCGGTGAAGATGCCGGCGCTGATCACTACCGAACCGACCCGCACGCGGCGCCCGCAGATCACGGGGATCGTTGCGCCCTGCGCCACCGTGTTGACCGGCCCGTTGAACAGGAATGACGGCTTGTTGACGTCCGCCGGCTCGCGGCTGGAATAGCCTCGGACCTTCGGCACGCCTGGGGCCAGCAACGCTGAGACCCCGCCAAGGATCAGCGACGCACCGACCGATGCGACGTTGCCGAACGTGATCCCCGATCCGGCGATTTCAGCGCCGAACGTCCACGCAGTTGCGCCGCCGCTAGGCGCCGCGCCGATGATCGCGGCGGCTGCTAGTGCGACACCGAGGATGATCTTGCCAGTGCCCTTGCCGCTTCCCCTTCCGGCCGCAACCGGTACCAGGTGGAGATCGACCGTCGAACCGAACTGCAGGCCGAGCTCCTCAGCCGTGATGCGGCGGCCCGCCGTCCCGCGGCCGCGGATCACCTTCCAGTCCGCCGAGCGGATGAACTCGCCGAACCCTCTCAGCTGGTAAAGCGCCCGCACCGCCTCGATCGGCGTCTCGACCGCGAAGCGATAGGGCCCGCCAAAGCGCAGCTTGGCCGCGCCATGCAAGTGGATCGTGCGCAGCATGGTCATGCCGCGGCCCGGTCTGCCGACTGCTCCGGCGCCGTGGTGATCCTAATGCCGGCTGCGGTAACCTCGACCTGGTTCAGCTTTCCGCCGATCGCAGTACCCGGCGCCAGCTTTCCGGCAAGCCATGCGGCCTGAAGGTTGGTGAAGATCGCGCGGTGCAACTGGTCGATCAGATAGCCCTTCGATGCTGCATCCCATAGCCGATGCACCTCGGCATAGTTCACGCCGTCCTGGTCCGGTGCCGGCGAGATGGTCTGCCCGACGGCGATCTCGTCGCCGGTGAAGCCGTCCGCGCTGGCATAGGTGTAGCCGACCCCGCTTTGCTTCTTCTCGCTCCAACCGGCGTGCACCACGATCACGCCATCGATGCCGCCGAGCTCCCGGTGCAGTTGCCGCAACATCTGCGGCGCGAGCCGGTGCACATCGTCGATGTCGGAGGCGAGGATCGTAGCCAGGGCCAGGCTCCAGTTGACCGCGAAGAGCATGGGCCCCGTCACCGCCATCAGCATGGAGAACTGCGGCACGGGGTAGACCTTGAGCACGTTGCCGTTGAGCTTGGTCTCGGGCGTCGAACCATGACCCTGCGATGCCCTTGCCTCCTCGAAATCGCTTGTCACCGCGGCGAGCTCGGCCGTCGCGGCGCGCTGTTCCTCGGTCATGGAGTAGTTCCACGAGTCCGCGCTGATCACGGCGCCGGACTTGGAGACGGTGCAGGCGATCATCGTCATGGTGCGGTTGCTCCTTTGTAGTACCTTCCGGGGATGCCGATCGTGGCCGAGGCAAGGCCACCGAGAATTTGAGCGCCACCCGCTCCGAGTGCTTCGATCAGGGCGGGGGACGCCGCGAGTGTTGCGCCTGCCCAGGCCGCCGCTGCCATCATCGCGATGGACAATACGATGCCGAGAATCGACTTGCCGCCACCGCCGCCGCCCTTGCCGCCATGATCCCGCAGGATCAGCTCGCACCCAGCTTTCGGCCGCACCCGATCCCAGAACTCGCGGTTGATGTAGGCTTCGCGGCCCGAGACGGGTTCCCGGATGTAGACCTCGCCCGAGATGCGGAAACGCTGCTTGATGTTTGAGGCATCGAGCATTTCGTCGATGGTCATGTCGTCGGGTAGATGCAACTTGCTCGACGCGCCGGTCAGATGGTCGATGGCGGTCACAGCGGTCATGTGCGCATCCTCCGGTGCCTGCCCGGCCCTTGATCGCGCATGGTGCGCTGCGAGTGGTGCGAGTGGCAGAACGAGCGGCAATTGCGAGGGTCGAGCTTGGCGCCGCCCTGTCTTAGCGGGACGATGTGGTCGACGTCCGTCGCCGGCGCCGTGCAGTGCTGCGCCGAGCACTTCGGGTTGAGCTCCAGGAAGTCGGCGCGGAACGCGTTCCACTCGGCGTCATAACCGCGATCGCGCGCGGAGCCTCGCTGCCGATCGTACGCCTTGACGCATCGCGAGCAGCGTCGGCCGGCGGCGACCAGCGCGCCACAGCGGCAAGCACGGGGTGCGGCTTGCGGCATCACACCCTCCCCACCGCGGTGATCTCAAGGCCGTCACGTCGTCCGACCTCGCGGACAGCTTGGATGTCATATTCTTGATCGATCGCGCCGCGCCCACCGAGCAACCGCAGTCTGTCGGCAGGCGTCACGTCAGGTCGCCAGCGCAACCAGAAGCGCGTGGTCATCGCGGCATTGATCTGGCCCGCCGCCAGGAACTCTCGTCCGGTCTGATCCTGCTTCTCTGCGAAGACGGTATCGCTTTCGGTCCAGGCCTCGATTACGCCGCCGATCGCATCCCGGGTGGGCGCATATTTCAGCAGAACGACGCGTCTATCCATCCGGCTCGGGTTCATCAGAACGCCACCACGCGATAGGCGAGCAACCGTTCCGCGGCACCGTCGAGCAGCTCGCCGACCTTGTCCCGGTTGTCGAACCAGTAAGCCGCCATGGCGACGATCTCGGATCTGATCTCGGCCGGCACGGTGTCGTATCCGGCGATGAAGCGGATCGTGATGGCGCCGGGCCCGCACATCGTTGCCGGCCACGCCTCGCTCGGCTTCAAAGCAATGATGCCGCCCTGGTCATCGCCGACCACACGGTAACTATCCGCGCTGAACGTTTGGGTCGCCGCGTTGGTGTCGAGGTAGGTCACAGAGGTGACGGACCGCAGCGGCGGCAAGGGAAGGCGGACGATCCGGTCGCATGGCGGGAACCGGTCGAGCGTCGCGTCCCAGGTCTGGCGCATCAGAGCGCGGCCGAGAAATCCTTTCGGGCCGTCCAGCCTGGCGGTCGCCGTTTCGATCAGCTCGGCGACGGTGTCGACCTCGTAGGTGTCGCCCCCCATGCGAGCGAATCGGGTCTCCCGCTCGATGTTGACGGGCAGCGCGCTCGGCGGCGTGACGATCGACAGGTTCATTCCGCTCCCTCAGTGATGGGCCGGATCACCGGCGAAGATGATCCGGCCCTACGCCCGGTGCCTGACGCGGCGGGGCTGTTCGCGATCGTGCCGGGATTGACTTTCCAGCACAGTGGGATCCGAAGCTTGGAATTCACGTGACTTGAAGTCG
>JADMIO011251688.1_pt1 | contig 24757 bp, 19 predicted proteins | sample 8958161 | NCBI WGS metagenome assembly JADMIO01 (sample SAMN16585339, study PRJNA669376) | soil metagenome | isolation source: Crop rotation soil | place: USA: Cullars Rotation, Alabama | collected 2011
GCCGCGACTTCAAGTCACGTGAATTCCAAGCTTCGGATCCCACTGTGCTGGAAAGTAGAATCGCTCCCAGATCTGGTCTGCCGAGAGTAAATTGAATAAAAGCGTCATGAAGCAGATCTTCCGCCTGTTGCCGGTCGTTCTCTGTCAGTTGCAGCGACCAGGCCAGGAGATCTTCATAGCGTTTCATGAAGAGATCTTCATGACTTAACGCTGTTTCTCTGAGCTTCAGCATTTTCTTAGTTCTATCTATATGACGCTTTTGGGCGGCCCAAAGGCACGTTCAGGGCTTCTTTTTTAAGCGCGCCTGACGGGATTCTCAAGCGCTTTTCGGTTGGTTCGTTCGTGGAGACGGTCTTCAGGCGTGAGGGGGAATCTATGGGACTAAGAATTTCATAGCCGGATCGCTACTCCGCCTTGAGATTGACTCAACGGCTCTTACAACACGTCGTAGCCAAGCTCGGCGGAGTAGCGAACAGTTGCTTCTATGCAGGTGAGTGCAATTCAACACTGGGCCACAGCCTCGGAATCATTCCGGCAGTTTGGCGCCGGCCTGCTCCGCAGCTATGTACTCAGCATACCAATCGGACCAGTTGGCATCGCGTTCACCAGTGCGCTTTTCATGCTCGCCGTGAGCAGCTTCGGCGCGCCGCATTGCGTTTGCCAGTTCGCCCGCCGAGCCGAACGAAGTCACGCCAGCGTCGATGCGCCCGGGAAGTCGCGTCGTGATCTCCTGCAACAGCCAACTATTGCCATCGGGATCAGAGAAATAGGCGAGAGAGCTGTAAGTGCCTCGATTAGGATCGAGACCTGGGAGCGGACCGTTAGGTCCGAAATGGAAGATCTCGCCTACTTCGATGCCGCCGGCGATGATCGCATCACGAACAGCTTCTATGTCGGAGACGATCAGGTATGTTCTCTGGGCCGAACCGGGAACGGCGGAGGTTAGATTCTTGCCGAATTGTATTGAGCAGGCTGAGCCGTGCGGAGTGAACTGAAGTACGCCGGAGCCTGGCGGCGTAACATCCTGCCGCCACCCGAGCTTGCGGTAGAACTGTTCCGCGCGATCGACGTCCGAAACTGGAATGACGATTACCTCAAGCTTCATGTCGACTGGGGCTACCTTAGGCTCATTAGCGTTCTTGTCGATTACGTCCTTAGGGGTTGCCATCTTCTTTTCCTCCTATGCATCAATCAAATGCAAAATTATGTTTCAATCGCACAAACTGTTCATCACCAGAACGGAGACTTTTAAACTACCTCTGTTAGGCCATGTCCGGCTACTACTATCGAGGTACTGCCAGATTTCACAAATGAGTCTGTTGCTCAGGGGGTCGCTCCGAGCACGCCGCACCATTCGATCGTCAACGATCCCGGAACCGACTCGAGAAGTAATTCATCAACGTAACACCAGCCCCACTCTTCATCCGGTTCAAAAGACTTGATTAACGGGTGATTGGTTGAATGAAAGTGCTTAGCAGCGTGCTTGTTCTTTGAGTCGTCGCAACAACCGACGTGACCGCAAGTGACGCAAAGCCGCAAGTGAAGCCACTCGTCACCCATTTTCAAACACTCCTCACAGCCGTTCGGGGTCCTCGCAGTAACATTGTCAATTTCAAACAAATGCGAACAGCAGTTCATTTTTGAAATCCTCCTGATATTTCATTCGGGCGCAGGCACTAAGACCGGAGCACCCTTGTCCTTAATGAAGAACACAACGAACTTTGCGGGCTTGGTACGGCTTGCGTTCCTACCAACAACGTGAACATCATCGGGGCCTTCATAAAAAGTCTGGCCCGGCGTCAAGGTGACTTCCTTACCACCTTTTACCTGCATGATGATCGTGCCTTCCAACACGTAGACGAATGCATGCGCATTGTGCCGGTGAATGGGATCCACGCTGCCTGGTGGATATTCAACCGTGATCATCAAAACTTCTTTGCCCGCGAACTCAGGCAGCTCTTTTGAAATCAGCGGTGTCACCGAAGCCTCAGGGGCCTTACTGGCGGCGGGCTGCTGGGCCATCAGCGTGCCCGGCAACAGAAATAGCAGCGCCAGCATTAATCTCTTGTGCTTCATAATTACCTCCCGTTGCCCGCTAAGACTGAACAGCGCTTCCGTTTGTGACAACATTTTTGACCACTTCACGTTCACGCCCTGGAAGGAAATTTCTTGAACATCTTTTCGACTGCTTTTCTGATCGGCTTCTCAACATTCTTCGCATCGCGAACTCGATCCCCCGTTGGACCATGTTCCAGGGTCTGAGACGCAGTAGCTGTCCAGATCGCGTTCTTCGTTTTCCTGTCCGAAAGAATGATCATGAGCGTGCCTTTTGTTACCGCCCATGGCTGAGAGCTCGATGGAATCCCCGTATTAATCGAACTCATTGACACAGCGGAACTCGGATTTGTCACAGTCAAATCGCTTTCGGTCGAGGCCAATGCGCTCACCAACAGATCCGGCTCCGTCTCGGCTTTCTGAAATCCTTTCGCTGCCATCGCACTATCGACAGCGTCGATGATGTGTTGCCTGATGATCGGATTCGGGAGTATTCCCTGGTCCCAGGCATACGTCTTGTAGCTTGCGAAGTCGGCTTTCGCGTTTGATGTGACTTTAACTTTCTGCGCATTGACCGCGATGGAACCAAGCGCAACCAGAGCGATAACAATTACGATCTTCATATTCGTGTAATCCTTCCTGAAGCCTGGCAAGTCTAGACGGCTTCGGTCCCTTCAGCAATTTTTCCGGTGATGGCCGCTAAATTTTTGCGGATGCAGCCCATATGTTGTAAAACTCATGGTGCTTTCAGACCTAACCCCAAGCATACAGACTGATGACTAAACACATGCGCAAATTCCTGCAGCTCATCCTAACTTCGTTACTTCTATTCGTTGCCATTAACGTAAACGCTCAGACCGTCAATATCGAGCGCGTGATTCCGGAGCTCGAGCCTGAAATTCAGCGCGCGATGCTGGCGGGAAATATTCCTTCGGCCTCGATTGCATTAATCTCCGGAGACAAAGTGATCTGGACGAATGCTTACGGTTATTCGAATCTCTGGGCGCGAACTCCAGCCACTCCAAACACTGTCTACCTGATTGGATCGACATTCAAAGCCATGTCCACAGTCGCTTTGCTGCAGCTGATGGAGCAGGGCAAATTCAAGCTGGACGATCGAGTGAGTGATTATTTGACTGACTTCAAAATACAGGGTGAAGACCCGCAGCACCCGGTCACTTTTCGTCATCTGCTGACACACACTTCGGGATTGCCGGGAGACTTCGGTGGATTTCCTGTGTGGGGCGATACAGTGCCGCCATCGATGGAAGATTACTTGCGAAAATCATTGAAGGTGACCAAACCTCCGATGACTTCCGTCACCTACTCAAACATGGCATATACCCTGATCGGATATCTGGTCCAGAAATTTTCCGGTGTGCCCTACAAGCAATACATCCAGGAGCACGTCTTTACGCCGCTCGAGATGACCAACACTGCGTTCGAGCCGCGGCCCGACATGGAAGAGCGACTTTCAATTCCCTATGTGGTCGATTCCAAAACGGGAAGCCAAATGGCAACTGTGCGCGTGAAGGCCTCAGTTTGGCCCGCAGGGATTGTGTATGGCACGGTGCTCAATCAATCGAACTGGTTGATTGCTAATCTGAACGGCGGCATGTTCAAAGACAAACGAATCATCAGCGAAGCTACTCTGAATCAGATGTTCACGCGCCAGTATGATCAATTCAAAGGGACCATTGAAGACATCTGGGGCAACGAGACCGCGGGTTTCGGCCTGACCTGGTGGACGCAAGTACGCGATGGCGACAACTACATCGCGCATAGCGGCAGCGTGGCCGGATACACAGCGTTTCTGCTGGGAAATCGTGAGCGCAAACTTGGCTTCGCAATTCTGACGAATGGCAATCGGGCACACCCGCACCTCTTCAAACTCGGCGACAAAGCAATTGATTTGATGAAGAAGTACAGCAGTGTAGAGAGGTTATCCACGACGAAGCCCTAATTCACCGGATGCGGTGTGGAATTTTAGACAAGGTTCAAGGCTTGGGATCAGCCGGCGTGCCGGGAAGTTTGAAAGGCAGTTGATAATCCACCACGTTCTCGCAAGGCTTGAATTCGATTTCAACCTTAGCTGCCTCCGCGTCGCGACGTAGCCGGTTACGCGTGTTCGTTTCATCAGGCAAACGAAGTTTTGTAAGAGTTGAGCCTGAGTTGTCGAGTCCGGGTTGTATCAACATCAAGTAGCGACCCGGAGGAATATTATTTATAGCGATCGACTTGTCTGAAGCAATCGGGGCCGTAAGAAACCGCAATACATCCTGCGACTTATCACGTTCGGCAGGCACGAGATAGACAAACATTTTTTCGGGAAGAGGATTTCCTTCCTCCGTTGTAACTTGGCCACGAAGTGATGCCGCTCCTTCGGCTATCGTCACTGTAAGACCCGAAATACGCTCGCCCGGTTTCAAGGTGGTCCAGTTAAGCACCGCATCGTGAAGCTGGTTCGGTCTGGTTGTGGGAGATTGAGCCGGCAAAGTTATCGATCGCAGATACCAGTACGTCGCATATTGCCGGGCGATGATCTGATACTGGCCTCGAAAGAGATTTCGGAGCGAGATTTCACCTTGCGAATTCGGATAAGCTGGACCACCTAATGCCCAAAGAAATTGTGGCTGGTCCTTCGCGGCTTCGTTCTGATTGTGCCAGGCAGAAATCAAGATCTCTGTGGGGAGCACTTGCTTCTTTCCCTTGCACTCGATCGCTTTCGATTCTTCCAACACCACGCGGCCGCTAATCGAACCGAGCGGTTTAGTCACGAGCTCGACACCAGTTACGTCTGCACCACTCACCTTGATTCGCTTTGGATCGGAAATACTCACGAAACCTGCCGGGGAAAACGACTGGGCTGTGACGTAGTAGTCACCGTCTGCAACTCCCGTGAACATGAATCCTCGAGTGCCGGGTTCCTGATAAGCAGACTCACTTATTTGAGAACCGCCATCGAGCGTCGAGGTCAGAATGATCTGGACGCCATACGGCTCCTGTGTTAATGGTCCACTCGCATTACCACTGATCATGCGACCTGGTTCCGAGCGATAGCGGATATCAACATTTGCGATCTCCTCACCTGCCCGGACGTTGATCTCGCTTGCCGTATCCCGAACCGACCAAGGCGAATAGGTCGGCGCATCATTTTCGTAAGCCCCATTAGCCGCGTAAGGGAAATTAAAGCCACCACCGGCCATCACAAGATATGTACCGGCGGGCAAACCGTAGATTCGATAATTCCCCCGATCATCCGTAACTCGATCTCGGGCTGTCGCTCCATAACGCGACCTTTGACCAGCGCCGTCCCGAATCATCTGAGCTCGCACTCTTATGCCGGCAATTGGATCGCCATTGGAATTCGTAACTGTACCGGCGATCACAGCGCCCTTAAGTAGCACGAGATTTATGTCGTCACCGATTCGATACGAGGTCGCTTGAGTGCTATCCGGATCGCGAGGTGCAGGGACATAAGCGGGGAGCGCCGCCGATGCCAGATAGACCACAGGGCTCAACCCTGTCACTCGAAACTTTCCGTCATGATCTGTGACTGCATAATGAGGCGGAAGCGTAGAGGCATACGCTCGAATGGTAACAAACACGTCAGCGAGTGGCTCACCACTTTCGTTTACGACTCTTCCGGTAATCGTTCCCGTCGTAGCGCCGTTCGCCGCGCCGCCAACTGTCGGGTTCTGCGGTTTCGCAATTGCCGCAATGAGTAACATCAGCGTAAGGGCTTTCGCTAACGGCTTCATGATCGAGATTCGCGATGTTACTCCTGGTAGGCCAGGACTAGGGATTCCGCACGTTATCGACTATCAGGGTCACCTCGGTAACAGTTCCAGACGATACGGTCACTTGCTGCTTGATCTTCGTTAGTCCCGCTCGAGGAATTACCACATTTGCTTCAATCTCATGCGTGCCATCCGGTATTCCTTCGATAACAAAATGCCCCCGGGCATCAACGAGGGTCCGCGCCGTTTGGGATCCGGGTTCCTCGCCTTGAGAGTTACGAAGCCACACAGTGACTTGCGCGTTTGCAGGTAATTCACCGCTCGCCAACTTTACGACACCGCGGATCATTCCATTCGCATATTTGAGAACGATACGAACGCCCGTGATGATCTCCTGATCTTTGATCTCGAGACCTGGGCTTTGCACGATGCCATCTCGCTCAACGCGAGAGATGGACAACCCTTTGGGTGGACCACTGACATGCATGGCGCCAATCGAAAAGTTAGCGATCCCACTCAACAGTCCTTTCATATAAAAGCTTCCGTCGTTCGCAATGCGGGCTGACTCGGCCCATGACCCCGAGTTGTCTTTTACAACGTAAGCGTTCAGGTACATTGGGCCAAACTGTGAGAGCGTCGCTTTACTTTGGCCCGCTTCGATCACGACAACACCCGACACAGACGCCTTGCGAAGAGCCTTAACAACCAGGTCTGTTACGTCCTTGTCGACAACAACAAAGTTTGTATTGTCCACGCGCAAATTACTGTCCGGTTGAGTTGAGACAGCCGAATAGACAACCGCATATTTTCCCGGGGCGAGATCCTCAAATCTGAATTGGCCCTTTGCATCCGAGGTGGTCCACACGTTCAGGTAATCAACATCATTGCCCTCAATTCGTTGGAGTCCGAGCCCAATGTTCGGCACAGGTTGTTGATGACTTTGATCGACGACTGCTCCGCTCACGGAAAATCGACCTTCGGAGTCTTCGTTCATCTCCACGGCAATGTCGACGCCGGTCACCTCGCCACTCTCGGTGACCTCCACCAAAACGGCCTTCGCTGGATCAATGGTTGCCGGATAGAAAGTTTCACTGAAGCGGGACTTTCTTCTCCCGTAATAAGAGTTTTGCGGACTGACCGAGACTTTGTATTTACCTGGTTGCAAACCGAAGATCCTGTAGATCCCTCGATCATCTGTTTCGAAGACGGCCGGTGGAGACTGAGCTACGCCTTTTTCAGGTCGAAACAAAATCTGGTGCGCAATCAGCGGGCGATTGCCGGAGGCAGTCACCTTCCCTGTAATGACTCCTCCGCGGACCAGAGCAAAATCGACATCATCGACCGTCTCTCCCTCGGCAAGGATTAGAACACGGCTGCTCGGGCTGTCGATGACCCAGAACTCTGGAGCCTCCAGAGTCACCTGGTACGATCCATTCGGGATATTGGTAACTCGATAGTTTCCGTCCTGATCTGAGCGTCCGCGGTAAGCAGTAATGCGCGCGTTGTTTGAGTTGATCGGGCGCAGGCAAATCGTAACTCCAGCGATCGGTTGATCCTTGAGTGTGACATGCCCCTTCACGGTACTCGCTTGAGCGAGAGGCACGGTTGTTTGAGATCTAACGGTGCAGCAGCAGATGCAGAGGATCAGAACGACTAATCCAGCAGACCGGTGGACAGAAGCATTCATTATCTTTCGCCTCGACCAGTGATGAAGGAGTCAAGATCATTCGCAACGATCGATGAAGCTCTGAACGTTCAGATATCGCTACGTATGACTTCTAACGTGCTCAGATAATAGCACTGAAGGCATTATGAGTCTGCGAGAGCCAGATTGGCGTATCGAATTCAACGTGGAACTGCAACTACAGTCTGTCTTGCAAACGGTAACGATCAGTTCACTCACTTCGTAGAGCGATCGTTGGGTTCACTTTCGTGGCGCGCCGTGCGGGAATGTAAGAAGCCGCCATTCCCACTGTTACGAGCAGAGCAGAAACGCTGGCGAAAGTTACATAATCAGTCGCCGTCACTCCATAGAGAAGGCTTGCCATCAAACGGGTCAACGCATATGCCGATAGCAATCCCGCTCCTACGCCGATCAATGTCAACGTCAGTCCCTGCCCCAGCACCAACCGCAACACATCCATTCTTCCCGCGCCGAGCGCCATACGGATTCCTAATTCGCGTTTGCGCAGCATGACTGTGTAATTCATCACGCCATAGACTCCCACTGCCGCCAACATCAACGCCACCCCGGCAAAAGTGAGCAGCAACGTCATGTTGAAACGCCGTCCGGAAAGCGACTCTGTCAGGACCTGGTCCATGGTCCGAATGTTAGTAAGGGCTTGTTCTTTGTCGATTGAATAAATCGCCGTGGACACAGGTTGGACCAGGCTTTCCGGCTTCGAAGCAGTACGCACCACGAAGCTCATGAAAGGTCGCGGTGACTGTTTGTATGGCAGATACATCATCGCGGAAGAATCAACGTCGAGACCACTCGCCTTCACATCACCTACTATACCGACAATCTCGCGCGCCCCTTGCTCGAGATGAAATGACGGCGTTAGCCGCTTGCCGATTGGATTTTCCCCCGGCCAGAATCGTCGCGCCATTGCCTCGCTGATAATGACGACAGGCACGCTGTTGTCGCGATCGTGATCGCTGAACGAACGCCCCTGCCGCAATGGAATGCCAATCGCCCGGAAGTAGTCAGGGGTGATGTAACGCGTCTGGGCCATCGGCTGCTCCGCGACTGATCCGGCAGGTCGGCCCTCAATGCTGAAGGGCTGTGTAGATCCGCCTCCTCCCAGCGGAATGGTAGTAGTCGCTCCCACAGCGACGACACCGGGCACAGCACGGATCTGTTCGATCGCACGATCAAGAAACGCAAGCTGTTGCTGAGGTCCGGGATACCTGAGGGGGGTTAAAGCAACGCTCATCGTTAACGCATTTTCGGTATCGAACCCGGGATTGACGTTTTGCAGCTTCCAGAAACTGCGAATCATCAGCCCTGCTCCGATCAGCAGCACGAGCGAAAGCGCCACTTCTGAAATCACCAGTGCCTTGCGCGTGTGTTGCTTGATTGGACTGCCGCCGGTTCGACCTGAGCCCTGTTTCAAAGTGTCACTAAGGTTGGTCCTCGTAAACTGCAACGAGGGCACGATTCCGATTCCTATACCTGCGGCAAGCGACACGAGCACGGTAAAGCCCAATGCCCAGGTGTCGAGACCTATCTCACCTGAATTAGGAAGGCTGCCCAGTTGGACCAACAGCTTACTTCCCAACATGGCGAGCAGAAGTCCAAGTACGCCTCCAGCGGCAGCGAGCAGAACGCTTTCAGTAAGCAGTTGCCGGATCAGACGAGCGCGCCCGGCGCCGAGCGCGATACGCACCGCCATCTCCTTCTGGCGGTTGGCAGCTCTCGCGAGCATGAGGTTCGCAACGTTCGCGCACGCGATCAAAAGAACGAAGCCAACCGCACAGAAAAGCACAAGCAGCGCCACGCGGAGATCGCCGACGATATCCTCACGTAGCGGGATCACGACCGCGCCCCATCCTTTATTCTCCTCAGGGTATTGTTGTTCGAGTCTGCTCGAAATCGTGCTCATCTCCGCCTGCGCCTGCTCTTTTGAAACGTTCGGCTTTAGCCGTGCAACCACGAGGTAGTCATGAATTGATCGGATTTGACGTTCCTTGTCATCCCACGCGAGCGGTACCCAGAGCTCAGCGTCTCGCGGAAACTCAAAGCCGGCGGGCATGATGCCTACTACCGTGAAGCTTCGGCTGTTGATGGTCAGAGTTCGACCAATCATGTTCGGGTCGCCGCCGAACGCGCGTCGCCACAGTCCATCACTAATCACAGCAACTTGATCGCGGCCCGGTTGTTCCTCGTCGGGTATGAAGGTGCGCCCCTGCGACGCATTAGTGCGCAACACCGAAAAGAAGTCTGACGATACAGCGGCGCCGATGAGTGGCAGTGGCTCGTTAGTGGTACTAAGACTAAAGCCCGAGTATGTGTAAGTCGCAATTTGTTCGAAGACGCTGCTCTGTGCTTTCCAATCAAGATAGTTCGCGGGAGAGACTGAAAATTTGTCGAGACCGGGAAAGCTCTGCTGCGGCGGCTTGTGCCAGACGTCGACGATCCGCTCGGATTCGGGATAGGGCAACGGTCGCAGCAAGAGACCATTGACGACACTGAAGATCGCAGTGTTGGCGCCGATCCCGAGTGCGAGCGATAAGATAGTGACTATGCTGAAGACAGGACTATGGAGCAGCGATCGCATGCCAAATCGAATGTCTCGCCAAGCGGTTTCGATGAATTGACCCATTCTAATCTCCCTTACTTTTTCTTGAACCTGATCGACTCCCTCGAGTTCAATGAGCGCATCGCGTCGAGCTTCTTGCGGTGTGAGTCCTTGATTGATTTTCGTCTCCGTCAACATGTCCAGGTACGACGCGAGCTCTTCAGTGAACTCCTGGTCCACACGTTCTTTGTGGAACAGGTTGCGACAGAGGCTGTTCAGGCGTGGAATCAACGGCACGACTTACTTCTCCTCAGGTGGCCTTGAGGGCGCTGGTAATTGCGACGGAGATCCGTTGCCACTCCTGCGTTTCCGTTTCGAACTGGCGACGGCGGGCTGGCGGTCAGGCGAGCGAGCGATTTCAACACCAGCAAATGAAGGGTACCTTGTAATAAATCAATCTGCTTGCGCGCCATCTCGCTCTCCTATAGACAATCTGTAGAAGCTAGATAAATGTTTTCGTATAGAATGTCAATACGAGCGGCCGCTCGAGTGCGGTTCCTACGAAACACCGTATGCGTAAATTGTTTTAGTGCTGGTGAAAGAGGGCAAGCACGCAAGTCAATGGTTAGAGGGGATCATGAGAGTTACTCGCTTAGAGTTCGGGATCCTACAGATCTCTTCCCTCTTTAAATCCTCAACTTCGGGTATAGCCGTCGCAGGATAAAAGGCCAAGCCGGGTGTGGCACACCCAGGGACTCGCGAAGTTCGGCAGCAGAGCATTTGCGCCGGCCAGCGCGGTTCGAGTCCCTGGGATTCTCTCTTCAGGGTACACAGTCGCGATCGCTCCGGCTCACTATGTTGCTGAATCTCCGCTGGTACTCTGCCGAATTGATAAACGCGCAGACCATGCCGCCGAAGGTACCCGCTTCCTGGTTGTTCAAAACTCCTAACCAGAATTCAAAGCCTGGCGGCTCAGGATCGCGTCTCAGGTAACCAAAGTACTCAGTCAACACAAACGCTGAGTTGTATTCAGCAAGTCTAAGCAGATCATGCTCAGCCACACCCCGCAGCACTAGCGCGCGACTGGCGACAAGACTTGTTCCAGCTTGATACCTTGCTATTAGGTTCTCCCGCTCGCCGCTGAGATCAACCGCCGACGCGAGCTGCACGTTCTGAATCAACGCGTCGACAAATTCACCAGCGCTCATACCTGTTGGATATTTCTGCATGAACTCAGCTCGTAGCACGAAGCTCTCGGTGAAGGCCGTCTTCATTGCCTCGAAGTCTGGACCAGCAACAATCTGGCGACGATCAAGTGAGTACTCTGCAAAGATAGGACGCCTTCCCAGCGAGCCTTTGTAGACGTCGTAGATAAACGAGCCGCCCTTTTGGAACTCCTCCTCGATGAAGAACGCCGCTGCAACTTCACGACGACGCGTGTTCACACAAGGCAGATCCGAGGCACACTCGAGAAGTCGACCGGTCCAGTAGTTGAAACCGCCTTCGTCTGGCTCGCGCCCGAGAATGTCGACGTACTGCTGCCGGATGAAGTACTCAGCTGTGTCTAATGGATTAGCCGAGTCTCCGGTGACCGCGCCTGCGAAAGCTGCTTCTGTGCGTTCCGCGAGTTGGTTGAACGAACGCTGAGAAGGCGTGAAGACATGGTTCGCTCGTGAGGGCGTGATCGTGTAGAACTCGCCAGTCTCGACATTTTCAAATTTGTAGTTGCCATCAGCGTCTGTGATCGTCTTGCGGGTTTGGCCGCCGTTCAGTCTGATCACAGCACCTTCAACCGGCTGGCCGCTGTCGTTAAGTATCCGACCAACGATCACACCGTTCGCTGCTGTAGGCGTTACGACCTGGGTAATGGTCGGGTCGTTCGTTGCGACGGTGTCAGGATCATCTGTTGAGACGGTGGCGAAGTTGCTGCCCGAGACAGAACCCTGGTTGGCGATCTGCGTAGTGCCTTGCGGCGCGGCGCCGTTGACAGTCACTTGGAAGTTGATCACCGCGGTGCTGCCGGCCGGGATCGTGCCAACGTTGAGATTCACCGTGCCACCCGACTCCGGCTTTGGAGGTTTCTTATCCTTAGTATTTTCTGAGGTGCGCGCCGTAAAGGTCTCGCCCGGCTTGTTGAGTGTCAGAGCGCTCGCCGCTTTGGCGTGATGACTTTTCATCTCTGACTTCTCGATCACTGCACTCTCTCGAGTGGATCTCGCGTTGTGAGCTGACGCATGCTGCAATTCCACCTGCGATTTCACTGGGGCGGCTCGCTCGTTAACCACGCGGACCGGCCGCACGCGTTGCGAAGCTGATTGAATCTCAGACGCCTGCACATCCGCCTGCAATGCAGGGGTCACAACGTTACCTCTGCTTATCTTTTCCAATTGCGAAGAATCCGAGATCAAAAAGTCGGTGGGCGTATCAACCGCCTGGCAGACACCTCCCGGAGGGGCGAGCGGGCCGACCGCGGTGCCGGTCAGGCTCGCGGTGACTTCAGAGCCAGCGGCACTAACCGGTGTGTTGCCCCTGGCATTCCACGTCGCCTCTGTATCTTGCGTGGCAGTGCCTGCCTCGACGAACCCTTCGAGGAACATTCTATTTGTGTTTGAGAGGTCGCTGATACGAACACGGAACGCGCGCGCTGTTGCGTTACCGTGCGCGATGTTATTAGCAATATCGCCGCACGTGATGTTCGATTCACCTGCGGTCGAGGATCCCGAAATAAGGTTAATGTCAGCGACGCCGGTGCTTTCAACAGTGACATTGTTATTGGTAATGGTGGCATCAACGCGCGCGTTCTGAAAGCGTGACTGCACGTCGATGGCCGTGTCTTCGGTGCCGTTGACGTTCGAGACTGTGTTGCCATTGATCTCGACGATCATATCGCTTGTCTCCTGGGCCACGAGGCGAACGGGAATGCCGGCTCCCCCAAGCACTTCTATGTCCGAATTGTTGTTGAGGCGCCCCTCCATATGGCTGTCCAGGAAAGAAGTAATGTTCACCGCTGCGCCGCCGCGGCTCTGGATGGTCGGGTTATTTACGATGTTGAAGTTAACAGTCGCTGTGTCGTCAGAGTTGATATCAATGCCCGTGCCGATGTCGGCCTGCGCGTCAAGGGTGCAACCGGTGATGTCAATGTTAAGAATCGTGTCGTCCTGCGCAAAGGGCTGGATAGCCTGAGTGCGCAGCCGCAGGAACGAACTGTTGGTAATGTTAATAGTAGCCGTCGGCTGGCCCGCTGCAACGCTGAAGCTGCGGAACTGAAAGCCGCCTTCGCCGTTGATGTTGACCGGGCCTCCCGCAGATACCGTTTGCGAATCGCGGAAAGTCGAACTGCTGATGGTCAGATTTACGCTAGTATCAGTGTTGGTAACGGCGAATGCATCAGTCTCCGAGAAGCGAATTTCGGTATTGTTGACAGTCACTGTGCCTGAGAGGTTTTGCGCCTCGATACCGCTCTCATGCACTTCGTTACCCGCGCCATCAATCAGACTGTTATCAAACTTGAAATTCGCGACGCCAATAGCCGTGACGCCGTTCTCAACCATCGTACCGGTCAGGTTCAGATTGTCGAATGTGGCGAGCGTAGTTAAGCCGTTGAGATAGATGGCGGAGTTGCAGCCGGTGATAGTTAGATCGTCGCATACGCCTGCGGATCCTCCGTCGACCGATGAGTTCGCATTCGTGAAATTCACATTCTTCAGCACGATCGAGTCTGCTGTCTGAATTTCTGCGCCGCGCGTCGTGATGTTCTGAATCGTGCCGCCGGAACCGTCCGTGGTCCCGGTGCCGTTGACTCGGAATCCTCCCGGGCTACCGGTGGCCGAAGTGTTGAGCAGAATAAGACCCTTTGCACCGCCGTTTGCGGCGATTGAGGTCAATTGCACATTCAACGGAGTACGGGTGGCTGCACTCGTTCCCGCGATGTTTATGGCCGCCGCACCTGCAGCGTTCACTGTTCCCGACAAAATAGAAATGGCGCCGGTAGTTGTGGTTGAGTGAATCCCTTCGGCCGCACCTGTTGTGAAGATACTTACGGTACCAAGATTTTTCGCACCGGATCCCCCAGCAATTGTTACAGCCTGAGCGGTCATTCGTGTTCCGCTCGTACCCAGGCTCAGGTTCGTGAAAGTGACGCTGCCAGCCGCATTATTAATATTCACTCCCGTGTTGCTAACGCCGCCAGCGGTCGTACCAGCGGTCACTGTGGTTATGGAGATCGATCCCCCTGTGGTGCCGTCAACATTAACGGCTCTCTGACCAGCCGTGTTATGAGTGATCGAACCGCTGTATGTAACGTTTGGACTCCCAGGCGAACTGCCCACATTAAACGCTATACCGGTTGGGCTGGTGATCGTGGATGATGCGGAGAAACTAAAAGTGCCGGTGGAGCCATTCAGTATGTCGATGCCGGCATCGCCACCATTCAGCGTGTTGGTGCCGTTAAAGTTGTAAGCGCCGTCAGCATTGTCGAATTGCAGACCCGTGCCGTTCGTCGCTGAGAGTATTCCCGTCTGAAATGTGATCGTTCCGGTGTTGTGCCCACCACTGATGAAAACCATCGCCGCGTTATTGCCTTGCGTGATGCCGCCGCTGTAAGTGACGGATACCGTGCCACCCGACAGATTGAAAACAGTGCCTGTGGCGGTCAGCGCACCACCGGTTGCTGTAATGGCGCCGCTAAGGTTCAAGAGATTGATGCCGTTGGTAGCTCCACTCGAACTGACGTTGGCAAAGTCCATGTCAACTGGGGTCAACGGCGCCGCCACCTTGGTGATATTGAGCGCGACTCCATTGGTCGCCGAAATGCTGCCGGTGTTGTTGGTGACAGTAATCGTTCCTGTGTTCTCAGCGGCGATCAATGCGTCTCCGTTGGTATTACTAGCGTCGAGAGAAAGGAAGGTCACGTTACCGGCGTTGCCGCTCCCGCTCACTCCAAGGTTCACAGCCGCGCCGGCAGTTGTCTTGGTCACTGTAGTAGCTCCAAAACTCGCCGACGTGCCTGCAGCCAGGGCACGAATATCAATTCCGAAGGCGGTGGCAATAATCCCGGAAAGGTTGGTCGTACCTGCGACTGTGTTGCCGCCAGCCGAGCTCAGAAAAGCCGATTGTCCTGCGCCCGTATTGTTCTGAATGGTCAACGTTCCAAACGTACGCACGCCACTGGCATTGTTCTGCAAAGAAACTGAATTCGTGCCGCCGCTGTTTGCAGTAGCAGTGCCGACCGAGGTATTCCCAAAGTTGATGTCGAGTGTCGATTGACTGACGAGGATGCCCTGCGTCGTTGAATTTGAAACTGTTGTCGAGCCAAACGAGACAGTACCGGCGACTTGACTGAGAGTTATTCCTGAATTTGCGCTACTGGTAGTAGTAACGCCGCTGAACCCGGAGGCCGCGAACGTTCCGTTTGTCAGACTCATTGCCTGGCCCGTGCCATTCAGTATCAGATCAGGCGTCGCGTTGTTGCCTGCCGTGAGTGTGCCGAACGCAGTGCCGAAGATCTTTGCGCCGGTCGTGTTGCCTACGGTGAAGCCACGCACCGTGATACCGCCTGCGCTCACGGGAATCGCGTTTGTTGCTGGAAGCGTCGTAGTGATTGTGACGTTCGTGGGGTTGCCGTTAGTTGCCGGCAATGCGTCGCTGCCGGGCCCAGGGGTCACACCGGCAATCGAAGCTAAAGTAGCGCTGGCGCCCTGGCCGATCAATTTTTGACTGTTGAGCAGTGCGTAGCCGCCCGTGTAATTGCCGTTGAAGAGAAAGACACTGTCCCCCGGATCATCTGCTGCAGTATCTGAGAAACAAGTCTGCCCCGGTCCAGTCGTTCCGGTGTAACAGTTGAATGGAGTTGTTAGTGAGCCGTTGCCACCCGGCGCGGCAGCGCTATTTACGAACCAGATCGGCGACGAGACATTGATCGTGACGCGAGCGCTACCAGTGGGAAAACCACTAGGGAAGCCGCTGCCTGTATTGCTTGTCAGGGTGTACCAAAAGGAATCCGTTGCGCCTGTAGCACCGAAACCGGCAGCCGGAGCGTAGGTGAATGAGCCGTCCGCATTCATCGTCACGGTGCCGCCGTTGCTGGTAGTAACAGTATTCGTGCCATTGGGAACAGTCGCGTTGGCTGTGGCTTGCGAGGCTCCGAATCCACTTAGGGTTGCTCCATTCATCACGTCGTTGTCAATCACATGTTGGCCTGATCCGGCAATGGTACCGGTGTCGAGTCGCACGTTGCCCACTGTTGAATAAGCGTCGCCACTCACAATAAAAAGAACCGCGGGCGAGCCTGCGACTAAAGTCGAGGTGTTAACGTCTACTAAGTCGTTGAACACAACGCTCGTCGCATCAGTGTCACCGCTGTTCGTGATGGCCACCGAATAGTTAATTACATCGCCTTGAACAGCGAGTCCGCCGTTGCCGTGATTTGGAAACGAGTCTCTGCTGGTGGCACTCATCGCCACTGCTTGCACTGACAATGGTTTCTTGCCCTGTGGCAATGACGACGGCTGTGGCGGTGGTAGATTGGCTCCGGGTTTTTGAGGCCCGTCGCTGTAAGATTTTGGACGAGCTTTAGAGGAGTTATTTCGAAGGGTCGCGGCCGAGGATTGCCGCAAGCCCGGAAGGACCATCGACAGCATGAGAAGGATCGCCAGAAGCGTTCTTCGATCTAATGGCTTGAGCATAGCTTAGACCTTTCGCCTGTAATCGAGTGTAAAAATCTGCAATGTTCGTGGCCTGTAAGGAGTCGGAGTGATTCGTGTTCAATTGCGCGAAGTGGCGATCGACAACGGTTGACCTGACGCAACCATTACGATTCCTGACTGGTCTCGCCGCTGCATCAGTTTCTGTGACTTAAGGGAAGTTGAACAGACTCGGCTGTACTCGTGACTATCTTGCTCCCACAATGATGTATACCAGCAGCGGGAAAAATATTCAAAATAAATTTCGGATTTAATAGTCGGTGGTCGTCATCCCCACTCAGGAAGAGAATCAACCGTCGCTATACGAATATCGGGATGAAAAGCGAGGGCCGGTGGCGTCTCGTCGCAAGACGCGCCCGTGCTTTTAGCGATAAATAAGACGTGAATATCGATAAGAACATATTTACAAACGATAAATCGGGCCTCTAGGATGATCCACTATGAAACGAGGCTCAACCATCTTCCTACAGGCAGTAATCCTGGTTATCGGGTTAGGAGTGGGAACCTCACCTTGAGGGGAGGAACGTGAACGCCACGCTTTTTCAGATCTATTTCAAGGACCCCTTCCTGGCGTATATCTACCTCGCATTTGTCCCATTCTCTGTCGGTCTTTATCAGGGATTCAAACTCTTAGGGTATGCCCCGGCGTGATGAGATCTTTCACCAGCATTCAGTGCGAGCTCTGCGAGTCATCAAGTACTGCGCATCAATAACTGCGATCTTTATTCTGGGGCGGAGGTCTACTTATTCATCTTCATCAGCGGTAAGGATGATATTGCCGGTGGAGTCATGATGGGTCTTTTCATTATTGTGGTCTCTGCCATCATCGCCACAACCGCTGCAGTGTTTGAGCCGATCCTGCAAATGCCGTAGATATAAGTCTGAGAACGATCTGACCGTCTAAACAAACATGGCAATCATCAACATCGATGTCATGTTGGCGAAGAGGAAGATGAGCGTCACCGAGCTCGCCGATAAAGTGGGTATCACGATGGCCAATATCTCAGTCTTGAAGAACGGCAAGGCAAAAGTAATCCGCCTCTCAACACTGGAAGCGATCTGCAAAGCCCTGGCGTGCCAACCGGCGACATCCTTGAATATAGAGAGTAACAAAAGCTCCGTTCCATAGCGGGAGTCAAGGACCGAGTGCGCGGGCCAGGTCTGTCCACTCATGGTTGTTCCAATCCTCGCGAGGCTCAGCGGCTGCGCGCGCGAATGCCCACAGCCGGACACGTTCGTGATCAACGCCAAGCAGACCCGCAAGATTTCTAATCGTCTTATCCGGATGCGATCGCACTCTGGCGATGCAATTGAATAGATGTTGGCTCGCGTCGTAGGCGGGATCTCCGACGAACGGCTTCGGATCGATCACCAACCACGGCTCGCGTTCCGAGCGAAGCACATTGCCTGCGTGCAGGTCAGTCGCCAATAGGACGTGAGTGGTTGTAGTGTCTATCAATTCCTGGAACACCCGGAGCCCCTCTTGGACCAATCCTATGTCACTCCATCGCTCGACATCCGATAGCGTTTCATTACTCCAATAATCGATCAGTGCTGACAAAGGACGAAACCGATGCTGCGCCGCCACCGGTTGCCACAGGCGTTTCAGCAAATCCGCAATCACAATGTCTTGATCGATCTCCTCCAGCATGCGGAGTGTGGTCCCAGGCTGGCAGCGTTCCAAAAGCATCGCGCGAATCTCATCATCACTCTCGAGCAATTGCACTGTCGGGTCTCCGTTCCAAAAGCGAAGACCCTCCGCTTCGTGTTCTTGTTCCATGTGCGGCATACTGATTTTCAGCACCGCCTGTGATCCGTCCGCGCGACGCACAGCTTCTACAAACGAGCAGCTCGGCTCTTGACCACAGAGTGGCGCGTGCGGTGTCAGCGCCCATCGCTTCCTCAGCTCAAGCACCACATTGGGCAACTCTTCAAACCACGTCAGTCGCTCAGGTGACTTGCGGCAATTGCTCGCCAACGCCTCGGAAATTCTCATCTCCATCCCCATGTAGTATCAATTTCGCTAACTCGGAATTACCTTTGAATATTTCTGCAGGGCGCAGGATACATCAAGTGAGAGCGCTGATGGACGACGGAATCGCTATCGAGAAATGCCGAAATGGTGAGCAGGAAGCGTTTCGTCATTTGGTCGAGCGATATCAAAAGCAGGCGGTCAGCCATGCCACGTTAATCCTGGCAAATCGAGAAGACGCGAGCGATGCAGCACAGGAAGCATTTATCGACGCCTTTCGAGCTCTTAAGAACTTTGATACATCGCGGCCATTCTATCCCTGGTTTTACGTGCTGCTTCGCAATCGCTGTTTCAAGCTGGCGGCGCGCAAGCGAGAGACAGAAAGCATCGAGGAAACCATGATTGTTGCACACAACTCTGCCGTACAAGCTGAGGACCTGCTCGCACTTGAAAACGCGCTTCGTTCGCTCGACCTGGAAGAACGAGAGATTGTCACGCTGAAGTACTTCGATGGACTGAGTTACAAGGAATTGGCCGGGCGATTGAAAATTCCGGAAGGCACTGTAATGAGTCGTCTGTTTCATGCCAGGCGAAAGCTATTGGCTAAGTTTGAGAGGTAGATCGATCATGAAAGCTCTGACCTGTGAAGAAGTATTGATGGCGGCAACGAGTGCCGCGGACGGCGAAAGCGCATCACTTTCACCTGCAGAAATAGAAATGCATTTAAGTGCCTGCGCAAACTGTCGTGAAGAAGTCGTCCGAATGCAGCGCCTCCGTGACTTGTTCCGGCAATCAACCCCGCGCATGAACTCGGCCGATCTATGGCCCGGGATCGAAAGCATTTTGGACCAACAAATCAGCTGGCAACCATATGCCGTCGGCGGCGTTCTCCTGCTCGTTTACAAGTTCGTTGAAATGTTGCCAAAAGCAGATCCTGGATGGGCCATCAAGCTAGTTCCTTTGATTATCTTCGGCGCGCTGCTCGTCTTCCTGAAAGAAAATCCGTTCAGAATCAATACCGATTTAGCGATGGAGAAATTACATGAGTGAAATCGAGAACAAGCGAGCACTCATACTCGGACAAAAGTATGCGTTCGCCACTGTTTCGCTGGTACTGGGAATCTTTTGCTTCGTCAATTTGCTGGGACTTGAAAAACCGATCCTGGCGATTGTCTTCGGCTGGCTCGCATTGCGCGCGACACCTGAACCCAAACTCAAGCAGCACCGCATTTGGGCGCAGGTAGGGATCGTGCTCGCCGTCGCTATTTTGATCGTGCTTCCTGTACTAGTCATCATCAACTTTGATCGACTGCGCGAATTTATCGCGGTCCTTTCCCAGCTCACTGGCGGAAGGTAAAAGGAGTTCAAATGAAAAAGCATTTATTAGTAGCGTTGCTTTGCGTCGTTCAGGCGATTCCGGCCCTTGCACAGACTACACCGGCGTCAGTTGCTGGAAACTGGCTCGGTACGCTCGAGTTTGGCGGGGCGAAGGTTCGACTCATCTTGAAAGTTGAACAGGTCGGGGATGGATACATAGCAAAACTCGACAGCCCTGATCAGGGCGCACATGAGCTGCCGGTACAAACCATCACGGTGAGCGGATCCAAAGTAACTTTCGCGGCGCCGCAATTCGGGATGAGTTTTGAGGGCACTCTGAATGACAAGAACGACGAGATCAAAGGCACCTTCAAACAGCGCGGTACTTCAACACCATTCGTGTTGAGACGAACAGCTGAAATAGTAACGTTGCGAAAGCCCCAGGATCCTTCCAAACCATATCCGTATAAAGAGGAGGAAGTCAGCTACCGAAACGTTGCGGATAACGTAAAACTCGCGGGAACGCTCACATTGCCGGAAGGCAAAGGAAAGTTTACGGCCGTCCTGCTCATCAGCGGCAGTGGATCGCAGGACCGCGACTCAACCATTTACGGTCATCGTCCTTTTCTTGTCCTTTCCGATTATCTGACGCGGCGCGGGATCGCTGTGCTTCGAGTGGACGATCGTGGTGTGGGTGGCTCCGATGTTGGTAGTCTGTCTGTAACGAGTGAAAACTTCATGCATGACGTATTAGCTGGAGTCAGTTTCCTTAAGAACCGCAAAGACATCGATGCGCAACGAATTGGTCTTATCGGACACAGCGAGGGTGGAATGATTTCCGTGATGGCGGCGGCGAGATCGAACGACGTCGCATTCATTGTCTTGCTCGCTGGAATGGGCCAAACGGGTGACGAGGTTCTCCAAACACAGACGGCGCTAATTCAGCGTGCGTCAGGCGCCGGCCCGGATGTGGTTACAAACGCCGTCACACTTATCAGGAATATCAACGCAGTCGCAAAAGTTGAAACAGATGGGACGCGGATCCAGCAGGGAGTAGAATCCGCGATTGCCAAACAGATTGCACCGATGAACGAAGAGCAGCGATTAGCCTTCGCGCCAGTGGAATCATCCTTCAGGTCAACAATGGGGATCTACAAACTCCCATGGTATCGCTTTTTCGTGATGTACGATCCTCGTCCTGATCTAATGAAGGTCAAGGTTCCAGTTCTTGCTTTAAATGGCGAACTCGATTTGCAGATTGCGTGGAAAGAAAATCTCGAACGCATCGCCAACGGCTTGAAGGCCGGCGGCAACAAAGACGTCATTGTTAAGTCACTCCCGAGGCTCAATCATCTCTTCCAAACGAGTGAAACCGGCTTGCCTGCCGAATACGCGAAGATCGAGGAAACGATCTCGCCCGTTGTCCTGGAAACGATCTCGCATTGGATCAGCGAGCGGACGTTAAAGAAGAGATCGTAGCATTCTAGTAAGATCTCAGACTACGGATTGCGAGGTCTGAATATGAACTTCGGCATATTGGTTTTCGATGAAGTTGAAGAGCTGGACTTTGTGGGGCCCTGGGAACTGTTGGGTAGCTGGAGTAAGCATGGCCACGGTCCCAACGAACGCCTGATCGTGGCACAGTTTGTCAAGCCAATCGTGTGCGCAAACGGCTTGTCGGTCAACCCGCATGTCTCCTTCGAAAACTCTCCCGCACTCGACTATCTGCTCGTCCCCGGAGGCCAGGGCACGAGGCGAGAAGTGAACAACGCTCAGGTGGTCCAATTCATCGCGGACCAGGCGAAGAATTGCAAGGCCGTTCTCTCCGTCTGCACCGGATCGTTTCTGCTGCACGCTGCCGGCTTATTGTCAGGTAAGAAAGCGACGACGCACTGGGGTTCGTTGGAGCGGCTGCGTGCGCTCGGCGATGTTGAGGTTGTCGAGCAACGTTATGTTCAGGACGGCAATGTTTGGTCGTCAGCCGGCGTCTCAGCAGGCACCGATCTGATGCTTGCTTTTATCGCGAGCGTAGCTGGAGAAGAGGTCGCTGGGAGAGTGCAGTTCGCCGCTGAGTACTATCCCGCCGGCGTCAAGTACGGTGACTTTGAAAACCACGAACAAGCCCCGGCTTACATCAAGTGCACCTGAACATCACGTTAGGTCAGAAGTGAAGTCTGCGCATTACTAAATCGATCCCATTAGCAAGACATACCAACCTTCCACAGTCTAGCGTGCTTTGAAGTTCATCGATCGCCCGCATGAGCGTTGGTGAGCGGCGGTCACGGAAGATAGAGCGCGTGCGCCGTTTCCAGTCCTGATAGTCTAATAAGATTCTTACTGATATCAGCAAACTGTTCATTCGGTACCCGTCTACGGACCCAACTAAACTGCTTACCGCGAAGCCCGTTTATAAGCCAGACAGCGCCATCATCTGGCTCAACCTCATCGATCGTTGACGGTAGTTCCCAAAAGGATGAGTGGTCCAGCAAGTCAGTGAAGGCACGCCATTCGTACGGGGTCAGGGCACGGAAATTGGTTTCCTGGATTGTGTTGGAACTCGACCACTTATTCGAGTCCAGTTTTTTCGCAACCATGAATGCGCGATCCCCCGACCGCCAGAGTCGCACCATCACGGGAGGATGAAATGATGGAATCCAAATTAGACTGTAAGCTTCATCAACGCAGTCGGGGAGTGTGTAGAGAGGAGGTTCTTGAAACTCAGCAAAAAGTTTTGGGTCATCCTCCTCGTGTAGCCGTTCGCGAACAAATGTCGCGTCGTAGAGCGGCGTGCAATCGCTGGTCCATACCACTGGCGGCACTGCAGGCGTGCGGTCCGAGATGCAGCTAGTGTAGGACGTGAACCCAACTGCAAAGCAAACCAATGCAGTTAAGGCAAAGAGGCCCATTCGTTTCACGATCTGTTAGACGCCATATCGAACGAGAGGTTCCAGTCTTTCTGTGATTCGTGATCGGCGTCCGGCTTTGTTGACGAAATGGCATCGCTCGGGGTGATGATTGGAGCCCGGAATTCTTTGAAATCTTAGGAAGCTAGTGCGCGCGCCAATTCCATCCATTCGAGGTTGTTCCAATCCTCGCGAGGCTCAGCGGCTGCGCGCGCGAATGCCCACAGGCGGACACGTTCGTGATCAACGCCAAGCAGACCCGCAAGATTTCTAATCGTCTTATCCGGATGCGATCGCACTCTGGCGATGCAATTGAATAGGTGTTGCGTCGCGTCATAAGCAAGATCTCCGATGAACTGTCTTGTTAGAATGCCTGACGGAAGTGTCATACTTGAGAGGTAGTTCGCAATCCTATCACCGACAGAAGAGGTTGTATGTACAATCCGTGCACTCGCATCCTGCTAATTCTGACGATTGGCGTTGCTGCCTGCTCGCCTGCGCTCACTCAAACAAGTCCGGCACGACAAACAAACTACCCAACACCAGTCGAGGGCGACTACACAATAAAAGATTTCAAGTTTCGCTCAGGTGAAACTCTTCCTGAACTGAGACTTCACTATCTCACCATCGGTACACCCGCGAAAGACAACAGCGGTGTTGTACGCAACGCTGTTCTGATTATGCACGGCACGGGCGGTACAGGGTCGCAGTTTCTCTCGCCACATTTTGCCGACGTCCTCTTTGGCCCGGGACAACTACTCGATGCGACTAAGTACTTCATCATTCTTCCCGACGCCATTGGACATGGTGCATCGAGCAAACCGAGCAACGGACTCCACGCAAAGTTTCCTCATTACACTTACGACGACATGGTGCTTGCGCAGCATCGACTCATCACCGAGAAACTGGGCATAAATCACCTGCGCCTGGTAATGGGCACTTCAATGGGTGGGATGCACACCTGGGTTTGGGGTGAAACTTATCCCGACTTGATGGACGCATTGATGCCGCTGGCAAGCATGCCGGTTGAGATCGCGGGTCGCAATCGAATTATGCGGAAGATGATTATGGATGCGATTCGCAACGATCCGGCATGGCAAAACGGCGAATACAAAACTCAGCCAATACAGGGGATGACTGCTGCTCAGAACATTCTGCTACTTATGGGAAGCGCGCCGTTGCAGTGGCACAAACAGGCGCCGACGCGTGATGCTGCTGATAAGTTCTACGAGGATCGGGTGAAGAGTGGAGTTATGCGAGCCGATGCTAACGACATGCTTTACTATTTCGATTCGTCGCGCGAATACAACCCGGCTCCGACGCTCGAGAAGATCAAAGCGCCATTGATTGCACTCAACTCCGCTGACGATCTCATCAACCCGCCGGAGTTGGGAGTGATGGAGCGGGAGATCAAACGCGTGAAGAACGGTCGATACGTGCTGTTACCGATTACCGATCAAACACGCGGGCACGGCACGCACACCATCGCTTCAATCTGGCAGGGCTATCTAAAAGAGCTGCTGGAAATCTCGAATCGAGAGAGATAGGCGACCTTGCCTTACATCGCTCGTTCCCGTCATACAGTCAGTACCACCTTGCGGTAGCGGGTGGGTTGAATTGTCTCTCATCGATCTTAGCTGGTGATCCGGCCCACCCGCTACCGCAAGGTGGTACTGACTGTATGATCCGCGAGTTGAGACTGCACGGGCTTCGATCACGCGCGAGATGCTTGGTGAAAAACGCTTGAAGCATAGCCCTTGAGTCTCCTCTCTCCGCGCGCGCTCCGGAGGAGCGCAATGTTTATAGCCCTTGAGTCTCCTCTCTCCGC
>JADMIO011694183.1_pt1 | contig 24755 bp, 27 predicted proteins | sample 8958161 | NCBI WGS metagenome assembly JADMIO01 (sample SAMN16585339, study PRJNA669376) | soil metagenome | isolation source: Crop rotation soil | place: USA: Cullars Rotation, Alabama | collected 2011
CGCGACAACTTGTCCACGTGGAATTCTAAGCTTAGGATCCCAATGTGCTGGAAAGATTCCGGCTGGTCCAGGAGACGGACCACACCATGCGATGCAACTGCGGCTGATATGGCGAACATGCCCTCGGCGGTCTCGAGCTCGTGGGCGAGCGTGACGTTGGATTTCTTCGGCCGGACATTGAGATGCAATCCGGCGTCGGCGAGGACGCGCAAACCTTTCGCGGTGATGGCGAAGGCGCGAGGCCTCGAGTCGAAAAACGAGCCGACATAGATCTCGGGCGCGCGATCGATGCGCCGCAGCGCTTTGATCGCAACGAGGTGCTGCAGAAAACGCGTTACTTTTTGCCGGCTGCCGCCGTCGAGCCGCGCAATCTGCTCGCTCGTGAGCACGCCATAACGTGCCACCGCGGCAAGGATCGCAAGGATGCGCTGGGTGATGCGGAAGTCGTCGCGTTCGGTGGCAGAGCGGGGTGTCGTGTCGGTCATCTGCATACGCCCATTGTACCGCTACTTGGTGGGTTCGTTGTCCCCAGCACCATCGCCGTCGATGACGGAGAAGCGGCTGTGCCGCTCATCCAGCTCGCCTTGGGGACGGCGGCCAGGCCGTGGCTTTTTATGCTTCGCTTTCGGCGATGCGGGTTTTGTGGGTGCACGTTTGGCGTGGAAGGCGTTGGCGAATGCCACCGGTGTGAGCACGTGCGGCATGGGCGCCGGCGAGAAGTCCGGTGGAGGCTTCGACGTGGGCTCGTCGGTCTTGAGGCGCGCCGCAATCTGTGCGTCGACCTCGGCGACCGGAAACAGGTAGCCGCTTCGCGCAAGCATGAGTTTGTGAAAGAGCGGCAAGAACACACGGCGGCCGTAGCCGGACTTGAACGATGGTTCGAGATCGCGGGTGCGAGTGCGCACTGGCTTCTGGTTCTGTATTTTTACGAAGCATTCGCGATGCGCGAGATTTTGGATCTCGCCGGCGAGACGATGTAGCTGCTCCTGCAGGCTGAACATGGTCGTCGGCAGGAGTGCGTACTCGGTGACGAAGGTCTCACTTTCGCCTTCGGTGACCGAAACGCCCTTGCTCGTGCCGTGACCGATGGTGTCCGCTTCGCCGTGCATCTCTATGTCGACGTGGCTCTCGCCGTGCGACGTTCCGGATTGCTCCGACTCGCCGTGTGATTTGCTTTCGTTGGTCGACGTCGAGAGGGCATAGGGAATGGCGGATGCATTCGGCGCGTTCGGCCCAAAGAGCTGCGCCGGCGGCGCCATCACCATGCCCGCCCCATCCCCGACGCCATCGAAGGAACCAATGGCGCTGCTCGTTGAGGTCATGGTGCCGTCAGCACGGCCCCCTGTGCTCGAGGTGGTATGCGCCTCGGTGTGGTGCTCGGCTTCGTGCTCGGCACGCGAGCGGCTGCGTACGATTTCCTTGGTGTTGCCGATCGCTGTCGGCCGCGCACTGCCTTCCTTCCATTCCTCGAGATTAACGAAGCCGCGGAAGAGGAGGTTGGTCATGAGATCAGCATCGTCGGGCTCCGGCAGGCGAAAGATCATCTTGGTGTTGGTGCCGGAAAGCGCGGCGCTCATGATGGCCGCGGCATCGTCGTCGCCAGCTCGCTGCATTTGTGAAAATCGCTGGATGGCGATGCACAGCTGCACATTGCGTTTGCGCAGGCGATCGAAGCCACGGGCAATATCGGTCGAGAGATAGTCGAATCCCTCGTCCAACATCGCGCACGTATGTGGCTCGCGATTGGGATCACGCTGCAACGCTTCGTGATACACCAGCGAGAGAAAGGCTTTGCCGACGAGCACCGCATCCTTGTGCTCCATGCCGGAGAGGTCGAGGAACGCAGCTTCGCGGTTACGCAGAATATTGGTGATGCTCACCGGCGTCTGCGGACCAAACACGCGACGCAATCGCGCGTTGCCAAAAATCGGCAACAACCTGCTGATGAGCGGGTCTTTGTATTCCATGACCGCTCGATCCGAGAGGAGATCGACGGCCTCCATCGCGTCGCGCAAGAACGGATATGGATAGGCACCGGCAATGGTCTGGCGCAGATGCGCAGCGTTGCCGTAGACGTCGGGAAGATCAACGAGCGGCCGGCCAGTGAGCGCGAGACCAAGGGCGCCGAGGTAAAAGAACTTTTGCAAGCGTGGCCCGTAGTCGCCGGCGCCGACCGTTACGGCCTGCTCAAAGATGGTGATCGCGCGCACGGTCTTGTCATGACAGAGCTGAGGCGATCGGTCGGGGACATCCAGTAGCGGTAGCGCAAAGGTCTCCGTCGCCGATGCCGGTTTGAGGTAGTGCACCTTGCGCCACTGCAGGCCGTTGTCGGGATTAGCGAGGTACTCGGCGCAGTGCGGGGAAATTTCACCATCAGGGTCAGCGAGCAGAAATCCGGTCGCCGGATTGCGCAGCTTGTGGCGCGCGATCAGGCAGAGGGCGCCGGTCTTCCCAGAACCGCTGTTGCCGGCAATGAGAATGTGCCCCTGCGCGTGGTCGAGCGACACGTCGATGTCGCTGAAGAGAGGGGGGGAGCGCACCGTCACTTGTGTTTCTCCGCGAGCATGCCGGAGAGGACCAAGACGAGCGTGTCGACGAGCTCGGGTTTGCCGTCGAGCTCCGGCAACATTTGTGCGGCCTTGCGGATCTCCGCGGCATTGAGAGCTGGTGACGGCGGCGGTGACGCTGCTGCAGCTGCAGGCTCCTCTCGCTCCGGAATCGGCAGTGTCGCTGCAAGCCTGACGTTGGCGGCTGCTACCTCGATCCTGGCATTGGTCTCGAGGAGTTCATGCTGCAGCTGCCGCATGCGCAGCTCATTGAGGCGATCGAGACGGCCCAGCGCTTTCTGGTGCGCAATCTTCTCGGGCAGTTCCTCGTAGCTCGCGATCGCCAGCATTAGGTCCTCTTTCTTCTTGACCAGCTGTGCGAAGGCGGCGAGCTGCGCGCTCTTGGCGTCGACCCAGCGCGTGTGTGCCTGCACGGTCAGGGCATTGCGCTCGTAGCGGCCGCGCTCGAAGGGCCAGCCGGAATTGCCACTCGGCAGCGCAGGCAGGGCCGGAGCATTCGAGCGCACACGCGCTGGCACAGGCGCGCCGGGTGGGATGATGAACGGTTTCCTGTCAGTCATGACGTCCTCTACTTTTTCTCCATTCACGATCAGCCTCGGCACGACCTTCCTCGTAGCCATCACGTTCTTGGTCGGCGATGTCGGCGTGGATGCGCGCGATCTCCTCCTCCGTGGCATCGGCCTCGAGGTGCATGACGTTCGTAGAGTGGTCGAGCTCCGCGATTTCATGGTCGAGCGTGTTGGTGGTGGAGGCGGAGACGCCACCGATAATCAGAAGAACAACGACCGCGGCGAAGCACAGCGCGAGGAGCTCGGGCGGGATGCCGCTGTGCTGATACGGCGGCGAGTAGGACTGCTGCGGCTCAGTAGAGTAGTAGCGGGGCGCTTCTTGCCAGCACCGTCGCTGGCAAACACGGCGGCACCGGCGCTGACCTGGTCCGACCCACCAGCACTCGGCGGTAGGGCAGCCGACCGTCTCGCACTGTTGGGCGGCAGCACGCTGCGGGCACGCAATCATGAAGAGCGCGGCCGCGAGCAGCACCGTGCCGATCACCACTCGCATGGCGGCACCCGGTCATAGGCAAGGATGATGTCAAGGTCGCGCTGCAGCGCGGCGGTGATTTGCTCTTGCCTGCCTATCGACTCGCAAATCGCAATGGCGGCGCGGTGCGCCACCGAGCGATCATCGTCATCGGGACCTTTGCGCCAGACGTTGTAGCGAGCGGCTATGGCCTCGAGCTCGGGGGAGTAGGGGAAGACCTTGCCGAAGATGGTGGTGTCGGGCCGTGGCGCGCAAGCGGGCGCAACGCGCGCCCGCCAGTACTCGAAGATCTTGCTCATGACCGCCTCGGCTGGATGAGGGCCAAGACACGGAAGCGCAGGTCGTCGTCGAGAAACTCGATGCGACTGCCGAAATTGAGCAAAATGCGGCGGCCGAAATACTCCGGCGACTCTCCAGCCATCGGCCGCATCCCGACGTACTGGGCGAGGAGTTTCTCCATCAAAGCGTCGGGGTCGCTGAGAACTTGCATTGCTGCCTCCTATTCGTCGCGCTTAGACTTGGACGACCGGCGACCGCGTGCCTTCTTGGTGCCGATGCCGAGCACGTCCTCCACGGTCTTGCCGATGGATGCCGCCTCCTGCTCCCAGCGCTGCCGCATTGCGGGCACCGCCACGGTCTCGATCTCGGCGAGCTTGGCCTCGATGGCGGCACGCGAAGCGATGAGTTCGGCGTAGGTGTCGGGAAGTTGCTGGTCATGGACGGTCTGACTTTGGCCAGCGCTGATGCTGCTCAGTTCGGTATGGCTATTGCTGTTGGTCATGGTCTTCACTCCGCTGTTCGTCGATGACGATGTCATCGAGCTTGGCTTCTATGTCGTCGAACACACGGCTTGCTTCACCGTGGGCATCGCCGATCTCGTAGGATCCATTCGATCAGTTCCTCGAGGGCGTCCGTCTCGTCACGTTCATCGCCGAGGCTGAGATTGAGTTCGTCGGCGATCTCTTGCAGTTCACGCGGCACTTTCTGTTTGGACATTGACGTTCTCTCCATGCTGGTAATGACCCGGTTCACGCCCCGGTCTTCGTGCGTCTGCGGATCGACGCGATGGTCCGCCGCAGATCGCGAAGCGCGTTGAAGAAGTTCTCGGGGATGTCCTTGGGCCGCGTATGCAGCCCAAGAACGAAGTGCACGCCAGCGACCACGCCGGTGAGATGTGGCCGGCGGCCGCGATGGATGACGCGCACGTCGCGCGCCCCCATCACCTCGGCTCGCTCGAGGAGTCGTTGGTGGAAATCGGACACGGCGCGCTAGCTCGCGCGTTCGGGGCAATAAGTCCGACACCCGTCGCAGCGCTCTATGGCTGGCCAAGACCCGTCACGGCGACGGAAAATGCGCCAGCGATAGCCACAACGGCACTCGAACATCGCCAGCGCTGGGCCGCCGAAGTCGATCGCGATAGGAGAAATGCAGGCCGGAAGGGAAGCAACAGTGATTTCCGCTTGCCCTTGACGATCGCCGCGAGCTATGTCAGGGCGTGCGTCGGTGCTTGACGCGCGTGGATGCGCGTCTGGTACGATCCGCATAAGGATCCTCCGTCGGCTGATGGTGGTACATTATGCTAGGCGGAGCGATCTGACTGGAGGGTTTGGGCGTTCCCGCGCTTGAACCCTCTTTCTTTTCACCTCACATTTTACGGACGTGCCGATAGGGCATGCCCTTGCGAGGGATAGCGTGACATGTTTGAGAAGCGCTCGAAAGGACGCACTTATACAGCGGGCGGCGAGGCACCGTATGAATACCGTATAGGGCGGAGATTTCGATGAGAGGTGACGATCGAGTAGATAGCGGGATTGGCTTGCGGCTCAAGCGCTACCGTGACGCGGCTGGCTTGACCCAGACCCAACTCGCACAGTTGTCTGGCATACCGCAATCGCGTATTAGCGAATATGAAAAAGGTGTCCATCGCCCGGATATATCGGTGGTCAAGGAGCTTGCACGGCACGTTCAAGTCCTTCCGAGTTACTTGCTCGCTGACGCAGAAACGCGCCGGTCCATGGCCATTGATTTCTCGGGTAATGAGAAGCCTATCAGACTTGGCGATATTTCCCTGGACCGCGTGTATTCGATCCTAAATGATGAATGCACCCCACTCGAAATAAAATTTACTTACACGCATGAACCTTTTGTGCCTGCCCCAAAGATGCGTCGCATCTATGACGCTCTTGATCGACGCGCCAAAGATATGCATAAGGGCCGCGCCTACTGGGACGGGCCCTGTGCAAGATTGCTTCGGATCACAGAAGAGAACACCCGACTGCTCTCGTCAGGAATAGAGCAGCGCGGGATCGTGTTGCACCTAGGCCCGATATCTTGGTTCCAAATCACTGTGCACCATCAGTTCCTCGATGAGCCAGGGCTGTTCCCTGACGATAAGAGCATGACAATCCGGAAGGCGCTGGCTTCGGAGAAGATGCTCTATAGCTTTCCGAGGGATTTTAGCTGGTGTCCGCTGCCGAACCCGATCGACGTTTCGCTTATTCCGATTACGACGGACGGCTACGGCATCGTACAGCGACGTAGTGACAGCGTTTCCTTCAATCCGAGGATGCTCGGCTCTGGGGTGTGCGAACAGGTACACCCCTGGATTGATGAAGCACCTCAAAACGATCCGTGGCGGCGGTTAAATCCGTTAATGACCCCCAAAGAGGCGATGAAGTACGTGGATCGCGAATACGAGCCAAAACCCGGCAATGTCCCGAGCTTGTTTCTTGCAGCCTCGCGTGGACTCAAGGAGGAGCTCTCGCCATTCAGGAACGCTCTAGAAAATACCCCACATCGATTCAAGTTTCTCAATGTGCTCTTTGGTCTTGAGACGTTCGGGCCGGAGCTTGTGGGTGTTGTCGAGTTGCCTTTCAGCCGTGAGCTAACGCACAAAATGATGCAAGAGGAGCGCGGTCGCGATCATGGTGATGCTATCGCGTTCGAGTTCGTGAAGTTAGATTCTAGCGACAGGCGAACCATGCGTATGATCGAAGAGGTAGAAGATTGGTCCGTGCTGAGCTTGGCCGCACTTATGATCGCGATCAAGTATTGGCATGCACAGCATCCGGGAAGCACACCGACGCCAGAGTCGACACCTTAGATTGTTATCATGTTGTTGAAGGGCCATTAAGTTGCCTCTCTATGTACTCATGCACGTCCTCACGGGGCCGTCCGTAGTGTCGGCGGCTCTGCTTGCGAACGGTCTCGGCGCTGCCACGACCAGGCGAGGGCGGCGGACAGATTAAGCGGCGTACATCGTCGGCGCCTATCTTGGCGAACGCTTCGCCCCGCGCGAGTTGGTTGAGTGCATTGACGTTGAAGGTGCGATGGAGACCGTCGTACTTCGGAGCTATGACCGTCGCATCGTCCGGACCCAGTCTGAAGGCCACGGTCGCCGAGACGGTGCCAAGGAGCGCCGCGCGAGTTCTCTCGGACAGGCCAGCGAGGATCTGCGTCGCGAAGACGACAGATACGGAGTATTTTCGCAACTCGGCGAGCGCCGAGGGTAGGGAATTGGTGGCGATCGTCTGCGCCTCGTCGATCAGGATGTGGAAATCGCGCCTCTCGTGAACAGGCATGGCGGCTCGCGTCATCGCGGCCGTGCGCGCACGGGCAAGAAGGAGGGCGCCGAGCAAGCCGGCACCGGTATCACCAATCACACCGCGCCCCAAGTTTGCAATGACGATGCGTCCGTGCTGCATGGCGCGCTCGAGGTGCAGTGTCGAGCGATCCTGGCCGAGCGAGTAGAGAAGGGAAGGGAAACTCAAAATGCTGTCGATCTTGTTGAGGACCGGCTCGATCGCTTCGTCGCGATAGGCATCTCGCCACTCCTCAAAGCGACGCTCGAAGAACGCCCGTGTGAGCGTATTGGAGAGACGAGGCACAATAGCCCGGCGGAAGGTGTCGTCGGTCAGGAGCCGGGGGATCATGGCGATCGATCCCTTGGGCACCTCGAGGAGCGCGAGCGCCGAGTGGCGCAGGATGGTTTCCATGCGCGGGCCCCAGCTCTCAAACCAAATGTCTCGCAAGGCGGAGACGAGAGCATCGGCTGCTCGGGCGCGGTCATCGGGATGGGTGTCGGCAAGGACGTTAAAAGCGATCGGATACTCGAGGTCGCCGGCGTTGAAGTAGCAGACGTGGTTGTGGCGCCATGCCGGAATGCAATCGAGCAGAGCCTCGGCGTCGTCGCCGTGCGGGTCAAGATAGAGAATGCCGTCACCGCGCTCGATGTCCTGCAGCGCCAGGTGCCGCAGCAGATTGGACTTGCCTGCACCGGTTGCGCCCAGGAGTGCCGCGTGAGCCATGCGCTCGTCGCGTGACATGTAGAGAGGAACCGCGTTGGCCCCGCTGTCTCCTAGATATGTGTGTGGATGGTCCATACCCGGCACGGCCGCCGAGGCAATGACACAGGAGCGTGGGAACTCCAATTCGGCCAATCGCGATTACAGCAGCCGTCGCCAGACGTGCAGTCCAGCTCGGAGCGCGAGCCCCCGCACCACACACTCCCTACCCAACAGTGTAGCGCGCCGTCGGAGAGCCTTCCGACGCTTGGTGCGTGGACAAACCGACAGAGATGGCGCGCACCTTTCCCGCAGGTCCATTGGATGAACTCTCTACAGATGGCGTTCTGCAGAGGCTAAGCCGGCGATGTCCGGAAAGACGAGATTTTATGAGAGCCGAAGTGCGTTGCACGAAGGTTGCGAAAGAAAGGGGCGAAGGCGGCCCCTTCAGGAGACCAACGACCACCTTCGCCGCCCGATGACGCGTGGAACTGCAACGTACGCCATCGGAATTGCGAAGCAGCCGAAGGACTTGCCGCCGTCATAGCCGTGCGGCGAATGATAGCTGGGCCAGCGCCGTGCAGCCATTCTCGGAATCACGGATCGCGAAAAAGGGGCCGCCTGAAGCCGGCCCCTGCACTATATCCGATGCCGAGTTGACGCGGTCTTACTGCCGCTCGCCGATCACCAGCTGCACACGCCCACCCCGGGGATCGACGATGGCGATCCGGTTCTCCGCGGTGAAAAACTTGTAGCCCTGCACCTTGGGGACCTTCTCCACGACCGTGCGCGGGAACTCGCGAAGCTCGACGTTGCGCGGCACCTCGGTACCCTCGGTGAGCGCACCCAAGCCCAGCGTGCTGGCGCCGCGGGTATCGACCTCGCTCAGGATGATCGACCGCTCCTCCTCGGTGAGTGTCAAGCCGCCGGACCTTGGCGCCGCACCCGCGGTGCGATCCGAGACGGGGATGATGTCGACGATCTCGTAGGTGGCGGGATCGACGATGCAGACGCGCTCGTCGACGACGAAGTAGCGGTAGCTGCGATAGCTCGGCACCAGCGAGATGACGTCAGCCGGGAGCGCTGCCAGGCGTAGCGTGCGGGGCACGCGCGTGCCCACGTTGATGGTGAAATGAACGTTGGTGGCGCGATTGACGCTACGCTCCTTAAGGACGGTCTGGCCGACGCTCGTGCGCTGCTGCTCGGACAGCTGAACGCGATTGCCGGACTCTCGCTGCGCGCCCTTGGTCGGCTGGCCGGACGGCTCCGGACCCTTGCGCTCAGCCTGTGTTGGGCTCTTGCCGGGCTCGCGCTTGTCCTGCGCCGTCACACCCTTGCCCTTGGGCTCGGCGCGCTCGGCCGTGCCCTGGCTACCCTTGGCTTTGGGCTCGCTGCCCTGCGCCTGGGTTTTGGTCTTGGGCTCGGCCTTCTCCGCCGTGCCCTGGGTGCCCTTGCCCTTGGGCTCCGCCTGCGCCGCACCCTTGCTCGGTACGGGGGCCTTCTCGACCTGACCTTTGGGTGCGCTGGTGCGCGGGGAACCCTGCTCCTGCTGGCCGTTCGGCGCGCCCTGCGCTTGCGGCTGGCCGCCCGGCTCGGGGCCCTTCTGCTGCATCTGCGCCATCACGGGCACCGCGCCGAGCGCGAGCGCCACCGTGGCGCCTGTCCAAAGTGCTGTTTTTCTCATGCGTACTCTCCTGGAGACGATTGCGACATTGACGGGACGAAGATGATGCCGCCGCGTGCGAGCGAAACGGTGCGAGATCGGAGAGGTTCCGGCGGGCGACTGCGCCCCGCCCCGCGATCAGGGGACGCGCCGCAGGCTACGGACGGGCGCGGGTCACCAGGGAGGAAGCGCAGTTGATCCGCCTACTCTCGATCGGGCGGGGGGCTCGACGTGACGTCGGAGACCAGCGGTTGATGCGTTAACCTCGTTGACGACGCGCGCCGCCGCGCTGACCGGCTATATCGTGCGGGACGTCGTCACCGCGCGAAAGGCACAGACCTGGTCAAAGTGGCGGGTTCGAAGACAGAGTGGCTGCGGAGCGTCGTTAGTTCTCGCGTCAACTGCGATTTTGCAGGTCGGAACAAGGAATACATTCTCGCGTTTCTGCTGGTAGTCGGCCGTTCTTCGCGGACGGTTCCCCGCGGATGGCGTTTGGGGCCAGGCTGCAAGTCAGTTGATATGAATACCTTCCTGCGGCTCTTCCGAGCGATCATCGATCAGGAAACTCCAAGAACAAGGGCAGAGACCCTCCTGCGGACGCATTTGTCGCAGACACAGTTCGCGCAGCTCGAAACGTGTGGGTGCTTCGAAGTTATCGGGGGCGATAGCGGACATATTTTCCGCATCTCGCGCACACAGGTCATGAACGTCGAAGAGTTCGACAGCACGGGCAACTCGAAATACTTGTGGTGCTTCGGGCCCAAAGGTCGCTTACCGCTGCCCGACGTCTTGCTTGCACAGAAGATGGCCCTTGAGCTGTTTGAGAATGAGGCGCGGGCCGTCGCAAATATTTACCCGAGCCGTTACTATGGCGGTCACCCGAGGGCTAGAACGCTCGCAAGCACTGCAATGTGAACAGCGATGAAGACGGCAGCGCGTAAGCCAATCGCAACGGCGTACATTTTTGGGGCTCCGTGTCCGCCCCTGCTAACTCGATACTGTTAGCTCCGTTCCTCAGTTCGCCAAGCCCCTCTGCGTGTGGCGTAGTCTCGCTGCTTCGGGGAAATCAATCCATTCATGGGTTGCTCGCTGGCGTGAAGCCTCGAGCCCTGCTCAAACCAGTCGTGGGCCGACTCACGAAGGACTGGGCTGCCCGCATCCGCTCTTATGACGAGGGCCATCAGCATATGCTTATGTTCGCCGCTGTCCGACGGGATTGCCAAAGCAATTTCCCGCCAAGATGGCGGAACGCAAATAGCCATCTCTGAGTAGAATCGTGGACCACGCAGGCATGAAAAAAGGAGAAAGGAAAATGCTCAAGCGTACCCTTACGGCGGGACTATTGGCCTTTGCCGCCGTCACCTGTTCTGCCGGTACGACGCAAGCGGCACCAGTTCCTCAGGCCAACCCAATGCATGGTTCGAGCGCGGCCACGCCCCTGCGGTGGCACGGTGGTGGATTCCACCATTTTGGCGGCTTTCACCGCTTCCATGGCTTCCGCCCGGGTGTAATTGTCGGTGGCCCCGTGTACTACTACGGCGGTGGCTGCGCCTGGTTGCGGCATCGCGCGCTGGTCACTGGCAGCCCCTATTGGTGGCGCCGATATCGCATCTGTCGCGGCTGGTAGCCTGCTTGGGAGACCGCGCGGCGGCGCGGTCTCCAATTGTCCTAAACTACTTTCGGGGGGCCTCGGCCGGCGGACTGAGGGCGGCGCCACCGGAGCCTTTCGTGCGTCCAGCAACACCCGCCGGCCGGCTGAGCTCCGTCACCATTTGCAGGTGGTGCTCCAAGGTCGGCAGTGTATTCGTGGCGAATTCCTTCAGGGGTGCCGTGCGGCCACTCTTGCTGTAGCTGCGAAAAAGCGAGACCGCCTCTTTGTGCGCCGCAAGCTGCGCGCTGACGTACGCTTTATCGAACGCCTCGCCCTGTGCACTGCGAAGCTTGTTGAGCGTGGCTTTCTGCTTGGCGTCCGGCTCTTCGGCGGGAGCTGGGGAGATATTGGCCGCCTGGACCGCCGCCTTGAAGTCCTGTCCCGCCTTCGTGTGATCCTTGATCATCTGTTCAGCGAAGGACCTTACGTCGGCTGATTGCGCGCGATCTTTCGCTAGCTCACTCGATTGAATCTCGAATGTGTTGGCGGCCGCGACCTTTTTCGCAAAGGCGGTCGCCTCCGCAGGCGCTTTTTGCTGTGCGTAGGCCACAGTGCCAGCGAGCGCAATCGCTGCTGCGGCCGCGATGAACGTTCTCATGAAGACCTCGTGTGAGTTGTTCGACTAGATGGACAACGGAACGATGCCTCTCGCAGTTCCCCCATGGAGCTCTCTCACAAGCTCAGCCTGGGCTGTCGGAAGGAACGCGTCATGCGCATGCGCAGTTGATTTGGCGCATTAGCCCAAAGGTGCCGCATGCATAAGTTAGTGACGGTTGCCGGCGTGCTCGGCCTTAGTGCTATCCTCGCATCACAGACCGCGGGCGCGCGCATGAAGCGGGCAGAAGCAAGCTCTCCGCAGAGCAGCGCCTCGGTATCGGCAGATCAAGAGCTCGGGCGGCATTTTCACTTCAGCGTCGAAGACCTGCCTGCGCCGAAAGCAACCCGCGCGGTGGCGAATGGTCCGCTGGAGTTACCGTTTGATAGTCAATCCCCAAAGGTACCCGAAGGATTTGCGGCAACTCTGTTCGCCAAGCTCGAGCATCCCCGCCGAATGCTTGTCTTGCCGAATGGGGACGTGATCGTGGCTGAGCAAAAACCTGGCTACCTCACGTTGCTTCGGCCGAAGCAGGACGGGAGCTCCGCCGAGTTCATCGAGCGCTATGCCGAAGGCTTCAATCAGCCGTACGGCCTTGCCTGGCGGAATAATCACGTTCTCGTGGCCGACCAGGACGGCATCTGGCAGATTCCTCACATCCTCGGCAACGTGCGCACAGGCCATGGCCCGGATAAAAAAGCGGCCGACGTGCCGCCAGAAGAGCGCAAGCCATCGCCCAACTTCAACGGCCAGCAGATGGTCACAGCCAAGGGTGTGTTCGGCATTGCACGCGGTCACGCCAATCGGCCGCTGGTAATCGACCCTAAATCCGGCGCCCTGTTCGTCGGCGTCGGCTCTTCGGGCAACATCGGCATCGAACCTGAGGTCAAGGCCACCATCCAGCGCTTTGAGTCGGACGGCAGCGGCCAGACGACCTTCGTGTCCGGCACCCGCAATCCCTGCGGGTTGGCCTTTCATCCTGATACGGGTGAGCTGTGGGCGGTAGTCCAGGAACGCGACGGTTTGGGTGATCACTTACCTCCCGACTACCTCATTCGTCCTGAGGAAGGAGCCTTCTATGGTTGGCCGTATGCATATACTGGCCTCCACCCTCAGCCGGGCTTTGCACGGCAGGCACCGGACAAGGTGAAAATCTCCAAAGTTCCCGACCTTCTCTTTGATGCGCACTCCTCGGCCCTGGATATCGCCTTTTACAATGGCGAGCAGTTTCCGTCCGAATTCAAGGGCGACGCGTTCGTCGTCCTGAAAGGCTCCTGGAACCGCGCCCAGCCAACCGGCTACAAGGTCGTCCGTGTACCCTTCAAGAACGGGCGTCCCGACGGGTCCTATGAGAACTTCGTTACCGGCTTTTGGGTCTCTGGCACACGTCGAGCCGAGGTCTGGGGGCGACCCGCCGCGATCACAGTCATGAAAGATGGTGCGCTACTGATTGCAGACGACATGAATGGAACGGTCTGGCGTGTCGCCTATGCGGGGCCGTCTCGTAAAGCCGCCGGTGTCGAACAATAGCGCCTGCGAGAGATTTGCCACCGCCTCGCGATCGTCAACTTTCCCGAGAGGGAAGTAGTGCCGGCCGACGCGCGGGTGCTCAATCAGTGCGACACCCGAAAAGTCTCCGGATCACGAGCACGGGACGACCGTATTCCTAACCTGTGCCGTCAAGCTCATTGCCGACGTTGACGCCCACAGCGCACACCAGATCTCCCGGGCATGGAAAAAGGGGGGCGATCGGTGGCGTCACGGACCGGCCTTCGGCCGCAGCATGCATTGTCGCGCAGCTTGCCTGCGCGTCGTTCACTCTGCCCCCCAACTTGTCGGGGCCTAGATTTTCTTGGCGCGGGGGAGACGACTTTGGATGCGTGCTCCGATAGTTCTCTATCGCGACGCGTGTCCAAAAAGTCCCCGCGCCTTAGAAAATCAGGCCGCCCGACGGCAGTGCCGACAGCCGAGGCCTTAGAAAATCACGGAGCCCCAGGCGACGATGATTTTCAAGGCCGAGCGCCGTCAGCCCCTCTACTGTCTACCTTCGTACTCGAAGGTATTGAGGGGTGGCGGCACTGCCGTCGGGCGCAGCCCGACAAGTTGGGGGGCTGAATTGTGTTGGATTTCAAGGCTTTTTATCGATCGCTGGGGTACAGGCGTTGTACTCCTGCTTGTACCTCTCGCTTTCTATCGGACGGGCGTTCAATACCGCGTATTGTGACGCGTGTTCGATAGGGGATTTGCATTTCTGCTGTCGCACAAATACGCACAACATTTATTTTGCGACATATTATTTCAATAAGTCAAGGGGTCCGAGCCCCTTCTTATTCGAAGTGAATTTCACTATATTTATATCTCTACTTATTGATATCTATTATTGTGTAAAGTTTCTTTACGTTCCATTGTCGCGTTTCTTTACACTCTTTGACAAGTTTCTTTACAGCCTGGGGAAAACGACAGGGTGTAAAGATCCTTTACACTCTGTCAAAAAGATAGCTAGTCACCAAACACCTTGGTTTTCAGGATCTCTACCGTATCACGCCACAGATCCGTCGAGCGCAAGTACCCGGTCTCCGCCTGGACTTCGACGATGCCTTTTCCCTTCAGCTTGTTGATCATGTTGTGAATGGACTGGCGGGAGACGCCCAGGCTTGACGCGAGCTGCTCCTTCGAGGCGTAGCACCATCCGGGAATGGGGCTGCGCGTGCCCGACAATTTGTGCACGCTGTCGGCGAGGCAGTATTCGTTGATTGTGAGATCGAGCTCTTTGCGGGCAGAGTGCAGGACCAACGTGTAGCGCGCTTCCTCCCCTTGTAGGCGCTTCTTGCGTTGGCCCGCGGCATCCCGCTGCTGCGCCAATCGTTGAGATGCGTGATGGAGCGAGATCGGCTGCATAGCTGCAGTATACGCCTCGCGGCAGCGCCGGCAGCGGTTATCAACAGTGGATAGCTAAGCCGCGGGCGGGTCGTGCGGTTCCGAACTTTCGAGCGTCCCGCTCCCCTGTCCCAACACCCACTCTTTGGCCTTGAGCATGAAATCGGCGAGCGTCTGGCTTTGACCTACGGCGGTCATGCGCTGTAGTTCGATCAGTGCCTTCTGGTTGTTCACTTGGATTTCCTCGGTGCGACGCACCTGCTCGTGGTACTTCCCTTCCCATTTTTCGACTTGCGACTCGAGCTTCTTGACGTAGGGATGCTCAAAGATGTCTAGGTTCGTCGCGACATGACCGGACACGACAGTGTCAGTCAGGTTCTCTTCTTGGCTTATTTTCTTGTCCGACGCGGCTGGCTTTGACGGGACGTTACTAAACACGTCGGGGTCAGGACTTCCTACGCCGTCATGGCGGGACGCGTCTGGACGTGACGCGTCACGGCGAGCTCGATGTTCCTGCAAGGTCTTAATGTCGGCGATGCCTTTTTCGATTGAAGCGGGCGAAACAAACCAATGCTTCTGATTGTTGAACGCAGGAAGCTTTTTCGCGACGAACGTTCCACCCTCGCAGTGACGCAGTAATTGGCGGCGGGAGATGAGCACACCGGCGGCAGCGACGCGCTGTTCGAGTTCGTCGATGGGGACGGTGTGGAGTTCGTCGGGTTGCGTCTGGTCATGACCGGACGTGTCGGGCATAGCCAAAGGATAACAGATTAGAAACGCGTTGCCTCTGTTATCCCCATGTGGGCTGTAATCATGCAGTAGGAGGAGCTGCGGCGTGCCTCGTCAACTTTTTGCCGACAGTTCAGCGGGAATAAGCATCCTGTAGCGCTCGCACGGCAGCTTCACCGCCGCGAACGGCTTGCGTGTAATGTGATAGTGTGACGTTGACGTTCGCGTGGCCGGCGAGCTTCGCAACGAGGCCGACCTCGATACCTTGTGCTTGTAGGGTACTGATGAACGCATGCCGCGCACTGTGTGGCGTGACAATCGGCAGGCCATTGGCGATAAGCGCTGGCCGCCAATACGTGGCGAGGAAATTCGGGTAGGAAAGCGGCCTGCCTTTGCGTGAACTGCTCCGACCAACCCTGCCAAGCTGAGGGAACACCCGCGGCAGGCGCGCGTCGATGATCGGACACCGTGTTTTCCAATCCAACAGTAAAGTTTTCAGGAGAGGCGCAATTGGTACGTCGCGTGTGCCCGCGGCTGTTTTGGTGAATTCACTGATCCGACCGTCGATTTCTTGCATGCGCCGAACCGAGATAACCTCACGGGCAAAATCGATGTCGTGCCAGGATAACGCCAGCTGCTCGCTCGGTCGCAATCCGGTGAGGAACGGAAAAGCATAATAAATGCCGCGCGCCTTATCGCCCTGCGCAGCATCGAGAAGTTTTCGAACTTGCGCTGGCGAAAGAATGAGTGTTTTGGTCCTGGGACGACCGCGGCCAAGTCGAATTGGCATGCGCGGTGGTTCGATATTCAAGTCTTCCGCCGCAAGAGCCAGCGCCGCTCCCAAAAACTTTTTTGCGGAGTTGGCACTGTGACTGCTGACTTCTGCAGCGATCAATTTGTACCAAGCACGTATGCCCGCGGTCGTCAGTTCGCGAACCGGAACTGGACCAAGCAGCGGAATGAGCCGGGGATTTGCGGGTAGACGCCCGGTTCGTGCGTACCTCTGCCGATCGGTAGGGGTGCCGACGAGCAGAGGTCCGAGAATATGGATCGTCGAATGAACGTACGATTGCCATGTGTTGTTCTTCACCTCCGCTTTGCGATCTTCGAGCCAATACTTGATGACGTCAGCGACGGTGAGTTCCGGCCTTTGAGCTGTAGACATGAGTGCCCCTTGAGGTAGTTACAGACTTATGTAGTGCGCCGCGAAGTCGCTGCAAGGAAAAAAGCGCCAGTGGACGAATTGAACCTGCCGACGCGCAACGTAACTTAGCGCGAATAATTAATTTACGCGCGCAAAGAGGCGCGGGCCAAATCAATGGCCACGCTCTTTGTAGAAAGTACCCTTAAACCAATATCGGGGGACTGTTGAAATCGACCAGTCGAGTGGCGCTGTTTGCCGCGGCAGGTTTGTTCGTGGGTGGCGTTGCGATGCCGTCCGCCAAAGCAGCCGACCTTGGTGGCGACTGCTGCGCCGACCTTGAGGAGCGGGTTGCTGAGCTCGAAGCCACGACGGCTCGCAAGGGCAATCGCAAGATGTCCCTCACCGTCACGGGCCAGGTGGACCGCCTGGTCATGTGGTGGGATGATGGGCACACCTCCCGGGCCTACTACGGCCTGGACAACATCAACGCGTCGAGCCGTTTCGTTTTCCTCGGCAGCGCCCGGATCAACCCGAGCGTGCAGATGGGCTTCGAGATCATGCTCGAGCAGTCATCCTCCAGCCCCGGCAGCAGCCTTGCCACCAACCAGCTGGATGAGGACGGCAAGCGCGCTGGCACGAACCCTCTCGGCAACTTCGTGTCTGGCAACGCGCCGCAGTCCAACAGCGACTCGTACTTCGGTGCTGCCCGGCGCGTGGCCTGGTGGATCGAGCACAAGGACCTTGGTCGCATAACGGTCGGTCGCTATGAAAGCGCCGGTGCGGTCACGACCATCGACCTCGGCGGCATCTTCATGGTCGCCAGCAGCTCCTTCCTGCTCCTCAACGGTGGCTTCTTCCTGCGTAGCTCAGCGGGTCAGTGGTACAACATGACCTGGGGCAACGTGACCGACCCGGCCGCCAACCAGGGCCGTACCGAGCTGGTGCGCTATGACAGCCCGACCTACATGGGCTTCATCTACTCGGCGTCGATTGCCGAGGCGGGCGACTACTGGGGCCAGATGCTGCGCTACGCCGGTGAGTTCTCCGGCTTCCGCATCGCCGCTGGCATCGGTATGGAGCACGTGACAGACCGCAACACCCCGGTCACCGTTGATCCGACGGCCGCCTTCTATGTCGGCCCGGCTCCGAACCAGACCTTCTACGGTGCGGCCGCGTCCGTGATGCACGTGCCGACCGGGTTGTTCGTCCAGGGCCACTACATGACGGGTGACTACAATGACCCGAATCATGTGGCGAGCGGCTACTGGGGCTCGGCTGGCGGTGCCACGAAGCTCGATTGGGCGCACTGGCTGGTCCAGGCCGGTATTGCCAAGAACTGGTTCGGCATCGGCAACACCGCGCTCTACGGCGAATACGGCAGGTCAGAGGACTTCGGTGCAGAGAGTGCGGGCCGCAACTACCCGGGTACCGTGGCCCTGCCGTCGCCCTTCAACCCCGCCGCCAACGCAACCGCCAACTTCACGTCGGTGTTCGGCGTGAACAGCACAGATCTCCGGATCTGGGGCGTGGGCATCACGCAGAACGTCGACGCCGCGGCCAGCACGCTCTATCTCGGCTACCGCAACTTCGACGTGGATGTCGGATGCCGGGTGAACTGTCTGACCGGCGTGGGCGGTCCCGCGAAGCTCGATACCGAGCAGATCCACGTGGTCGTGGGTGGTGCGATCGTTCGGTTCTGAGCCTCTGAATCCTGAAGCAGCAAGCGACCGCTGACCAACGGCGGTCGCTTGACAGGGATCAATCTGGGGAATTCTCATGAGCATCTCACGTAGGCTTTTGGCGGCCCTTGCGCTTTCGACGGGGATTGCCGGAGTGATCGGAGCAACTGCTCCAGCGAGCGCAGATGGGTATTCGGCGCCACGCGGCTACGCGGCACCGTTCTCGTGGAACGGCTATTACATCGGCATCAACGGCGGTTACGGCTTCAGCGGTAGCGGCCAGACCGTCACCGACACCGAGACTGTTCAAGCCCAGGGCGTTAACAACCCGAGCGCGGTTGCCAACTTCGGCTCGCTTGATATTGCCGGTGGCTTCGGCGGCGTCCAGATTGGCGCCAATCATCAGTTTGGCGCGTGGGTACTGGGCCTGGAAGCCGACCTGCAGGGGGCCGGTATCGCCGACAGCTCCCTTGGCACGGTGAACAACTTCCTGCCGGGCGGACTCAACGCAACGGTGTATACCAAGAACCGGGTGGAATGGTTCGGCACCGTGCGGCCACGCCTGGGCTATGCCTTCGGCAGCACCATGCTGTATGCGACGGGCGGCCTGGCGGTGGGCGGGATACAGCACAGCTTCTGGTTTAGTGACAACTTCGACTTTCATGCCTGGGATCGTGAGAACACGACTAAGGCGGGCTATGTGGTGGGCGGTGGCGTCGAGCATGCCTTCAGCTCGCGCTGGAGCCTGAAGCTCGAGTACCAGTACCTCGACTTCGGTTCACATACCTATAGCAATCCGTTGCTCTTTACCGCCGCGAATATTCCAACGGTCTTCCGAGAGAGCACGAGAACCGAGACCGACTTCCACACGGTCAGGCTGGGCCTGAACTACAAGTTCGACGACCGTCGAGAGCTGGTGCCGCTCAAGTGAGCAGCTGAGAAGCACCCGGGGGAATGAGCTCAACGAGCGCAAGGCGCGAGGACATCATGATCACTCTGAAGAAGACGAGCGCACTGGTTGTCGCCTCGGCCGCGGTGGCCTTGGTGGTGGGGACGGGGGTTGCGCGCGCCGACGGCTACGAGCCGCGGGCGGCGGTGGTTGCCCCGACCTGGAACTGGAGCGGGCTCTACTTCGGCGTCAACTCCGGCTGGGCCTGGTCGTCGACCAGTGCCGCGTTCCCGACGACGGGCGTCAACCCGGCGCTGCAGATAGCAGGCGTGCCGGGTATGGGTTTTGACACCTCGACGGACGCACCTGTGGCGGGCGGCCAGATCGGCCTGCAGCACCAGTTCGGGCAACTGGTGGTGGGCGTGGAGGGTGGCCTCAACGTCACCTATCAGAACAAGTACGGCGAGGATCTCTGCCCCAGGCAGACGATCGCCAACTTCAACTGCGTGGCGCGACTCGACGACGTGCTCACCCTCGGCGGCCGTCTCGGCTGGTCGATGGGCAAGTGGATGCCGTACCTGACGGGCGGCTATGCCAGTGCGCGCTTCAACGAGCAGGCGCAGAACCGGTCGCTGGCGCCCATTGGCTTCACCATCATCAACTACGGCGACAGTCGCGACAGCGGCTACTACATCGGCGGTGGCGTCGACCTGGCGATGGCGCACGGCTGGACCATCGGCATCGACTACAAGCACTTCGACTTCGGCAGCAACAACAAGCAGGCATCGGCGATCGTGGGCGGCACGTGGAATGCCCTGCCCAACGACAACGCCCGGTTTGACTCGGAAGCCGACATCCTGACGGTGCGGGTGAGCTGGAAGCTGGGCCGTCCCGACGTGCTGGTGCCGCTCAAGTAGCCCCGATCCAACCGGAAATCGCGAAATTGGGCCGCCGCGGGCAACTGCTGCGGCCCAATTATTTGGCAAAAGCCACATTCGTGCGAATATGTCTGCGCAGGCCTTGTCCGGAGGGACAAACGCCATCTCCGCAGGTGCGTTATGGCGCGCAGGATACCGACAGAAGTCATCAGCGAAGCCGCGGCGATGCTGAAGCGCGGCGTCTCGCTCACTCAAGCGGCAAAAGCGCTCGGCAAGACGGCGCCAAATTTGGCTGATGCCCTGCAACGGCGCGGACTGTACAAGACCTTTGCGTCGGACAGAGCCTGGAGTGCGGCCGAGATAGAATTTCTCCTGACCCACTACAAAGATGTGAACTGGCCAGCAGAATTGATAGCTGAACGGCTTGGGCGTACGACCCATGTCGTCATTGGCAAGGCGGAGAGCCTCCTGCGTCAAGCGGCCAAAGAGCAGGCCAAGGTCGCCAGCCCCAGGCGCACGATACGTTTTTCGCTTAAGCACCGGCTGGACGGCCGAACGCGGCTGCCAACGCTGAACCATGTTCGAATTCTGCAGTGGATGGGCTGCCACGAAAGATTTGGCACCGAGTACAAGCCTGTTGGCGTCTCGCGCAGGCGCGCCGAGGAGCTCGTGCAGTTCGGATTGCTGGCGAGGGCCGCCGACGGTAGTCGATTGGAGTACGCCGTCACCGGCGCCGTACGTGATTTGCTGGCACTCCTCGATCAAAGCGGCAAGGGGACGAAGGAGTACATGCTGCGCGGCACCCGCAAGCCGCATCTCCGCAAACATGTGGTGCGTGAAGCATAGCCGTCCCCACCAGACGTCGCCAACGACGCTTTCCGCTCTTAATCCGTTGCGGAAATTGCTTTCAGGACGAATTCGCAGCCATTGCCTGCACAACTCACGCTTTTCCCGCAAATTTGTGCCCATTCCCGCTGCCTAGCTTCGTGGCAGATGGGCCACAAGCCCTGCCAATTGGCCGGTCCGTTCCACGGGAGAGTTTGCAGTTGCAGCTTTACTCGACTAAGTCTGCTCAACTTGTCACCGAGTCGTGCGGCAGGGCGTTCTTTAAGTCTCAGCGTCCCGCTTCCCCCGCCCAACAGCAATTTCGGGCAAGGGGTGGATGGGCCGAGTAGCAGGAAGCAAGCCCGGCGCTCCGCTTTAGCAAGCCGCACCGCGTCTGGCTCGATCTGAGCAGCGTCACCACTAGCGTAGCGTTGAAGCGTATCGCGTCCGGTTCTCGCCGCTTGCGCACACGCGCGTGCGTGCGTCGTGGACCGGACACGGAGCAGACGCCGGGCACGCGCGTGCTGCTTCCTGCACCGAGGCTAAATAACTCTGGAGATCAAAATGAACGGGGCACTGATGAAAGCGAGCAGTTGCTTCGCCATCGCCGCCGCTCTCGGATTGTTCCTGGGCACCAGCCCGGTCCGAGCGGCCGATCTCGGCGGCAACTGCTGCGCGGATCTGGAAGAGAGGGTTGCGGAACTTGAGGCCACGACGGCACGCAAGGGCAATCGCAAGATGTCCCTCACGATTACCGGCCAGGTGGATCGGGCCGTTATCTGGTGGGACGACGGGCACAGCTCCCGGGCCTACTACGGCCTGGACAACATCAACTCATCGAGCCGCTTCAGCTTGCTCGGCAGCGCGAAGGTTAATGCCTTCGTGTCGATGGGCTTCGAGATCATGCTCGAGCAGTCATCTTCCAGCCCCGGCAGCAGCCTTGCCGTGAACCAGCTGGATGAGGACGGCAAGCGCTCCGGCACGAACCCGCTCGGCAACTTCGTGTCTGGCAACGCGTCGCAGTCCAACAGCGACTCGTACTTCGGTGCTGCCCGGCGCGTGGCCTGGTGGATCGAGCACAAGGACCTTGGTCGCATAACGGTCGGTCGCTATGAAAGCGCCGGTGCGGTCACGACCATCGACCTCGGCGGCATCTTCATGGTCGCCAGCAGCTCCTTCCTGCTCCTCAACGGTGGCTTCTTCCTGCGTAGCTCAGCGGGTCAGTGGTACAACATGACCTGGGGCAACGTGACCGACCCGGCCGCCAACCAGGGCCGTACCGAGCTGGTGCGCTATGACAGCCCGACCTACATGGGCTTCATCTACTCGGCCTCGATCGCCGAGGATGGGACCTACTGGGGCCAAATGCTGCGCTACGCCAATGAGTTCAACGGCGTGCGCATCGCTGCGGGCATCGGTATGGAGCACGTGTCAGATCGCAACACTCCGGTCACCGTTGATCCGACGGCCGCTGCGTTCACCGGTCCGGCTCCCGACCAGACGTTCTGGGGTGGCTCGGTGGCGGTGATGCACATCCCGACTGGGTTGTTTGCCCAGGGCCACTACATGGTGGGTGACTACAACGATCCGAACCACGTGGCGAGCGGCTACTGGGGTTCGGCGGGCGGGTCGACGAAGCTCGACTGGACGCACTGGCTGATCCAGGCCGGTGTTGCCAAGAACTGGTTTGGAATAGGCAATACGGCGCTGTACGCCGAGTATGGTCGCTCCGAAGACTTCGGTGCCGAGAGTGCAGGCCGCAACTACCCGGGTACCGTGGCCCTGCCGTCGCCGTTCAACACTGCGCTGAACGCGACTGCCAACTTCACGTCGGTGTTTGGCGTGAACAGCACGGATCTCCGGATCTGGGGCATCGGCATCACGCAGAACGTCGACGCCGCGGCCAGCACGCTCTACCTCGGCTATCGTAACTTCGATGCGGACATCAACTGCCGGGTGAACTGTCTGACGGGTGCCGGCGCTCCCACGAAGCTGGACACCGAGCAGATCCACGTGATCATGGGCGGTGCGCTGGTTCGCTTCTGAGGGCGAATACGCCAGACGAAAGCTTAGGAAGAGCCGCCCTTTGGGCGGCTCTTTCCGTTTGGGAGGCAATGCTCGCGATGTGGCTTGGGGGCAACATGGCTGGACAGGCACACGGCCACAGAAACGCGTTGATTGGCCTTTAACCCTTGTGGAAACACACTAGCTATCGTGTATACGGAAACGCATGCTCAGTAATGTCTGCGGCAGCGGTCCCAATTGCGGGGTTAAGATGAAGAGGCCGGTGCTACTCATTGCCGTCTGCGCGGCGCTGGGCGTGCTCGCTCAGGCAGCGCTGGCGTTCCAGGAGAGCGCCCCCGCGACGACGCCAGCGCCTGCGGATAAGCCGAGCGCAGGCATTTCCGGGGTCGAGCCGCCGAAGGGCAGCGATCCCGGCAAAGGACTTAGCCTGAAAACCCCAGAGCTGAGCATTGGTCAGGGTTCGGGCACCGAGGTGCGCATCCCAGGGTTTGGGTCGGTTGGCGTGCTGCCCAAGCTCGATTTCGGCCTTGAGCTCCTGTATGGGGCGACCGAGATGAAGGGTCTCCCCGACAAGGCCGAGCCCTCCGACGTGCAGATTCGCGGTACAATTAAGCACCGTTTCTAAGGCGCGGTCGGATGCACTAGGGCGTGTTTGACAAGAGCGCTTCGGCGCTCTTTCGCGTTTGCCCGGGCGAGCGGGGCGCGGCGAATTGGGGGCTAAGCATGCGTGGGCCGTGGCCGGCAGCCCTGGTCCATATATTCACGGCGCTGGGGAGCGTCTGCGCGCTTCTTGCCATGCGGGCTGTTCTGGCGGGCGCCTGGGAAGAGACCTTCATATGGCTGGGCATCGCGCTCGTCATTGATGGCGCCGATGGCACCTTTGCGCGCTGGGCCGATGTCGGGACGCGACTTCCGCGCTTTTCCGGCGAGCGGCTCGATCTCGTTGTCGACTATGTGACGTACGTGTTCGTGCCCACCTTGGCGCTGCTGCAGGCAGGCTATCTGCAGGGGGGGCTGGGCCTGTTGCTGGCAAGCCTCATCCTGCTCTCCTCGCTGTTTCATTTCTCCGACACGGAAAGCAAGACGGACGATCATTGCTTCGTCGGTTTTCCTGCCGTTTGGAACGTCGTCGCCTTCTATGTCTTTGCCCTGCATATGCCCGCGTCGGCCGTCACCGTCCTGGTGGTGTTGTGTGCCGCATTGACGTTCGTGCCCATGCCCTGGGCGCATCCCCTGCGCACGCCGCTGCTATGGCCGCTGACCGTCGCCTTGCTGATCTTGTGGGTCGGTGCTGCCAGCCTCACGCTCTGGCAGGGCTTTCCTGCTGCCGGGGCAACTCAGATCGTCCTTGTCGCAATCGCGGTCTGTGCCGTTGCGCTGACGGCGTTGCGGACCTACCGGTCGCGGTAGAGCGGTCACAGAGCTCCTCGATCACGGCCTCGTGATCCCTACGACCGCCGCGATCGGTCCAGATTTGCACCGCCAAACGTGGGGATTTCGAAATGGCAATCGAGAAGGGCTTGGCCGCTGCCGCTTTCCTAATGTTGTCGCTTGCGGGCGCGTATGCGTGCGACGACTTCGAGGAGGAGATGGCCATGCGCGCTGCACAGCAGGCGGCAAAGGTCGTGCGCGAGGTAGCTGTCGCGGCGGCGGCTGGCACAGAGACGGCGGCACCCGTGCCCGCGCCGTCTTCGGAGCCCACCAGCGTTGCCTCGGTCACGCGCGAGACTGCAGACGCGCTGACGACCGCGAACTAGGCGCCGAGGTGTCGTGGCAGTCCAGCATGTACGGTCTGCGCACCTTCCTCCTGCTCCTGATGATGGCGGCAACAGCGCACGCCCACGTCAACGACCGCGGCATGGACTACCGCAACTACCAGGATGCGGCGGGCATTCCCTGCTGCAGCAAG
>JADMIO011113563.1_pt1 | contig 24751 bp, 27 predicted proteins | sample 8958161 | NCBI WGS metagenome assembly JADMIO01 (sample SAMN16585339, study PRJNA669376) | soil metagenome | isolation source: Crop rotation soil | place: USA: Cullars Rotation, Alabama | collected 2011
CCGCCGTTGTCCCTAGGAAACCACGTGCTGCGCCACCTTCTCGGCGAGAACGTGCAGGTGGTTTGCGACGCGCTCGGCGTCCTGCGCTTCCTCGAGGTGCTTCGTGGTGCGCGCGCGAAACTCGAAGCTCGCCGCCAGTCGCTGCAACCGCAGCACGTCTTCGAGCGTGAAGATCGGACCCGCCTCGGTATTCTGGATCATGCGGCCGTCTCCTGGTGTCAGCGCTGCGTGGCCGAAGCTGTGGTACGACCGCCGATGCACAGCACATAGCCATCGGGGTCGCGCACTTCGAGCTCCGCCATGTTGCTTCCCATCGACGCGAGGGGACGCGCCACCGCGGCGATCGCCGCGAACTCCGCCTCGAGATGCTGCAGGTCCACGCCATCGGCCCAGATGTAGAGATCCCAGCCCGAATGCTCGACCACCCGTGCCCGATGACCGGCGACCCGCTTGACGAGGATCTGTACGCCGTCGCGCTCGAGGATCGCGAATTCGCTGGGACCACGCTCGGGGAACGCCTCGGCGGTGAAGCCCAGGACGGCGGTACCATGCCACCGTGGCCGCCACGTCAAGCACGCGCAGCACCGGGACCGAGAAGCGGAATACCGCGCCGCGTCCGCCCACCGGTTCGCGACGGACGTAATCCGGCTGGAGTGATGTCTGACTTCTACCCAGGGCGGAGCGGAACGACATCAGCGTGAGGGTTCAGGGTGAGGGTTCGGTGCTACGCAACAGACGTCATTCGGGCCGGAGCGCCGCCAAGGATGCGCGGCACGTTCACGAGCGCGCGCTCCACGCTCGCGGCAACGCCGTCGGGGAGATGTGCCGCGCCGCGGCGATACGCCTCCCACACCGCATCCAGGGCGCGCGCCTGACGGCGGAACGCGGCCAGCAGCTCGGTGCCGAGCTGATCGCTCGCCATCGCACGGCGCATCAGCTCATCCAGGTGCTCGACCGGCCCTTCCTGCAGCGCGGCGCGGTCGGCGCACATCTCCAGGTTGAAGCGTGCACGATGGACGTCGCACAGCTGTGCGCGGTCGATGGACGGAACGCCGTCAGACCGACAGGACTCACAGCCCGCGATCGCGTTGCGAAGTCCAACACTTGGAACGAAGGGGATCTGAGCGCTTTCCATGAGCTGCTGAAGTTCCATTCTCAGAACGAGGTCGGATGTCGAGGAGAGGAGGAGGCGCAGACGTCGGCCGGCATCGGGCTCGAGGCTCATTGCACCCCCGGGCATCGGGTCCCGCATCGGTGCGGGGCGTGACCGTGCTTCCCCTTGCGCGTCAACAGGTTCGGGGACCAACTGTTACACGTGACTTGAGCTGTATCGGCCGGAGCATTCCCACGATCCAGACCGACGAAGTCGCCGAAGCGCTGGACGCCCACTGGGCGGTTGCGGTCTTCGAAGCCGCGGACCGCAAGGCGAGCTTTGCCTTCGCCGAGGATGTACGGCGTCAGCTGCTCGCGGGCACCTGGCAAGTTGACCATCCGGTGGCGGACCAGCTGCTGCCGCTCTCCAGCGCGTACGAGCTCGCGGCGCGAGAGCGACTCGACCTGCTCGGCAGCGGCAACCCCAACACCACCGCCAGCGCGGAGCAGCGTGCCGAACGCACGCGCGTCATCGACGCCGGCGCGCGCCGTGCCTTCGATCTCGCGCTGCCGATCCCGCTCGACGACACCGACGCGCACGGCGTGCTGTATCACACGCTGTTGCTCACGGCGCTCGGCGCGATCGGCGGCCGCATCACGGAATTGCGCGCCTGGCTGGCGCTGCATCGCGACAAGTTGTTCGAAAGCACGCCCGACGACGACACACCCACCGCGTACCTGCGCCAGCTCGTGGAGCTGTGGAGCGAGGTGCTGCAGGGGAGCGGGCCGTCCGGACTCGATCACGCCATGGAGCTCGTCGCCACCATTCGTGAGACGCGTCCCGCCCGCGAGCGCAGTGCCATCGCCGACGCCGACGAAGCCGACGCGATGAGCTTCCGTTTCTTCTTTTTCGCGCTGCATCACCTCACCGACGCCGCTACCGAGCTGCTGCTCTACCGGCTGCACGGTGAGCCCGACGACATCCGCCAGCGCATCTTCGTCGCGCTGTCGCTCGCCGGTGAGGCCACTGCCGGCGATGCGCGCATTCACGCAGCGCTCGACTGGCTGTACGAAGCCGCGGTCCGCGTGATTGGCCGCCGCACGCCCCAGCTCGACCTGCTGCCGCAAGGCGCGGCGCGCGCGGCGCGCGCGCACTAGCGCGACCCTCCGGTCTCATCCCGTCCTCGCGCATCGGCGCGTTGGACGAGATTACGCGGCTTTGCGCTCGCGCGCGGGGGCCGCGTGCCCACGAGGATCGGCCGCCGTCCACTCGGCGCCCACAACAACAGCATGCGACTCACATCGGATCGTGAGGTGCGAGACTCGCGCCGTCGCAACGGCAGCACACGCGCCTTGCGCGATTCGATTTCCGCAGACACGCCCGTGCGCGCTTCATCGACCACGCGATACCACTGTTCCACGCCGTGCGCACTGGTGCAGCGAGCGTAGTACTTCTCGTCCGCCAGGCTCCAGAATCCTTCCCAGCGCTCGTCGCGCGTGTCCTTCCGCAGCGAGGTACGCGGCGCCGGCTCCAGCGTTCCAACGGGTGGGTTGCAGGGCAGCAGTCGCACGGAGCGCGATGAGGTTGGTGCGTCGATTGGAGATGCGGAGGAGAGCGTCAGTGCGGTGAAGCACCATCCGCTCGCGGGGACGGCAACGTAGAGGTGACGAAATACGGGCGCAATAGGAAACTTCCCGTAAGTTGTTGTCATGCATGTTGATAGCGCGTGTGGACAGGTGTGGAGATCGCGCTAAGTACATGCATTCTCAACGCGATGAAGCGGCGCAATCGCGTTGAAAAGGCGTGTGCACAAGCGTGAATAACCGGGAAAAAAGTCGCGCGAAATAACTGGCTAGAAAGCGACTAATTGCGATGCTGATCACGACGCGATCTCTGTCCGAGCACGCGTCCATTTTCGATCGCCGAATCGCAGTGATATCCGCCGCCCGGATCGTCGCGCGCGCTGTGAATAACGACGGCGGTTACGTGGACAAATCGCACGTAATCCACACGAAAATGTTGAGTGTTTGTTAATAGCGCCGTTCTTGCCGGATTCGTGCTTTAGCCGTTGCAGAGCAGTCACTTGCAGGGTTCATCAGGCGCGCTCATCGTTGCCACCCGCACCAAAACGCCCTGCACACGAATCTCACATGCGAGCAATCTGGAAAGGCGCCATCAGCTTTGGCCTCGTCAACATTCCCATCGAGCTGTACTCCGCCGTCAGCAGTGCCGGCGAACGAGTCAGCTTCCGTCTCCTGCACAAGAAGGACAACTCTCCGGTGCGTTACGAGAGAGTCTGTCAAAAGGAAGACAAGGCCGTTCCGTGGGACGAGATCGTGAAGGGGTATGAATACTCCAAGGGCAAGTTCGTCATCATGGACGAGGAGGATTTCCGCGCGGCCGCGATCGAGTCCTCGAAGACGATCGAGATCCTCGATTTCGTGAAGGGCGAGGAGATCGACCCGCGCTACTTCGAGACGCCGTACTACCTGCTGCCGCAGAAGGGAGGCGACAAGGCGTACGCGCTGCTGCGCGAAGCCATTCGCGCCACCGGCATGGTCGGCATCGGCAAGGTGACGATGCGCTCCAACTCCGTTCACCTCGTGGGTCTCAAGGTCATCGAAGACGCGTTGGTGATGGAGATCATGCGCTACGCCGACGAGCTCGTGGATACGTCGTCGTTCACCTTCCCTACGGCCGACCAGGTGCGGCCGCAGGAGCTGGCGATGGCCGAGCAGCTCGTGAATACGCTCGCGGGCAGCTTCGCGCCCGAGAACTACAAGGACGAGTACAAGGACAAGTTGATGGAGATCATCAACGCCAAGCTGAAGGGCGTGAAGATCGAGATCGAGGAACCGGCGGAGCCGGAGGCCACGAACGTGGTGGATCTCATGGCGCGACTGCAGGAATCGCTGGCCATGGGCAAGAAGGGACAGTCCAAACGATCGGCCACAGCAAAGGCGCCGAAGCCCTCGGACGACGAAGCGCCCGCGAAGGCGGCGGCGAAGCCGAAGAAGAAGCGCAAGACGGCATAACGGAGACGGTCAGTGGCACTGCCTCGCGGCGCGGAGCTCTTCCAACCGATGTTGGCGTCGGCGGGGAAGGATGCGTCCGCGCCAGCTGGCGAGGAGTGGGTCTTCGAGCCGAAGTACGACGGCATTCGCATTCTGGCGCTGGCGAGCGGCAGCTCGGTGGGGCTGATGACCCGGAATGGCAAGGACAAGTGCCGGCAGTTCCCCGAGATCACCGACGCGGTGCGCGCGCTGTGCAAGGCGCACGGCGGCAACCTGGTGCTGGACGGCGAGATCGTCGCACTCGACGCGCGGGGAAAGCCCTCGCGCTTCCAGCAACTCCAGGGTCGCATGCATCTGCTGGATGAGGAGGCGGTCAACGTCCAGCGCACGTCGACCCCGACCGCGTTGATCGCATTCGACATGCTGCTCGACGGACCTGAGCTGCTCATCCACGAACCGTGGGATGTTCGCCGCGCGCGCCTGGAGCATGCGATGCACGCCACGCCTCCGGGGCTGCGTCGAGTCCTGCGCGTGAGCGACGTGGCGTACGGCGTCGCGGACGCGATGCTGCGCAGCGCGCGCGAGCACGGCTGGGAGGGGGTAATGGCCAAGCGGCGCGACTGTCCGTACGAGCCGGGACGGCGCGTGAGTCACTGGCGCAAGCTGAAAACCGGGAACCAGCAGGAGTTCGTCGTCGGCGGGTGGACCGAGCCACGTTCGTCGCGCAAGGGTTTCGGCGCGCTGCTCCTGGGTTATTACGACGCGAGCGGTGACCTCGTGTATGCGGGCCACACGGGCACCGGGTTCTCCGACGCCCTGCTCGGCGAGATCAGCCGCGCGCTCCGGAAGATCGAGACATCGCGCTCCCCGTTCCGCGAAACGCCGAAGACCAACGAGCGCGCGCACTGGACGGCGCCTCGGTACGTCGCGGAGATCAAGTTCAACGAGTGGACGTCCGGTGGGCACCTGCGCCAGCCGGTGTTCGTGGGATGGCGAGACGATAAGGATCCACGCGCGGTGGTTCGCGAGGATAAGGTGTCGGGGGATGCGGATCGCGCGTCCTCGTCGCTCGTACGTCGCGCGTCCCCGGTCGCCGCCCGCAAATCGTCGTCACGCCCGAAGCGCGGCAGCGCGCGCGCCGAGGCCGGTGTCGTCGCGCAGCTGCGATCCAATCCGGACGCGCGAAACCTCGAGCTTCAACTCGACCGGAAAACGAAGCTCGCCGTCACGAACACCGGGAAGATCTTCTTCCCCGCGGCGAAGATCACCAAGGGCCGGCTGCTGGAGTACTACGCGGAGGTCGCTCCGTTCCTGCTGCCCGCGCTCGCCGATCGCCCGCTGGTGCTCAAGCGCTGGCCCAACGGCATTGTCGAAGGCGGCGAGTTCTACCAGCAGAAGGCGCCGGACAAGGTGCCGCCGGGAGTGCGCGTCGACGAAATCGACGCGGGAGACAGCGTGCCGCGCCGCCTCGTCGGCGGCAACCTTGCCACGCTGCTGTACACGATTCAGCTGGGTGCCATCTCCACCGACCCGTGGTCGTCGCGCGTGCAGCACCTGGACGACGCCGACTACTCGATCATCGATCTCGATCCGGGCCCGAAGGCGACGTTCAAGCGCGTCGTCAACGTCGCCCGCTGGGTGAAGGAAGAGCTGGACGAGCTTGGCCTGCACGCGGTGCCGAAGACCAGCGGCGCGAGCGGGATGCACGTCGTGCTGCCGCTGCCACGCGGCGCGTCGTACGAGGTCTCGCGCGTGCTCGCGGAGCTCGTGGCCCGTCGGGTCAATGAAAAGCACCCGAAGGAGACGACGGTCGTGCGCGCCGTGCGCGCTCGGCCCGCGGACGCGGTGTACGTCGACTACCTGCAGAACATCCAGGGAAAGACCGTGGCCAGCGTCTACTCGTGCCGCGCCGAGCCGGAGGCCTCGTGTTCAACGCCGCTCAAATGGAGCGAGATCACGAGTGATCTCGATCCGCGCGATTTCACCATCAAGACGCTTCCCAAACGCCTCAAGCGCGTCGGCGACCTCTGGGCGCTGGGGATGCGCAAGGTCAACCACCTGCCGGGAATCGTGGGGGATGCCGCCGCATGACCGCCAAACGCGCCGCACCAACGGAGAAGATGGATTGGGAGCGTCCCAGCGATCGCTTCCTCGCGTACCTCGACCGGCTGTCGGAGGCGTGCGTGCAGCGCGACCGCGAGCAGCTGGACAAGCTGCTGCGCATGCGGCTGGCGTCGCATCTGCCACGCGCCGTGCTGGACGAGCTGGAGTACTTCCGCCGCACGCGCGCGGCCAGCCTTCGCGCGCCGCTCAAGCTGATGCGCTACCACCACCAGATGCGACAGCTCGGCACAGAGCCGCGGGACGAGAATCAGCTCGGTCTGGAACTTCGCGAGCGCGACGTGTCTGCGCCCATGGACTCGTCGCGCGTCACCGACGACGTGCGGCGAAAACAGCGGCGATAACGTCGGCGAATGCCGCGGCGAAGACCTCGCCCGCCTCTCCGCACCGCGAAGTCACCGCCGCCAGCGTCGCCGATTTCTCGCCGCCGTATTCACGGCCGTCACGCCGTTGCCGCGTCGATGGATCGCTTGAGATCGTCAGCGAGCTGCGCGTCGCCGCTGATGATCGCGCGCCACGAGATCTCGCGGCCGTTGCGCTTGCCCTTCTCGACGACCTTCACCCCTTCGGGGCCGATGGTCACCGTGTACAGCCGGCCTTCCTGTTCCAGCTCGCGCTTGATGGACTTCTCGAGCTTGACTGCCATCATGTCCTCCGATCGAGGTGTTCGAGTGCGCGCTTGAGCAGCGCGATCTGGCCGCCGTGGTAGGCGTCGTGCTCCACGACGCCGTGCAACATGACGAGGGCGACGTAATCTCGTCCAGTGACGCGCTGTTTCAACCTCGTCTCGTCCAGCGTCGACACGTGCAGCGCCAGATCCGCGTGCGCGGTCTTGAGCCGCTCCACCGCGTTGCGCCAGGCCTCCGCGGAGGCGTCGGTGACGGGCGGCCAATCCTGCTCGGGCGTGGCCTCGGGTGTATCGGGATCGTTCAGGCGCATGTACACGATCTCCGCCCAGGCCGTCAGGTGCGCCACGAGCTCCCAGATGCTGTGTGCGCCGGCGATCGGACGCGCCACCGCCTGCTCGGCAGTAACGTCGCCGATGAGATCCACGAGCGCGGGACCGTGCCAGATCGGACCGCTCACCGCGCGCGAGATCGCGACGGACAACTCCTGCGCCCGGGTGCTCATGCCGCCGAATATATTCGCGCCTCCCCCTTTCGCTTCGCCGTACCGGCGCCACATTAGAGGCGCGCAGAAAAGGGCCACCACACGGAGTCGTTCATGCCGGTCACGTCGCAGCCAACTGATCAGCCATACGGCCAGGTTCTTTCCGACGAGAAGGCGCTGGAGCGCGTGTTCCGCGCCAGCTACGCCAAATGGGTGGCGGACGCCAAGGGACGACTTGGACCCGACGCGGCATCCGCCGCGCCGCGCGTCGTCTCCAAGGCGTTTCATCTCGCCTGGCAGGATCGCGCGCGCATCCGCTCGCAGGACGAGCTCGACGCGTTCATTGGCGCGCAGATCCATCACCAGTCCGCGCGCGAGTTGAGCCGCCGCGCCAGCGTCCACCGTCTGGAGAAGAACGAGAACGTTTCACAGAAGGACATCCATCACGACGCGAAGGAGATGACCGTCGACGAGGCGTGGGAGCGTCTTCAGCACACGCTGCAGGGGAGCGTGGCTCCGGAGGCGGCTCGGCAGCGTGCCTCCACCGCCCGTCATGGCGCCGCGGAGCACGTGAAGGACCTGGCGAAGGAACGGAAGTGGGGTCCATTCATCCTGATCGGCGTCGTCGGCGCCGCGATCGCGATCGGCGGCATCTGGTACATCAACAAGGCCGGTGAGACGCGCGCGATCACGAACGCGCTCGCGGCACAGGACGTCCGCGCGTACAACACCGGCATCGGTCAGGCCGCGAACGTCACGCTCGACGACGGCACGGTCGTGCACCTTGCGCCGGATACAAAGCTCACGGTGCCGAAGCAGTTCAACATCGGAATCCGCGCGGTGAAGATCGATGGCGCGGCGAATTTCGAGGTCACGCAAGCACAGGACAAGCCGTTCGAGGTTCGCGTCGGCGACGCCGCCGTGCTCGCGCACGGCACGGTCTTCACGGTCAGGAAGTACCCCGACGAGAACATCGTCGTCGTGTCCGTCAAGCAGGGCAGCGTCGACGTCCGACTCGGCGACAGCGTGAGCGCGATCCCGACCGGCAAGACCGTGGCGGCCGCCAACGGCGCGCTGCGCGATGCCACGGCGGAGGAGACGCAGGAAGCCACGACGTGGGCGGACGGGAACGTCTCCATCGTCGGGCACAACCTGCGATTCGGCCTCGTCGCGCTGAAGCGCTGGTACGGCCTCGATGTACATGTGCAGGACACGACGCTGCTGAGCCGCAGCGTCTTCATCGTGGCCCCGCTCAACTCGCCAAAGGAAGCCATCTCCTCGGTTGAGAAGAGCGCCGGTGTGCACTTCACCTACATCGGCGACAACATGGCGTTCGAGGATACGGTTCGGGGCAGGGGAGGACGGCGGCGGTAAAAGTCCGCTCTCCGTCGGCGATGTCGCGAAGGCAATCGGAGGCTGGCACGCGCCAGCCTCCGTTTTTTATGCGCAGTACCTGTCGCAACGGCAATCCTGCCGTCAGTACAAAGCAATTCCCGCCGACGTCGCGGTCGACTTTCCCGCGTCCCGGTGCTTGGTCAGCGCAGCGATCGTGTCTTCCAGCAGCTCATGCATCTCGTGGCCGTGTACGCTGCTCGCGTTTGCACTGAGCAGGTTGATCTCGTTCTGGTGATGCTGCACCTGGAAGCGAACGAATTCGGCGTCCCACGCCGGGCCGGCGGCCATGTTGGTCAGGCGAATCATCTCCTGCTGCATGCGTAGCGCCTCGACGTCGTTCGGCAGCGGCGCGGGAACCACGTCCTCGTCATCCAGGGCCTTCTTCGCCGAGTTGTAATGCGCGGCGTGGTCGTTGGCGAGCATCATGGCGTAGTCGTGCACCGACTGCGCGGTTGCCCTCCCTTCGGCCAGCTGGGCCATGCGGATCTCGGCCGAATCGCCGGAGAGCAGGTGCGCGGCCATGTTGCTGAGCGTGAGCGTTGGATAGCTGCCGAGGCTGAACTCCGGTAGCGACACCACCTCCCCGTTGGCGGCGCCGCTCGTGGTAGCGCTCGACGTCGTGCTGTTGGTGGTGGCAGTGGTCCGGTCCTTCGTGACACGCACGCCGCTGCCGGTGGTCTGCGCCGATGCCGGGATGCCCGGGACGAGCAACACGGTGCCACTGAGCAGGATGATCCCGCGAAGTCGCATGAATGATCCTCCGATTGAATGTCAGTCCGACGGGAACCGACACGCCGGCAAGTCACACGCCGTCGACGCTAACTTTCGGCCTCTCTTCTCGTCGCCATGACCGACACCTCACGCACTCAGCCGTTGAAGCGCACGCCCTTCTACGAGCAGCACCGGGCGCTGAACGCCAAGATCGTCCCCTTTGCCGGGTACGAGATGCCCGTGCAGTACCCGTCCGGCATCACCGCTGAACACAAGGCGGTGCGCGAGCGATGCGGGCTGTTCGACGTGTCGCACATGGGCGAGTTCATCGTGCGCGGTGCGCGTGCCGTTGAATACGTCAGCCACGTCACCTCGAACGACGTCGCCGCGCTGGGCGTGGGGCAGGTGCACTACTCCACGATCCTGTACGAGAGCGGCACGATCGTCGACGACTGCCTGGTATATCGCTTCGCCGATCACATCATGCTCGTGGTCAACGCCAGCAACCGCGAGAAGGACTTCACGCACTTATCGCGGCAGGTACAACGATTCGGATGCGAGATCACTGACGTGAGCGACGACGTCGCACTCCTGGCCTTGCAGGGACCACTCGCTGAACAGCTCCTTCAGCCGCACGTGGACGTGGACCTCGCGTCCATCAAGTACTACTGGTTCGCCGAAGGGAAGGTCGACGGCATGGACAGCATCATCTCGCGTACTGGTTACACGGGCGAGGATGGCTTCGAGCTGTACTTCCATCCGAAGTACGCCGACAGGATCTGGAACGCGCTGATGGGTGCGGGTCAGGTGACCCCGGCAGGGCTGGGAGCGCGCGACACGCTGCGACTCGAGATGGGGATGGCGCTCTATGGCAACGACATCGACGACACCGTCACGCCGCTCGAGGCGAACCTGGGCTGGCTCACGAAGCTGGCCAAGGGCGACTTCACCGGGCGCGAGGCGTTAGTGAAACAGAAGGAAGGCGGATTGCGGCGGCGCCTGGCGGGCTTCACGGTCGACGACGGCCGGTCGATCGCGCGACATGGCTATCCCGTGTATTACCAGGGACAACCGAGCGGCGTGGTGTGCAGCGGGACGATGAGCCCGTCGCTCTCGATTCCCATCGGAACAGCCTATCTGCCGCTCGCCGGCGCAAAGGAAGGCGCGAAGCTGGAAGTCGACATCCGCGGCAAGCGCGTCACGGCTACCGTCGTGAAGATGCCCTTCTACAAGAAGGGCACGCACAAGTAGTCAGACGCGCTGCTCGGCGCTCGCGGCCTTCCGACGGGGTTCGAGCACAGCCACAGCGCGCTCCTTCATCCGCTCGAGCTCGCGCTCGCCCGAGCTGCCCCAATCGACGGGGATGGGAGCAAGGCGGCGCTTCTCCGTTGGCGACTCGAAACACAACCATCCGCTCGCGTACGCGGTGCCCATCAATGAGGAGAGGCCGCCCATTCCGGCACTGAACGATTGCGTCGTGGCGCTGGGAAGGACGTCCCAGACGCGCCACTCCGTACCAGCGGAATCCGTGAAGGCACGCAACATCGCGTCGGCCTCGTTGCGGTTGTGAGGTGCTGCGTTATGCTGAGTTGGCGTTCGTTACGCCGCAGAGTTCATGCCTTCGCTTCGGCCCGCCTCGGATCCGGGGTCAACCCCGGTCGCGAGCGATGCCATGCCAGAGCTCGGTGACGATGGATACAGCAGCTCGATGATGTCCCGCATCTGGTACTTCAGCTCGATCGCGGCGATGTGTCCGACGAGTCGATCGAACTCCGCATCCGTGCAGTAGTCGCAGACCGCCCGCAGCCGGTTGGCGATTTCCCGTCTGGCAGCCGCGAGAGCTGCGCCGCTCTCGTTGAAATTCATGCTCGAGGAAATCGCAGACTGTGTGCCCTAGGTTACAGGCGACGCGGCCACCGGGCCGCGGCGTGAAATTCCGAGCGATGCGAGGGATCTGCTGTTGAAACTCGCCATTCTCACCGTCTCCACGCTTGGTGCCCGACGCGAGCGCCAGGATCGCTCCGGCGACGCCATCGCCGCGTGGGCGCGCGAGCGCCGCTACGAGCTCAGCGCGCGCGAAGTCGTGAGCGACGACGTCAATGCCATTACGGGGCAGTTGCTGCGCTGGTGTGACGACGGGATTGCCGACGTGGTGCTCACCACCGGAGGCACCGGCTTGTCGCCCACCGACGTCACCCCGGAAGCGACCGTGGCCGTGATCGAGCGCGACGCGCCCGGGATCGCCGAATGGCTGCGCGTCAACTCGGTGAACAACTTCCCCCGCGCAGCGCTTTCGCGTGGCGTGAGCGGGGTCCGCAACCGGACGCTCATCGTCAACCTGCCGGGCTCGACGGGAGGCGTGAAGGACGCCCTGGCCGCGCTCGAACCCATCCTGGACCACGCGCTGGGCGTCCTCAAGGGCGAACCCATCGATCACTGATTCGACATGAAGTGTAGCTGGGGCTGCTGACGCCACCACTCGCCGAGTCGTCATGCACGAGCAGGTCCCGCCGTTCAGTCCAGGCATACGCCGCACATCCCTCCCGCAGGCCGCCTCTCAATGCAGCATCGCGTCTCCGCAACTCTCTCCGTCGCGCTCATCGTCCTCGTCGCATGCGCGCGCTTCACGTCGCATACGCACGACATCGCGCAGCAAGGCGAGCCGATGGTGCGCCATGGTCGCGTCACCGACCATGTCGTGGTGATCTCGATCGACGGGCTGCGTCCCGACGCCATCGCGAAGTACGACGCGCCCACGTTGCGTCGCCTGATGCGGGATGGTCGGTACTCCCTCACCGCGCAGACCATTCCGCTGAGCCTCACGCTGCCTTCCCACACATCGATGCTCACCGGCGTGGGATCCGACGCGCACCACGTGACGTGGAACTCCGACAAGACGAAGACCTTCGGGTACGTGAAGGTGCCGACCGTCTTCGGTGTCGCGCACGACGCCGGCTTCCGCACGGCGGCCTTCTTCAGCAAGACCAAGTTCCATCACCTCGAGGTGCCCGGGACGCTCGATTACGTGCGCGGGCCGGAAGGCGGCGTGGTGCCGTGGATGGAGGATCGCACGACGGGCTACGTCGGCGACTACCTGGGCCACGCGAATCCGAACCTGTTGTTCGTGCACATCGCCGAGCCGGACTTCATCGGCCACAACTTCGGCTGGATGGGTCGCCTGTATGGCGCCGCCGTCCGCAACGCGGATCACGGCGTGGCGCAGGTGCTCAGCGAAGCCGACTCGCGCTTCGGCCGGGGCAACTACACCGTGATCGTCACGGCGGACCACGGTGGCCACGGCAAGACGCACGGCACCACCGATCCGCGCGACATGACGATCCCGTGGATCGTGTGGGGTGAGGGCGTCCAGCACGGCGACACGCTGTCCGGCATCCACACGATGGATACCGCCGCGACCGCGCTGTGGCTGCTCGGCGTCACCGAGCCGGACAGCTGGGTCGGTCGTCCCGTGACCGCTGCGTTCAATGGCGCGGCGGTCGCAGCCCGGTAGTCGCTATTCGGGGATCCGGTCGATCTTTCCGATGAAGAGGATCGTCCCGGAAAACCGCTCGCGGATGACGAAGACGAAGGGGCGGTTGACGCAGAGGCAGGGCGGCATCGACGTGACACTGACGCCGGTGTTCGTGACGGCGGCAGCTTCGGTCCCTTCCTCGTTCACGTCCACGAACGTCTTGTGCTTCACGAACGAGATGTAGAGCTGCGACCCGAGCGGCGACATGTTCGTGAAGTCCGCCTGACCGCCTTCGAACGGCAGCCGCATGCCGAGCGCCTCGAGGTCATCGTTCAGCGTTCGCTCGTACGCGAGCCGCAACTTCGGCATCGAGACCATCACCTCGGCCGGATGCAGCTGCGCCAGCGTAGCGTTCCATTTCGCGCCATCGAGTGAGGCGACAAGCTGCTCGACGGTGCCATTCGTCGGGATCAGCAGCGTCATGACGAACGACCCGTTGCCGTACAGCAGCTCGCCGGCAGTGTATCCATCGAGCTCCGCGAACTGCACCGGCTCCTTCGGCTTGTTCATCATCCGCACGGTCTGCTCGCCCTGCGCGGACTCGAAGGGTGCGTCGGTGGTGGACTGTGCATCGAACTGCTTCCGCCACGTTCCCTTGAAGTAGATGGCGTTGATCAGGAACATGACGTTGGCAGGGTCGATCGCATCGAGAATGGTCGGGATCTTCCCGTTCGTCTTCGCGCTCACCCACCCGTTCACCGCGGTGATCGTCGACTGATCGAAGGGCGAGGCATTCACCTGGGCACTGAACGCGCTCGCGACGGTATCACGAAAGCTCTGGAGAACAGGGAAGTCGTCCTTGTACCACACGGAGTTCGCGATCGTGAACGTGGTCGTCGCATCGAGGCCGCCTTCCAGCGACATCAGCGACCGATAGCCGTCGTTGATCTCGGCCAGCTCCGCCTGGTCGAATCCGAGCGTGGCGCGCATCTGGTCGAGCGTTGCGCCGGTCGCGCCGTTCATCGTCATACCAAGTGAAAAGCTCACGCTCAGCGGCGACACGAAGACATTCGTATCCGGCTGCGCCGCGCTGAGTCGCTGGAACAGCCTCAACGTGAATTGATTCGCGGCGGCCGCTACACGCGTCTCGTTCGCCGTGAGCGCGCGCGGCAGTGCCGTCTGCAGCTCCGGCGCCGTCGGCGGCTGGCTACCCGGCGAGCACGCGGCGCATGCGAGCGTTCCGACCAGCAGTAGCTGTTTCATGACCGAGGTACCTCCCCACATGTGAAGACGTCACCCGATCAGCAACGTGCACACCACGTCGGGCCCGTTCCGACATCTAGTCATGCCACCTGCCGTTTCGGCATATTTCATCGATGAATGTCTTGATCACGCTTCACGACGTCGAGCCGGCGGTCCGGCTCAACGCCGAACTGGAGCGGGAGGGAATCCAGACCGAGGTCGTCTCGCCGCTGGATGATATCCGCGCGGCGATCACGCGGGCGAAACCGGACGTCCTCGTCTTCACCGGAGAGCTCACCGACGGGCTGACGCTGGCCATCGTGCGCGACCAGCTGTGGTCGGGCACCCCGAGCATCGGGCTCGCCGACGTCCACGACGAAGCGCAGCTCGAGCGGCTTCGCCCGCTGGGATTCGTCGAGCTGTACGTGAAGCCGGTGGATTCCGCGGAGATCGCGGGTGCCGTGCGCCGAATGCTGGAGCGACGGCGCCTGCAGCGCGAGACGGGCCTCATCGGCGAAAGCGACGCGCTGCGCGAAGTGCTGGTGAAGATCGAGCAGTTCGCGCCCGTTTCGAGCACCGTGCTCGTGGAGGGGGAGAGCGGCACGGGAAAGGAGCTCGTCGCGCGCGCGCTGCATCATCTCTCGGCGCGAAAGAACCGACCCTTCATCGCGGTAAACGTGGGCGCGCTGCCGGAAACGCTGCTGGAAAGCGAGTTGTTCGGGCACGAGAAGGGCGCCTTCACGGGCGCGGCGGAGCGACGCATCGGTCGCTTCGAGCTGGCGGATGGCGGCACGCTGTTCCTGGACGAGATCGGGGAAGTGCCGCTGTCGACGCAGGTGAAGCTCCTGCGAGTGCTCGAGGAGCGCGAGTTCCTGCGGCTCGGGGGCACGCAGCCGATCAAGGTGAACGTGCGGGTGATCGCGGCCACGAACAGGCCGCTGCGCCAGCACGTGGAGGAAGGAACGTTCCGCGCTGACCTGTTTTATCGCTTGAACGTGCTGCAGATCTACCTGCCGCCGCTGCGCGAACGGCCGGACGACATCGCGCACATGGTGCGAAAGTTCATCGCCGACTACACGGCGGCGCACGATCGCCGCTTCCCCGGGATCAGCGCGGCGGCCATGCAGCTTCTTACCGAGTATCCGTGGCCCGGGAACGTCCGCGAGCTGCGCAACCTGGTGGAGAGCATGGTGGTGCTCTCGCCCCAGCACGAGATCCAGCCTGATGACCTGCCACGCCAGATCCGCGACGGTGGAAGCGCGCGCTTCCTGCCGGTGCACGTGGCGTCCACGGTGCGGCCCCCGGACATGTCGCAGGGGCGCGAGCTCGAGTTCATCCTGCGGTCGCTGCTGGAGCTGCGGCTTCAGGTGGAGGAGCTGCGACGCCGCATGCACGACGGCGGATCGGCGGAAGGGCGCTCGGCGGTGAACGGCGAATTCATCGGCGAAGTGTGGTCGGGCGACCGGCCGGCGATACCGATGGAGAGCGGAGCAGCGCGGGCAGCCGTCGCGATTCCGCCGCACGACCAGGTACCGCCGCCCAACACCGTGACCATTCAGCCCGGAACGCGGATGTCGGACGCGGAACGGCAGATCATCCAGGCGGCGCTGCGCGAGACGCGCGGCAACCGGCGGCGCGCGGCCGAACTGCTCGGCATCGGCGAGCGAACGCTCTACCGAAAGATTAAGGAGTACCGCGTGCCCGAGGAAATATTCTCGGACAGCTGACGACCGTCAGGTGGAGGTCCGCGTGACGGTCACGGTGTAGGTGACCGACGACAGGCCATCGGCGCTGCCGGCGACGATCGTCACGGTGTTGACGCCGATGTCCAGGGAAATCGGCTGAGATGCCTGGCCACTCTGCGTGAGGAAGCCGTTCACCGTGATCTGCGCGCCTCCGGTGGCCGTGGGGACGAAGAAGATCGTCGGCGTGTTGACATCCACGACGAGCTGGTAGGACAACACCTTCGGATCGAACGCCGGACTGAGCGCGCCGGTGGAGGGGAGCAGGTCCGACAGGCCACCGGCGGGATTCGAGATGATGCCGGTGAGCGTGACCGACCGCGTCTCGCAAGCGAGGCAGACGGCCGCGAGGCTCATGACCGCGGCGAAGGCGAAACGTCGTTGGGATGGCTTCACGAGCATAAGGACGTCCCCCACGTGGGAAAGGCAAATTCAGTGACGAACGGCACACCCCGCCCGTCATAGCTGTGCTCCGGCACGGTGCCCCGGAAGGGGTACCCGGACCGGCGTGTGGGTTGTAGTCGATTGGACTACGGTGAGTTGGGAACGCAACTCTTGATGCCATCGAGGGTGTCCCCGCATATTGGGCGCGGGCCCTCACAAGGGTACCACCGTTGCCGGTCGACGCCGACCTGCTTTTTGAGTGTCGGGCGAGAACGACTGCGCGCCCCCAGAACAATCCAGGCCTTCACCACCGGGAGCTACCGGTTGTCTTTTCCTGCGAATTCGTCGCCGGGCGCCAGTTCGTCCCCGATCGCGGGCATCGTTCTGCCCATCAAGCGCGCCGAGGAGCTGCTGGCCACCCTGCCGGGGGTGGTGAGCGCGCGGATCGTGGCGGGTGATAGCGGGGCCGTGGAGGAGATCCACCTCCTGACCACGGACGATGTGCCCCCGAAGGCAACGGTGCGGAACGTGGAGAGCGCGCTGCTGGCGCACCTGGGAATGCGGGTGAGCCACAAGAAGATCAGCGTCGCAACCACTTCGGAGCCCGCGCTGCGCGGCTCGGGCGAGTACGCGAGCGTGAAGACGGACGTCTCCGGTCCGGTGCCGGTGGTGACCGTCGACGCCGGAAAACGGCGGCTGTACTTCGAGGACGTCGAGGTGCGCCGCAGCCGCACGCGCGGCGTGGCCTGTCGGGTGACGCTACGGAAAGGCGACGACACGTTCGTGGGTGAAGCCGAGGGGATGGAGGAGAGCGACCGGCATCGGATCGAGCTGGCGGCCCGCGCGGCGCTGGCGGCGATCAGCGCGGCGGAGGGAGATGCGCGCGCGCTGTCGCTGGAGGGGTGCCGCAACCTGGACGCGTTCGAGCGGCACTTCGTCTTCGTGGGCGTGAGCGCGCGCGTGGGCCGGGACAGCGCACTGCTGACTGGGAGCGCGCAGGTGAAGGAGAGCCCGGAGCAGAGCGCGGTGCTGGCGGTGCTGGACGCGACCAACCGCTGGGTGGAATACCTGAAGGGGTGACGCACGGCACGGCGAAGGGGGCCGTGGTAGTGCCGATACTATAGATGGGCAGTGGCAGTGTTGGAGAAGGGCAGTGCCTGCAGTGCGCCAGACGATGAATGTCAGACGTCCCACCAACCGCAGGGCACAACACACCTAAACAGACCCACAAAAAAAGGACTGACCCCCTCCCTCGCGAGCGAATACGAGCGGAGGACCTTGAAACTCAGTAGTTGAGCGGAGCCAACCTTAGCGGGAGCACGCGAAAGCGTGACTTCATGAAAAGGGGGGTGACGCGAATGAGTGCCATCCATGCTTTCTGCCAGTTTTTGTTCGCTGGATTCGTAAGCTGGGGCTGATGAGGGCTGGGGGTCGTCCCCGATACTATGCGAGTCCGGATCAACTACTACGTAGCCCTCATAGCGAGTCTCGCTATCGGTGTCACCTTCTTCGTGTACGGAAGGTCACCGGCCGTTTCCGAAGGCGAGGTTGCTGCGATCGTCTTGCTCGGCGTGCTGGCCGCAGTTGCCGAGGCCCTGGCGTTCTTGCTGCCGATGGGCGCAGTTGGATCGATCGCGTTTATCCCGTACTTCTCTGCGATCCTGGTTGCGCCCAGTTGGCTCGCTCTGCTTGCGATCGGGTTTGTTCGCTTTCTCGCAGACGTCGCGGCGAAAAGACCTGCGATCAAAATCACTTTCAATGCTGCGCAGCACGTAGTCTTTCTCGGTGCCGGTGTTCTGGCATATACGAGCCTTGGTGGCGTTGGCCTTCTGCAACTCAGGAATGCAACACTTCTCGAAGCAACCAAACAGGTGGGGGTGCAAGCCGTCGCCGCTTTTGCTCTTTGTTACATCCTGAACGGCATTCTGCTCTGCGTCGTCATTGCGATCACACAGCGCACTAACGTCTTCAAGGTGTGGCGAACCACGAGTTTGCCGACCCTCTGGCTTGATTTGATTTCAGTACCTCTCGTCTTCGTGTTTGCGTGGGTCTATTCGTCGTTCGGACCGATCGCGGCATCCGCTCTTTGGGTGCCGATTCTTGGCCTGCGGCAGGTTCACAAGATCAACCTAGAATTGGAACGTACGAACGAAGAGCTTCTCGAGCTGATGGTTAAGTCGATGGAGGCGCGAGATCCGTATACATCTGGTCATTCGCGTCGTGTCCAACACTATTCGACCATCATTGCGAGAGCAGTAGGTCTAGCGGAACGCGAGATAAGCCTCATTAGCCGCGCTGCGCTGCTCCACGACGTTGGTAAGATCCATGAGAAGTATGGACCGATCCTCGCGAAGGGTGCGGGCCTGAGCTCCGAAGAGTGGGCGGTTATCCAGGAGCACCCGCTCGACGGAGCCAACCTAGTCGCAACGATGTCGCGTCTTCGCGAACTCGTTGGTCCGATCCGCAACCATCATGAAAACTGGGACGGTACGGGCTATCCCGATGGCCTCGCCGGTGAGCTGATACCTCTTCCTGCTCGGATTATTCGATTCGCAGATACCATTGATGCAATGACCACTGATCGGCCGTACCGCCAGATGATGGGCGAGTTCGAAGTGCGCGCCGAACTCGTGCGCTGCCGCGGGCATCAGTTTGACCCGGCGATTACAGACAAGTTGCTCAGTAGCCCACTCTGGTCCCAACTGTTCGTCAGTGGAGAAGTGGCGGCAAATGTTCGGCGACCGAAACTCGCGGTGCTGCACGCCGCGAAGACGGTCAGGGCTTAGGCCAAGGTCTCGTCGACGATTTGTAGAAACCGTTTGTCGTGCGCGACGGCGTAGCAGTAATGCTTTAGGGGGAATCGCTCTCGCCGGCAGTCGCGTATGTACGAACTCCAGCGATCGCGCGCTACCTCCCGTTGATTAGCCGCACATGTTGCAAGTGCGAGCCCGATCGCAAATATCTGGTGCTCAGAACTCTGTCGTAACTCGGCGTCAAGTTGCTCAAGCATTCCAAAGTTCAGACGCGATGCTTGAAGCGCGCCATCTCCCGCCGCGATAATGAGTTCGTAACCTATCACAATGCGGTTGAGGATAGGCGAGGCAGCCTCGTCATAGCTCTTAAGAATCGCAAGGATCCTGCGCGCTGCGGTGTAATCACGTGCACGGATCGCGAAATCGAGACTATTAGCAACATGATCCCCCGCGTGCCCTGCTTGTGCGAGCAGTTTTTCGCCGCGTTTGTGGTAATCCAACGCCTTATCCCACTCACCTAAGGCGATGTAACAGGTCGTCAGCTGAGACACGCACTGACTCAGCATATGCGATAGGTCAAAGCGAGTGTTGAGCGAGATCGCATCATGCAACGTTCGGATCGATCGCTCCATGTCCCCGGCGCGATAAAGAAACATCGCGGCATTCCCGCACATCGACGACTCCGACGGGTCATCATACGTCAACAAGCCTAAGAGTTCGACAGCGTACTCTCCGCCTAGGCTGATGTCTCCAAACGCCCCGTTGTAAATCATGTTCATGTCGCACCAATGTTTGGCATCAACCGACAAAGCGGATGCGTCGAGCGCAGCATAAAGTTCGCGGGCATCGGGCGCCCCATTGTGTAACTCAGCCGCCGTAAAAAAAATGCGAGCTGCCTTGATGCGGTTCGATGGGCTCGCAGAGGCGTCGAGGGCGCAACTTCTTAACCGATCTCGGAGATGCCATACTGATTTGCCGGAGCGACGTAATGCGTTGATCTCCGCAAGTTCCACGGATCGATTCGTCGCCGTGCCAGCTGAGGAGCGTATGGCCTTAAATCGCTCAACGTTACGAAGCACGGCCGTAAAGTCGAACGCTAACTCGGCAGCCGCAATCGAGCGCTCGATTACTCCCGGTAGCTTCTCCTCTTCTATCATCCGCTGACACTCTTCAAGCGCGGCAACGGCGAACTTCGGCTGGCCAATTTGCAAGGCAAAATTGGCGCAGCGTTGCCAGACGGCCGCGGCGCGTGACTTCTCACCCGCTATTCGCCAAGCCTCGGCGCAGCTCCAAAGAAGTGTCGCATCGCGGTCACTGCTGCCTTCTTCCTCAAGCAAGGTAGCAACTCGTCGATACATGGCGGCGCTGACAACCTCAGGACAATCAGCCAACACAGTTTCGGAGATCAACTCATGCGAGCAGTGCATGCCGTGTATATCGCGCTTGATGAGGCCCAACGCGGCACACTGTTGAATCGCGAGCAACTCGGTACCAGGCTCGAATGAGGCACACTTGGAGAGCCGCAGATCGGTACAGTGCCTTCCTAAAGCGGCTACGCAGCGCAAAAGCAATAGCGATGCCGGCTCAAGAAGCTGCATGCGCTGCCGCAGTAGGTCGCTTATGCGTGCTTCCATGTTTGGCAGCGATCCGGACACATGCAGATGTTCTGCAATCGTTTTCACAAACAGCGGATTGCCACTGGCGATGGCGACGCAATGCTTCTTAACGAGTTCACTGACGGCACTGGCACCTGGTCTCACGCAATGTGTGAGCAGACGCATTGCATCGTCTGCAGACAAAGGTTCCAGCCTACGCGCAAAGACATGGGAAGAGAGGGTCTCGGGCGGAGGCGGCTTATTGCGTGATGTGAGCAGTACGTGAACGCTTGAAGTTTGGGCCGGGATAATCTGGAAAAGCAGTCGAATGGAAGACTCGTCTGCCCAGTGACAGTCCTCAACAACCAAAACGAGGGGCTGCTCTGACGCGACCGCTGTGACCAAGTCTGTAACTGCTGACGTAATGCGAAATGCAAGAACCTCATCCCGCGTATCTGCAGGTCGATCTGCTGCACCGGTAATGGCGTTCAAGTATTGCATTGAAGTGGGCGAGACGCCCAGAGCGCCAGGCATTGGAAGTAGGTGCGGAACCAAGTCGAGAAAGACGCCTAGCGGCCGGTTGGAATCCCGTGGCTGACATTGAACAGTTTGGACCGTTGCCTTTTGCAACCGAAGATGACTTACGAACTCCTCGGTCAGGCGCGTCTTGCCAATTCCGGCGTCTCCCCAAAGGACTGTGACTGTTGTGTGATCCTCAGTCGCTCTACGGAATTGCGCGAATAACCAAGACAGGTCTGCATCACGACCCACCAGCGGTATGCGCTGAGGTTGCGCGTCCGGGCTCTCAAAAATTCTCTGCCTCAGGGCGGCTGGAAAGCGGGCGGGACGATTCGGCGCTCCGAGTTCGGCCTCGTAGGCATCCAGCAGCTGCATTGCATCATGCCTCTGCCCGGATAACGCAAGCGCTTCGGCGAGCCGAAGCGTCGCCTGCTCGTTAAATGCATCAATGCTCAGAATGGACTCGCAAATGCGACGCGTTCGCGAGTAGTCGACTCTGAGAGAGGGATCACTAAGAGCCCCGACCAACGTTTCGCGAATCCGAGCGACTGCGGTTGAGCGGCAGCCATCGAGCCACTCCTCGAACGCTGAGGAGATGCGTTCACCAAAGCCAGGCAAGAAATCCAAGCGTCCGGCAGCGGCGGATTGAAGCAACTCAGCGCCACAGAGTGTTTCGAAATCGATCGATGGCGCCGTTGCGATTCTTACCGAAACGGCGTCCGAATCAAGCGGCACACCGAGCTGCCTCAGTTTGTACAGGAGTTGACGCAATGAATGCGCCCCGCTTCGCTCGTCGACGTCCGGAAACAACAGCTCCTGTAACGCGGCCCGAGGCACTCGGCGCCCACGCTCAACGCACAAATACAACAACGCCGCAAATACCATCGGCGAAGTCGGACGGACCTCCTTCGTTCCGATCTTGATTACGGCATCGCCAAGCGTGTGCAACTCGATCATCGAACCGAACCTCCGGCTCGTCCGCGTGGACAACAGGGTGGGAAACGCGCGTCATCGCCGCGTCATCGATATCATGCTGCCCGTCACCGGCGCACGCCAGATGTTCGAAAACACGAAGGGCGCCTTCTCAGGCGCCCTTCTTCGTTCACGCAACTCCAAGTGCCGGAATCACCTGAGGAGACAAACCCCGACGTCCGCCGAATCGGCGGAAAAGCCCACCGACACGCTGTAGCCCGAACGACAATCCTGGGTGCGAACGAGCAGATCGGTGCCGGCATTCCGCTTCTTCGCGCGCAGCGCGGCATCAGCCGGAACCGTGCGAAGTGAGGCCGGACGCTCAGGCGCCGTGGCGTCGCTGCACGCCGCAAGAATCAGGATCGCGCCGCCCACGAACACTGCCTGCTTCCAGCTGCTTCCCATTCCCAGGCCCCGGACGAGTTCCATCCACCGATGTGCAGACGACATGCCCCAACCCCGCGAATTCAGCGACAACACGAGGCCCGAAACGCATCGAAAACCGTAACGCAGCATGACAGTCGGAACATGAATTGCCCACACATGCACAGGAACGTGAATTGGTCGTGTGGCGATGCAGCGCGCGAGCAGTGGGGAAGAATCCTCGTCGGACTCTGCAGTGCGCGGTACTACCAGAGAGCTTCATGGCATGAACGGACCGCGCCGTCGCGAGATCGCTGCACGACTTCGCGCCATTCTCCAGCTCGAGAACGGCGCGCGCATCGCCGAGATCGCTGATGCGCTGGACGTCGAGGAGGTCTCCCTGCGCATGTCCATCGACCCGGACTCACCATATCCGACGATCGATGTGCTCGCTACGGTAGCCGAGCGTTACGGCATCGACCCCACGTATCTGATCACCGGCGTGTACGACATCGAGACGCATCGCCGCGCCTTGGGCGATCCGGAATCCGTCGCCGACGCCATCCGTGAAGCCGCCGGTCCGCGCCGGACCGGGCCGATCGCCACCCCACCCTCCGAACCGCCACGCCTCCGGATCATCTGAGGCGCGGACGCGAACGCGGCCTAATCGTCGCGACTGGCCTGGATCAACGCCACAAGCTGGGCGTCGCTCATGCGACGCCAGTCGACGGGGAACTCGGTGAGCTCACGGCGCGCACCGGTCCGCTCGAACACCAACGTCGGCGGTCCTTCCGCCAGCATCCCCGTCTCGAACTCGTACACCAGCATCACGCTGTCACCGTCCTGCACCACCCGCATCGCCGCACGGCGCGACCCCGCCGCCGGCAGTGCGCTGGGACGCGGCCTGGCCGCCCCCTCGAACGCATCCATGTATTCCCATCCATTCCATGATCGCGTGTGCCCGCGATCGCTGGCTGCACCGAAGCTGCATCGCCATGCACTGCCAATACCCCGCAAGACCAGGTCCAACGGTCGCGCTCGTGTGACCGTTATCACAATTCTGCACGCCGGAATTGCATTTGCACATGTATCGCGGCGTGACAATCCGCGAGTTTATCGATTCCAAAGGCGTTACGTGGCGCGTGTGGGCCACGTATCCGGTGCACGTCACGTCCACCGCTGAGCCGTATCGCGCGGGCTGGCTCACGTTCCAGTCGGGGGATTCGCGCCGCCGTCTTGCACCTGTCCCACCGAACTGGCAGGACGCGGCACCCGGACGTCTCGAGCTGCTGTGCGCAAACGCCGAGGTCGTGGGGGACAACAAGGGACGGCCGTCGAGCGCCACCAGCCGCATCGAGGATTTCGGCGGCAGATAACGCGGGACTCGCCTTCCTTATATGGGAGGCTGTTCCCGCCGTCGGACCTTGGTCACGGTGGGTTGCATCAGCGCCGCGCCTCGGCGCATGCCGTACTTGATCTCCACCTCGGCCACCCGTCGCACAAACGCGCCAAACTCCTCGCGGCTCATGTGGTCGCAGACACTCTCGAGGCGTTCGGCCACCTTGCGACTGGTGCTCTCCAGCAGCTCGCGCCGCGCGGCGTCGACACGCTTCCAGGTGCGCGTGAAGATTGGATCGAGCGCGACGTCGTCGGTCATGCGGTCCACGCGAAGCAACGCAGATTCCAGAGGAAACGGAGCGACGCTACCTCGCGCGCGGCAACCGAAGAGTGAAAGCCGCGCCGGCGTTCCGACCGCCGGTTGCCTCCACGGTGATATCCCCATGCATCGCACGCGCCAGATCGCGGCTGATGGCGAGGCCAAGCCCGGCGCCCTCGTGGCCGCTGGAAAGGGTCCGGTCGAGCTGGACGAACGGCTCGAAAATGCGCTCGCGTTCCGATGCTTCCACGCCGGGCCCGGTATCGCGCACGGTGATCTCGACGTCGTCCGACCGGGTGCGACCGACGATCGAGACCCTGCCTTTCGGAGGGGTGAACTTGATGGCGTTGCCGACGAGGTTGAGCATCACCTGGAGCACGCGATCGGGATCGGCGAGGACGCGAAGCGTCGGATCCGGTTGCTCAAAATGGAGCGCATGCTCGCGAGCGTTCGCCTGCGGCGCGGTCATCGCTTCGACTTGCGAGAACAGCTCACCCACGCCGATCGGGACGATGCGCAGCTGCACCGATCCGGCCTCGATCTTTGAGAGGTCGAGCAGCGAGTTGATGAGCTCCAGCAGGTGGCGCTGGTTGCGGCGGATGCGCTCG
>JADMIO011319566.1_pt1 | contig 24751 bp, 20 predicted proteins | sample 8958161 | NCBI WGS metagenome assembly JADMIO01 (sample SAMN16585339, study PRJNA669376) | soil metagenome | isolation source: Crop rotation soil | place: USA: Cullars Rotation, Alabama | collected 2011
GCGTAGCCTGATTCTGAGTAGAAGCTGGCCGGTGAGGCAAGCCTCACCGCACTGGCGCGGCAGAGCCGACCGGTGATCTCTGCGATTGTCCCGGTCTACCGCCCTTCGTTCGGGTTTTGTCTAGTGAGGCGAACTCTAACTTCGTGCAAATAGCCGCTAGCATTAAGACTCGAAAGAATGTATAAGCGAATGCCGCCATGAAAATTGGTCTGAAATACGCGCTGATACCCACGGCCACAATCATCCTTTGGATTGTCATCGTTCGCCTGTTCATGGGTGTCGGACCAGAGTCCAAGCTGAACATAGTCGGGCCCATTCTTTTCAACACTGCCCAAATATTCGCGATCTGTCTGGGCATTAGTAATCGGAAACGCGAGCAGGGAAGTCTGACCTTTGCGCAGGGACTGCAAACCGGTTTTCTGATTTCCCTGGTTTACGCCACCCTGGCCTGTCTTTTCTTTATTCTTGAATTTCTGGTCGGCCCGAATTTGCTGCCGGTCGAGCCGGGCGCTGCTACGCGCCCGATGTGGCAAACCGCGGTGATGGCCTTTGCTGGTCTGTTTATTGGCGCGACTTTCCTGGGACTAATCTATTCAGTTGTGGTCTCGCTGATTTTTCGAAAGCGGTGAAGGACCATCGGTATCTCGCAGGAGATCAACGCCCAGCGAGTCCGCGCAGCAAACCCCGGGTACAGAGATCACGAGATTGTTGAGTCCGCGTAGCGGACGAGGGCTTCAAAATATAATCTGCCCATTAATCTAAGTCGCAGGAAGTCAACGGAAGAACTTATCAATAAGCCGCCCTCCGCTTCGCGGACTTTATGGCGAGGGTTGCGTGTTCCCCGGGGTCCGCTGCACGGCACTCACCCCGGGCTTTATGCCATCGTCCGCTTCGCGGACTAACTACATATGTTGATGATGCGTGAAGAGATCATCTGCGCAGTAATCCTATTCACTCAAGCGTGAGTGCTTCCTGCACCAAACGTTCCTGCTCTTTCACATGCACGGCATAACTTCCCGTCGCCGGGCTGGCAGATTCGGCGCGGCCAATGTAGCTCAGGCGATCGCCTCCAGGCACCAGGTCCTCGAACTTGGCTTCCATGAAAGTCCAGCCGCCCATGTTTTTTGGCTCTTCCTGACACCAAATGAGTGAAGAAGCGTTCGGGTATTTCTCAATCGCCGTATTGATGGCGGTGAGCGGGAACGGATAAAACTGTTCCGCGCGGACGATGGCTACGCGGTGTTGTTCAGCTTTCTTCCGCGCTTCGTGCAAATCGTAAAAAACTTTGCCGCTGCAAAAGACGATGCGTTCCACCGCGCCGGCATCGGCAACGTCCGCGTCATCGATCACCGGTTGAAATCCGCCGCTGGTCAGAAGATCTAAAGACGAAGCCGCCGCCGGCAGCCGCAGCAGGCTCTTCGGCGTCATCACGATCAAAGGACGTTCAAAGCCGGGTCGAATCTGACGGCGCAGCAAGTGAAAATATTGGGCCGGCGTGCTCGGATAGCAAACACAGAGATTGTTCGCCGCACAGAGCTGGAGAAAGCGTTCCAACCGCGCGCTCGAATGTTCCGGCCCCTGGCCTTCGTAGCCGTGCGGCAAAAGCATGGTCAGCCGCGACGTTTGCTTCCACTTGTCTTCGCTGGCGGTGATGTATTGATCGATGATCGATTGGGCCACGTTATTGAAGTCGCCAAACTGTGCTTCCCACATCACCAGGGCGTCGCCGGCAATCACGGAATAACCGTATTCAAAGCCAAGTACGCCGGCTTCTGAAAGTGAGCTGTCAAACACTTCGAACCGGCCGCGCGTGTTCGCCGCACGCAATTCGGAAAGCGGTGACCATGCCTGACCTGTTTGCGTATCGTAAAGAACAGCGTGACGTTGGCTGAAAGTTCCGCGGCCGGAATCCTGCCCACTCAAACGGACATGCGTTCCTTCCAGCGCCAGCGATCCGAACGCCATGGCCTCGGCAAAAGCCCAGTCGATGGGCAGTTGGCGGTCACCCATCTTCGCGCGCCGCGCCAGCTGGCTGACCATCTTTGGGTTCAGATGGAATCCTTCGGGCAGCATGGAAATCTGTTGCGCGATCTCTTTGATGGAAGCCGCGCCGGTGCTGGTACTAACCACCTCTGAGCCGTCAATTTCCGCGACGATGGTCTCGACGATTTCGACCGATTTTTGTTCGGCCGCAACTTTCTTGGCGCGTCCCTGCGCGTCTTCGTAACGGCTGATGCGCTCGCCGATCAATTGATCGACGGCGGCCGTATCGAGCACGCCTTCCTTGATCAGACGCTGGGCGTAAATCGTCCGTACGCCTGGGTGTTCTTTGACGCGCTGGTACATCAACGGCTGGGTATAACTGGGTTCGTCGGCTTCGTTATGACCCAAACGGCGGAAGCCAACCACATCAAGCACGACGTCTTTCTTGAACTGCTGCCGGTAATCGAGCGCAATCCGCATCGTGCGATACGCTGCTTCGGGATCGTCTCCATTGATGTGAAAGATCGGAAGTTGAGTCATGCGCGCCACGTCCGTCGAATAGATCGATGAGCGGCCGGCCTCAGGCGAAGTCGTGAAACCGATTTGATTATTAATAATGATGTGGATGGTGCCGCCCGCGCGATAGCCGCGCAGCTGAGCTAGTTGCAGCGTCTCCATCACGATGCCCTGTCCCGCAAAAGCCGCGTCACCGTGCATCAGCACTGGGAGCGCGCGGCTCATGGCCGTCTCGCGTGTGGTCTCGCCACTCTCCATCATTTCGTCCTGTTGAGCGCGGGTCATTCCTTCGACCACCGGATTGACCGCTTCCAAATGGCTCGGATTCGGAGACAGCCGCAATTGAATGTTCTTGCCATCGGCAGTCTCGCGCTCGCCCAGCGCGCCCTGATGGTATTTAACGTCGCCTTCATCGGCGGGGAACGACGGGTGAATCGATCCTTCGAAAGAAGTAAAGATGCGTTCGCAGAAATGTCCGATCACATTTGCGAGCACATTCAGCCGTCCGCGATGCGCCATGCCCATCGTGATTTGTTCGATGCCCAGTTCGCCGGCCCGATCGATCAACTGGTCCAGCACCGCGATGATCGTTTCGCAGCCTTCGATCGAAAAACGCTTTTGCCCGAGGTACTTGGTGTTAAGGAACCGTTCGAACTGTTCGGCCGAGATCAACTTCCACAGAATTCGCTTCTTTATCTCGTCGTCAATCGGGTCGGGATCTACAAACTCGCGACGAATCTGTTCGCGTAACCAGAGCTTTTCTTCTTTGCTTTGAATGTGGCGATATTCGGTGCCAACCTTGCCGCAGTAAGCGCGCTGCAGAATGTCCAGAATCTCGCGCAACGTGGCATTTTCAGTTCCACCCAGGCCGCCGGTTACGAATTGGCGATCGAGGTCCCAGATGGTCAGACCGTAAGTCTCGATATCGAGCTCGGGATGGTAAAGCAAAGGCATTGCGTGCAGGGGATCTATGTCGGCTAGCAAATGTCCGCGCACGCGATACGCATTGATTAGCTCCATCACCCGGGCCTGGCGCATCGACTGCTCATGCAGTTGATCGGCGCCGAGAAATAGCGGGTTGCGATCGACGTTCCAGCGCAAGGGTGCGTGCGGGATGCCAAGGTCCGCGAAGATCTGATCGTAGAATTTGTCCTTGCCGAGCAGCAATTCATGCACGCGCGCCAGGAATGCCCCTGATTCGGCGCCCTGAATGATGCGATGATCGTAAGTGCTGCTGATCGTGATGGCTTTGCTGATTCCGAGCTGCGGCAAAATCGCCGGCGCGATCGACTGGTACTCGGCCGGATATTCGATTGCACCCGTCGCGATGATCGCCGACTGTCCCGACATCAATCGCGGTGTTGATGAGACCGTGCCGATGGTGCCGGGGTTGGTCAAAGAAATCGTCGTGTTCTGAAAGTCGGCAATTTGCAGCTTGCCTCCACGCGCGCGGGAGACGACGTCGTCATAGGCCTCGAGAAATTTTGGAAAGCTGAGCGTGTTTGCTTGCTTGATGTTCGGCACCAGGAGCGAGCGCGAGCCGTCCTTCTTTTCCATATCGATAGCGATGCCGAGATTGACTGAGTCGCGCTTCACTCGGCTCGGCTGATCGTGGATCACTTCAAAGCCGTCGTTCATCTGCGGAAAGTCTTCCAGTGCGCGCAGAAGGGCAAAAGCAATCAAGTGAGTGTAGGAAGTCTTGCCGCGGTCTTTCTCTTTCAGATGACGATTGATAATCAGGCGATTCTCGTCGAGTAGCTTTACCGGAATGCGGCGTTGCGAAGTGGCCGTAGGCACCGCAAGACTCGCTTCCATGTTCTCGACGATCTTCAGGGCTGCGCCGCGAATGGGTGTCGCTTCCACGCCGGCTGTGGATGGCGGGGGAGCGGCCGGCGCTTTAGCCGGCTCAGCCTTCGACTGTTTCGAGCGGGCCGGTGCGGTGGCGCCGCCGTCCGCGCTGCTCTCAGTTTTTGGGGCTGGTGCGGCAGCCGCGGTCGCATCGCCATTTGCGCCAATCAACTCGTCAAAATAAGTGCGCCAGGACTCATCAACCAGGGAAGGATCGCTGCGCCAACGCGCCAGCAGAGTCTCGACATAGGTGGCGTTCGCGCCAAAATTCTCTGCGATTAATTCGGATAGGTCGGTTTTGGTATCTTGTGTAGCCAATTAAAGCCTCACGTGCAGCATCTGGGGCCGCACTTCTTGTGTTTGATATGGTTCCGGACTTGGTTACGTCGTCCAATAGGTTAGCACCATTCGCCGTTCCTTTGCACAGCATGCGAGGGCGATTGGCGGCTTCCCAATTTTGGAGTGCGCCGACCTGTCGTCGCTTTTTGATGGCTGCGACGTTTCCCGGCAGGTTTGCGAAAACGGGCCATTCCAAGACGGCTCAGCGTCAAGCCGCTTTGCGCGAAAGCGGTGACAGGTCAACGCACTCCAAAATGGCCCAACTGCTTCAAATTTCGCTCGAACAAATTCCCGGCCAATGGTATTGTATGCCGCCTTACAAACTTAAAGAGGACACAGTCAAAGATGGCCGAGGAAAACACTGAGCCCAGGTCGCGCCTAAAGTCTGTCATCGTCTTTCTGGCGATGTTTGCGGTCCTTGGCGCGGTTGTAGTCTTTGCCTACTTCGCAACATTTCGCCGGCCGATCACCACCATCATCCTGGTCAGACACGCTGAGAAAATTATCGATCCCAACAATCCCGATGTCGATTTGAGTCCCGCCGGTCAGGCACGCGCGATCGAGATCGCGCGCTTGTTCAGTGATGCCGGCATCAACGCAATCTATGCGACGCAGTACAAGCGCACCCAACAAACCGTCAAACCTTTAGCTGACAAACTCGGCTTACCAGTAACCGTGATCAATGCCAAGAGCACGCCGGATTTGCTCAATCAGATTCGGGCGAATAATTCTGGTCAGACGATTTTCATAGCCGGGCACAACAACACCGTGCCGGACATAATTGCCGCGCTGGGCGGGCCGCAATACCCAATCATTCCTGAGACTGAATACGACAATCTTTTCGTCGTAACGGTCTATCGCACGGGCAAAGCAAAGGTGCTGAAGATGAAGTATGGTGCGGGCGTTCAGTAGGCAGAAGGGCCGGAGGCAGAAACCAACACCGAGTGGTTCATATGAAAAAGAAATCACGCAAAACAAGACTAGCTTCGATTGACCGGCGTAGTTTCGTGAAACTTCTGCCGGCCGCGGGCGCCGCGGGATTGGCGGTCACGAACTCGCCTCTGAAAGCAATCGCGCAAACGCCAACGCCGTCGCCTTCACCCTCGCCGGCCGCACAACCTTCGGCGACGCCGCTGCGGATCACCAGGGACATGATGCACGCTGCCGAGAAACTGATCGGCATTGAATTGAGCGACAAACACGAGGACATGGCGCTGCCCGGCGTCAACCGCGCGCTCGATAACTTTGAGGCAGTGCGCAAAATCGATGTGCCGCTCGATACTGAACCCGCGATAGTTTTTCATCCCGCTTTGCCTGGCTTTCATATCAAACGCGCGTCGAGCAAGAAGAAATTTCGCTTCGGTAAGAATGCCGTCATTCAGTTCAAGTCAGTCGAAGACCTTGCCTTTGCCACGGTTCCGCAACTTGCCGAACTGATTCGCACGAAAAAGGTCTCGTCAGTCGAGCTGACAAAGATGTATTTGTCGCGGCTCAAGAAGTATGGCCCAAAGCTTTTGTGCGTCGTCACGCTCACCGAAGATCTGGCGATGAAGCAGGCGCAGAATGCTGACAACGATCTCAAGCGCGGCAAGTATCGCGGACCTTTGCATGGCATTCCCTGGGGCGCCAAGGATTTGTTTGCGACGAAGGGAATCAAGACCACCTGGGGCGCGGAACCGTATCGAGATCAAATGATCAATTATGACGCGACCGTGGTGGAAAGACTGCGCGAGGCCGGCGCGGTCCTGGTCGCCAAACTTTCCATGGGTGCGCTCGCACAAGGGCCAAAATGGTTTGGCGGTGTGACGCGAAACCCCTGGGTGCCGGATGAAGATCGGCTCGGCGCCAGCGGCTCTTCCGCAGGACCGGGCGCGGCCACCTCCGCCGGTCTGGTCGGATTTTCGATTGGGACCGAAACGCTCGGTTCGATCATTTCACCGTCCCAGCGCAACGGCGTGGTGGGCTTGCGTCCGACTTACGGCCGAGTCCCGCGGACGGGCGCGATGGGTTTGAGTTGGACGATGGACAAGGTTGGACCGATGTGTCGCGGAGTCGAAGACTGTGCGGCCGCGCTCGATGCGATCTATGGACCAGACCAGCGCGATCTGACCGTTGGCGATGCGCCTTTCAATTGGAATCCTGATGTGCCGCTGAGCAGCCTGCGCATTGGCTATTTGAAGACGGAATTTGAAACGACGCCGCCCGCGGCTGCGACTGAACAGCAACGACAGATTACCGAGAAACGAAATGCGATGTACAAAGAGGCGCTCGATGTTTTGACTAAAGCCGGCGCGAAGATGACGGCGATCGAGCTGCCAAAGTTTCCCACCCAAAACATTCGCTACATTCTCACCGCGGAAGCGGCCACTGCTTTTGATGACATCACTCGTGATGGGCGCATCAACCAGCTTTCCGGACAGGATCCCGGCGACTGGCCCAACACGTTTCGCACCAATCGATTTGTGCCTGCAGTTGAGTACCTACGCGCGCAACGCGCTCGCGTGCTGCTCATGCGCGAGATGGACAAGCTGATGTCGCAGTGGGACGTGTTCGTTTCACCCGCCCCGGGGAGCGCGAGTCTGATTATTACAAACCTGACTGGCCACCCGGCGGTTTGCCTGCCGTGCGGATTTCTGGACATACCCGGCGCCAACAACGGTCCCGTCCAGCACCTGCCGCAGGCGATCATGTTTACCGGCGGACTCTACGATGAAGCATCGCCACTGCGTGTCGCGCTCGCATTTGAACAAGCGACCACCTGGCACACGATGCATCCGAAGGTTGACTGGGCTTGAGCTGGACCTAATGAAAAGGGCATCGACCGGACGAGGCTTTTAGAGAAGCTCATTGATGCCGCGTCAAGCAACGCCCAGTCTCGGTTGTTCGACTCAATCGGTTTACCGCGAAGCGGTTATGTGCTGCAGCCCAAGGTTGCGAGCGAAGCGAGCTACCCTGGGGCTGAGTGGAAAGAGTAATCAACTGCAACGCGGTTGCGTCATCAACGCTCATGAACCGTCGCAACCCTATCAGGGTTGCGTTGCCAATGGATGCCTGCTCACCCAGGGTAGCTGCTCCGCTTCGCTGCGCAGCAACCCGGGCTGTGTGACGGCACCGCGTTGCGGTGCACAAAAATTGTGTGATTGAAGGATACATGGCATTACCACGAATGAGATGCCTTGCATCGGCGGGTAGGATAGAGGTTGGCCCGCGGACTATATGAGCCGTAACTTCGCCAGTTTTGTAATTGCGATCAGCATTCTGCTGCTCGCCCTCCTCGGTTGTCGTTCGTCGACTATCCAGCAACCGCCGTCGTGGACTAAGACACTCGTCCTCTCGGATAAGGAAGACCATCCTTCGAAGATCGTTACCGACGGCGTGAATCTTTATTTCGTTACGGGTGGCACCGTTGCCAGCAAGAACGAAGGCACAAACAACATCAAGCGCATATCGCTAAGCGATGGCAGTGTCAGCATTATCGTCAAAGGGGGACGGCAGATTCCCGAGTCGATGCTGGCGCTCGACGACAAGTTCCTTTACTGGTCTGATGGCGGAAATATTCTTCGTCTGCCAAAAGAAGGTGGGACGAGTGAAGAGATCATTCCCAACGCACCACAGCCTGACGAGATGGCGTTCGACAAGGACAATATCTATTGGCTGATCTGGACCGGTGAAGGTTCACCGCCGCAACCGATTATGGTGGCCCCGAGAAGCGGCGGCGCGGCCAAGCCTTTGACCGATCCGCAGTCGCCCACCAGCGGTTTTGTAATTGATGACGATTTTGTTTATTGGATGACCGGCGACGGTATCAAGAAAATTGCCAAGAGCGGCGGCGCTCTTTCCGAGGTCTATCACAATCCGAACAAGACACCGAGCCTTGGCCTTTGGCAGGACGCGGACAACTTCTACTTCTGCCAAATGAACAGCAAGGGCCACTCGGCGTTGATGAAGCTCGATAAGAAGACCGCTCAGTTAACGCAGCTCGCGCCCTCGGTTAACCACACGATGGAGCTGACGTTGGATGAGACGCACATCTATTATTTTGATGAAGTGTCGGGTTACGGATCGTTTGGTCCGGTGGCGTTGAAGAAGGTGGCTAAGACGGGCGGAGAGCCGGTCACACTCGATATGGGGAACGCCGGTTGGATCAAATATCTCGCGGTGGATCAGAAAAAGGTTTACTTCACCGACATCTCAAAGGTGTATGCGATAGCTAAATAGTGGCACGGGCGTCCCGCCCGTGAGTTCACGCGCAAAGTGGCACAGGCGTCCCGCCCGTGAGTTCACGCGCAAAGTGGCACGGGCGTCCCGCCCGTGAGTTCACGCGCAAAGTGGCACGGGCGTCCCGCCCATGAGTTCACGCGCAAAGTGGCATGGGCGTCCCGCCCGTGAGTTCACGCGCAAAGTGGCACGGGCGTCCCGCCCGTGAGTTCACGCGCAAGATGCGCGTGCCCACCTCACCCCGGCATCCAAATCTTATCGGCGATGATTATTTCCGTTCCGCGCGGGAACTCAATCTCGACCCGCGACTTTGTAAAGAAGGCCAGCCCTTTATAGCTCGTTAGATACTGATGATTCGGAGCAAGGAAGCCTGGCCGTTTGTATACGATTAGCGGCTTTTCGATCCGGCCTAAGAGGTTGACGAATTCCTCTGGCTCCAGCCGCACAATTGCGCCGGTGGCCTTGATCGCATTGGCGATTGCCGCTGCTGCCCCCGCTCCTCCTCCGTGTGCCATCATCACTTTCCTTGTTTCAGGGGATTTTTCATTGTCAATTCAAGCTCTACCGGAACGCATCGCTTGAAAGTAAGCAGGAATTTCTTGAACTTCCCGCAGACATAAACGCGTCCTGTCACGGGCCAGGTTTCTTTCGAATTGCTCCATTCATCAACCGCGGCCAGCGCCGCAACCGGTGTCGAGATAAAAAAGCGAAGTGGCTCATGCAGTGTCAGCGGCCGTTTCTTCGGGAGATCAAACGCTCGATGGTACTCATCGATTTCGACCGAGTGAGCATTCACAGTTATGTCTTCAAACAAGAGAAACTCAACGTGCCCACCCTGTTTTACCGGGGCCACGACGATCGGAATGTCCAGCGTGATGCCCAGCGGCGTAAAGCGCGCCAATCCGGGCATCCCGAAGGTGATCAGTTGATCCACCTCGGCGTCCGAAGCTGGTTGAGTCACGGTTTGGTCGCTATTGCTGCCATCGCTCCGAGGTTTGGTTTTGTCGGTCGAAGCTTTTTCCGCGCTCTTAATTTCGACGGCCGCACGCTCAACTTTGTAGCCGCGAATCTCTTTCGGATATGAACGAGCCTGAGCAAAGGCGGCTGGAGCACCGACCAGCATCATGAGAAGAACCGCCCCGCACGCTTGGACCGAGCGAAAGCGACTAACCTGTGTGTTATTGCACTTCATCAGCCTCGATCAATCGCGCCAGGTCGATCATCAGCGCCACGCTGCCATCGAGCATTTCGGCCGCGCCGGAAATACCCTGCCAACGGGTGGAATGTGGGCCCAGGCTACGCACCAGCGTTTCCTGCTGGCCGGCGATTGAGTCCACCACAATCGCAACACGGCTCTGATGTGCCGGTTCTGAGCTGCGATGCTCGGCCGGCGTGCAAACCAGCAGCGCCTGCGAAGGGCTGGGTTCGCTTTGTTCCGTTTGCGCGAGCAGTTGACGAAGATCCAGCAAGCGCAGAGTCTCGCCCTGCCAGCTGATCTCGCGATCACCATTCGTCCTCGTCAGATTTGCCTGGGCCAGCGACGCTCGATCAGTCACCAGCGCTGATTCGATGCAGTAATGTTGATTCCCAGAGCGCACCACGACACATTGGACCAGGGCGAGGGTCGCGGGAATCATCATGGTGAACATGGTACCGCGGCCTGCGTCAGTCGCCAGCCGAACTTCGCCGCCGGACTGGCTCATCGCGCGATCGACGATCTCCAGACCGATTCCGCGTCCGGAAAGATCAGAAGCCTCAGCTGTGGTCGAAAAGCCGGGACGAAAGATTAGCCGGAGACATTGGTCCTGGGTTAACTCTTCCGGCCGGCCCACGATTCCTTCGCGGGTGGCGGCATCCGCCACTCGATCCAGATCGATGCCCCGGCCGTCGTCGCTGACTGAGATATGAATGCGACTGCCTTCGCTGAAGCCGCGCAGACGCACAGTTCCCTTCGCCGGTTTGCCCGCGGCGATGCGTTCTTCCGGAGCTTCGATGCCATGAGTGACGGCGTTTCGCACCAGGTGTATCAACGGGTCGGACACAACATCAGCGAGCGACTTGTCTATGCCGACCCGGCCACCGATGATTTCAAACTCGATGTCTTTTCCCATTTGGCGCGCCGCCACGCGACCGGCGCGTGCGGCTGCGCCATGCAGCAGATCGGACAGCGGCACCAGCCGGAGCTTGATGAGCTGCTCTTCTAATTGCACAAACCTGCGTCGCAGATTCGCGTTCAGCGGTTCAACCCTGGGATTTGCGGCATGAGGCCTGAGAGCTGACAGCGCGTTGGTTGTATCGCGCAACAAGTCAGTGACGGATGAGGTTAATTCATCGAGCTGATTTAGTCCGACGCGTACCGAAGCCGCGGTGCTCGGAGCGGCCGCAGGAGCACTTTCCCCGGCAGCTCGCGCAGTAGTCTCAGCGGACTCGATGTGAATCTCACCGAACTCGATCGCGCCCAGATCGGCGGCCTTTCGCTTAATCTCTTCAGCAATCAGTTCGGCCGCATAGAGCAGGCGAAAGGTTATTTCCTCAGCCGTTTGCGACTGACCGGGAACGGTCGCGATGACCTCGCCGGTCTTGCCGAGCAGCCGGCTCAATTCGCGAAAACCATGATCGAAACTGTCGATGTTAAAGCCGGCTTCGACGATGAATAGCTTCGCGCCTTCGCGGATCGCCTCGCGTGCATGCTGTAAATCATATTCACTCAGAGAGCGGGCGATGTCCGCGGGTAGCGCTGCACGCAGGCCGCCGGCGATGGCCCCCTGCTGTGCGCTGGCGGCGGCGAGCGCGTGCAAGCGAACGAGCAGCGCACGCACCGGCGCATCACCGGCGTTGGCTGAACCACTCAGGGTTTGACTGAGGGTGTCGACGGTTTCTTCGAACATGTCGAGGAGCGCGTCGTCGATCGTCACGCGACCAAGCCGCACGCCATCGAGCACTCCTTCAAACTCGTGGGCCACCTCGCTCACCGCCTGCAGCCCGAGAGAGCCGGCGGATCCTTTTAAAGTGTGAACGTGACGAAAGATGCGCGAGGCCAACTCACGTCGCAGTCGTCCCTGAGATTGCACCGCCCTCAACTCAGTTAAATCCTGGTAGAGCCGGTCGACGATCTCGCGGGCATCGAGGACAAATTGTGACTGCGTCTCGTTCATCGCGCGCAGTGTAGCTCAAAAGGGAGGCAGGACATTAGGATTTTCCCTATTGAGTGCGCCGACCTGTAGGCGCTTTGGCCCCTTTCCAAAACAGCGCAACGTCAAGCCGTCGGGCGCGAAAGCGGTGACAGGTCACCGCACTCGAAAGCTATTGCGACTGCTCGAGGTGTTTGTCTTCACTCGCCTCTTCGCTGTCGGTGCCGGCGGTCTCACTCTCGGGTTTCTCTTCATCAAGATCGCGCTTGATCGCGTCGAGGATACCGTTGATGAATTGCGTGGCCTCGTAGGTTGAGAAGCGGCGGGCGATTTCCAGGGCTTCATTGATGGCTACGGTGCGAGGCGTGGGTTCGTGAAGAAATTCGTAGACCGCCAATCTCAACACGTTGCGATCAACCAATGCCATGCGGTTGATGCGCCAGTGTTCGGCGCGCGAGCGAATGCGCTCATCTACTTCTTCGAGGTGCGCGAGCGTGCCCGTAGCCAGGCGCGTGGAAAATTCCTGGGCCGCCGGTTCCAGTTCATCATCCGCCAACTCAGACCAGAAGGTGCGCGCCAATTCATCTGCGCGTGTGCCTGCTACGTCAGCCGCAAAGAGCATTTGCAAGGCGCATTCACGCGCCTTACGTCGCGAACCCATAACTTCAGAGAGCGAACCTTGTGCCTGGTACCTTAATCTTCGAAAACTCCTGCCAGGTACAAAGTACTAAGCGGAAACTACAAAATCAAACTCGTGGAGGCCCAGGGAATTTCGATCGGTACAGATTTACCAGTTCAATCGCCGCCATGGCGGCCTCAAATCCTTTGTTGTCGCGGCCTTGAGCAGCGCGGGCCTCGGCCTGCTGAACCGTATCGGCCGTGATCACGCCGAACAGAACCGGCACGCCGGTTTTCAGACCGGCCTCGCCAATGCCACGCGCAGTTTCCTGGGCAATGAAATCGAAGTGAGGGGTCTCGCCGCGAATAATTACGCCGAGGCAGATTACCGCGTCGAAGTTGCGCGACTCCGCCGCCTTCAGCGCACACAATGCGAGTTCGAAACTTCCCGGCACGCGAAAAACCTCGACTGCATCCTGGCCGGCGGAGCTTTGTTCGAGCGCTTCGACCGCGCCGTCAATCAAGCGCGTCACGATCGCATCGTTCCAGCGGCTGGCGACAATCGCGAAGCGAAAGTCCTGCGCACTTTGAGTGTATTGAGTTGGCGATGATTTCTCCACGTAGGTCAGACATAGTAACGCAAGCCGCCCGCTTGCGACAGTGGCCTGCGGGTGTATCATGTGCGCCGGCTTGCACAACTAAATCAACGGAGCGATGTTCTTGAAAAGCAAATCATCCTTAACCCGAACCGGTTTCACAAAATATGCGATAGGTATGGTCTTGTTTCTGCCGGCCATCTTTGCCACGGGTCTTCAGGGAAGGAATTCCACCGCGGCGTCGTCGCCGGCGCAAGCAGGCGGCACGGCTATCTTCGCGATTGCGGGCGAGCCGGGCGAGTACCACATGGATGCTGTCGCACTTTTCAACGGCAAGTTCATCGCGCCGTTTTCGGACGAGCAAAAGGACGCCCAGAAGAGTTTCGGGGACAAGTATTTCGCGCCAAGCCGAACTTATCGCCTAATCTTTGGCGGGGGCCAAGCCGGATCGGTGTCAGTCACAAAGTGGAGCGAAGGCTGCAACAGCATTCATTCAGAGATTACGGCGACCACCGCAGTCCGGCTCGGCGGCCAGGTACGCGCGCTCGCGACCAACAACGAATCGCTGGGCAACCGCGCATCGTCTCGTCGCGCGCCCACAGAAGCAGAACGCGCCGCGGTGATGACGCTGGTCAAAAGCATCTACAAGCAAAAGCGCACACCCGCTGGTCTGATGAGCCAATTAAAAGTTACAAACCTCACGGCGACAGACCTCGAAGGCGATGGCAACTACGAGCTGATCGGAAGTTTCATGCTAACGGCCAAGAATAAATACGAGCGCGATCTTTTCCTGATTGCCAGGTCAAGCAACGCCGGGATGCGCGCAGACCTTGTGAAGTGGCAAGCCTATCAGCCGCCCCCCGAAGGGTTTCTGTCTTCCATTGATTTCATCGACCACCTCGATGTGGATCGCAACGGAGTAGGTGAAGTGTTCGCGGTGCAGGGAGGTTTTGACGGTTACGGCTACTTGATCTTCAGGAAAGTGGCCGGGCGCTGGCGCGAAGTGTTTCAAGGGCTGGGTGATGTGTGTTAGCGATTCCATGAGCTCGTTAACCCCTCGTCTCAAGACGGCATCTTTGCTCATCCTGGCGCTTACTGCGTTGGCTGTGGCCGGATGCTCACGCAGAGCCAGCGTGGACTCAGGCCTGGAAACTTCTTCAGATGGCCGGTTCACGACGATACGAGTTGACGCGCGAAAAGTGCGCCTTGAACTCTTTCTCAAAGATGACGCGGGGCGCCCATTCAATCGATTCGACCGGCTGCAGTCATGGCTTGCGGGACAAAACAAACAGCTTCTATTCGCCATGAACGCGGGAATGTATCAGACGAATTTTTCGCCGGTGGGCTTACTGGTGCAGGACTCGCAGCAGGTGTCTCCGCTCAACACTTCTGACGGCGGAGGCAACTTCTTCATGAAACCGAACGGCGTGTTCTTCATCGGCGAGTCCGGCGCGCGGATTGTTGCCTCGAATGAGTATCCCGCTCTCGCTCGGGGAGTGCGTATGGCAACGCAATCGGGTCCGTTGCTGGTGCGGAATGGAGTCTTTCATCCGGCAATAAACGCCGCCTCGACTTCGCGGCTGGTACGAAATGGCGTCGGCGTGTCAGGCGACACAATCGTATTCGTGATCAGCGAGCAGCCGGTCAACTTCTACGAACTGGCCGCATACTTTCGCGATGTTTTGCATTGCCCGGACGCTCTTTATCTTGACGGAGTTGTCTCGAGCCTGTACTCGACCGACCTGCACCGGGACGATTCGCAAACAGACCTCGGTCCAATTATTGGGGTGGTGCGATAGCTGAAGCCGGGTTGACTCTTTTCACGCCGCTTAGTTCGATGTAAATTATCGCGGTTAAATCTGAATCGGCACCGTCAAAAAAATGAAACCAAAAGAACTCACCATCCGGGGCCTGATCCTCGGCGCGCTGATCACAACGATCTTTACCGCAGCCAACGTGTACCTCGGCCTCAAGGTCGGGCTGACCTTCGCGTCGTCAATACCTGCCGCGGTGATCTCGATGGCCATCCTCAGCTTTGTGAAGGACTCGACGATTCTCGAGAACAATATTGTTCAGACCGTCGCTTCCGCAGCGGGCACACTCTCAGCCATCATCTTTGTGCTGCCGGGTCTGGTGATAATCGGCTGGTGGACCGGATTTCCTTTCTGGCAATCATTTTTTATTTGCGTGAGCGGCGGCGTGCTGGGCGTTTTGTTTACGATTCCCCTGCGTCGCGCCTTGGTAACAAATTCGGATCTGCCGTATCCGGAAGGCGTCGCCGCTGCCGAAGTCCTGAAGGTTGGATCGAGCACACGTGGTGATACCAAGGACGAAACCGGCGAAGCCAGGGAAGGCCTGACGGCTGTGATTTTGGGTTCGGTTGCGTCAGCCGGCCTGGCGATCGTGACTGCCACGCGCGTTGCCGCGGCGCAGATCGGCGGGTTCTTCCGGATCGGCGTGATGGCCTCAACCGGATACGACATTGCGTTCTCGCTCGCCCTGCTCGGCGCCGGGCATCTGGTCGGATTGTCGGTCGGCATGGCGATGTTACTGGGACTGGTTATCGCATGGGCAGTCGCGGTTCCAATCCTCACGAGCGTGACGCCCGCGGCTGCCGGAGTCGATCTCGCGGCGCACACGTTGACCATTTGGCGGACACAGGTCCGTTTCATTGGCGCCGGCGCTATCGCCGTAGCCGCGATTTACACTCTCGCCCGTTTGGCAAAACCTGTCGTAGGCGGTTTGGTAGGCACGCTTGCCAGCGCACGCAATACCAGTGACCGCGACGATACCGATCGAGATATTCCCGGCAAGTGGATCTTAATTCTTACTGCCGCATGTTTGATCATTGCATCCTGGCTGGCCTTCACGTTCGCACGTTCAACTGTGCTGGCGCCCGACGCATTCAAGCTTACCCTCGTCGCTATCCCCTTTGTGTTGCTCGGCGGATTTCTGATCGCGGCGATCTGCGGCTATATGGCGGGACTTATCGGCGCTTCAAATAGTCCCATCTCCGGAGTCGGCATTCTGTCAATCGTTTTGTGCTCATCGGTGTTGGTGCTGGTGGTATCGGCGAATGCGGGAAACCAGAAAGCGCTGGTGGCCTTCGGGCTGTTCATAACCGCGATCGTGTTTGCCTGCGCGACGATTTCCAACGACAACCTGCAGGATTTGAAGACGGGCCAACTTGTCGGAGCTTCACCCATGCGACAGCAGATCGCGCTGATTGTTGGCGTGATCGCCGGAGCCTCAGTGATTCCGTGGGTGCTGAACCTGCTGGCCAATGCTTATGGGTTCGCCGGCGCACCGAATGTCGGGGTGGTTACCCAGAATCCTTTGCCCGCCCCCCAGGCGACACTTATTTCCGCTCTTGCGCAAGGCGTGATCGGCGGAAGTCTCAACTGGAAGATGCTGGGCATCGGCGCCCTCGTGGGCGTGGGGCTGATTGTGCTCGACACGATCCTTGGGGCGATGAAACTGATCCGGATTCCACCGCTCGCCGTGGGTATTGGCATTTACCTTCCGATGTCAGCAACGTTCGCAGTGGTAATCGGCGCAGTGATCGGGCATTTCTATGACAAGTATGCGCGCAAGACGGCCAACCCGGCGCGCGCTGAACGGCTCGGAACGCTGGTGGCTTCGGGATTGATTGTGGGCGAAAGTCTGTGGGGCGTCATCAACGCCGGACTGATCGTCGGACTTTCAAAGGACGCGCCGATTGGACTGCTGCCAGAGACCTTCGTGCTGGCGCCGTGGCTGGGCATACTCCTTTTCATTGCAGTGATCGTAGCACTTTATGCGTGGATGGTGAGCCGGGCGAAAGCGGTGAGTTAGTTTTCAGCGATCCCACGGTCGCGCAAACAATTTCCCATGAGCACTCACCCGGATCAGGACTGGCTCGATCGTTCCAACGCGATTACCTTCTATCACCTCGAACGTCAAGGCCGGACCGGCCCCGGTCTGGTGCCGTTTCTTGGAGCGGGACTTTCCACCACCTTCAAATTCAAGAATTGGAAGCAGCTGTTGTTGCACGCCGCTCCGCCGGTGGTCGCGTCTCGAATAGCTGAGCAACTGGACAAGAACGACTACCTGGGGGCGGCCGAGACGTTGCTCGAGGAATTGGGCTCGGACGCCTTTCAGAACATGGTCGCAGCGTCAGCCGGGGACAGCCACCTGGACTCGTTCGATTTTCGCAAAGGCACCGTCTCGCTCCTGCCACTGCTCGCTAATGGTCCGGTGGTGACCACGAATTTCGATCGCGTGCTCGAACGTGCGTTCAGCGACAATGGCGCGCCTTTCGAGTCTGTGATTTCCGGACCGAGACCCGATCTCATTGTTGATGCCCTGCATGGCAATCGTCGTGTTCTGATCAAATTGCACGGTGACTGGCAGGATCGGGTCGGACGCACCTTTACCAAATCCGACTATGATGCCAACTACGGACAGGCGCAGCCCGAGGCGAAACGCCTGCTACTCGAAGGCGTGGAGACACTTTTGTTTTCAAGCCGCGCCTTACTTTTCATAGGCGCCAGCCTCGAGTCCGACCGCACGGTGGAAGTGCTGGAGAAGGTCCAGAGAGACTACGCCGGCATTCGCCATTTCGCCATAATGTCCGTTCCAAAAACGAAAGAGGCGTTCGAAAAAAAGGAAAAGGCCCTGAGGACAATTGGCGTGTTGCCTCTCTGGTACCAAGCTGATACTGACGAAGAGCATGGACCGGCAGTTGAAAAGCTGGTGGCCAGTATTGTCGAGCGGATTTCCGTGCAAACCGTCGACGAACCGGCAATCGTAAACGACGCGCGCATGCTTGTCCCCGCTGCGCCGATACCTCCGTCGAATACAATCACCACCGACGACTCACATTTCGATCGCGTGGTCCGACTGATCGAAGACGGCCGGCTCACATTTGTCCTGGGATCGGCCATCCACTACCCGACGGACCTGATGGCTGAGGAGTACTACCAGAAACTGGCGCGCATTTTCGGATGCAGTGCGCTGCAGGAGGAGAGATCGGCAATAGCCCAGTACATCGCAGACCGCTTTGGTCGTGAAAATCTTTATGCGGAGATCCGGAAATTGCTTGCGCGCACCAGGTTCGAATCACGCGCAACGCATGAGTTGTTCGCTGGTTGGGAGAATTTTCGCACCTACACCGGACAGCGGGTGCCATTTCCCACGGTGATTACCACTAACTACGATGATCTTCTCGAGCGTCGCCTGGCTGCGGCCGGCCTTCCATGTCACCTCCTGTGTTACCAGCCGGACGGCCCACACCGCGGACTTTTTTATCATCGCACGCCGGACAATGTGCTGCGCATAATCGAACGACCGCGCAACATTCGAAATTTCTCTGAAGGCTTTGTCCTGGTAAAGCTCAATGGCAGCGTTGCCCAAGGCAGAATTCCTGAAAGCTACGCCACTACGCGTCTCGACTACTGGGATCTCGCGGCACGAATTCCCGGCGTGCTCCCCACGGCTATTCAGCAAACCTTGTCGGCAAATCCGCTGCTGTTCTTAGGGCATGGTTTGAAACCGCCTGATATCGAGTCGCTGGTTCGTTTCGCCCATAAGGACCGTTCCGATCCACGGTCCTGGGCGGTTGCGAAGGGAAAGACCGATGGAATCGAATACTGGCGCCAATTGGGTGTCGAGATCCTTGAAGAGGACATCAATCTCTACGTGAACAAGTTGCGTGGACGGCTGGCTGGAAATGGTGGGGACGGCATCACCGAAAGAGCTGATCCATAGCCAGGAATCCCCAGCCGGATTCTTGGAAGGGCGGACGGGGCTGGCGGCAGAAAACCGCGAAATTACCAGTCTTCTTTGGCGATGTATTTCAGGACGTGCTTGATGGAAGTGACGGCATAGCTGCCGTCAGCTTTCAGCACGGGGATGTGACGATAGCGTCCGAGCGACATTTTGCTTAAAGCAGTCGCGACTGAATCTGTCTCGCGCAGGCTCTCCGGGTTGGGACTCATCAACTCGCTCACGACAGTGGTGGGGGTGAAAGCCTTTTTCCCCACCAGCTTGTTCAGGACATCGCGCTCGGTAAAGATTCCTATCAGTTTGCCGTTATCAATCACCAGAGCACAGCCCACGCGCGAGTCTCTCATCTTCATTACGGCGTCGATGGCGGTGGTGTCGGAAGTGACGCCCAGAAACTCCTGGTCGAGTTCGCTGAGGTCGTCTTCCATCACTGAGCGCGCCAAGCCCTGTAACCTCGCTCCAGGCACATCAAACTGGCGCAAAGACGTCACACACTCGTCGCAGCGATCAGCGCCTTCGATATTGTCGAATCCACAAGAGGGACAGATCATTTGTTTAGGTTTCAGGTCCTAAGTCCCAGGTTTCAAGTTGGAAAGAGCGGTCAGTTCGAATCTCAAACTTGAAGCCTTGAACTTGCTTCACCACGATCCTTTTTTGAGTTTCCGTTTTTGAGTTCCGAGTTTCAAGTCGGGATCTCGTAACTTGAAACCTGAAACTTGAAATTTGAAAACTTATTCCACCGTCCACATGTCGCCGCTATAGATCAGCTTTTCGAGGCTGCCCGGGCCTGACTTGGCGATCGCCGTCTCAATCTGTTCGGTGAGCATCTCGTCATAGCTCGGCCGCTCAACCGCGCGAAAGATTCCCACCGGTTGTGGAAAGTCCGGCTGCTCCATACGCGCGAGCATGAACGCCACCGACGGGTCCTGAAGGTGAATGTCGTGCACCAGGAGATCGGCTTCGGTAATGCCGTTCTCGCCGATAGTCACCACTTCGGGGTGGGCGCCGTTCATGCGAATACCCTGATTGCGGTCCTTGCCGAAAATCATTGGCTTGCCGTGCTCGAGGTAGAGCACCTTGTCTGAGCGCACGCTGCGGTCGGCAAAGTAATCAAAGGCGCCGTCGTTGAAGATGTTGCAGTTTTGATAGACCTCGAGGAAGGACACGCCTTTGTGCTTCGCGGCGGCCTCGACCATTACGCCCAGGTGCTTAACATCGATGTCGATCGAGCGAGCCACAAATGTGGCCTCACTCGCAATGGCGAGCGACAAAGGATTCACCGGATAGTCGATCACGCCCATCGGCGTTGATTTCGTGCGCTGGCCGAAGACTGAAGTGGGGCTGTACTGGCCCTTGGTCAAACCGTAGATGCGGTTATTGAAGAGAATGTAATTGATGTCCAGATTGCGTCGCAGCACATGCATGAAATGATTGCCGCCGATCGAAAGCGCGTCACCGTCGCCGGTGATTACCCAAACACTGAGCTCGGGGTTCGCGGCTTTAATGCCGGTGGCAATCGCCGGCGCGCGGCCATGAATACTGTGAAAGCCGTACGTATTCATGTAGTAAGGGAATCGCGACGAGCAGCCGATGCCGGAAACAAACACCATCTTTTCGCGCGGGATGCCGAGCTCCGGCATCACCTTCTGCACGTTGTTGAGAATGGCGTAGTCGCCGCATCCCGGACACCAACGCACTTCCTGGTTGGAAACAAAATCTTTCTTGGTCAGCTGGCCCGGCGGAGGCGCAATCTGAAAAAGCGCAGCGCCGCCTTCGCTCTCCGCCGATACGCTCGAGTCGACGTGTGAATGTCCGTTGCCTGAACCGTTACCCTGTGTGGTCATTAATTACTCCTCACGATTACCCTGGCCGCTTTCAACAGCCCGAAATAATTCCAGATATTTTTCTCGTACGTATGGATTCAACTTCTCGGCAAAATCGGCGGTGAGCCCTCTAATCTTAATCAGTTCCTGAACGTCAGCGAGGTCCTTCAAGCGATCAGCCGCGGTCATACCCGATGCAAGTTTCAATTCGATCAATTTTTCGAGTGTGACAAATCTTATGCCGTCAATTTCGATTGCGGCCTCTGACGGATTGGGAAAACTCACCGGTTTCGGTTGCTCGTCGCCGGGGTATTCGCCCGCCGCGATTACATTTATTCGCACTCCATCTTTGGTCGATCGCAGTCTTTTTCGCGCGCCTGGAAGCGCTGGCGCGTAACCGAGTCCAATAAGTTCTTTGTGAAACCTGTCCAAGCCTTCGGGGGTAAATACGCAATCTATGTCCTCGGTTAGACGCGGGTAGCCATGAGCGAACAATGCTAACGCGCCGACGACGATGTAATCGATTCCATGATCTTGAAGGTCCGCGGCCACGTGTGCTAAAGCGCGATTAAGATTTCCCTGGCCCATAAAGTAGCGCAGCGCTTCTCCATATCGTTCAACTATTGATCGAGAGTCATTGGATGGATATGAGGTCGCCATTGAAATTGAATTACCCTAAACGTTTAGCGCCAACTCTCCCCAACGTTGAATTGTATTCTCAATTCCAGAGTATTCATCGCAGTCACAGATACTCCTCAACCTTCCTGACGATCTCACGGATCTGGAACGGCCGGCCCTTAACTTTCGAGAAGGGAACTGCATCGATCAGATACCTTGCACGAATCATCGTGCACAGTTGGCCGAGATTCATTTCCGGAATAATCACGGTCTCAAAGTTCGCCAGCACGTCTCCAAGATTTTTCGGGAAGGGATTCAAGTGACGCAGATGCGCGCTCGAGACTGACTTGCCTTCGTTGCGCATGCGCTCGACTGCTGAAGTGATCGAGCCGTAGGTCGAACCCCATCCGAGCACCAGCACTTTTCCGCTTGGGTCGCCAAAGATCTCGACAGGCGGAATGTCAGCCGTGGCCCGATCAACTTTTTCCTGACGCAGCTTCACCATCAAGTGGTGGTTCTCAGGATCGTAATTGACGTTGCCGGTGATGTGCTGCTTTTCAATGCCGCCGATGCGGTGCTCCAGACCGGGCGTACCCGGCAGCGCCCACGGCCGCGCGAGCGTCACTTCATCGCGCGCGTAAGGCATGAAATTGGACGGATCGGTGGTGAACTTAACTTCGATACGTGGCAGTTTTTCGACAGCCGGTACGGCCCAGGGCTCGGCGCCGTTCGCGAGGTAACCGTCCGAAAGATAAAAGACGGGCACCATGTATTTGAAAGCGAGGCGGACCGATTCGATTGCCATGTCGAAGCAGTCGGCCGGCGTGGCCGGCGCGATCACGATGGCCGGACATTCACCGTTGCGTCCCCAAACCGCTTGAAACAGATCAGCCTGTTCGGTCTTGGTCGGTAAACCCGTCGATGGCCCACCGCGCTGCACATTGATGATAACCAGCGGCAATTCTGTCATCACGGCCAGACCGATGGCTTCCTGCTTGAGCGCGACACCCGGTCCTGATGTTCCAGTCAGACCGACATGGCCGGCAAAGCTGGCGCCGATCGCAGCACAAACCGCGGCGATCTCGTCTTCAGCCTGAAAAGTTTTCACACCAAAGTTTTTGTGACGGGCCAGTTCGTGCAGGATGTCGGACGCCGGCGTGATCGGATAGGAACCATAAAAAAGTTGGCGGCCGGCCAATTGCGCGGCGGTCACAAATCCGATGGCGGTTGCTTCATTGCCGGTGATCTTGCGGTAACGCCCCGGCGCAATGACGGCTTTTTTGACCGTGTAGTGAGTAGTGAAGACCTCGGTGGTTTCAGCAAAGTTGTAACCGGTCTTCAAAGCAACTTCATTGGCTTTTACCAGTTCGGCGTTCTTTTTGAACTTGGCATTGATCCAGTTCAGCGTCGGATCGAGCGGGCGGTCATAAAGCCAGTACAAGACGCCCAGCGCGAAAAAGTTCTTGCTGCGATCGATTTCCTTGCGCGAAAGCTGCACGTTACCCTTCAACGCGTTGCGGTTCAGCGTTGAGATTGGCAACTGGTGCACGCGATAGCCGGTCAGCGAACCGTCCTCGAGCGGATTGGATTTATAAGCGGCGTGCTCGAGGTTGTCTTTGGTGAACTCGTCCGTGTTGATGATTAGTGTCCCGCCCTCTTCCAGATCGGGAAGGTTCACTTTCAACGCCGCCGGATTCATCGCCACCAGAACGTTTGGCTGATCGCCCGGCGTGCGAATATCGTGATTGGAAAAGTTCAATTGAAAGCCGCTGACACCGGGCAAGCTGCCGGCCGGCGCGCGAATTTCAGCCGGAAAGTCGGGCAACGTTGAAATGTCGTTGCCCATAATCGCCGAGGTGTTAGTGAACTGGGTCCCGGTCAGCTGCATGCCATCGCCGGAATCGCCGGCAAAGCGAATGGTGACCGTGTCGAGCTCTTCAAGGTTCTTGTCGATGGTATCGACCGGTGGTTCTAAAACTGCGCTCATTAGTTCCCAATAATTCCTTTCGGATGAAAAACCTGGAATCGTGAATCGTAAATGGTGAATAGAAAAAGCGATCTTCTATTTACGATTCACGATTGACCATTTGCTAATTAGCCGCCATCAACTGTGTCCATGACCTGCTCCGGAAGCGGCGGCAAGTTCATCGTCGCTTTCGGATAACACTCTGCCAAATAAGTAATGATGTCGAACACCGAAATCGATCCGACCAGCTCGCCCTTCTTCACGAGCGGGATATTGCGAAAGCTCTTTTCGTTCATGAGTCGTACTGCTTCACCAATCGTGGCGTCCGGCGAGAGCGTCTCAACTTTCGGCTGCATCCACTCTGAAATTGGTGAGTCGAGGTTTGCGTTTTGTCCGAGGACCTTGGTGAGTAGATCGCGCTCTGTGAAGATACCCGCCACCCGGCCGTCATCCGAAATGATCACACAGCCACCTTCATCAGTCTTCATGGCTTCGATGGCCTGTGACAGAGGAGTGTGCGGCGAGACCGCGATGTAATCGTCAGTTTGCAGTACGCTCACACGCTGATCGCGTGCTTTGGCCAGGGCATCCGGCTGGGAGCGGCGCTTCCGCAAATTTCTTTCTTCGGTCTTTTGTTCTTCGAGCATCGCGTGTCCAATTCTAACTCAATCCGCGCTGCAGTAAGAAAAGCGGGACATCTTACCACAGCGGTTAGGAATTGGATGTGATCCGCGGCACTTTTGGGTGGCTGCAGAAGTGGTTTGGACTGCGGCTTGCCGCGCCCAGTGCGGTGAGGCGAGCCTCACCGTTACGTCATGCTTGAAGGTGTAAGGCTACGCCTGATTTAGGAGGCATAGCCCATAACCCGGGTACACGCACGGTAAACCAAGGTTTACCGGATTGGACGTGGCAAAGCCGATCAATGTCCGACCATTTGAATGGCCATGACGGTCAGGTCATCAAGGATGGGCAAGCCGGCGGTGAAGCTGCGTGCATCGTCAATCAGTCTGGTGACCATCTCGGTGGTGCAGAGTTCACCTGAGCCGCACAACACCGCCTGTAATCGCGAGTCTCCAAATTCAGTGTCGCTGGGGTTGCGCGCTTCGGAAAGACCGTCGGTATAAAGCACCAGCCGGTCTCCTTTTTCGAGGTTCACTCGCGCCGAAGAGTATGTTCCCTGGCGAAACATGCCGATCGGCAATCCCGTGGCTGAGATCGCCGTGACCTCTCCGTTTTTCAGCACCAAGGGCGCCGGGTGTCCGGCATTGCAGATCTCTTTCCAGCACATTGGGATCCTAAGCTTAGAATTCCACGTGGACAAGTTGTCGC
>JADMIO010690373.1_pt1 | contig 24750 bp, 23 predicted proteins | sample 8958161 | NCBI WGS metagenome assembly JADMIO01 (sample SAMN16585339, study PRJNA669376) | soil metagenome | isolation source: Crop rotation soil | place: USA: Cullars Rotation, Alabama | collected 2011
CGACAACTTGTCCACGTGGAATTCTAAGCTTAGGATCCCAATGTGCTGGAAAGGACGCCGGTAGCGCTGGAGGACTCGCCCGGAGCGCCGACCGCGAGCGCCGACCCGTCCCCGGACAGGGACACCGCCCAGCCGAACGTGTCGCCTGGACCCGCGTTGGAAGCCTTGAGGTAGGCCTGCTGGGACCAGGCACCGGCGGCCTGGGTGAAGACGTAGACCGCCCCGGAGCCGGTGGCGCCGGAGGACTCGTTCTTGGAGCCGACCGCGAGAGTGGACCCGTCGGACGAGAGCGACACGGAGTAACCGAAGGCGTCGTTGGCGGCCGTGTTGGAGGCCTTCACGTAGGCACGCTGGGTCCAGGTGCTGTCGTTGCGGCTGAACAGGTAGACGGCGCCCGAGTCCCGCGCCGCGTTGTCGGCCTGGTCGCCGCCGATCCCGGTTGCGCTCGACGACTCCAGCGAAGCGCCCACGGCGAGGGTGGCGCCGTCGCCGGAGAGGGCGACCGAGGTGCCGAAGTCGTCGCCCGCGTCGGTGTTCGACGCCTTGACGTACGCTTCCTGGAACCAGATCGTCGCGTTCCGCCTGAAGACGTAGACGGCTCCGGAGTTGTTGGCGCTGTCGTCCGACCCGTCTCCGTCGACGCCGGTGGCCTTCGAGTCCTCCAGGTGCGCGCCCACCGCCAGCGTGGAGCCGTCGGCGGAGAGGGCGATGGAATCGCCGAACTTGTCCACCGCGCCCGGGTTCGACGCCTTGAGGTGTGCCTGCTGCGCCCAGGTGTCGCCGGCGCGCACGAAGACGTAGACCTCGCCCTCGCCGTGCAACGTGGCCGAGAACTCGTCGTCGGCGCCGACCGCCAGCGTGGAGCCGTCAGCCGACAGCGCAAGGGCGCCGCCGAAGTTCTGGAGTGGGCTGGTATCCGAGGGCTTGATGTAGATCGCGGCGCCTGCGGCCCCGCCCGATCCGCCGCTTCCGCCTTCGCCGCCCGTGCCGCCCTCGCCACCGCCACCGCCCGCTCCGCCGGTTCCACCCTGACCGCCGCTGCCGGCGGCCCCGCCGGTACCGCCCGAACCGCCACTGCCGGCCACTCCGCCGGTTCCACCGGCGCCACCGGTTCCGCCCGCCCCCCCGTGCGCGCCGCTGCCGCCCTGCCCGCCCGTTTCCGAGCCGCCGGTTCCGGGGCTGCTGCTGCAGGAAAGGAGAAGGACCGTGGAGACGGCAACCAGGACTCTGAGCGAACGCATCGACGGCTCCTCGAAGGACGACCTCCTGGTGGACCCGCAGCGGCCGCTTTCAGGGAACCTACGGCTTCCGGTCGACCTCGTAGACCGGGTAGAGGTTCACCACCTCGTCCCAGGAAGGATGCCGCTGCGCGAAGAAGTCCAGGCGCGCCTTGGGGTCGCCGGCGAAGGCCGGGTCGGCGAGGCGTTTCTGGAACTCGGCCCGCAGCGCCGGGTCGTTCTTCAGCATGGCCTCGGCGGCGGGCTCGAGCACGTACGTTTCGATGTACTCCTTGCGCTCGAAGCTGCCGTCGAAGAAACCCCAGGCCACCAGCGAGTCGGGGCCGGTGGGCTCGAGGAGATGGGTGAGCAGCGCCCGGCCGGGCTGGTTGGCGGGGACGAAGAGCGAGCCCCCGGGTACGTCGCGACGCTCCGGCTTCCAGCTCCCGCGCAGCGTCACGGGGTGGTGGCCCTCGAACGGCGCGGGCGCGAACTTCACCTCTTCGGCGCGGAAGGTGCGGACGGCGAGGTCGCGCTGGGCGGGCAGGCTCACGTAGGAGAAGCCGTGCAGCATGAGCTTGTGGCCCACCACGTCCGCCCAGGCGGCCGGAACGATCCAGCCTCCTGCGGGCGGCGTCACCTCGGCGGCGGGCTCCATCTCCGGCCAGAAGGGGACGTTCCAGACCTCGGGGCGCGAGGTGTCGTAGCGCACGTAGGTCTTGCCCGACACCGCGGAGGGAATCCGGTCGTAGTGGTAGCCGGGGAACGCCAGGGTCACCGGCTTGCCCTTCGGCTTGTAGGAGAGCGCGACCTTGCGTCCGCCCTTGCGGTCGGCCTGATCGGCGGCCGCCGCCGCCTCCAGCCACGCCGGCCCCTCGCTCGCGCCGAGCTCCAGCATGGCCAGGCAAGCCTCGCGCGTGGAGCGCACCCGCTCCGCGTAGTTCTTCCAGGAGTGCGTCTCCACCAGCACGCCGAAGCGATTCCGCGCCGCCCAGTAGGCGTGGGAGAACCGGGGCGGGCCGATGCCGTGGGCGAAGCCCGAGGCCGGATCCTCGTCGTCGACGAAGGATGGATAGAAGGGGAGCGGCCCGAAGGCGGCCAGCTTCTGCTGGATGAAGTCCTCGGCCTTCTTGCCCAGCTCGCGCAGCTCGGGCGCGCCGATCTGCGCCGGCTCCAGGAGCACCGCGATGCCGGGCTGGAACTCGGCGCCGTCGGTGACGTGCAGGTCGGCGTAGAGGATGGGATCCCAGGCGTCGAGGAGGCGGAGCATGGCCTCCATCTCCGGGGAGTCGGCCTTCACGTAGTCGCGATTGAGGTTGAACCGCTGGGCGGTGACGCGGAAGCCCATCTCCTCGGGGCCGATCTGGTTGGGGCGGTGGTTGGCGCCGAAGCGCTCGTGGCCGTCCACGTTGAAAACCGGCACGAACAGCAGGGTCACCCCGTTCAGCACGCCCTTGCCGGCCTCGCCGGTGAGGAGCTGGCGCAGGAGCAGGAAACCGGCGTCCTTGCCGTCGATCTCCCCGGCGTGGATGCCGCCCTGCAGCAGGATCACCGGGCGCTTCCTGGCTCGGGCCGCGGCCGGGTCGAGCACGCCGTCGGCCGAGGCCGCCAGCGCCAGCATGGGCCTGCCCTCGGGCGTGGTGCCGAAGCGCAGGCAGCGCACGTTCTCGGGGAACGCCCGCTCGAACGTCGGGCACAGCGCCACCACCTCCTCGTAGCGACCGGTGCGGACGAACCCGCTCTGCTCGGCGACGGTGGACAGCTCGGGATGTGCGGCGGCGGCCAGGGCGATGGGGAGCAGGGGGAGCATGGGGCGCAGACTAGCGCTACGGTCCGACGCACTTCCAGCCGTCGCTCTGGACGGGAACCGTGGCCGCACCGGCCCCGGTATCCTCGTTCACGTCCACTGCCGTCTCTCAGGGATGCGGCATGCAGCCGAAGAGCTGGGCGTCGGTGAAGATACCGCTGGGATCGAGGTTGCGTTCGGTGCTGGAGAGGTTCGGGCAGCTCGGATAGGGCTGCATCGGCCCTCCGTTCCCGGGGTCGTAGGTGTAGACCGACGGGTCGAAGCAGAATCCCAGGCTGTTGCCGTTGCTGTCGTAGGGCAGCTGGGGATCATCCAGGAACCACCAGTAGAGGCATTCCTGACCTGCCGCGCCGGCCGCGTCGCACGAATGGGGCGACTGCCCTCCGGGTGACGGATGGCTCTCCTGCGAGGTCGGGCTCGGCTGGCAGAGGGCCACGCAGATCCGCGTCGCGTCGGCGGAGGACCGCTCCAGGAGCGGAAGATATCCAGGCGCGCAGGAGGTGAAGTAGTAGTGCCCGGTGGCATCCTCCGCCGTCGCGCCCTGCTTCTTGGCGTGGTCGAGGATCCGCCGGCAGGTGAACGCCTGATCGGGATAGCCGTAGCAACCCAGGGTCGGCACGGTCGGGTTGGCGCTCCCGCAAGCCGGCGCTCCGTCTGCCCGCTCCTGCGTCAGAGGGTCGCAGTTGGGCGAGCAGAGGCCGAACACCAGGGTCGGACCATCGGCGTAGGTCGTGCAGGAATGATCCTTGGGGCAGACGGGATCGGCCGCCGAATGATCGCAGTACGAGTCGCAGGTTCCGTTCTCGCAGGCGAGCCCGCCCGCGCAGTTGTCGAAGCCCGTCGGTCCGGTGGGGCCCCGCGTGCACGCGCCCCCGAGCGCGACCTTCCCATCGGGCGCGCAGGCCAGGAACTGTCCGTCGTTGCCGCTCACGATGGTGCACTTCTGTCCCGCGCCGCAGCCGGTGTCGGCCACCAGGTCGCAATCGGCCGGGGTCACCACGATGCCGCCGGTGCCGCCCTGGCCGCCGGTGCCTCCGGAGCCACCCGATCCGCCCGCATCGCCGCCCGACCCGCTCATGCCCGCGGTGCCGCCGGTGCCGCCCGTGCCGCCGGTCCCGCCGCTTCCGCCCATGCCGCAGGTGCAGATCCCCAGGCTCTTGCCGTCGGCGCTGCACACCTGAACGCCCTGGCCTCCGCTCGTGCAGGCGCACGACACCTGGGCGCCGGGAGTGCATGCCTGCTTCGTATCCGAGCCGCATGCCCACGAGGCAGCAGCCGCGATGGAAGCCAGACCCAGCCATCCGACGAGACGCATGAGGCACCCCCGATTGGAGGGTACGGATCTAATGGGATCGAGCACCGATTGTCGAGGGCGGGACAACGCATTGTGGCGGGACGCTCACGCCTGCAGCTCCGACCACCTCGGTCCAAAAAGCTCTCCCTGCGCGTGCCCGCCGAAGAGCATGCCGTGAAGCTGGGGCACGAGCGCGTCGGCCTGATCCTCGTCGGTGACGAAGGTGAGGTTCAGGTCCGAGGCCGACTGGGTGAGCAGGTAGATGGAGCGCTTCTCGAAGGCGGCCAGGGCCGGGGCGATGCGGTGGAGGATGGAGCGGATGTTGCGCCCCACCAGGGACACCGCCGCGCAGGGGCGGATCACGTTGGCGGTGCAGATGCCGGAGAGGTCCTCGAGCACGCCGTCGAGCGTGGCCTGGTCGAGCGCGTTGGCGGTGGCGTCGAGGGAGACGGTGACGTTGGCCTCGGAGGTCGCGACCAGATCGATCGAGAGGCCGCGCCGCTTGTAGATGGCGAAGACGTCCGCCAAAAAGCCCACGGTCTGCCACATGCCCACGGTGTCCATCGAGACCAGCACCAGGTTGCGCTTGTCGGAGACGGCCTTCACCTCGGCGCCGCCGCCGGGGACGTCGGCGGAGATCACGGTGCCCTCGCGCTCGGGGTACTGGGTCCAGCGGATGAGGAGCGGAATGCCATGGCGCCGGACCGGCTCGATGCAGCGGGGCTGCAGCACCGACGCGCCCATGGTGGCCAGCTCCTGGGCCTCCTCGTAGCCGAGCCGCAGGAGCAGGCGGGCATCGGGGACCTTGCGGGGGTTGGCGGTGAACATGCCGGGCACGTCGGTCCAGATCTCGAGGCGCTCGGCCAGGAGCTTGGCGGCGAAGTAGGAGGCCGAGGTGTCGGAGCCGCCCCGGCCCAGGAGCACCGTCTCACCCGAGGCGTCGCGGGCGATGAAGCCCTGGGTGAGGATGATGTCCTGGCCCTGGGCCAGCCGCGCCGCCAGCTCGGGGTCTGCCGCCGACGAGCACGATGCCGCCAGGTAGCGCCGCGATTCCGACAGCGCCGGCTCGCGCACCGAGGTCAGGAGCTCGCGCGCGTCGCGCCAGGTCACCGGCAGGCCGCGGCCGGAGAGGTAGGCGGCGCCGAGCGCGGTGGACATGAGCTCGCCCATGGCCATGGCCCGGGCCTTGATGCGGGGGCCGACGTCGCGGAGCAGGGACACGCCCTGGGCGATGCGGGACACCTCCTCGAACCAGGGGCGGAGCACGGCGTCGGCGTCGAGGCCCATGTCGCGGGCGATGGCCCGGTGCTTCTCGCGGATGGCGTCGAGGAGCGGCTCGTAGGGTCCGCTCACCGCCGCCTGGAGCAGCGCCTCGAGCGCGTTCGAGATCCCCGAGAGCGCCGAGCAGACCACGACGGTGCGGTAGCCCTCGGCCGCCCGCGCCGCCGCCTCCTTGCCGATGGTGTCCCAGCGTTCCCGGGTGGACACGCTGGTGCCGCCGAACTTCAGGACGATGAAGCGCTCAGCCATGGAAACCTCGCGAGGGAGTGCCGTTTGCCAGAGGGCGCGCCCGGGCACAAGCCCCGCAGCCAGACGGAGGGCTCGCGCCGGCCGCGGGAGGCGTTCTACAATCGGGGATCATGCGCACGCTCCTCTGCACGCTCGCCACCCTCGCACTCGTCGCCTGCGGCTCCGGGAAGCCGGTCGGGGGCGGCGGCTCGGGCGGGTCCGGGGGCTCGGGCGGCACCGGCGGGACCGGCGGCAACCACGCACCCCCGCGGGTCGACCGGCTCCAGCCCGACCACGGCCAGGCCGGAGACGCGGTGGTGCTGATGGGCGCGAACTTCGATCCCGACGCAGCCGGCAACGATGTCCGGTTCGGAGACCTGCCGGCGGCGGTCAGCTCGGTGGAGCTGTCCGGCACCCAGCTCCACGTGGTGGTTCCCGCCGGCGTGGTCAACGCCGCCGTTCACGTGACCTCCTTCGGCTTCTCCGTGGACGGGCCGGTCTTCACGGTGGAGGCACGCAACCCGGTGCCGGCGATCCGCTCCGCCGATCCCCAGGTGCTGGCCGTGGGCGACACCGACCGCGCCGTCACCCTCGACGGCGACGGCTTCATGGACGCGACGACCGCCGCCATCGATGGCACCTCGGTCCAGGCGGCGCTGCAGCCGACCGGGCAGCTCCTGGTGCGCGTTCCCGACCCGCTCATGGCCGCCGCCGGGACCCACTCGCTGGTGCTCCACAATCCGGCGCCGGGCGGGGGCGACTCCCGCCCCTACACGCTGAGCGTGGCCCCGGCCCTGCGCCTCCTGGGCGCGTCCTTTGCCGCAGCCGACACGCTGGCGCTGCAGTTCGATCAGGACCTCGACACCGACTCCGCCTCGCAGGGCGTCCACTACTCGATCAGCCCGTCGCTCCACGCCACCTCGGGAAGCATCGACCCCGGCATCCCGCGGATGGTGATGCTCAAGACCGCGGCGTCGCCGGCGGACTCCACCTTCACCGTGACCGTGGACCGGAGCGTGCGCGCCGCCTCCGGCGTCTCGCTGGGCGCCCAGAACACCGCCACCTTCCGCTCCTTCGACGCCCTCCCCGACCCGCTCGGCACCATCACCCCCACCGCCGATTGCTCGGGCGCGGGCATCGTCGACGCCGCCGGGCTCTGGGCTGGCGACCGGATCCTCGTGACCGAGAAGCAGGGGAACCAGGTGCAGCGCCTCCGCCTCGACGGCGGGCTCTCCGGCTTCTACGGCAGCGACGGCTCGACGGCGGGTTTTCACAGCACCGGGAGCGCCGCCGGCTGCCCGGGCACCGATGTCGTGGCCGAGGGCGCGCTCCTTGCGCCGGTGGGCGCGGCCATCGAGGACGACGACGGCACGATCCTGGTGGCCGACACCGGGCACGGCGCGCTCCTCGCCTATCCGGCCGCGGGCGGGGTGAACACGCTGGCCTCGAGCCTGACCTCGCCGGCGCTGATGGGCGCCTTCGGCGGAGCCGCCTACGTGGCCGAGCCCGGCCACATCCTGCGCATCGACACCAGCGGCGGGCACGAGCCGCTGGCGCTGGGCGCGCCCGGCACCGGCGATTTCCAGTTCGCCTTCGCCACCGATGCGGGCGGGCTCCCGGCGATCTCCATGTCCCTGGCGTCGCCGGGCGGAAACCGCATCTACCTCGTGGCCGATCCCGGCAACCACCGCATCCAGCAGGTGGAGAACCTGGCGCGCGGCGCCGGCTGGATCGGCGTGGGCCACGAGAGCGGCTTCGCCCCCGGCGGGACCTGCTGCAGCGCCGGCACCGATCTCGGCCAGTTCACCGATCCCCGCGGCGTGGTGGCGCTGGCCAGCGGCGCCTTCTACGCGATCGACGCGGCCGGCGGCGGCCGCCTCCAGAAGTTCGGTCCCGACGGCAAGCCGCTCCGCCAGGTCTCCCTGGGCTTTTTGCCGGCCGGCATCGCCATGGCGAGCGACGGCGATCTGTGGATCGTGGAATCGGGCGGCCCCTTGCACCGCTACGTTCCCTAGTCGACTCGCTTGCGGAAGAGCGCCACCGACATCGCGAAGATGACGATGCCCAGCGCCGTCAGCGACAGCAGCGGCCGCAGCATCTCCTGCAGGGTGGACCCCTTGAGCAGGATCGATCGCACCAGCGTCAGGAAGTGGCGCAAGGGAACGATCTCGGTCACCGGCTGGATCCAGGCCGGCATGCTCTCGATGGGGAAGATGAAGCCGGAGAGGTAGATCATCGGCAGCATCAGGAAGAACATCGAGGTCATCATGGCCTGCTGCTGCGTGTGCGAGATGGTGCTCACCAGTAGCCCCAGCCCCAGCGTGGAGAGCAGAAACGGCACCACCGAGAGCAGGAGGAGCGCCATGCTCCCCTGGGCCGGGACCCGGAACCAGAAGTGGGCGATGAGCAGGATGAGCACCGTGTCGAGCATGCCGAAGAGGGCGAAGGGCACGAGCTTGCCGGCCACCAGCACCGAGCGCGAAACCGGCGTGACCACCAGCTGCTCGAAGGTGCCCAGCTCGCGCTCGCGCACCACCGCCATGGAGGTGGCGATGAGCGTCACCAGCATGAGCACCGTCCCCAGGATGCCGGGCACGATGAAGATCCGCGACTTGAGCTCGGGGTTGTAGAGGACCCGGGTCGCGACCTGGACCGTGGCCGGCGGCACCGGCGCCGTGGCGCCCATGCGGTCGAGCCGCTCCAGCGCAATCCGCCGGGAGACGGATTGCAGCAGCCCCGCTACCGCCTGCAGCCCCACGCCGGCCGGCACGCTGTTCGATCCGTCGACGATCAGCTGCACCGCGGTGGAGCCGTCGTCCGAGGCCAGGCCGCGTCCGTAGCCGGGCGGCAGCGACACCACGATCTCGGCGGTGCCGCGGTCGAGCAGCTCGTTGGCATCGGCGTCGTTCCGGACCGATCCCACGTACTCGAGCGAGTCGGCGGCCCGGACCTGCGTGGCCAAAGCCCGGCTCTGCGGGCTGTGATCGCGGTCGAGGATGGCGACCTTGGTGGTGGCCACGTCGAGGTTGGCGGCGTAGGCGAAGACGAAGAGCTGGACCAGCGGCGCCATGACGAGCACCTGGAGCATGCGCCGGTCGCTGCGGACCTGGCGCAGCTCCTTGCGCACCAACCCCCGCAGCGCCAGCAGGCTCCGGTTCACAGCCGGCCTCGCCGCAGCCGCAGGGTGGCGATGCCCAGGGTGACGGCGCTGAAGGCCAGGAGCGCCAGCACGTCGGTGGCGATCACCGTCAGACCCACGCCCTTGAGGATGATCCCCCGCAGCGCGTCCACGTAGTAGCGCGCCGGGACGATGTAGGTCAGGAGCCGGACCGGCAGCGGCATGGAGCGGATGGGGAAGATGAAGCCGGAGAGCAGGAGCGTGGGCAGCATGCTGGCGAAGGCGGCCGTCTGGAACGCCACCTGCTGGCTCTGGGTGATGGAGGAGATGAGCAGCCCCATGCCCTGGGCGCCGGCCACGAAGAGAACGGTCACGAAGAAGAGGGTCCCGATGCTCCCCGCCACCTCCAGGCCGAAGGCGATGCGGGCCGTGGCCAGCACGAAGATCCCGGCCAGCAGCGCCAGGAGGCCGTAGGGGATGGCCTTGCCCAGGATCACGTCGAGCGGGCCGAGCGGCGACACCAGCAGCTGCTCCATGGTGCCGGTCTCGCGCTCCTTCACCACCGAGAGCGCGGTCACGATCGACGCGGAGATCATCAGGATGAAGGCCACCAGCCCGGGAATGAGGAAGCGATCCGAGGCCAGCTCGGGGTTGTAGAGCACCGAGACCCGGGGCTCGATGGGCGGCTTCGCCTCGGTGAGCAGCCGCGCTCCCATCTCGCCCACGTAGCCCTCGGCGTAGCCCTGCGCGGTCTGGGCCGAGGTCGCGTTGGAGCCGTCCACCAGCGCCTGCACGGTGGCGTCGCCGCCCGAGGCGATGGCGGCGCCGAAGCCGGCCGGGATCACGATCACGATGGTGGCGTCGCCCCGGTCCAGCAGGGGCCGGATCTGCGCTTCCGAGTCCAGCCTCCGCACCACGTCGAAGTACTCGCCCGAGGTGAAGGAGGAGACGAGCCGGTCCGAGGCCGCGGTCCGGTCGTGGTCCAGCACCGCCATGGAGACGTGGCGCACGTCGAAGGAGAGGACGTAGCCGTAGAAGAGGAGGAGCACCGCCGGCAGCACCAGCAGCACGGCGATGGTGCGGGGGTCCCGGGAGAGCTGGCGCATCTCCTTCTCCACCACCGCGCGCACGCTCATGGCGTGGCCTCGCGGGTGAGGCGGAGAAAGACGTCCTCCAGCGTGGGCGGGATCACGGCAGGCTCGGTGGCCTTCACCCCGGCGCGCTCCAGGGCCGCGGACACCGCCCGGGCGGCGTCCTCCGGGCCCAGCCCCGGCCGGGCGGCGGCGTGGACCCCGGCGCCGAAGACCTCGGCCTCGGCCAACTCCGGCAGGCCTTTCAGCGCCGCCACCGCCTGGCCGGGGGCGTCGGTCCGCACCTCGAGCAGGACCCGGTCGGAGACCTTCTGCTTGAGCTCGGTGGGTGTGCCCTCCGCCAGCTTGCGGCCGGCGGCGATGAGCGCCACGCGGTGGCAGTACTCGGCCTCGTCGAGGAAGTGGGTGGTCACGAAGATGGTGACGCCGCGCCGGGAGAGGTCGTCGATGGTGGCGAAGAAGGCTCGCCGCATCACCGGGTCGACGCCGCCGGTGGGCTCGTCGAGGAAGACGACCCCGGGCTCATGGAGCAGCGCGCAGGCCAGGGCCAGCCGCTGCCGGAAGCCGCCGGGGAGATCGTTGGCCTTGGCCGACTCGCGGCCCTCGAGCGTCAGGGTGGAAAGCGCCCACTCGCGCCGCTCCCGGTAGCGCTCGCCCGAGAGCCCGTAGAGCGCGCCGTGGAGCTCGAGGTTGGCGTCGACGGTGAGGTCGCCGTAGAGGCTGAACTTCTGGCTCATGTAGCCGATGCGTCGCTTCACGCCGTCGGGGTCGCGCGAGACGTCGACCCCGTCCACCCGCGCCAGCCCCGAGGTGGGCTTGAGCAACCCGCAGAGCATGCGGATGGTGGTGCTCTTGCCGGCGCCGTTGGGACCGAGGAAGCCGTAGATGGTGCCCTTCTCCACCGCCAACGAGATGTGGTTGACCGCGGTGAAAGCGCCGAAGCGCTTCACCAGGTCCCGCACCACCACCACGTCCTCGCTCACGCCGTCTCCACCCGGTCGATGTAGACGTCCTCGAGCGAGGGGAGCACGTCGCGAACCGACTGGACATCGATGCCTTCCAGGCCCGAAAGCAGGTCGCTCAGGTCGTCGTCCCGCCTGCGGGGCGAGACGTGCACGCGATCCCCGAAGAGCTGGACCTCGAGCACGCGTTCGCTCGAGGCCAGGAGGTCGCGGGCGATGCGCACCGGCCGGCAAACCACCTCCACGATCCGGCGCGTGAGCGAGTTGCGGAGCTCGGCGGGCGTTCCCTCCGCCAGCACCCTGCCCTGCCTGACCATGGCGAGCCTCGAGCAGCGCTCGGCCTCGTCGAGGTAGGGCGTCGACACCAGAACCGTGAGCCCCTCGACCACCAGATCGGACAGCAGCTCCCAGAGCTCGCGCCGGCTGATGGGGTCGACGCCGGTGGTGGGCTCGTCGAGCAGGATGGCGTCGGGCTTGTGCACCAGGGTGCAGGCCAGGGCCAGCTTCTTCTGCATGCCGCCCGAGAGCCGGTCGGCCCGGCGGTCGCGGAATCGCGCCAGCCGGCTGAACTCCAGCACCCGCTCGCGCTCCCGGGTCAGCTCGGCCACGTGGTGGATGCGCCCGAAGAACTCGATGTTCTCCTGCACGGTGAGGTCGCCGTAGAGCGTGAAGCGCTGGGAGAGATAGCCCACGTGTGGCTTGACCAGCGCGCCCTCGCGAACCGGATCATGGCCGAGCGCCCGAGCGGAGCCGGAGTCGAGCGGGAGCAGGCCCAGGAGCGCGCGGATGGCGGTCGTCTTGCCGGCGCCATCGGGACCGACCAGGCCGAAGACCTCACCCCGGAGCACCTTCAGCGAGAGGCCGTCGAGGGCGGCGTTGTCTCCGAAGGAGAGGTGGGCGTCCTCGAGCGCCAGCACCTCGTCAGCGGGCAACTCGAGCCTCGGGAGTGCCGGCCTCGGGCAGGAGCACGTGGCCGGGCATGCCGGGATGCGTCTCACCTTGGGGATCGTCGATGTCCACCCGGGTGCGGAAGACGAGGCGGGCGCGCTGGTCGGCGGTCTGCACGTTCTTGGGGGTGAACTCGGCCTCGTCGGAGACGGAGCGAACGGTGCCGGCGAATGTCCGGCCGGGGAGGCCGTCGAGCGCGACCTGCACCCGGGTGCCGACCTTCACCCGGCCCACGTCGCCCTCGGCCACGTAGACGTCGATGTAGGGGCGCGAGGTCTCTCCCAGCACCAGCAGCGTCTCCCCGGGCCGCGCCACTTCGCCCGGCTCGGAGATGCGGTGCAGCACCACACCGTTCACGGGCGAGCGCAGCTCGCGGTCCTCGAGGCGCGCGTCGAGCGTGCGGACCTGGGCTTCGGCCGCGCGTCGGCTGGCGTCGGCTGCCTGCAGCTCCTGGGAGCGGGCGCCGCCGAGGAGCTTGTCGAGCTGGGCCTGGCGCGCGGAGACGTTGGTCTTGGCCACGTCGACCGCCGTCTTGGCGTCGTCGAGCTGCTGCTGGGGCACGGCGTTGTTCTGGCGCAGGATCTCCACCCGAGCCAGGTCCTGCTCCGAAAGCTGCTGCCGGGCCCGCGCCTCGTCGAGCGCGTCGCGCGCGGCCTGCACGTCCTCGCGGCGGGCGCCGGCCTGGAGGAGGCGCTCCTGGGCATCGGCGGCCTCGGCGGCGGCCTGGGCCTGGTCGCGCTGGGCGGCGAGGTCGGAGAGATCGAAGCGGACCAGCACCTGGCCCTGCTTCACGGTGTCGCCCTCGTAGGGGATCACCTCGGTGACGAGCCCGCCCACGCGCGAAGCCGTGCGGACCTCCCGGGCCTCGACGGTGCCGTACGCCGCCACCGGCCCGCCGGTCTTGCCCGAGCAGGCCGCCAGGACCAGGAGAAAGCCGCCCATTCTGCGCATGCGATCCTCCCCGATACGCTTCATATGGACCTCGCCACGGGCAAGCGCCAGCCTGCTAGCATCCGTGCACCTTTTGACCGGGAGGCGACATGCCGCCGCGCCGCAAGAAACCGAAAGCCGGGACCGTGGGGCTGAGCGCGCGCGAGGTCGGCGAGGGCGCGCCCCCGCGCGAGGTCGAGGCCCTGGCCGCGGCGGTCGACGAGAGCGGGGGAGTCGCCCTGGCGCGCTACCGCGAGCCCTACGCCGGCAACTGGATCGTGATGGCCTCGCTGCCGCTCGACTCGGTGCAGGCCACGCCCTACCAGCGCGAGCTCTCCAAGGTGCACGCCGACCGGCTGGCGGGCGTGATCCCCAAGGTGGGGCGCTTTCTCGATCCGGTGGTGGCGGTGCGCAAGGACGGCATGTTCTGGACGCCCAACGGCATGCACCGCCTGGCGGCGATGAAGGCGCTGGGGGCGCGGGCCATCCTGGCGCTGGTGGTGCCCGAGGAGGAGGTGGCCTACCGCATCCTGGCCCTCAACACCGAGAAGGCACACAACCTCAAGGACAAGTCGCTCGAGGTCATCCGCATGCTCCGCGGGCTGGCCGAGGATTCCCTGGCCAAGGGCAAGACCGAGGCCGACTTCGCCTTCGAGCTGGAGGAGCCGGCCTACGCCACGCTGGGTGTCTGCTACGAGCAGCGGCCGCGCTTCTCCGGCGCCATGTACAACCCGATCCTGCGCCGCACCGAGGAGTTCTCGACCGCCACGCTGGGCCGGGCCGTGGAGGGCCACGAGAAGCGCGGGGCCCGGCTCCTGGAGCTGGACGACGCGGTGGTGGCGGTGGTCGACAAGCTGAAGAAGGCGGGGCTGAAGAGCCCGTACCTCAAGCCCTACGTGGTGGCCCGCATCAACCCGCTGCGCTGGGTGAAGGCGGCCAAGCCCGGGCAGAAGGCGCCCCGGGCCGAGTTCGAGCCCACCGTGAAGAAGATGCTGTCGGCTGCCGGGAAGATCGACGCCGAGAAGGTGAGGCCCCAGGACCTGACCATGATGGCCGCCATGGGACCGCCCCCCGAGGATTGACGCGATTCTGGCCGACGCAGGTCCCATCCGGACTTGCGTTCTATCCAACTTGCATGAGATTGCAACTCGCATGGAACGAGACGACCTCGACCGCCTGCTCGAGCACTTCACCCGGCGGGGATTCACGCGCATCGTGTCGGCCCTGGCCCGGACCACCCGCAGCGAGGACCTGGGGGTTGCCCCCATCGCCATCCTGCAGCTGGTCGACGAGACCCCCCGCCGCCTCTCCGAGCTCCAGGACGAGCTGACCCTCACCCAGCCCACCACCAGCCGCCTGGTCGACGACCTGGTCCGGAGGAAGCTGCTCCACCGCGCCGAGGATCCCGACGACAGGCGCACCAAGTGCGTGGAGATCACCGCCGCCGGCCGCAAGCTGGTCGCGCGCATCGGCGCGGGCCGCGTGGCGGCGATGAAGGCCTTCATGGGATCGCTCACGGACGAGGAGAAGGAGCGGGCGCGAGGGGTGATGCTGGCCCTGCTGGGCGGATCAAGGTGACGCCGGCGTGCAGCGACGGTTGACGAACCGGTCGGCGTCCCCGCAGGAGTCACTCGCGTAGACGCAGTCGGCGCCCGTGTCGCAGGACAGCTGTGAGCCGGAAGTTCACACCTGCGGTCTAGGTCCGCCCTGGTCGGGAGCCAGCTCAATCGCTTCGCCCTGGCTCACGAGTGAAGCCGACGCACAGGCGGCCGCCAGCAGGAATAGAGGAGCTGCGGCTCGCATGGCCGTAGCTTGTCCTGGGTCCGCTTGCTCCGTCCAGCGAATCACTGCTCGGCGGCGCGAGCCAGACGCTCCACTTCTGCGCATAGCCCGTCGCTCGCCACCATTCGCCACGGCGGGCCGCCGTCCTCGATCGAGCGGAGGTGCGGCGGAAGCCGGGCGAGCTGCTCCCGCACGTGGGCGCGGGCGGAATCGACGTCCACCGGCGCCACTGCCCGATCGCCGCGCCACGCCGGCTGCAGCAGCCGCAAGCCACCTGTCGGCTCGGGCTCCTCCGCGAGCCCGATGAAGTCGTGGTCGGCGAAGCGCCACGCTGCCAGCGGGCCCGGGAGCGTGGCCTTGCCCGAGCCGCGGGTGACCTTCATGGTGCGCTCGCCGTAGCCGTTCATCACGATCTTGGCCACGGCGCCCACGCCCGAGGGCGAGTCGGGCGACGTGGTCAAACCCTCGCCCACGCCGAAGCCGTCGGCGTCGTCGCGCAGCTCGGCGATCCGGTGCTCGTCGAGCTTGTCGGAACAGAAGATCTTCGCCTGGGTCGCGCCCAGCTCGTCGAGGAGCCGCCGGGCTCTCCGCACCAGCCCGGGCGTGACCTGGGAGTCGAGGCGGATGCCGGTGAGCTGGCCTCCGGTGGCCGCCACCGCGTTGCGAATTCCGCGCTCGGTATCGAAGGTGTCGACGAGTAGAACGGCGCTTTCGGGAAAGTCGCGCGCGAAGGCGGCGAAGAAGGAGCGCTCCGCCTCCGAGGGCGAGGCTCCCTGCCCCACTGCCGCCTGCACTGCAAAGTGATCCATGGTCCCGCTCAGCGGGATCCCGAAGCGGTGCCAGGCGCTTACGTTGGAGGAGGCGGCGCAGCCGGCCAGGTAGGCGGCCCAGGCCGCCTCCGCCGCCGCGCCGGGATGGGTGCGGCGCGCGCCGAACTCGATCACCGGCTTGCCGGCGGCCGCGATGACGACCCTCGCCGCCTTCGAAGCCACCATGGAGGCGTGGTTGACGTACCCGAGCCACGGCGTCTCGATGAGCTTGGAGCGGACCATGTCGGTTCGCACCTGAAGCAGCGGCGTGTAGAGCTGGAGCGTCCGGCCGGCGATCACAAGGGGCGTGCCGTCCTCGCGTTCGGCGGGTCCGGCGAAGGCCAGCGTTCCCTCGGGAAGCGCGTCGATCGATCCCCGAAATCCCCGCACCGAGCTGAGCGCCGCCAGCAGCTCGGGCCGCTGGCGGATAGCCGGCCCCACCGCCGGCTGACGCAGCACCGCCTCCAGCTCGCCCGCGTCGAGCCCCAGGGAAGCGGCATGCTCCAGGACCGCCCGCAGCCCCGCGAACACCACGTACTTGCGAGCACGCGGAAGGCGCCGGAAGAAGAAGTCCATCGAGAGCTCATGCGAGAGCCGGCCCTGGTCGGCGTGGCCGACGAGCGTGGTCAGATGGTAGAGGTCCATTCCCAGGGGCACGACCTGACCATGGTGCCTTGACGTGCCGGCTTCCAGCCCCACCCTGAAAGCCGGTATGCGTGCCCTGCTCGTCGCCGACGTCCAGAACGACTTCCTTCCGGGTGGCTCCCTGGGGATCGCGGGCGGGCACGAAGTGGTGCCGCGGCTGAACGAGCTCGCCGCGGCGATGGTGGCCTCCGGTGGCCGCGTCTTCGCCACCCGCGACTGGCATCCCCCAGACACGGCCCACTTCCGCACCTGGCCGCCCCACTGCGTGCAGGGCTCCGAGGGCGCTCGCTTCCACGCCGGCCTCGAGCTCCCGCCCGGCACCGTGGTGGTCTCCAAGGGTACCCGCGTCGACGAAGACGCCTACTCCGCCTTCCAGGGCGCCGACGCTTCGGGGCGTCCGCTCTCGTTCCTGCTCGAGCAATCCGGCGTGAGCGAGCTCTACGTGGGCGGGCTGGCCACCGACTACTGCGTGCGGGCCTCGGTGCTGGACGCGCTGGGCCGGGGGCTGCGGGTGCAGGTGGTGGCCGACGCCTGTCGGCCGGTGGACGCGGAAGCGGGCGCGAGGTCGCTCGGGGAGATGGAGAAGGCCGGCGCGGTGGTCACCAGCACCGCCGACGCCCTGGACACCCTCATCAACGAGGGCACGCAGCAGGCCTGACCCGTGCTATGGGCAATCGGTGCTCCGCGGCCCGCTCCTGCCCATCTTCCTGATCGTCCTCGTCGACATCCTCGGGCTGACGATCATCCTGCCCCTGCTCCCGTTCTACGCCGAGGCGTTCGGCGCCACCCCGGCGGTAGTGGGGCTGCTGGTCTCCACCTACGCGGCCTGCCAGCTGATCTCCGGCCCGCTCCTGGGCCGCCTCTCCGATCAGACCGGCCGCAAGCCGCTGCTCCTGGTCTCCCAGGCGGGCACGCTGGTCGGCTTCGGCCTGCTCGCGGCCGCGCCCAGCCTGGCGGTGGTGTTCCTCTCCCGCATCGTCGACGGGCTCACCGCCGGCAACCTCTCGCTGGCGCAGGCCTACATCGCGGACGTCACCGAGCCGCACGAACGCACCCGCGCCTTCGCGCTCATCGGCGTGGCCTTCGGCCTGGGCTTCCTCATCGGCCCGGGTATCTCCGGCTACCTGGCGCACTTCGGCTACCGCTACCCGATCTTCCTGGCCATGGTGCTGTCGGCGACCAGCATCGTCGCCACGGCCACGCTGCTCCCGCGGGCGCACGCCGGGGATGAGGCCGCGGCTGGACCCGGCGGACGGCGCCTCTCCATCCTGGCCTGGGGCACCTATCTCGACTACTTCCGGCGCCCGCACCTGAACCGGCTGCTCCTGCAGTACTTCCTCTTCTGCTACGCCTTCGCCACCTTCACCTCCGGATTCGCCCTCTACGCCGAGCGGCGCCTCACCTGGCAGGGACACGCCTTCGGCGCGCGCGAGGTGGGCTTCGTCTTCGCCTACGCGGGCGCGCTGGGGATCATCCTCCAGGGCGGGCTCGTGGGCCGGCTGGCGAAGGCTCTGGGCGAGCGCAAGCTGGTGACGATCTCATTCGTGGCCGCCGGGCTCGGTTACCTGGCGCTGGGCTTCACCTACACCGTGCCTGTCCTGCTCCTGGTGGCCGCGGTGTCTTCATTCGGCACGGGCGCGCTTCGACCGGCGCTGACTGCGGAGATCACGCAGCAGGTCGATCAGCGCGAGCAAGGAACGCTGCTCGGGCTCAACCAGTCGCTGCTGGCGGTGGCACAGATCGTCGCTCCCTTCGTGGGAGGCGCGCTCATCGGCGCCGACGCGCTGGTGGCCTGGGCCGCGGTCGCGGGCGGGACCTCGCTCCTGGGCTTCCTCATCGCCGTGACCGGTCGATGAAAGCGCTCGCCGCCGCCGGCCTGGACCTCGTCCATCCCTTCCGCGCCGGATGGTACGAGGGCGAGCTTCCCGGCGGCTTCGGCCCTGAGGCGCTGGCCTACGTCATCGGCAACGGCCGGGCGCTCTGGGAGCCCTTCGTCGCCTGGGCGCGGGCGCGGCCGGAGCTGGCTCATCCGGTCGACGCCTACGTGGAGAGCTGCGTGCGCGAGCAAGCCGGACGGCTCGGCGCCGCCCACGACGTTGCCTTCGCTCACGAGGGTCCGCCCTACCTGCCCATCCAGCGCATCGCCGAGGCGGCCGGCCTCTGCTGGCTGTCCCCGGCGCGGCTCTCGATCCACCCCGAGCACGGCCCCTGGATCGCGCTGCGGGCCGTGGTCGTCGTCGATCGTCCGGGCCCGCAAGGCCCGGCGCCGGCGCTCGAGCCCCCTTGCCACGCTTGCGAGAGCGCCTGCGTGCCAGCACTGGAGCGGGCGCAGCAGGAGCCGCCCGCCTCGCCGGACGAGACGCGTTTTCTGCCGGTGCGCGAGGCGTGTCCGCTGGGCCGGCAGCACCGCTATGGCGAGGCCCAGATCCGCTACCACTATGGCAAGGACCGCGGCGCCATCGGGACCTGATCCAGCGACGGCCCGTCGGTCAGGTTCCGGGCTTCGACCAGCGCGATCTCCAGGGTTCCCACCGGCGCGACGAAGCGCAGGCGCAAGGGCACATGTCGCGTGTCCGCGCTGACCCACATCTGTCCCGAATCGGCCTGATCCGCCTCCGCCTTCTCGTCCACGTGGAGGGTCAGACGCATGGCCCTCACGCCGTCGATGCTCTCCTCGCCTTCGGGCACGCAGGTGACCCGCACCGGCTTGTCGCCGCGCGCACCGCGAAAGGAGAAGGGATGCCCCGGCTCCAGCGGGCGGGTCCGGGCCAGGTAGAGCGCGGAGAGGACCTCCTGGGAGTCGGCCACGAGAGCGCGCGTGTGGCGCTCCACCTCGCCCTCGTCGAGCAAGGTCTCCCGGATCTGTCCGGCCGCGCGGTCGTAACGGACCTCGCGCCGTCGCTCCCTGGATCGGCTCGTGAAGGTCGAGCGGCAGAGCACCGGAGCCAGCCCTTCGCGATCCACCACGCAGTACGAGTCCGAACGCACGCGGAAGAGCGACTCGGCGGCACCCAGCGTCCGCCCTTGCCCCTCGATGCGCAGCTGCCCGGGCTGGCCGGTCTCCTCGGCCACCGAGAGCGTCATCTCGCCCGAGGTGATCCCCAGCCAGCGCACCTCGTAGCGCAGGGTCTCGCCCACCTCGAAGGCCGGATGGGCTGCGGCTGCGAGCAGGAGGGCCAGTCGCAACATGGGTGACTCCCGGCTCGAGTCTACAGCACCTTGTCCTTCTTCATTCGCTCGGCGGTGAGCGTGCTCACCGTATCGATCACCTGATTCATGTCGCCCTCGAGGTGGGCGTCCACCTCGGCCGACCACAACGGCCCCTGGGCGTCGCGCTGGAAGAAGTCCACGTAGACCCCGATCCAGCGCTCGGCGGTCACGCCGCCCGCCAGGGGAACGCTGGTGCCGACGCCCACGCCCCCGAAACCGACGGGCACGCCCACGCCGACGCCCATGCTCACGGTGGGCTGCTGGCGGATCTCGGTCCGGGGCGCGCCCGGCACCAGCCGCACCATGGCGTCGATGCCGAGCTGGTCGGCCCTGGCGGTGAGGGTCGCGGCGTCGCTCAGATCCTGCGGCGAGAGCACGGCGTTGGCCGCAACCGCCTCCACCCCTGTCTTGCTGATGGCCGCCGCCAGCTCGTTCTCCAGCCGGTCGCGGCTCGGTGGCTCGGTGATCTTCGCCAGCACCAGGATCTTTCGCGGCTTGCTCGGCGGCTTCTCGCCCCTCCAGCTGCTCTGGACCACGTGCGTGGTGGTGGGCGTGCAGGCCAGCGACAGGAGAATCGGCACAGACAGCCGCCAGCTCGGGGAGCGCATCGGCCCACCCTTGGCACTCGCGCGAGCGCCGCACAGGTCCGTGGCCCGACCCATCCGGGTCGGTTACATCACCGGCATGCCTACCTTCCCGGAGATGGAGCACCTCGAACGCCAGGAGCCGAGCGGCCTGGCCGATTTCCTCGTCCTCTGGCGAGAGCCCATCGTGCTGGCCTGGGAGAAGCGCATGGGCCGTACGCCTCACGGCGAGCGGCTCAGCGAGCCTGCGATCCGCGACAGCGTCCCCCAGATCCTGGAAGCGGTGGCGGGGATCGTGCGAGCCAGCGGCCCCATCGACAGCAGCGAGCTCGCGAACCTTCCCGACCTTCACGCCACCCACCGCCTCGACCTGGGGATCCGGCTCGAAGATCTGCTGGGTGAGATGGCCCTGCTTCGCAGCACCATCATCGAGCTCTATGGCCAGCACGCCCAGGATCACGAAGCCGCCAGCGTCTTCAGGGAGCTCGGCCGCTTCCAGCTGGCCATGGACGCCGTGGTCCTCCGCTCGGTGTCGACCTACACCCGGGCCCGGGAGAGGACCCTGCGGGCCCTCGACCAGCTGTCGGAAGCGGCGCTGGGAACCGGCGAGGTCGGGACCTTCCTGCCCCGCCTGATGCGCGTCCTCCAGGAGACCACCGAATCCATCGACGAGGTGACCGTCCTTCTTCGCGAGGGCGATCGGCTGCGGGTCCGGGCCTCGGTTGGCCTCGAGGGCGAGATCTCGCCGAACTTCTCGCTGGAGGTAGGGGAGGGGTTCGCGGGCACGATTGCCGCCACCGGCAAGCCTCTCCTGCTCCACGACGCCAGCCACGATCCCCTTCCCCGCAGCCGGCACCTCAAGGAGACCGGCATCCGCGCGATCTACGGAGTGCCGCTGATCGCCAAGGACCAGGTGATCGGCGTGGCTCACATCGGCTCGCGCTCGGCTTACGACTTCTCCGAGGCCGACAAGCAGCTCTTCCGGGTCATGAACGAGCGGGCGACCTCGATCTTGGTGCAGGCCCAGCTGGTCGAGGAGCTGAAGATCCGCGAGGCCCGGCTGCAGCGATTCGTGGACGCCGACGTGGTGGGCGTCTTCCGCTGGCGCGCCTCGGGCGAGATCACCTACGCCAACCAGGCCTTTCTCGATCTCGTCGGCCGCTCCCTCGAGGACGTGAGCAGCGGCCGGGTGGGATGGAAGCAGCTGACGCCCCCTGAGTTCGCGGAGGCGGATGGCGTCTACCTGGGCGAGGTCATGCAGCACGGCAGCCATGGTCCTCGGGAGAAGGCGTTCTTCCACGCCGACGGACACCGCGTGCCCGTGATGGTCGCCGCCACCTCCTACCCCGACGATCACACACAGGGCGTGGCCTTCGTGCTGGACCTGACCGTGCAGAAGCACGCCCAGGCGGAGTCCATGCGCGTGGCCCACTTCCGCGAGCGGGTCCTGGGCATCGTGGGGCACGACCTGCGCAATCCCCTCACCGCCATCCGCCTCGGCGCGAGCTCGCTGCTGCAGCGGGAGGATCTTCCGGTGGGAGCCATGCGGACGGTGCAGCGCATGGCCAGCAGCATGAGCAGGATGGAGCGGATCCTCGGGGACCTGCTCGACTTCACCCGCATCCGCATCGGCGAGGGCATCACCGTGCGGATGGCGCCGGGGTACGTGGCCCAGGCGGCGGCCCATGCCGTGGAGGAGATGAGCGCGTCGCGGCCGCGCGCCGACGTCAGGCTCGAGGTGGAGGGAAACGATCGCGCCCGCTTCGACTCCCAGCGCATCGTGCAGCTGCTGGTCAACCTGGTCGACAACGCCATCAAGTACGGAGGGCCGGACACGCCGGTGCAGGTCAGCATCGACGGCCATGATTCCCAGGTGGTGCGGCTTTCGGTGCACAACGACGGGCCGCCGATCTCTCCCGACGCCGCCCGGCTCATCTTCGATCCCTTCCAGCGAGCCGCCCAGGGAGAGGACGCCTCCGGGTCGCGCAGCCTGGGCCTGGGCCTCTACATCGTCGACCAGATCGCCCGCGCCCACGGAGGGTCCACCGAGGTCCACTCCCACGAGGGAGACGGGACGACGTTCACGGTCACCCTTCCCCGCTGACGTCGACCTCGCGGACGTCCGCCTCCTCCGGCGCCACCACCGCCATGTAGCGCCCGGCCCACTCCAGCGCCTCGGCCTTGGAGGGCACCTCGAGGATCGCGAAGCCGCCGATCAGCTCCTTGTCCTCGGCGAAGGGTCCGTCGATGACCTCGCCACCACGGCGCAGGCGAGCTCCCTTGGCGCTCGGCTTCAGGGACACGGCGCTCACCAGCACGCCCGCCGACTCCATCTCGGCCAGGAGCACCTTCATGGCGTGCAGCTTCGGGCGCGCCCGCACCTGGCCGAGCTCGACGGCGGGATCCTTGTAGAGCGCCAGAAAGCGCGTGGTGGTGACGTCCGGCGGCTTCGGGCCCAGGCCGATGTCCCACGCCTCGGTGAGGGGCCGCACGTCGATGTCGCCCTCGCCCATGATGAGCCCCAGCCGCTCCGACCAGGCCATGGCATCGTCCAGCGAGGGGACCCTCATGACCACGAAGCCGGCGGGCACGCCCTCGGAGGCGCGGTACGGCCCGGCCACCCTGGTTCGGCCCGAGGCCCCGGCCTGCAGGCGCGCGCCGAGCGCGCTGGAGCGGAGACCATCGCCGCCCACGAGCACGCCGCTTCGGGCCATGCCGCCCATGAGCTGGCCCACCTGCTTGACCAGCTCGGGATCCGGAATGCAGCCCGCTTCCCACTTCGCCTCGGTGCGATGCATCACGATGAAGCGCATGAACGTCTCCTCAGACGCGGGTCATCTCCAGCTGGGCCGGCAGCAAGGCCTCGGGGCCGACGTTGTGGGTCTGCCCGGCCAGCTCGCGACGACTCGCACCGGGAATGGCCGCGGCCACGAGGCGCGCCGCCTCCTTCAGCCAGGCGTCGGTCTTGCTCCCGTTCACGATCCAGGAGGGCGTGGCGACCTTGCTCAGCCGCGCCGCAGGTACCGTGAAGTCGCCCATGACGGAGGTGTCGTAAGGCAGCGTATGCGCCACGTCGCGGGCGAAATGCCGGGCGAAGAGGGGCAGGCACCTGGGCGTCGGCCCGAAGGCGCGGTAGCACATGGCGCCGTCCACCATCACCAGCGGCGGTCCCGACCCGGCCCGCTCGATGGCGATGCGGGTGCCGTCCTTCGATGTCACCGTCTCGGTCTTCATGGTGACCGCAACATAGGCGGCGCTCATCGCGCCCGCCAGGCGACGAGAGCCCGCGCCGGCACGTCGCGCAGGAGCAACCCGCCCCAGACGAAGGCCGCCACGTAGAAGGGGAACAGCACGTGTGTGAAGAGCGGATTCCCCACCCGGACCTGCGCGCAGATGGCGCCTCCCAGGTAACCGGTCAAAAGCACCGCCCCGAGCGGCGCCGTCCGCGGGATCACGTAGGCCAGGAGGCACAGAGCCAGGAGCACCCCGATGCCGAAGACGTTGCTGGTGGCGAAGCCCATCTCCGCCGTCCAACGCGCCGGGTCGGTGCGCAACCCGTTGAACTTGCTCGGGCCGTCTAAGGCGCGTGGCCGCCGCGTAGCAGATCGACGACGGCGGTCGCCCGCCCGGCCGGCCGGGCTCGGTCCCGGGCCCAGGCGCGCAGCGCCTTCACCCGCTCCTCGTAGGTCCGGTAGAGCGGAACGATCTCGCTGGCGCAGCGGCGCAGGTCGTCGTCGGAGAGATCGCGGCCGGCGCCGAAGGCCCGGTACATGCCGGCCACGACCACCTGCTCCAGCTCGGCGCCCGAGAAGTGCTCGGCGGCGCGGGCCACGCTCCCCAGGGCGTAGGCCGACGGGTCGCGGCCGCGGCGGGCCACGTGGATGGTGAGGATCTCGGTGCGGGCGCGCTCGTCGGGCAGGTCGACGAAGAAGATCTCGTCGAAGCGGCCGCGGCGCAGGAGCTCGGGCGGGAGGCTGGCCACCTCGTTGGCGGTGGCCACCACCAGCACCGGCGCCTTCTTCTCCTGCATCCAGGTGGCGAAGGAACCCAGGACGCGCGCGCCCTCGGGGCTGCCCTCGCGGCTGGCGTCGGACCCGGCCAGGCCCTTCTCGATCTCGTCGATCCAGAGCACGCAGGGCGACACCGCCTCGGCGGCGCGCAGGGCCCGCTTGAGCGCAGCCTCGGGCGGCAGCCCGCCGCCGAACACCGCGGCCAGATCGAGCCGCAGGAGCGGTAGTCGCCAGAAGGCAGCGACCGCCTTGGCGGAGAGGCTCTTGCCGCAGCCCTGCACGCCCAGGAGCAGCACGCCCCGCGGCGGCGGGAGCCCGAAGTTGCGGGCGGCGTCGGTGAAGGCGCCGGAGCGCTCCGAGAGCCAGGTCTTGAGCGAGTCCAGCCCGCCCACCTCGCCGAAGGAGGAGTCGGCCTCCACCACCTCGAGCGCCGTGCTCTGCTTGAGCCGCCTCTTCTTCTCGGACAGCACCACGCCCACTCGATCCTCGGCCGCCAGCGCTCGGTAGAAGGCACGGCGCGCCTCCTCCTCGCCCAGCCCCTGGGCCGCGGCCACCAGCGCCTCGCGCTCGGCGGCGTCGGCGGCGAGCCCCTGGGCGGAGAGCACGTCCTCCAGCGTCTGCTGGAGCTCGAACGGCTCCGGGGCGCCCACCTCGACCGCCGCCATGTCGGCCGAGAGCTCGTCCGGCCAGGCGAAGGGCGGCGCCACGATGCACACGCACTTGCCCATCAGCGAGAGGGGACGGGCCAGATCGCGCATGCGCCGCACCAGGCGAGGGTCCTTTCCAGCACAGTGGGATCCGAAGCTTGGAATTCACGTGACTTGAAGTCGCGGC
>JADMIO011064035.1_pt1 | contig 24748 bp, 23 predicted proteins | sample 8958161 | NCBI WGS metagenome assembly JADMIO01 (sample SAMN16585339, study PRJNA669376) | soil metagenome | isolation source: Crop rotation soil | place: USA: Cullars Rotation, Alabama | collected 2011
CCACATAATTTTAAACCCAATGTAAATTGAAAAATAACCTTTCATCATTAATAGACGAGAATCGGGGTGAGAACCTTGGGTAAAAAATAAAAAAAGTTAAAAAATAAACGGCTGATTACAGTAATATGACATTGTCAACATCATATTAACAATGAAACTAATATTTACGCAAGCGCTTTAATTTTCTCCAGCAGTGTCGTGCTCATCTTGTATAATGCCTCAAAAGTGTACCCGGCAATGTGGGGAGTTACAATAACATTCGGCTTCAATATCATTTCGTCCAGCAAAGCACGCAGTTCTGACTGCATTATACCCGGTGGTTCATTTTCGAAAACATCGAGGCATGTGCCGGTTACTTTTCCGGCGTTTAATCCGTTGTATAGAGCCGCCGTATCCAGCACCCTGCCGCGGGATGTATTAATAAGAATAAAAGGCTTGCGCATATTTTCTATAAAGCGTGCGTCGCAATAATGTATGGTATCAGTCTGAAGCGGTACATGGAAACTGACTATATCGGCTTTATTAAAAATAAGATCAAGCGTGTCGCAGCATTCGATGTGACCAGGCACTCCTTTTGGATTGTATTTGTCATAAGCGAGAATACGCGCATCGAACCCCGCGAGCTTTTTTGCAAATGCTGCACCTGTATGCCCGAAACCTATAATGCCAACCGTTTTTCCTTCAATTTCACTGCCCCTGTTCTCCTCCCGGTGCCATTTCCCCCCCTGCATCTCCGCCTGGCTCCAGCTTATCCGCCTGATTAGCGACAGTAACATACCTAGCGCATGCTCGCCCACCGCGTTGCAATTACCCTCCGGGCTGCTGAAACAGGCTATGCCCTTGCCTGTTGCGTACGACACGTCCATTACTTCCATGCCCGAACCCATCCTGCCTATCCACTTCAGCAACGGCGCAGCATCCAGCAACTCCCTATCTAACTGTAGCCGAGTTGAGGTTATCACGCCAACGCAGTCGCTGATTAGTTCCCGAGCATCTCCCTGAGCTATGCTTTCATGGCTTACACAGACGTATCCAAACGCAGTCAACCCTTCTGTTAGCACAGGATGTACCGGAGCAGCAATCAGTACTTTCCGCGGCATATCATTCATGAGCAGTATTTTTTATACAAATACACAAAATCAGCTACCTGTAGCTGCTCCGCCCGCTTATCCATCAATGCTGCTGTTAGCGCTTCAGCCGGCAGCATACTCTTCAGTGCATTTCTCAGGGTTTTACGTCGTTGATTGAACGCCGCCTTGACCAACGATATGAATTTTTTCTTGTTGGCAATGTCAAACGGATTATGCAGGCTGGTAAACCGAAGCACCCCGCTCTTCACCTTTGGCGGCGGCGTAAAACAATTTTCGTGCACATCGAAAAGATAATCCACCTTAAAGAAAGCCTGCATCAACACACTGAGTATGCCATAAGCCTTGGTACCTGCCCCCGAAGCGACGCGCACGCCCACTTCTTTTTGAAACATACCTATAACTTCAGTCACATCAGGCTCCCATTCCAATACCTTAAATAATATAGGCGATGATATGTTGTAAGGAAAGTTACCGATGATGGAAAAAGGTGCATCAAATGGTTTGTCAGCCTTCAATATATCCTGCAGCTCTATCTTGCCATTTATGGCCGGGTATTGGACCGACAAATACGCCACTTTTTCCGGATCCACTTCGATTGCTTTGTAGTCAATGTCACGTTCCAATAGGTACTTGGTGAGCGCTCCCCCACCCGGTCCTACCTCCAGCAATCGAATACCGGGAGTGTAGGATATCTGCTCTACAATTTTGCGGCACATATTTTCATCGTGCAGAAAATGCTGACCAAGGCTTTTTTTGAGCTGCAAGTCGTTGTGGATAGTTGTCCTTTGTCTGTTTACTTTTGGCGGCACGGTATATTGTATGACTCACTGATTAAGGCCACAAATGTACGATTGCTGCGACAGCCAAACACCCTACTCATTAAATTTTGAATTAGATTACCTTCGCCCATTATTTTAATTTTACCACATGGACTTCAAAATACTTCAAAAGCCAACTAAGAAACATCAGCTGTATATTCTGGATGATGCTAAAAAACTGGCCCAGGTGGCAGGCATTACCGGCGGTGAGTCGACTTATGCAAATGCTTCGTTTGCTGCCGATCAGAACCTGGTCACCTTAAACCGTTATGGCTACTTTGTTTTTATATACCAGCTGAAAAATAAAAAAACCGACTGGCAAACAAGCGACACTTGCCGCAAAGCCGGCGCGGAGGTACAAGGTGCGTGCAACAGGTACAAACTGGATGAAATAACGATCACAAACCTTTCCACACTAACCAACGCAGCTATTCTTTTTGCAGAAGGCATCGCGCTGTCTAACTATCAATTCCTGAAGTACCGCACAGAGGCAAAGAAGCAAACCAATTCCCTGGTACGCATCAATTTTTCAAAAGAGTCGGCAACAGTCAAAGAGGTCAATCAGCTATCGGCTATTGTTGCGGCCATATACCGCGCCAAGACGATGGTAAATGAGCCCGTCAATTATCTTACCGCAGAGCAGCTCTCGAAAGAGATCGCCGCGTTAGGCAAGGAGTCGGGATTTACTGTAACGGTGCTCAACAAAGCGAGGATCCAGAAAGAAAAGATGGGTGGCATCATGGCAGTGAATATGGGCAGCGTTCAGCCGCCAACGTTCACCATCATGGAGCACAAACCCAAAAAGGTGTTGAATAAGCAGCCAATAGTATTGGTGGGAAAAGGAGTCGTATATGATACCGGCGGTCTTTCGCTGAAGCCAACCGCAAACTCCATGGACCGCATGAAGAGCGATATGAGCGGCGCTGCCCTGGTGAGCGGCGCTATGTATGCCATAGCTAAAATGCAACTTCCACTTTACGTCATTGCGCTGGTACCTGCCACCGACAACCGCCCGGGCGGAGACGCTTATACACCGGGAGATGTAATAACTATGTATAGCGGCGCCACCGTAGAGGTGCTGAACACAGATGCAGAAGGACGTATGATACTGGCCGATGCACTGCATTGGGCAAAACGTTACAAGCCTGAACTGGTGCTCGACTTTGCTACGCTGACCGGTGCCGCCTCGGCGGCAGTGGGCGAACATGGCATTGTATGCATGGGCACGGCAGGCGACGAAGTAAAACAGTCGTTCCGCGAAAGCGGCTACAGGCAATACGAGCGCCTGGTGGAATTCCCCCTTTGGGACGAATATGGCGACCAGATAAAATCGGAAATAGCGGACATAAAGAATGTAGGCGGTGCAACCGGCGGTGCTATCACAGCAGGTAAGTTCCTGCAGCACTTCACCGATTATCCCTGGATGCATTTCGACATAGCGGGCGTGTCATTCGCGCTTTCAAGAAAAGGATACATACCATTTGGAGGCACTGCTTACGGCATGCGCATGCTCCTCGACTTTTTAATCAACTACAGCAAAGCCTGATCTACTCCCAAAACAACCAAACATGCAACAACATAACGACAAACCGGTAATTGGTATTACTACAGGCGACCTGAACGGCATAGGTACTGAGGTTATTATCAAAACCTTTTCCGACAACCGCCTGCTCGATCTTTGCACACCGGTCATTTTTTCTTCCAATAAAGTGATCAACTTCTACCGCAAGCTGATAACCGAACACGCATTCAATTTCTCAAGCACGAAAGATCTTACCAAGCTCAACCCCAAGCAGATAAACATCTTCAACTGCTGGGAAGAAGAGGTGCAGATACAGCCGGGAGTGCTTACCGACGTGGCAGGCAAATACGCCATCAGGTCGCTGCAGGTAGCTGCGCAATGCCTGAAGGATGGCCAGCTCGATGCCATTGTGACAGCACCGGTGCACAAGAGCAACACCAGTATTCCCGACTTCCCCTATACCGGCCACACACCTTTCTTCAAAGACAAGTTCGGAGCGAAAGATGTGGTAATGATCCTGTACAGCAACAGGCTGCGTGTAGCACTGGCAACAGAGCACATCCCGATATCGAAGGTAGCAGGAGCGATCACTAAAGAGCTGCTGCAATCAAAGCTGAGCATCCTGCGCGAATCGCTGATAAAAGACTTCGGCATAGACAAACCAAAAATCGCAGTGCTGGGCCTGAACCCACATGCCGGCGACGAAGGCCAGATAGGCAACGAAGAGCAGACGATCATTAAGCCGGTAATAGACCAGCAGCGCCAGAACAATAATCTCGTGTTCGGACCTTACAGCGCCGACGCATTCTTCGCGCATGGCAGCTATACAGAATTTGATGCCGTGCTCGCGATGTATCACGACCAGGGCCTCGTAGCTTTCAAGACATTGGCCCAGGGCGAGGGTGTGAACTATACCGCTGGCCTTTCCATCGTCCGCACATCACCGGACCATGGCACGGCATTCGATATTGCAGGTAAGAACATCGCAGACCCATCATCGTTCAGGGAGGCTGTGTATCAATGCATTGACTTGCTAAGACAGCGTGCGCAGTATGCTGCCAACACATCGTCTCCGCTGCGCCGCGGAAAAATTGAAAAAGAAAAAGAAGGAGAAAGTGTAAGCGCATAGTCGAAACTTAACACTCACAACACTGTATACGTTTGCCCGAAAGTCGTACCTTTTCGGGCAAATTTCTTTTAATGAACCTTTTAAAAGAGAATGTTGCCAGGAACATCATACTCTCCGATGACGAATGGCAGCAGTTCTACCAACCTTTCAAGTTAAAGGAAGTAAAGAAGAAAGAAAGCCTGCTGAAAGAAGGAGAGATATGCAGGTTCGAAGCCTTTGTAAACAAAGGATGCTTCAGGATATACCACATCGACAGCAAGGGGGTTGAGCATGTGTTGTACTTCGCGATTGAAGGCTGGTGGATGGGAGACATCGACAGCTTCAACAACCAGGTACCTGCACAACTTTACATCGAGGCGCTGGAAGATGGTGAAATACTCGTCATCAGTAAAGATGACAAGGACACGCTCTACGAAACCGTTCCCAAAGTAGAAAAGCTGTTTCGCATCATGGGGCAAAAAAGAGTGGTGGCCCTGCAGCGCCGCATGATCGGAAATCTGAGCAAGACAGCAGAGGAGCGCTATATCGAATTTATCGAAAGCTACCCTCAACTTGCACAACGTCTTACTAATCTGCACATTGCAGCGTACCTCGGCATATCGCACGAGTTCGTGAGCAAGATCAGGAGAAAAATGCTGGACAAAAAATAGTTTTGCTCCGCTTCTTTTTATTGAACTACTTCAATATTATTCTGCACACACGTTTGTAGATTTACACTGTCAATAAACTATTACCGTTGAAAATAGCAGTGGCAGCACATTGATATTATTGATGCATTGCGGCCTCTGTTCCAAGTAAGCCCTTACTATCAGCACAGCATATTCGCAAACCGGTAATCTTACCAGGTGGCAGCCGTGTTGTATAACGAGGTGTTACTTGCATGCCGCATACTAAGGCAAGGATTACACTAACTGGCAGGAACTACGACCACTTATATTTTCCACGGTAAACTTGTTGCAACTATTGGGCCGGGAGTGTTGATGAAACACTTCCGGGCATTTTTCAAACAACGCGTGCGCTGTTTGCTGGCAAATAACCTTTCAAAACCTCCGCCATGTTAACCAAGGACCTCTCACTCACCCATTTGCTGTGCGCAATGCTGGCAGGTGCTGCCATCACTTTCGTGTTGTACACGACGCTCTTCGCGCCGCTGCATGCACAGGTAATGCCAGCCAACGGCGCGAAGCTCAACTACCGCATCGTAGGCTTTTCATTTCCTGCCAAGGACGATGCTACGCAATACACGGTTGAAATAGCAGCAGGCAATTTTACAGCGCCCAAAGAGTTTGCAGACAAACTGCAAAAGTCTGTATCGTCTGATAGAAACAGGATCACCGCGGAGGTGCCTGCCTTTGGCAACGAATACACGTGGCGCATCGTTTATAAAAACAAGAAATCAGTTGTCGCGCGAAGTGATCTTTACCACTTTGCCACCGGTGTGCCGCCGGATGGACCTGGTAAAATAAGACTGAATGTAAAGACCAGCGCCAACAAATACAAAGATGCATGTGTGCTTGTGGACGAAAGCAATACGATGTACGATATGAACGGCCAGCCCATATGGTACCTGCCACCTGCTGATCCGCAGAACCTTTCCGCCAGCCGCGACCTGAAGGTATCTGCAAATGGCACTATGACAATGATTGCCAGCGGCATTGCATATGACATCGACTATGCAGGAAAAATACTGTGGCGATCGAAAAATGCGCCGCCAGGTATCGTTATGCCAAATGCGCAAAACTATAATTGTCACCACGAGCTGAACAAGCTGCGCAATGGCCATTACATGGCGTTGATATACAAGCAGGAAGCCGAACCCGACGCGCCGATGGGGTATCAGAACCCTGCTAGTTTCTTCCCGTCGAAGCTGTCTGGCTCTATAGCCGAACTGGACCGGGAGGGGAACATAGTATGGCTGTGGGAGAGCCAGAAGTACTTGCAGGAGTCAGACCTGCAGGCCCTGCATAATATGTATCCCCGAGCACCGATAGACCTCCATGAGAATGCCTTCTCGTTTGATGAAAATGAGCGCGTGATTTACGTCAGCATGTCGGGCATCAATCGTATTGTGAAGGTGCAGTACCCGTCGGGCAAAGTACTGAACAACTATGGCAGCACTTTTACCATGACACCACTCGATGCTGCGGAAACTCCCGTTCGCGACATGCGCAGGGTGCGCGAAGCATTGAAGAACACTCAATTCTGTGGCCAGCATTCCGTGAAGCGTGCCGGCAACCTGCTTTGCATGTTCAATAACAATATGGAGAAAGGCCGCGAAGAAACCCCCGATGCCGCACCCAAAGACAATCCCCGCATTATGGCCATGAAAGAGATCAATGGCGCATTGGAAAAGGTCTGGGATTTTGACTGCTCGGCGATACTCGACGATCGTGCGCCGCAAAACGGCGGTGGTGGCAACATCGTAGCATTATCCAACAGCTCCTTCTTCGTATCTATGAGCGCGCCCTACGGCGATCTCTTTATCGTTGACAGCAACAAGCATATTTCGTGGCGCGCCATTGCTGAAAAATACCAGCCTGAAAGCAACGACTGGAAAGAATGCCCGAAATACCGCGCCAGCATTGTAACCCGCGACCAACTGGAGCAACTTATCTGGGCATCAGAGACTGATGCAGTGGTAGTAGCAAAGAATTAATACCGTTGTAAAAGAGACCGGCTTTAGCGCTCTAGTCTTGCTTTATCGGACTGATGTCGCCGTTGCGCTCCATGTAAATGGCCTTTATTTTTGTGATATCATCGGTTAACGCCGAGTTCCTCACACCCTGCAATACATCTTCTTCTGACACCAGCGCCCGCTCCAGGTTGGCGGGAATGAAATGCTTGTCTTTGTAGAGGCATATTTTCTCTCCTTCAACAAGCCGGGCAAACGATTCCTTTTTCAGTATCAGCCATGCCAGGAAACGATGCAGCAGCACGAAGACCAAACTGCCCGCTACTGCCGGGAAAAAGGGCGACGCCCCAACCACTGCCCTGCTGAGCAATGCGCCCAGCAATATAACGATGATATTATCCAGCGGCGTCCGCAGGCCAAATGAGCGCCTGCCCGAAATGCGTATGAATACGAGACAAATAAAGAATACCACCACGCTCCTGCAACTCATCTGCAGCACATTCAGATCTTTACCCTCTCCGAACAATACATATACCAGGTGCATATTAATCTTTAGTCAGCGCTGGCAAAAAAATCATTCCGGGCGGTGGTCAAATGCTACGAACGGAAACAGTCTCGCCAGACACACTGGAACTCCTGAAACAACTAATAGCTTTGTATCAACACCTCAGCAGGAATAGACAGCCGCTCATGTAACTTACGAATCATGGCAAGGCTTAATTTTCGCTTACCCGATAAAATCTCAGATTTGCGACTTCGATATCCAAGTATTTCCGCTAACTGAGACTCAGACATATCCAACTGTTGCATGCGAAACTTTATTGCCTCAATAGGATTTGGCTTTGGCACGGGATAGTGTATCGTTTCGTATTCTTTGACAAGCATAGACAGCACTTCCAATTCATCTGCCTGTTTTGAATTCTCTTTTAAGTCAGCCTGGATCAGGCTGTAAATGCGGGACAGCGCTTCCTGATATTGACGGTCATTTTTTATTGGCTTTAGCATAGCTTATGGTTTTAGCATTGATATTGTCGTATTGCCTATGAGAACCGAACCAAACGATGAACACAATTTTTAATCGATATTCTACATCCACTATCTGTACTTGTTGCCGTGAATATTAAACACCACTCTTTTTTCGCTCAAAACGGATGCATGTCCGAAGAGTTGTTTCAGCTCATTAGGATTACTCCAGGCAGCTTGTTCGACCTCCTCATACCATGCCCAAAGTTGCTGTTCAGCATCCGGGAATTTCTCCCAATATTCTTTAAGCGTTTTAGTAGCAATTATCCGCATTGCTCACCAAATATACGACAATATGTTACCATTATGGTAACCTTTGATAATTGTGTAATGCCGCAAGCCCGTAATTCACCACTCATTAACAAAAATGAGTGCGCAAGAATAGAATCCGGAATAATTTTTGCAATAACATTAACAAATACCTAAAAAGTATTGGGTGCTGGATGCAGCCCCTGTAAACCATTTTCCGGTAAGGCTTTTCCTTTCATTATGATGCCGCGCCGGATTAAAAAGCAATGTGACTGACCTGCTTTTGTGCTTTCATATGACCTGCGCATCATATTAGTTTTCAAAATAGGGTATTTATACCTATTGTTTAGACGAAAGCGTGCGAGTAATTTTGATAAATAAATTTTTCAATTCATTCTACACTATAAATTAAACCTTATGAGGAGACATTTTTACTATTGTTTTATTGCGTTGATCTCTTGCGCATCTCAAGTGAGGGCTCAGTATACTATTACGGGGCATAGTATTACGCACACAGGCTCCGCCTGCGACAGCCTGGCGACAACTTTTCTTGTGAACACATCCGGGTATACATCAGGCTTATCAGTAAAGGCATATTTTGGGCATGGCCAATTCTCAATAAATCCGGTATTTGCCAGCAGCGGTACGGGATATGCCAATGCCAGTTATAAGTATCTGTGGCCAGGGACATATAGTGTTAAGCTTGTATTGTACCTGGGCGCAATGCCGATAGATTCGACCCGATTTAATTTTGTCAATAAGGGTTGTAGAGACGGGGACATGTCCATTTTTTTAGACGTCGATTCAGACTGCGTTCCAAGCCCAGGAGATTCAAAAATTACCTTCCCGGTCGATATCGAAATCTCAAAAGGTGGAATCCCGGTTGATACGATTTCATGTATATATAGCCGGTGGTATCGTGTGACAGGGCCCGTTGGTACTATATACTCGTACCGAATATTATCGTTGCCGGCAGATTTAGTTGTGTCATGTCCCGCTTCCGGTATTTTGTACGATACGATTACTTCAGCTACAGGTAATTTCAATCCAAAATATTTCGGGCTTAAGTGTATCGGTTCACCAGGTCCGGATGCTGCGCTATATACCGTTAACTGGTTTACCCGCGGCAATCATCAGGCAAGCTACATTTATGTCACTAATAGATCCTGTACGCCAACAGCGGGGACAGTAACAGTCAACTTTAGCCCAAAATATATTTATGACGGCCAAGGTGAACCATTGCCAACAATCTCAACCGGAACCAGGCTTACGTGGGATATAAGCGCGTTGCCCGTCTATGGCGTCAAGTCACTCTATTATTGGATTGAGAATAATCCAACGACCGGTCATTTGTGGATGGGAGATACCGTGCATTCTGAGTATTCGGTCTCGACAGTGATTCCGGACGTAGATCATTCGAACGATTCCGCCTTCGTTGTGGACTCAGTGACATCTTCCTATGATCCGAATTTGATCAGCGTGACGCCATCCGGATATATCTCCTCTGCCGTAACCACATTAAAGTACACGATACAATTTGAAAACACCGGTACAGATACAGCCTTCAATATCAGTGTTTATGACACACTATCGGACAATGTTGATCCGGAAACGCTGCATTTTATTATGGCATCGCACGACATGGCTGCAGAGGTGCTCAAATCCGACGGTCAAAACATAATTAAGTTTGATTTTGCCAACATTAACTTACCGGACAGTTCTCACCATGGATTGTGCGACGGTGTTGTCATGTATACCATTAACACACGCTCAGGTCTTGCAAAGGGAACGGAGATTTATAACAGAGCGGGTATTTATTTTGACTATAACCCAGTGGTGATGACGAACACAGTGCTGAATATTGTCGGCCCTCCGGCGGGCATACCCGAAGTAAGCAAATGTGAGCATCCAAAGTTATTTCCCAACCCTGTAAGCGATGTACTGAACATTGGCTTAACCGCCGACTACAGCACTTTCAGCACCTCAAATACTGTGGGGCAAACAGTTGCTGCCGGAGCGCTGGATGCCAAAGAAACAAAAGTGAATGTGAGAGAGTTGCCGACGGGAATTTACTACATAACGCTACGAGGTGCCGGTGGCGTGAATGTGCAGAAGTTTGAGAAGCGGTAAGTATTCCTGTTAAGTACTAACATTTGCATCGATTTTAACGTCTGATTAATAAGCCATTTTTACCCTCACCAAATAACCGTTTAAAAATAACCTTATGAAGAAGCATTTTTACTATTGTCTTATCGTATTACTTTTTAGTGCCGCTCAAATTAAAGCGCAGTATATTACGTCGTCTAGCTCTTCGGCGCTGGTAACGCCTGGCTGTGATACGAGTGCTGCCGTGTTCAGAATAAATGTAGCGGGATTAATGACTACTACTGTATCGGTTACCGCATATTATGGAGACGGTACTTCCCATGTTGGTTACGTAAGTGCATCCGGATCAACTGGCTATGCATATTTTGGGCATGTTTATCAGTGGCCTGGAAATTACACAGCAAAATTTGTTTTGAAGTTGGGGACTACGGTGTTGGATTCTCTCAGGTTGACCTATGTTAATCGCACCTGCCTGGCAATGAATATATTCAGTTATGTTGATAATAACAGTGACTGTATTCCCAACCTTGGCGACAACCGAGGAATTAAGGCTGCGACAATAGAAGTTGACTCTATAGGAATTCCGGTCGACACAATATACAGCTTGTTTGGATATAACTACTATGCGCTTGGCCCTGCAGGAACAGTTTACACTTACCGCGTACTGGCTGCTCCGGATGGAACAATGGTGACATGTCCTTCAAGTGGAATAATTACTGATACCGTACCTGGGCTGACCCTTACCACACCCGGGAAGCCCTTTGGATTTGTCTGTAGTCCCAGCTCTTCATTTGATCTTGGCCAAACTACCTCAGTAAAACTAGGGAGTCATCGTTTTGAAGCCCATATCCTTACATCAACCTACTGCCTGCCTGCATCATGCTCACTTTCGATGTCAGTAAGCTCCCGGTTTTCATTTAGTAATGCCTCGCCTATGCCGACAGTGGTAGCAGGGAATACGATAACCTGGGATTCAACAGCAATCGCTTTGAATCCGACAAACCTTTTTTTTGCACATTATGAGGTGACAGGAACCAGCCTTACTCCAGGAGATACATTGCACAGCGATTATTTAGTAAATCCGGTAACGGGAGACGCGAACCCGATAGATAATGATACAAGCCGCGTAGATACTTCCAGATCTGGTTGGGACCCCAACATGAAAACTGTATCGCCCAGCGGTCATATAAACGCAGGAACAGAGCTGGAATACACTATACAGTTTGAGAATACTGGTAATGATACTGCATTCAATATACACATCATGGATACTTTATCGCCTTATATAGAAGCGCAGACGTTTCGGATAGTTGCGGCAAGCCATGCCATGGTTTTGTCAATGGACAATGTGGGCGGACAAAATATTGTGAAGTTCGACTTCCCGAACATTAACCTGCTAGACAGTTCTCATCATGGATTGTGCGATGGTATGGTCGTGTACAAGATAAAAACAAAGAGCAGTTTGCCCGATGGAACTGTAATAGACAACAGAGCAGGCATCTATTTTGACGAAAATGATGTAGTAATGACCAATACTGCGGAGAATATTATCGGCTTTCCGAATAAAGTATCGACGCTCACAAATGCAGGTGCTGCAAGGCTATTCCCTAATCCCGTAAGTGACGTGCTAAATATTGGCTTAAGCAGCGAATATAGCGTTTTCAGTATCTCGAATACCGTAGGACAAACAGTCGGTACGGGAACACTGGATGGTAAAGAAGCGAAAGTGAATGTAAGAGACTTGCCAACGGGAATTTACTACATAACGCTACGCGGCGCGGGTGGGGTGAATGTGCAGAAATTTGAGAAGCGGTAAGACCCGGTTAAAATGAATTGTGACAGGGCTGCGGGTTATCCCGTAGCCTTGTCGAGTGTAAAGCCGAATGATGAACCGACACCGAGCGTGCTGCGCACATTTACGGTTTGGCCGTGCGCTTCTATGATGTGCTTTACAATAGCGAGGCCCAGGCCTGTGCCCCCTATGGCACGTGCACGGCTGCGGTCTGCGCGGTAGAAGCGTTCAAATATGCGCAACAAGTGTTCTTCTGCGATGCCAGGTCCGTCGTCGGAAATTTCGATGTATACATACTTGTCATCCGTCTCGTAGCATCCGGCGGTTATGGCCCCCTTTTCGTGGCCATACTTGAGCGCATTTTCAACCAGGTTTACCAACACCTGCTTTATCTTCTGCTTGTCTGCACTCACGAAAACCGGCCGCTCTGTGCCTTTCTTAAACAGCAGGGCTGTCTCTTTTTCGGCGGCCTTCATGGACAGTTCTTCGTATACATCTTTTACCAGGTCCTGTATAGAAAACGTCTCCTGAATGAGTGGTATTTTGCCCGATTCCAGTTTTGATATTTCATCAAGGTCATCGACCAGCCTCACCAATCTGTCGATGCTTTTTGATGCGTTGGTGAGAAATTTCCTGTTTACCTGCTCATCTTCCAAAGCGCCGCCAAGCAGCGTATCGACGTATCCCTGCACCGAAAAAATAGGGGTGCGCAGTTCATGTGCCAGGTTCATCAGGAACTCGCGCCGGAATGACTCAGTGGCCTGCAGACGCTCTATCTCATCCTTACGCTGGGCGGCCCACTTGCTTACGTCTTCGCTTACCTCTTCTATCGACTTTTGCGGCAGAATATTCTCGTAAAAAAACTCTTCTTTTTTTGTTGCTTTCGTTTGGTAGATGAACTTATAGATGATCTTTATTTTGCGGTATATGAACCGCTGCAGTGTGTAGTGGTACAGGAAATAAATGATGATGAAAGTAACTGAAAACACCACGAAAGGAGTGTACCATAAAGGATGCACAAAAAGGCTCAGCAGCGCATTTGCCGTGCCAATGATCAGTGCGGTTAGAAACGACAAAAACCGGGGGGAAAGATTTTTGGTATCCAGTACAGACATCCCACTAAAGGTAAGTGAAAATTCAAAAGGCAAAAGTGAAAAGCAAAAACCTGAATATCGTCAGGGGTCACTCTGTATAAGAACGCCGTAAGCCGCCGTACATCATGTACTACGCCATCTCAAACTTATACCCTACGCCCTTTACCGTGGTAATCAGGTCGATGCCGGCTTTCTGGCGTATTTTGCGGATGTGCACGTCTATGGTACGGTCGCCGACAATAACATCAGTTCCCCATACGCGCTGTAATATCTCATTGCGCAGGAATACACGGCCGGGCTTTGAAGCCAGCAAGGAAAGAAGCTCAAATTCTTTCTTTGCCAATAATATTTCGTCGCCCTTGTAAGAAACCGTGAATTTGGTCTTGTTGATCTCCAGGTCTCCGAAGGTTTGTTTCAGCTCCTGCTCATCATCCTTACGGAAGCGGCGTAGTGCTGATGCTATACGGGTAGCCAGCAATTCGGGTTTTATGGGCTTGGCTATATAGTCGTCGGCACCTATTTTGAGGCCTTCGATCTCGTATTTCTCATCATTGAGGGCAGTAAGGAAGATGATGACCGTGTCATCGAACTCATGCATGTTCCTGAGCTCTTTGATGGTCTCGATGCCATCTTTATGAGGCATCATAATATCGAGGAGAATGAGGTCGGGCCTGAAGTCTTTGGCTTTGCGGATGGCTTCTACCCCATCTCTCGCTGCCGCGATTAAATAACCTTTATTTTTCAAATTGTAACTGATGAACTCAACAATATCCGGTTCATCGTCAACTATCAAAATCTTACCCGGGAATACTTCCATGTTTTCACTTAATCGATACAAAATTAGATCAGCAATACTAAACAAAAAAGAATACAGTATTATGTAATTGTTAAGTGACGCCTGCGTACCAACAGCGCTTCAACGAAAAAACCGGGACAGGTTGTACCCTACCCCGGTTTAACTAATATTCTGACAATCAACTACCTTAAGGATACGTTTCCGCTTCCTACCTTGTAGCCTTCGTTGTATACTTCTATAGTGTAATCACCCTTTTTGTAGTCGCCGTCCTGGTTCCAGTCAATGGATACATCTTTCAGCATCTGGTTTTGGGTGAGTGATATTTCCCTCATCACCGAATAACCCAACTGACCACCCGTGGCCACATTCATCATACCCGAAGTATTGGCGGGATTGCCCAGTATGGTACCATCAGGCGCTATGATCCTCAGGTATATTTGCTTGGTGCCGCTTTCTGCTATTCTGTTCTCGTCTATATCAAACAGTATACGCAATACATCTACACGCTTAGCCTTGCTTGTTTCTTTTTCCTTACCATTCCGGCGCTTATGTATAGGCTCCATGCGAATGTTTGACGTATGTAATACCGAGCCGAGTTTCTTCAGTGCTACGTTCTTGGTTGCTGTGGAGTCACGTTCACGTGTCAGATTCTTGTTCTGACCGGTGAGTTCTGTATTTTCTTTTTCCAACTCAGCGATTCGGAGTTCGTATTGCTTCGTTTTGTCGGTAAGGTTGTTGATCATTTCCCTTGCCTTCTTCAACTCGGCCTGCGTTGCATTTTTGTTGGCAAGTATCGACTTGATCTGTCCCTGCAATTTTGCCATTGCGTCCTTATCCTGCTGTAATGCGCTGTCCATCTTTGCATTCTGCGATACGAGCTGGTCTATTTTAGCAGAAGCCGCATCAAAATCGCTTTGCAGCGAGGCGCGATCCGTTTTCACCGAGTCTATTTCGCGCTGCATCATTTTGGCGTTCTGGTCTTTCTCTTCAGCCAGCTTATTTTTGCTCATAAACAGGTAAAGGCAGCCCGCGAGCAGTATCAGGATAACAACCCAGTAAATTATCGAGTTGTTCTTTTTACCCGGACCGTTTTGTGGCTGACCGGACGTGGTTTGATTATATTGACTCATAACTTATTTTTGTTTAAATTCTTACCGAATTAAGTTTTGCAAATATACCATACAACTTTAAAGAATTAAAGAATGGAAGTGTTAAAGAACATTTTGTTTATCGACATCGAGACAGTGCCCATTCTACCCGATTTCAACCAGTTGCCGGAATGGATGCAGGACGAATGGGCGCGCAAAGCAAAGTTTTTGAAGAGCAGTACAGAAGGCAATATGGATGCCGCTTTGATTTTCAGTGAGAAAGCCGGCATTTTTTCGGAATTTGCTAAAATAGTCTGTATCAGTTTCGGCAATATTTCTACCGACGAAAACGGCACACAGATGCGGCTGAAATCACTTGTAAATGATAACGAAAAGATATTGCTAAACGAGTTTTGCCAGGTGATCGGCAAATTTGTGAGGGCATATAAAGAGGTTCGGTTTTGCGGGCATAATATCAAGGAGTTCGATATACCATTCATCTGCAGGAGAATGGTTATTAATGAATTGAACCTGCCTGATTGCCTGCAGGTTTCGGGCAAAAAACCGTGGGAGGTTAATCATATCGACACGATGGAACTGTGGCGTTTTGGCGATCACAAGAATTTTACCGCCCTGTCGCTGCTTGCGCAGGTGCTGGGCATACCATCACCAAAAGGCGACATAGACGGCAGTATGGTAGGCGATGTGTACTGGAAAGATAAAGACCTCGAGCGTATCGGCAAATATTGTGTGCAGGACGTGCTAACTGTTGCGAAAGTATATCTGCGGTTAAAAGGGAATAGCACTGCAGAACTAAACCCGGTATATGTAAAGGACTAGCACAAGGGCTTGTCGCATATGCCTGAGACCTTTGAGTGTAGCTTCGCGATAGTTTGTATTTTCGCGATAATCTCAGCATTTACATGACGGCAGAATTAAAGAAGTTGTTCCAGGGGCTGCAAGCGAAGCAGTATGCACCGGTTTATCTCATTGATGGCGAGGAACCTTATTACCTCGATATTATTACAGACTATTTTGAGAATAACATTCTAACGGCTGCTGAGAAGGACTTTAACCTGCTGGTACTGTATGGTAAAGATTCGGACTGGACTGAAGTGATGAATGCCTGCCGGCGTTTCCCGATGTTTGCAGAAAAGCAGGTAGTTATTCTAAAAGATGCTGCCCAGTTGAAGGGTTTGAACGAGCTTGCCGCCTACATACAGAAACCGTCACCTACTACCATTTTCCTGATAGAACACCGGTTTAAGAAAGCGGATGGCAAGACCAAGCTGGTTAAGTACGCAAAAGAAAAAGGCATCCACTATACATCGGACAAAATAAGGGATGAACAGATACCGAACTGGATACACGCACAGGGAAATGAGATCGGGTTTCACATAGGCGAGCGTGAGTCGCAAATACTGGCGACTTATCTGGGCAATGACCTGCAAAAGATCATGAACGAGATTGAGAAGGTGCGAATCAATGTTCCCGATGAAAAAGAACTGACGACACAACTCATTCAGAAATATATTGGTGTCAGTCGCGAGTATAATGTTTTCGAGTTTCCGGAGGCGCTGACCAGCGGAGACAGGGACAAGCTGTACAGGATGCTCGCTTATTTTCTTGCCAACCCGAAATCGGCTCCTATGGTGCTGCTAATAGGGTCGTTTTACAGTCACTTCAACCGGCTGTACCTTGCTCATTTTGCCAAAGGGAAAACTGACAAGGATGCAGCAGCTATTATTGGCGTGCCGCCCTTCAGGGTAAGGGATGTAATGGCTGCTACGCAGCAATGGCCATTGCAAAGGGTAGAACGCTGCCTGCTGTTACTGGGCACGTACAGCACTATGGCCGTAGGTATAAAATATAATAGCGGCGACAGAGAATTGCTCAAAGAGATGGTGGGGCAACTGCTTGAGTAGCCCATAATACTTGCAATAGCAAAGAAAGAATCAGCTATTCGGCTTTTTGCAGCTGGATGTTCGTCACACCGACAGCATTTTTTACCTGAAGCAGGTAGCTGCCGGCGGCCAGATCGTGAATGTCGAGCGACTGAGCTCCCGCGTTGTTGATCAACCATTCCCTGCTGACCTGGCGCCCGGCCATATCAAGTATGCAAACCTTATCAGCCCTTTTAAGACCAGCAACGGAAACAGATGAATGGCAAGGGTTTGGCGTTGCTGAAATCGTATTAACGGGAATATTGCCAACAGACACATTCTGGTTGTGCGACTTGCGGATGCGCTGGTTGTTAGCGTCAGCAACGTATATGCTACCCCACCAGTCAACAGCTACGGAGTATGGATTGTTGAGATTGGCGCCAATGCTGTAATCGAGATCGCCACCAAAACCTGCTGTGCCATTGCCGACTACAGTAGTTATAGTATCAGTGATATCTACTTTACGAATCACGTTATTGCCGGCATCAGCGATGTAGAGGTTATTGTTGTTATCCACTGTAAGGCCCTTGGGATGGTTGAGCTTGGCGGCACTTGCGAGATTGTGATCACCGGAATATCCGTAAATACCCCAGGTGCCCACGTGCGTAGTGATGATACCGAAAGTATCTACTTTGCGGATCACATTGTTTGAGAAGTCATTGATGTATACATTTCCCCAGCCATCAACGGCAACTGCAAATGCCGAATCCAACTGAGCGTCAACCGCGGGGCCGCCATCGCCGCCATAACCCTGAACTCCGTTGCCTGCAAAAGTTGTAATGACACCCGCGTTATTCACTTTACGCACGACATGGTTACCAGCGTCAGCTATGTAAAAGTTCCCCTTTGCATCGAAAGCGAGACCATAGGGATGATTCAGTTTTGCATTGGTTGCCATTCCGGTATCGCCCGAGTAGCCGGCGCTACCATTGCCTGCAACGGTAGAAATAAAGCCGGTAGTTACATTTACCTTGCGGATAACGCTATTCAGAGCGTCGCAGATATAAAAATCGTTTGAAGGACTAACAGCCATGCTTGTTGGTACTATTTCAGCATCAGTAGCAATCGAACCATCACCCATATAACCAAGCGCACCCTTTCCTGCTACAGTAGTAATCAATCCCTGGTTGTCTATTTTGCGTATGCGTTCGTTGTAATAATCAGCAACATATACATTACCAAGTCCATCGAGCGCTACGGCAACCGGCCCATGAAAATCGGCTGATACGGCTGAATTTCCATCGCCGCCGAAGCCAAGGGCACCCGTTCCCGCATAAGTATAAATTTTTTGCAACTGGAAAATTTGCGCGCTGCCGGATACTGATAACACTAAAAAGGAAGCAATGAAAAGTAAACTTCTACACTTCATACTGGATATTTGGTTCAAATATAACATAAAATTTTTCACCGCAAAAGCCCTTGATATTTTTATTAGCGCGGCTTTAAAGGTTCTTAAATACACTATTTCAAGCCGGCCTGCACCTTTTTGGGCAGCTTTGCGCGTATCAGCTCGTAAGATTGCCGGATATAATGTTGCCATTCTTTGGGTTTCAGCTTGTCGAACTGCTGAATGCTTACCCACATATTCCGGGCCATGTATGGGGTCGGGACAATACCATCGCGCTCGGTCAGCTCTTCAAAATCCTCTGGAGTAACCTTGATGCTCACTCCCCCCCACTCCCCGGTGACGCAAAACATCTTCTCAGCGACCATAAAACAAATATGATTTTCCCATTTTATGCCTTCGGTCGCACCGGGGAAGGACATGCATAGTGTACGCAGTTTATCCAGATCCATTTTGGCTTTAGATTTATTTTTTCAATTCCTTTGCCACGTCGGCAGCCAGCTTTTCGGCCCATATCGCATACTCCTTACCAGATGGATGTAAGCCATCTTCGGCAAGGTATTCTTTATCCCGCCCGTGCTCGCGCGTGCTGGCAGTTATTTCTATATAGTGGCACTTATGCGCCGTGGCTATTTCTTTACATGCAGCATTATATTCATCAATCTCCCTGGCCACTTTAGGTTTATCCCTGCCCTCTGCAAAAGGTGTAGCGCCCCAATCAGGAATCGAAAGTACGAATACTTTATCCGGCCGGCCATTCGCATAGCCGATTGCCTGGTTCAGCAGTTGTAAAAACTCTGCCCGGTAATTTTCGATGCTGCGCCCCCGATACTGGTTATTAACTCCAATCAACAGGGTCACGAATGCAAATTTGTCTTGTATGTTGTGTTCGCGAATGGATGCTGCAAGCTCGTCGGTAGTCCAGCCGGTTGTTGCAATAATAACCGGGTCTGCGACATCGATGTTGTGTTCCTTCAATAATCGCACTGCCTGGTGGGGAAAATTGTCTCGCGCGGGCACAAGTTCTCCTATCGTATAAGAATCACCAAGTGCGAGGTATGTGTACATATGTTTGGCTGTTTTTTTGGATTGACCGCGTAAATATATACAAGCGAAAGAAAACCCAATGAGGAGCGGCAAAAAGATGTACAGTCTCTTCATATCTGACGTGATTTTAGCTGCTCAAATAATTGTCCGAAGGCATCACTTATATCTCAAATTCAATGCCCGTATAATTCTGCGGTGTTATTGCTTTCAGTTCCCTTTTTACTTTAGCGCTTACATTAAGCGTGTCTATAAATTCGTGAATATCGTTTTTGCTGATACTTGCCTTACCCCTTGTCAGCGCTTTCAGTGCCTCGTAGGGTTGTGGATAGTTTTCACGGCGTAAAATCGTCTGGATTGCTTCGGCCACCACAGCCCAATTGCGTTCCAGGTCGTCGTCCATTCGCTGCTTATTCAGCAACAGCTTGCCCAATCCTTTTTCTACCGAGCGCAGTGCGAGAAGGCTATGTGCCATTGGCACCCCAATGTTGCGCAACACCGTACTGTCTGTAAGATCGCGTTGCAACCTGCTCACGGGAAGCTTCGCGCTCAAATGCTCATAAATGGCATTGGCCAATCCCAGGTTACCTTCGGCATTTTCGAAGTCTATGGGGTTTACTTTATGCGGCATGGCACTGCTACCCACTTCACCTTCCTTCACCTTTTGCCTGAAGTACTCCATAGATATATATTGCCATACATCGCGACAAAGGTCTATGAGAATGGTGTTGACCCGCTTCAGTGTATCGAACTGCGCTGCAAGATTGTCGTAATGTTCTATCTGGGTAGTATAGCGCATACGCTCCAGACCCAGCTTTTCGTTCACGAACTCGTTGCCGAACTGCTCCCAGTTTACATAGCCAAAAGCCACATAGTGCGCATTAAAGTTGCCGGTGGCGCCACCAAATTTAGCCGCAAAAGGTATATAGCTCAGCAGTCTTATCTGTCCTTCCAGGCGCTCCACAAATACCATTAGTTCTTTGCCTAATGAGGTGGGCGATGCCGGTTGTCCGTGTGTCCGCGCGAGCATCGGCACACCTTTCCAATCCCTGGCCATCCGGCGCAGGGACAATACGAGGTTTTCAAGCGCGGGCAGGTATTGTTCTTCCAGCGCTTCCTTCCAAAGCAGCGGTGTCGCGGTATTGTTAATATCCTGCGATGTAAGCCCGAAGTGTATCCACTCGACAATATCACCTGCTCCAAGCGCGGTGAGCTTTTCCTTCAGGAAGTACTCGACAGCCTTAACATCATGGTTGGTGGTACGCTCAATAGTCTTTATCTGTTGTGCATCCGCTTCCGTGAACTCCTCATATAAAGCTTTCAACTTTGCAGGCTTCAGTTTCCCCGGCAACCGTATCAGCTTCTTTTCAGCCAGGAACAGAAAGTACTCTACTTCTACCCGAACACGGTAACGAATAAGGCCGAATTCTGAAAAATAAGGGGCAAGTGATGCAAGTTGAGAACGGTACCGCCCGTCTATGGGGCTGATGGCAGAGAGTGCATTGAGTTCCATGCCGCAAAGATATAAAAGGCTTTTGTGAGTTTCAGTTTACCGGCGTTACAATCAAAGCAACTGCCACTCATCTTTACTTATCTTCATATTGACTGCTGTCCAGATTTTGTCATTCCATTCACGCACGGTGGTCTTTTCCTGATTTATTTTGAACCCTGCGTTTTGATAGCACCTGATGGCCGCGCTATTGAAATCGAAAACATTTAATTCCACGAGATTTTGCTGAAACTCCGTAAAAGCAATGCGAAGTAAGCCGCGCACCAATGCGGTTCCTATCCCCTTTCCTCGCATAGTGTCGCTGCCTACTAACAACCGGCATAGTACCGCTGACTCCTGTTTCAACATAATTTCGGCATGTCCAACCACCGCATTGGTTTCGATATCGACAACCCGAAAAGCAAGGCGGTTCACATTACCAGCTGCATCGTCGAGCTGCGCTATTGTAAGGGGAAAAGAAAATCCCGGTCCCGCAAATTGCATCAAGTCATCTGCATTGCCCACCCAGGAAATAAGCCGGTCATAGTCTGTTTTATCAAACGGTTCAATTCGGATCATCAGCTATCGTTTCAGCTTAACAACGTGCTTTCCGATGCTCGTCAGCAGGAGGAAAGGCAGTAAAAACACGAACAATGGATTTAGCCTGGGAAGACGCATATAAGCTCTCATTTCACCCTTACGCATTTTCCACCTGTTCTCGCTGATACCACCGGCAGACGTGAATTTGCGGAATATTTGTGTGAGCGGAATATCGATAAAATATATTTTGTACTTGTATCCTACGCGCAGGCAAAGTTCATAGTCTTCCATATATCGCATGGTTGGTTCGAAACGAAACCCGGGATTATTGCGCAGGATAATACACGAAGTAGCTATCGGGTTGCTGGGAAGCAGTTTTACAAAAGGAAACTGATACACCATTATGTCTTCCGGGAGACGCTTCGCAACAATATTGTCTTGTGTGTAAGGATGATAGAACAATGTAATTTCCGGCTTTGACGTCAGGATCGTGTTCATCAACATCAGTTTGTCCGGATGCCATATGTCGTCTGCGTCAAGAAAAGCAATGAAGTCGCCTTTGGCTGCATCCATCCCGGTATTGCGCGCTACGGAACTGCCCCCGTTATTAATCTTCCGGATGTATTTTACATCGTGTGCGTATTTCTGAGCAACTAACTCCTGGGTATCATCAGAGCTTGCATCATCCACGACTATTATCTCCAATGGAGCGTAAGATTGCGCCAAAACTGAATCAATTGCACGCCCAATAATGCCGGCAGCATTATATGCAGGAATAACAACACTGAACCGTAATCCTACCTTAGACAAATCGCCACTCATAATTCGCAGACAGCATGCTGTCGGAAATAAATTTACCGGCAAAGAACGGAATAATAAATAAAATCTGACGCAGAAGCCGGTGGGCGCTGCACCCGTGCTACCGTCAGTCGTTTGGGAAGCGGCAACCTGAGTGCACAATTTTTGTGTTGGCAAGCAATATGCAAACAGTGCGTTATATATTTTTCGGTGTTCAAGCGACAATTGTTCTGCTTTGTTATTCCGTTTCGTCGCATTGCCAAGAGCAAGCCACCGGCATTTCCCTTAAATTGGATACGGCTAATGTGGCTGACTCCGCCACCCGCCATCTCCCTTATGCCCTTATCGCCGGCGGCAGCAAGGGAATTGGCTTTGCACTTGCAGAAGCGTTGGCCCGGCGTAAATATAATCTTGTGCTTATAGCCAGGCATATGGATAGCCTGAAGGCTGCAAAAAACAAATTGGAAGCGACTTATCATGTCCATGTCGAGATTCTGTCTTATGACCTAAGCAAGCCGGAAACGCCGGTTATACTGGCAAAATGGTGCACCGACCGGAATATTCCTCTGAAAATGCTGTGCAATGTGGCCGGCTTCGGCGGTACAAAAGACTATTTGTCGCTGCCACTGGACACACTCCGGTATATGCTGGACCTGAACATAGGTTCTGACGTACTGCTCTGCCAGACGCTGCTGCCGCTGCTCGAAAAAAATGCGCCGTCATATATTCTAAATGTTGGCAGCATGGCGGGCTTATCCCCCATCCCGGTCAAAAATCTGTATTCCGCCACAAAGGCAGCAGTAATTTTTTTCAGCTACTCGCTCAGATATCAGCTCAGAAAAAAGAATATTAGCGTAAGTGTACTTTGCCCGGGACCGGTTTTTACCAAGCCATCCATCGTCAAAGACACAAAAGAGAAGCTGGGTTGGCTTGGTATGAAAATGGCTGTTCCACCAAAAAAAGTTGGAGAAGTCGCTATCCGGAAAACACTACGGAGAAGGATGATGATCATCCCAGGTACTCTGGCGAAAACAATGTCCGTAATTATAAGGGTAATGCCCAGAAAGATGGCAACCTCAATTTACGGCAGGATACGTTCGTAACCGAAGCTACAGGTCTGCGCGGTCATCCCCATGCTGCCTGTTGAAAATCTGTTACTTTTGCAAAAACGACTTAATGAGCTTAGCAGATAAACTATTTAAAATGAAAGAAGATAAATCAGCAGCAAATTTGAAAGCAGGGCAGGACTTTCTTGATGCTAACAAACAGAAGCCGGGAGTAGTAGCACTGCCCAGCGGCCTGCAATACGAGATAATAAAAGAGGGAAATGGGCCAAAGCCTACCGCTTTCGACAAAGTAACCTGCCATTATCACGGTACGCTGATAGACGGCACCGTTTTTGACAGTTCCGTTAAGCGTGGCCAGCCCGCGGCATTCCCGCTTAGTGCAGTAATAAAAGGGTGGACCGAAGGTGTTGCATTGATGCCGTTGGGTAGCAAATGGCGCTTCTTCATCCCGCCGGCTTTGGGTTATGGCGACCGCCAGGTAGGCCCTACAATCGGCCCAAACAGTACACTGATATTTGAGGTTGAGCTGCTTGGCATCAACTAGATAGACGGGCAAATGCACATACGTTCTGTATTAGTGCATTTGCCCGCTGTTTTTCTACCCGGCAAATAAACTATCGTATATTGGCGGTGTTCATTTCCGAGTTATGAAAAAAAGAACATTGCTGGCAGCGCTTTCATCGCTGTGCATCTCCGCTCAAGGACAATCCATCGACAAATATCTTGAAAGCATCAGGGGCAATACCGCTGCCCTGACTGCCTTTTTTGCACAAATGCCCAAAGGTGGTGATCTGCACCATCATTTCAGCGGCTCTGTATACGCAGAAACCTATATTGACAATGTTGTAAAGAAAGACTGTGTCATCAATCTGAAAACTCTTCAAATCAAAGGTTCTGCCCCAACGGGAGAAACAGGCTGGGCACCTTTTTCAGCACTCAGCGACAGCACGCTTGCTTCGTACAAGCAGAAACTGCTGATGAAGTGGTCGGTAAAAGATTATAATGGCGTCAGCTACCCTTCAGACAAACATTTTTTTGAAACATTCCCTGCATTCAGTCTCGGCAATTACGGACCAGGCCGCCTTGATACCGGGTTGATGGAATTAAAACACCGGGCGAAACTGGAAAATGTCAGCTATATCGAAACCATGTTTACCAGCATTCCCTGTAAAGATCTGAAAG
>JADMIO011124187.1_pt1 | contig 24748 bp, 19 predicted proteins | sample 8958161 | NCBI WGS metagenome assembly JADMIO01 (sample SAMN16585339, study PRJNA669376) | soil metagenome | isolation source: Crop rotation soil | place: USA: Cullars Rotation, Alabama | collected 2011
ATGCTGTCGCCGCGGTCGAGAAAACCGCCGTGTCCTGGTATGGCGTCGCTGGAGTCTTTCAATCCGGCATCGCGCTTGATAAGTGATTCGCATAAATCGCCTAGCTGTGCGGCAATCGAGACGCAAGCGCCCATGGCTGGAGCGATCCACCATTGCAGGTCCGTCCAGAAAAAACCGCCATGAGTTCTAAATGGTTTGACTGACTCGAACAGCCAGTTGTCGGCAATGAAAACAACCAGTCCCGCCACGAGCACCGAACAGATGAACCCTCCCCATGCGCCTTCCCACGTCTTTTTTGGACTGACGTCCTCCATCAGTTTGGTTTTCCCGAATTTCTTGCCAAAGACATAAGCAAAGATATCTGTCGCCCAAACAATAAACAGTGTCACCCAGACGTAGGCTACCCCTGGGTGCTGGAGCCGAGGGACGTCAGCCAAATCCAGACTTGGGTGCGAGAGGTTTCTCAATAAAACGATGTGCGCCGGCATCCATCCGACATAAATAAATCCAAGAATTGTGGAGGCGATATCAGCTATGGTGGCACGATCTTTATCCTTGCCTCGGAATAGAAGCCTGAAGAATGAGATGAAAATTCCCACCGTCAGTAAGAATGGAAAGTGATCCAGCGGGAAATTTTGATCTACTTGATAGTTGATAACAGGAAAGCCGACATGTGCACCGCTAACCGGTTGGGCGATCTCTGAAATGACAGGAAAATACGGCAATGCCGTGAAGACGAAAAAGGCGATGATCATGCCGCGCACGATCCGAACGGATGGCTTTGCGCCTTTCTTCTGAGCCATCTTGATGAACTCGTTGCCACCAAAATAACAGGCAAACCCAAAGGCAGCCGGAAAGACAACACCGCCCAGAATGACGCTGGCGACACAGCTTCCAAACAAAATGAGACCGTAAACTACTCTCATCATTCTTGCTTTTGTGCCATCAACCTCGCTGCTGCAATTGCCGTCAATGGAATGGTGAAAACAAGACCCAGGCTGCCGCTCAAGGCGGATGCCACTTCAGTTGCAAATAGATCGAGATTGATCAATTTCACTGTTGGAATTTGAGTTGCAAGAAGGAGCAATGGCAATGCACTTCCTGTATAGGCCAGGATCAAAGTGTTCGTCATTGTACCCATAATGTCGCGTCCGACGTTCATTCCAGCTATATAAAGTTGGCTGGTTGTTAAGTTTTTGTCCGCCTTTGAAACTTCTTGGACCGATGAGGCGATTGAAATGCCTACGTCCATGATGACGCCAAGAGCACCGATGAGCATACCTGCTGCCAACAGACCTTGATAGAAAGGAGGCTCCTGAATCAGGACCGATCCTCTCAGAATCTGGGCTTCTTCGCTGGACAATCCTGTCAGCGGAGCCAGGTTGATGACCAACTCCGCTGCGATGCCGGAGATGATGACGCCGCCCACGGTGCCAATGATTGCGGACGCCGATTTTGTCGAGAGACCTCCAACTAAAAGAATACTCGTGGCACATGCGGCAAGACCTATTCCCACTGCGGTCCAGAGCGGATCGAATCCTTTCAGGCTCATAGGAAGCAAAATGCATCCAATCAATAAAACGGTAACCACCAGTCCAAGGAGCGACTTGAAGCCTTGCTTGCCACCAAAAGCCAGGAATGCGACGAGGAAAATCCCCAATAACCAGTAGATGACCGGCGCTCTATAGTAGTCAGCGACGGACACTTCAACCTGTTTATCCTTGTCGGTTGCGACAGATACGAGCACTTCTTGACCCGGTTTTACTTCGATAGTGAAGGCCGGGTTGTCCGACATCTCGTGATTGATCTCGAACTCTTTGCCTGCCATGGGACCCTCGAGAACCTTGATACGCACTTGCCGTTGCGTGCTCATCATGCCTGTGTTTTTGAGCAGTTCCTGGTTGACTTTAGACTGTCCAACGGAGAGAACTCTTCCGACCACCATCAAATCATCCAGGTTCTCGCTACTAAATACGGTGCCGCCCCCGTCTTCGGCGGCAGTTCCATCCGGAGCAGTAGAGCTAGATGGAGAGCCACTTTCTGTTTGACGGGCTGGGGGTGGCGAGCCTGGTTCTCGCGATGTTGGCGATCCCGGTTGAGGTGATGGTGATGGTGAACTGCCTGTGGTGGCAGGGCTGTTCTCCGCTGGATCCGCGGCTATAGAACTTAACGCACACAGCACTACGAAAGAGGCGATTGCCAGTGCCAGTGGAAGTATATTTCTGATTCGCTTGTTTAGACGCATCACAATTCTTCGTCGGGATCGTCTTCAAAACTTGCGTCCGCCAGATTAAGAGAGAGCTGGCCAGCGACAGGCATACCGAGATGCTTGTATGCTTTGGCTGTCGCCATGCGACCGCGTGGAGTTCTTTGAATGAATCCTGACTGGATCAAAAACGGCTCGTAGACATCTTCGAGTGTCTCGCTGTCCTCGCCAAGCGTGGCTGCAATCGTATCGATTCCAACCGGACCGCCACTGTAATTCTGGATCAGAATTTCGAGGAACCTGCGATCAGTGTTGTCCAGCCCGTTTACATCAACTTGATACGATTCGAGCGCGCTTATCGCACAGGCTTCATCGACTAATTCCCTGCCTTGAAATTGTCCGAAGTCGCGCACCAGTCTAACGAGTCGGTTGGCTATTCTGGGCGTTCCACGGGCACGCGCGGCGATTGCTTTCACTGCTTTTTCGTCGACAGTCACGTTCAATAATTCCGACGTTCGCGCCACAATGCTACTCAGCTCTGCCAGATCGTAGAACTCCAGGCGGCATGAGAAGCCGAATCTATCGCGTAGTGCTTTCGAGATTCGACCAGCTTTGGTGGTCGCTCCGATCAACGTGAACTTGGGAAGTGGCAGGCGCATAGTCCTAGTGGCATGCCCCTTTCCCGAGGTCAAGTCGATCACGAAATCTTCGATTGCAGGATACAAAAGCTCTTCCGCGATTTTATTCAAGCGGTGTATTTCGTCGATGAACAGCACATCTCCGGCTTCCAGTTGATGAACTAGACCGACGATATCGCGCGGTCTCTCCAGGCTGGGCCCTGACGTCATGTGAATGCGCGCGTTCATCTCATTGGCGATCACTCTGGCCAGAGTCGTCTTGCCGAGCCCGGGCGGCCCATATAGAAGCACGTGGTCGAGCGGTTCTTTGCGCGATCTGGCTGCGGCAATCGACATCGTCAACATGCCCTTCAGTCTTGTCTGACCAATGTATTCGTTGAGTAGCTCCGGTCTTATACCGATGTCCGACTTCTTGTCAGAGTTTGTCTCACTTGCTGAAAGAACTGTCGACCTCCCTCGTGATGCGGCTCGATTTGCCGGGGGTTGAGCGTTCTTATCACTAGAATCTGTTTGCAATTTCGTCCCTTTCGAATTGATCTCTGTCGAATTCGAATTGGCGTGATCCTGGCTGGATGCGGTATCTGAATCAGATGCGCTCTCTCGATTCGGGCGATCGGGCAGCTGCTGACCTTTGCTTTGAATGATAGTCATAGGTGCTCATTATCCCAAATGCAGTTTGCGCCAAGATTGCAACTGGGCTGTTATGAAATAGAAATCAAGTTAAAGCTTGAGTATGTCGTTCATACATACCTGCGCGAAACGCAACGAAAGGATAAGGTGCGAAATTTTAGACACAGCAGCAACTTCAGTAGCGCCGGTTCTGCTCCCAATTCCACGCAGTTTGAACGATCTCTTTGAGGGTGTGCTTCGGCTGCCAGTCGAGCAAAGAGTTCGCTCTGGCAAAGTCAGCCGTCAGGCGTGTGGCATCACCGGCGCGCCTCGGGCTCATTTTGACGCGGACAGCTTTACCTGTCACTTCCTCGCACACTTCGATCACTTCTTTGACTGATGCGCCTACTGACGAGCCAAGATTGATGTTGAATGCATGGCTCTTTCCGTCGCCTAGCCGATCGAGGGCCGTGATGTGAGCGTCGGCTAAATCGTTGACATGAACGTAATCCCGAACACATGTGCCATCGGGCGTATCGTAGTCATCGCCGTAAACCTGCAGGCATTCGCGCTTGCCCAGTGCCACCTGCAAAGCAAGCGGTATAAGATGAGTTTCCGGATCATGGCTCTCGCCTATTTCCCCCGATTCATCGGCACCGGCAGCGTTGAAGTATCGAAGCGAGTAGAAAGAAAGATCGCCTGAGCCGTGCAAAGCCCGCAAGGCATGCTCGATCATGAGTTTGGTTGTGCCGTAGACGCTAACTGGGGCTTGCGGGTGCTGCTCGTCAAGCGGCTGATAGACCGGGTTGCCGTAAGTCGCGCAACTAGAGGAGAAAACTATTCGCGATACTTTCGCTGCTTTCATCGCCTTAAATAGGTTAAGTGAGCCGACAACGTTGTTGTCGAAATACTTGAAAGGGTTCTCTTGAGACTCGCCCACATAAGCATTTGCGGCGAAGTGAACTACGGCATCGATTGCGTGTTTTTCAAAAATCTTTGCTGAAATGGCTTCGTCTGCCAGATTCAGTTCAACGAATTCCATTCGAGGATTGTCAGGAAGCGATTTAGCATGCCCCTCGGAAAGGTTATCAACGGCAACCACAGCCGCGTCGGGGCGCATTTTTAACAGACGCCGGACAAAATGGCTTCCGATATAACCTGCTGCTCCGGTCACCAGAACTTTCGTCGTCAATTCCTCACAGACCCCGTTTCAGGCTTTGCGGCCTTTTGATTCGATTTACTGTTGCACTTCTAAAAGATACCCTTTTCGCTCAAAAGCAGCGATCAGGAGTAAGATGACAGAAGGAATAGATCATATATGTACTTTTAAAAGTCAATCACTTATCGGTCACTTGAATCCATAACCAAATTTCAGAACATAATTTGTCAATCGGAAACATTGCTAACCACATAGTCACGTGAGCACAGAGACCAAATCGCCTAAAACACCAGGGCACCATGACGAGCTTCACGATGCCATATTTCCGTCGGGAAGAAGCTTCTTCGCCTGGCTTGGTGCTGGGTGGACCGGTGCGATCCTGCTGTTTCTCGCTCTGACAGCCGGACAATTATTCGGCACCGGAATTGCTCCTGGCGATTTTGCCACGCACGATATCGTCGCTCCCTTCAATGATAAAGTCGAAGACCAGGAGGCGACCAACGCTGCAGTTGAGGAAGCCAGACAAAAAGTGGTTCCTGTTTTTGGAAAAGAACGCAGCGAAGATGCGCACACGCTCAAGCTGATAAATGACCGCCTGGCTGAGATTCGTGCTATTCAAGAGAGCGCAATCGGCATGATTAATGAAGTCGACCGACTGGCAGATTTTACAGCCGACGAGCAAGCGTACTTACTGACCTGTCCTGATGATACTTTCGAGAAGGTGGTGGCGGGCACTGCCACTGTACCGCCTTTGACGGGCATGGATGCCGATATTGCAGCTAAACTGTCGACTCCGAAAGTAGATGGACCGGTGGCAACCAGCAAAAAAAACGTCAAGGGTGTATCTCGAACTGCAAACGCTGCGAAAACCGCTTCTGCTGCCCGTGCTTCAGCGATAGCATCTGCGATCAAGGGCTTGCGGGAAGAGCGCAAATGGCTCAAGTCGTATCTTGCCAGCCGTGGGCAAAACGCTCTGGATGTGGCTTCTGTAGCGTTGCTCGTCAATCCGCAGCATTTCGTCGATTTCGAGCAGATAATGCTTGATACGACCGGCCGGCTACTCGAGAAGTTCGAGCGCTTCCCGGTAAGCGACAAACGCATCTGGAAAGATACGGTTGTCGAGTTTCTTCCGGACAGTTGGGATAAGTCATTACGAGAGCGTTCCGCGCTGCTGATCGCTCTGTCCCTGGAACCGAATCTGGTCATCGATCCATCGGCGACTAAGCTCAAAAATGATAACGTGATGCGTGAAGTTCAGCCTGTCATGCGCGAAGTCAAGGCTGGACAGGTGATCGTGCGCAAAGGCGATCAGATTACTGAAGCGGATGCAGAGTTTCTGCAATCGCTGGGCGTGACCAGTATCAATAGTACGCCCGTTCTCATAGTGCTTGGTTGTACGCTCATTGCCGCGTTGGTCTCTATCGGCATTTTTCTTTTGACTTACGAGCCTCGTCTTTTCTTCTCGACTACGTCTATCGCTTTGATGTACACGCTCGGCGTCGTAACGTGTCTGGCAGCCACGTTTCTTGGCAAATCCTATCCGGCGTTCGTGCCGATTCCCGCCGCGGCACTAATCCTCACCATCTTTTTCCGCAGGCGCGTGGCTTTGGTACTGGTACTGCCATTGATACTACTTTTGTTGGTGATGAAAACGTTGACCGTCGCCAATTTAATCGCTCTGACAGTTGCCACGCTGGCTGGTGTGTTTGCATATTCTAAGAAACGCAACAATCTCGTGTATACCGGCATTATTATCGCTCTTGCACAGACGGGCGGATTCTTAATCGCGTATTCCTTGAGCAATCTTCTGCCGCAGTTGCAGGACCTGGGGCTTTCACCTCAGTTTGTCGGGCTTCTCGAATCGCTTTTTGCAATAGAGCCGAACCTGCAAGTTGCCGGATTGGAATTTTTCGGCGGTCTGGCTTCTGCAATTGTTGCAATTGGCTCCCTGCCATTTCTCGAGAAGGCGTTCGGTCTTGTAACTCACCACGGTCTGACTGAGCTGACTGAAGCTGACCAGCCACTTCTGCGGCAGCTCGAGGAGAAGGCGCCAGGCACATATCAGCACTCGCTTGCAGTCGCCAACCTCGCTGAATCGGGAGCAAAAGCCATTAATGCCGACGTGATTCTGGTGCGGGCTGGTGCTTTATATCACGACATCGGCAAGATGGTTCGTCCGAGATACTTTATTGAGAACCAGCTCGGTGCAAAAAACCCGCATGACTCCATGACACCAGAGGAGAGCCGAGACCGGGTACTGGCCCACGTTACAGATGGCATTGAATTGGCGAAAAAATACGCGCTACCGAAGGTGGTGCAAGATTTCATACCAATGCACCAGGGCACGACATTGATGGCTTACTTTTATCACAAAGCTTGCCAGCGTGATGGAGTGGAGAACGTGGATGCCTTGTTTTATCGTTATCCTGGACCGAAGCCGAATTCCAGAGAGACGGCGATTGTAATGCTCGCGGATGTCTCTGAGGCAGTCACGCATAGTATGAAGGATCCGACCGAACAAGAGGTTGATTCGTCAATCGGAAAAGTGTTCGAGAACCGCTGGGATGATGGACAGTTCAGCGAGTCAGGCTTGACCTATGATGAGCTTCAACGTGTGCGCCTGGCATTTGTTCGTGTGTGGAGAACTCTGCACCACGAGCGCTTGAAGTATCCTGCCACGACTACTGGACGCATGCCGGTTCCTCCGAGCGATTTGCCTACAGGTGCCGAGGCAAGTGCGGCTGCTGGTTCCACCGCAACTACAAGCGAAGGCAACGGCGGGCCTACCGAAAACTGCGCCGGTAACGTGGTCACCGAATCTGGTGTCACGGCGCCGAGTGGTTCCGAATCTACTCCAGTGTCTTTAGCCACCAATCCCGGTGAAGAGCATGCGAATTCTAATGGTTCAACTAACGGCGGGGATTCCGGCTTCTCCCGTGAAGAGGAACATGAAGAAGCTTGCGATTGCGCCTTGCAGGTGCAAGCTGAATTGAATCCGCCGGTTCCCGAAACCTCTCAACGAAAAGAGCAGTAGTTGCAACTAATCCGGACTGCTCGGTCGCGGTGCCGGATCCACTTCGCGTAAACGCGTCCGTTCAGTCACACCGAGCATGTAAAGCGACTGCTCGATATCCATTCCTGATTTGTTGGCAAACTCGATTGCAACAATTGCTTTTTCGTGAGTGATGCTTTTGCGATTTAGCAAATCGACGCATCGCAAGGCGGAGTATAAGCCCTTCTCGCCAATAACCGGTTTGAGCGCCTTGCAAACGTACGAAACCTGATTGTAGCTGACCTCGGTTCGTTCTTGAACATCAGCCGGCAATTTTAATACATCAAGCGTTCCGGTTTCGCAAAGAAGATCGATAAGAAGCTTCGACTGATTCAATCGCATGCGATACGTGCATGCCTCTGCAGCCGCCTGAATAGCCGAGACCCGATGAGCGCGCATCTCGATTAGAGCTTCCTTTGCTTGATCGAGTTCCAACGTATGGTTGTCCATCATTTCTTGAATAACGACAGCTTCGCTGATGAAATAATCCGAAACTTGCTTGGCCTGCACCAGGGCGTCACCAAATGTGGTGCCGTGAGTTACCGACGCGAGCAGGCTATCTCTAACTTGACGCTCTGTGCAAATATTTGTCTGTATAAGCAGATCACCCAGGAGCGGGGTGTTCTTAAGAGGCTGACGTCTAAATGTTTTGTTGATTTCGAGTCTAAGCAATTTCGCTTCTCGAGCAGAAGCAAGTTCAATTGCGGTGATTCCCTGTTTGCGCATAATCTGCCCGCGCCGTATGAGCTGTTGAACCAGCAGCGCTTTATTGATCAGCAGCTGAGAAACCAGCGTTCTGTGGCAGAGAATATGACCTAGAGGTAGCGAGGTTCTATTACTGGAACTCAGGCAATCATCGAGCACATCATTTGAAATTACTTTACTTTCGACGAGCAGTTGACCAAGTTTGTTGGTTTCCTGTTCTTCCGGTTGAACCAGTCCCGACTTTTCGAATGCATCTGCCAGCGCGCAATCTTCTTTATGAGCGATCTTCAAAACCTTGATTGCCTGCGCCATCTGAAGTAATCCATCATTGACCATATATTGAAGGTCCAGCGTGTTTTTGAGCTGAGCATCGGAGAGATAGCCAGAGATAACGAGTACTCTGCCCAGCGGTAAACCCTGATCTTCGTACTGTGAAAGAGCCTCCTTGATGAAATCAGATGTGAGAATGTCCGCTTCTTTTAATAGCTCGCCGAGCCTGATATGCGGGGTCTCTTGGGTCACTGGAATGGCTCCTTTGTTTACCTGATTAGTATGACTCGGACGGAGAGAAAAATGAAACACAGGTTTGACCGTACTGACGCTGATTAACAAGGACGAGATCCAGGGAAGAACCGCCATCGTCCTTCTGAGAATCTGCCACATTTTCCCTTTCTACGGACTTTTCTGGCTGTTGTAATTTAACAAGCTTTACGAGCTCCATTTTTGAGTGATGCTCTACAACCAGAATGCCCTCCGGTTTGAGAAGTCGTTTCTTGGCTACGAGCTGAACTACTGTTTTTGGTAAAGTACTTTTATATGGCGGGTCGGCAAAGACTATATCGAAGTACAGTTTCGGGAGATTGTTGACTACATCCCGAACGTCGCCGCGAATTACCTCTCCCTCCAGCTTCAAGCGCTCGAGCGCCTTTTCAATGGCCGTGGCCAGTTTGCCGCTCTCTTCTACGGCAATGAGTGAGCCTGCGCCGCGGCTCATCGCTTCCATCCCCATGAGCCCTGAGCCGGCGAAAAGGTCGAGGAAGTTTGCGCCTGAGACTCGGGCTCCCAGAATGTTGAAAAGTGCCTGGCGGATCTTCGAACTGGTTGGGCGAACGTCAAGCCCCTGCGGACTTTCAATGCTTCGTCCGCGCGCCTGTCCGCCTGTAATTCTCAGTGACATCCTGCCTTGTTACCCTTATTTCAAGTGGAACACAGTGAAGACTTTATTTATAGTCAATTACGGTTCCAATCATGACAAACTTTACTACATGCTATTTACGTTGATCCTGATGATGTCGTAAGCCGTGGTAACATGAGTCCTTGAGACGTTGCAACGTAACAAGTTTCGCCTCCTTAAGGCGGCTTGTACCTCTATGGACACTGAAAAAATGACTGCAAGGCGCATAGCCAGAGAACTGGCGGTAATAATTCTTCCTCAGGTTCCAAAAGACGAGGCAAAACTGGCTTCGTTGACCATTGAGGACCTGGTTGGACGAGCTGTTCACATGCTCATCGATCACGCTCGTCAGTTACTCGGCGATAGCTCGGCAGCGCTGTCCAGGTCAGCAAACGAGTTGATGGAACTCGAATTGAGCGAGTCAGACAACTCTGCGCTGGTTCATTCAATGAAGCCAGTTACCTTGAACACCAAGCAGCTTCGCGAAGAGTTGGAGCGCCTGGATCATGCAGTCGCTTTTGTCTCCGAGGCGCTCGAGATACCGGAGATGACTTTGCATGGCGGCAAAACCCAAATAGAGGTTCCGTGCTCGAAGTGTAAACATGTCTCGAGTGTAACCTTGAATCGCAACGACAAATCTGAAGTAAGGCAATTTATAATTGAACTGATCAGCGCATATTCGGCTCACCGCAATGAGATCGACGATATCATTCGCCAGGTGAAGTCAAAATGGAAAGTAGAACGCATGGTTAGCATTGACCGCGATATTCTGCGGTTGGCAGTCACCGAGATGTTCTTCATGCCGGAAGTTCCTGTAAAAGTTGCCATCAACGAAGCCGTGGAGATGTGCCATAGGTTCGCCGATGACAAGGCCGGCAAATTTATCAACGGCGTTCTTGCTGATCTGGCGGAAGATGCCGAAGCCGTCAGAGATAGCGGAGAATTTAAAACCACGTTTGGTGAAAAAGCACTGGGTAAAAAATAGCTTTTGGTTCTAACCTAAGGGCGGATTACGAAATGAGTGAAGACGAAAAAAAGGGCTTTTGGGGGTCGACTTTAGGAAGATTGAAATCAGCTCTTTCGAAGACGAAAGAAGCGATTGTCGATCCGGCAATGGATGAAGCCCTGCAACGCGCTCTGGAAGGCGAAGATGCGCCACTGCCGGAGCCCGTGTCAGATGGAGCAGTCGTTTCTGAGAGCGCAGAGGAGTCCCACATTTTATCTTCGCCAGTCGATGGCGGTTCGCTCGCCCTTGATACTACATCCGGTGACATAACCGTTTCTATCGCTGAGACCAGCGAGAGTTCCGAACCTCAAAAACAAGAGGAAGCAGAGAAGAAACCTGGCTGGAAAGGGTTCTTCGGCATCGGTAAAAAGAAAGATGAACCTGATAGCAGCACTTCACTTGCTGCGCAGGCAACAATTCCAGCTGTCGAAGAAGTTAAGAAAGAACCGGTCAAAAGTGCGGCTGCACTGTCGGTAATACCTATCGATGAAGAGTATTTAGAGCAACTGGAAGAGCGTCTGATTAAAGCTGACCTCGGTCTCGACAACGCAACCACACTCGTTGACCATCTTCGCAGAGAGTCGAAAGGCAAAAACTGGACGGCGCGCGAAGTCGTCTCGTTCCTGAAAAAGGAATTCACCACTATCCTCAGGTCAACACCTAATGCTTCGCTGCAGTTCAAGCCAGGCAAAGTCAATGTTTATTTGATTGTTGGAGTCAACGGTACTGGCAAAACAACCAGCGTAGGCAAACTTTCTTGGCGATTCAAGCAAGAAGGCAAACGTGTTCTTCTTGCCGCTGGCGATACGTTTCGCGCTGCTGCCGAATCTCAGTTGGAGATCTGGTCGGAGCGCGCCGGTGTAGATATCGTCAGACTTGATGACGGTGCTGACCCGGGTGCAGTAGTATTCAAGGCGATGGACAGAGCTATTAAAGAGAACTACGATTGCCTCGTGATCGATACTGCCGGAAGATTGCATAACAAGTCGAATCTGATGGCGGAACTGAAGAAGATCCGCGGTGTCGTTGAGAAGCACGGCGGCGGATTGCCTGTTGAGTGCCTTCTGGTTCTCGACGCCTCCACTGGACAGAATGGCCTGCAGCAAGCAAAACTGTTTACAGAAGTTTGTTCTTTGACCGGAGTAATTCTTACGAAGCTCGATGGAACTGCAAAAGGCGGTATCGTATTCAGTATCGCTCGCGACCTTCAAATTCCTGTTAAGTTGATAGGACTGGGAGAACAGATAGACGATCTCAGAGACTTCGAGCCGGAGTTATTTGTCGAAGCGCTCTGTTAGGTTCAATCAGGAACAACATTGACCGATCAGGAAGCCTTAGCATCTGTCTCCATATCTGGTGGCACATCTTTCACCGGTTCCGGAACAGACGTTGAACTAATTGAGTCGAAATGTCCACCAAAGGTGCAGCTTTTGACGGTACTGACCTGCGGAAAGAACGTTCCTCCAGTCAGTGCGCCAGCAGTCGTGTATCCGAGTTGCTTAGCTTGTCTGTCCTGCAATTGCTTCGCCGCCAGTAACGCGCCAGTCGCAGGCGCCGACATTGATACTGCAACAGCCAGCAAACCGGCAAGATAATCAGGCAATGCGATCATCTGCGTTCCCGTAAACAACAGCCAGATGTGCGTAATGGCAAGAATAGGTAGAAACGCCAGATTGACATACACAAACGGGCTCCAGACCGTCGTCGAAAGCGCCGCCGCCGTCGCTGGATTAGATGCGCCGTTCTTCAATGCTGCCACGTAACCGGCAAAGGCGATCGAGCCGACCAGCACGAATAGAACCTGTTCAAACGGAATGAAAATATTGGTCACCAGTCCGACCAGAGTGTAGCCGGCGATAATCACAGGCACCACAGCAAACGATGCCAGAGAGTAGGGCAAAACGCGCTGCACGCCGACCGTGGAGTTTAGCGAATTGAACGATTTCTGCGCGATCTTCACGCCAATAGCCGCCGCGGCAAGGGCTGTAACGTTCCAAAATACAAGCAAACCCAGGTCTGCGGGCTTCATCGGCTGACCGTCGATTGCCCAGATAGAAACAGCGCACAGGTAACCGGCAATTAAGAGCCACTGGGTGACGGACCAGGAAGTCCCACCTTTGAGGAGCATCTTCTTGTACTGGAAGAACATGCTGAAAATAATGGTCGGAACATACCAGCCTGCAAAGGCGAGGCAGACGTATGATGGGCTAAAGCCGGTTCCGGGAACCGACAGGCAGAGCGTCACTTGCAGCAGCGTAAAGAGCATTACTGCACCGATGGCGCTGGCGCTGCATACTAGCAGGGACCATGGCATCTGGATGAATTTAGGGACCGATTCGGCGGGCAGTTCTTTCTCTCCCAGAATGGTGCATGCCGCCATCCAGCGCTCTTCTGACGCGCTGGGATCGCTTGCGACTTGCAGGGCAGTGCTGGTTATGCTGCTTTTACCTGATGTCATCTATGCTGTATGCCTCGAGCCTACGCCGTTTTATATCGCTTCGCGCCACCTCAGGTTTCGCGTTAGTAAATGGATCTTGGTCTTTAATCCAACATAGCAGATATAGCTAATGTTAGTGCTCGAACTGGAGCTTTTAACAAATCGCAATCAGTTCTTCCCTTCATCAAAAACCGGCAATGATTTCTTTGCCAAAAGCCACCATATTCGGTGTTGAAGAGAGCGCAAACATGCCGAATCGCGACTTAACAGATCCTGTGTTGGCTAAGCTCTTTCTTCGGTCAAACTGATTGGAGCTGTCTGGATGGGAACCGCTGACAGCGAGGGAATTTCGGGGAGACGGTGGAGTTCTAATTCGTTGGCGCGCTGCACGCCTTTGCTGGCGGCAAGCGCCCCTAGTGACGGACCTGCCACAAGCAGTGCCATGCTAGCCAGACAGACACCGTAATCTAAGTACCCGATCTGAAGTGAGAAGGTGGTAAACAACGACGCGAGAGAGTGAACCGCTAGTGCCGGCAGCAAAAACAGATTGCACATGATGAGCGGATTCCAGACAGACAGCCCTAAAACTGTAGCTGTACTAGGATTGGCGGCGCGATTCTTGGACGCGATGTAGAAGCCCGACCCTAGAAGAAGAAGCGGAAACCAAGCCCAGATTGAACTGTAGTTGAAAAGAAATCCCGGGATGTGTGCTGCCATGAATGTGAGCAGGCAAAGTCCTGCCAGCGAGTAAAGCGCGCGGGTATATGGCACAACTCGCCGAGCCCCGATCGAACATTCGAGCGCTTTCACGTTGCGGTTGGCGCATATCGTCGCCACCGCAGAAAGACCGATGAAGCCTAGACCCCAGGCTCCGAACATAGCAAGCGAATCGACTGATGAGATCAAATCGAAAAACTGCAAACCGAATGGAAGAAGCGCACATACACCGACGACCGACCAGTGGGCTGTTGACCACATTTTGCCGCCGTTCCACAGATGTTTTTGGTACGCGAAAATCGTGCTGAACGTTACGAACGCAGAGCCGAGCAAGATAAACGCCACAGCGCCGTTGAACGGAAGATATATACCGGTGAAGCTACTTAGAGCCTCAGTGACGCCCGCGCATAACGACCCGAAAAGTAGGAAACCGCCCAAGCCGCTGAGCCCGCTTACACACATTGACCAGGGCAAGCCGATCCAGGCAGGACCAGCAGCTGCGGTACCGATCGGGAGTTTCTGACCTTCAATAACCGTGCACGCGGCCATCCACTGCTTCTCCGAAGCGCCAGGGTCTCCTGCGATTCTAAGGGCGGAACTGGCCGCCGCATCCTTGTCTAAAGCCATGTTCGCACGACCGAGTAAGCTGCAATATAGATCTACCCAGAGAAGCCCGGATCATCTACATCACGAGCTTCCTGTGCGTTAAATTCCTTAGCTATTCGTTTAAAGTCCCGAGGCGCCCGCGCCTGTATCGACCAGGCGAGAACCTTCAGGCAATCCCATCAGCTTGCGAATTTGCGGAACAGCCTTGCGTGCAGCTTTCTCACCCTCGGCTATAGCAAGTGCAATCTGTTGTTCCTCTGTATTCAGAACCGGAATGCCGCTCACGTCTGGATTTATGACAATGTCTGCGAATTGAAGTTGATGCTCGTCCACGACAGCAAGCACAATGTCGCTCATACGATTGGCGACGCCGGCGAATTTGTAGAACTTCTCTTTGGGAAGTTCTCTCAGCGGCTCGTCAACGAGAATACCAATGACTATGTCCGCCCCTGTGTCGCGCGCCGATGAGCATGGAAGATTAGCACGAACACCGCCGTCGATGTAAAGCTTATCTCCGATTGGCACCGGTTTCAGCAAGGGCGCGATTGACGAACTTGCCCGGATGGCGGTCGCAAGATGACCTTCGCTTATTCTGTAAGCCTTGCCATCGCGCAGATTGCAGGCAACCGCCGAGAACGGCACCTTCAAGTTTTCGAATTCCTTGCATTGCTCTGGGATCAGACCCTCGATGTATCGTTCGAGCTTGTTGCCGGTACAAACGCCAGCATACTTGTTAGACCGGAACTTCTCAAAAACTTTCGCGACCGGCATTTTAAGCGCGTACCTATACTTGCCGGGAAGATAGTTCTTGCGAAGCTCGGGGCCAAACTTTTCGAGTTTATCGATGCTCACACCTGCACTGTAAAGTCCGCCGATAATCGCACCCATGCTGTTGCCAACGATGTAATCGATTGGAATTCCTTCTTCTTCAAGAACCTTCAGAACGCCGATGTGCGCAGCTCCGCGCGCTCCACCACCGCCAAGCGCCAGTGCCATCGTTTTTCTCTCTTTGATTTGCCTGACTTTGAATTTGCCATCACTGGTTAAAGCTTGCTGACCATCAACCGTTTTAACTGGAACGACCACTTCCTTTGAATACTGGCTCCGATCTACGTTATGCGAGCCACCCGGTGTGGCGTCCTCGACTTCGGTAGCCCCGACCTTGTCATCCAGAGTGGGGTGAGGGTTCATGATGACCTTCGACTCGCGAGGCGCATCGACAGAGCGCGTCGGTTCTTGCGATGGCAACTTGCTTTTAGGCGGATCAGCAGCCAAGGCTCCTGCGCACGATACGCACAAGGATAGCGCTACCAACAGATTCAATGAATTCTTACGCACGATTGTCACCAGCCTCTCGTCAGGGGGTCCCATCCATATCTAGCATGGGTCGGCGTGGTGAATCCTTGAGTTGTTTTGACTTTAATTGCAACCGTGAAGTTCCAGTGAGCACTTCTATGAGCACTGTATACGGTGCTCGTGGAAGTTGACTCGTGGCCGTGCTCCGATTTTCGATCCCCGCTCAATCTACTGCCAAAAATATTGAATTGATGCGGCCGGATTAATGAAAGACCGATATTGCACTTCGTACTCTCCCCAGTGACCGATTGTGAATGGGGCTATATCATCGGAGTGCACGCAGAGATAGGTCATGAGTACAGAAACTCGGATCCAAATGAACGACGCGCAGAAGCACGAAGTGGCAATGCTGCGTCCCATACCCGCTCCAGACGGCGAGCAGCCCTCTTCGCTGTGGAAGGCAGCCTATGAGCATCCAGTCGCAGTAGGCGCCGGTGTCGCTGCCGTGGCTGCTGCGGGCACCGGCTTATACCTGAGCCGCGGAAAGATAGCTAACCTACTCGCCCCGCGCTCGCAGGAAGTTTTGCTTGTCGAGGCCGCTCCGTTTATGGGACGGACCATGAAACACGCGCTTGAAGCCTCCGGCCACCGCGTCACCTGGGTGACTGAGATCGACAGGCTTCGTCCGCTCACTGGGTTGAGTGACGAAGGCGCTCAGGTCGCGCTAAAAATGAACCGGTTCCACACAGCATTTATAGATCCCAACCACGTTACTAAAGCGGCTATCGATTTTGATAAGCTGGCGCCGTTCTTCCATCAGGGAAACGTGCGCACTATTGGAACAAGCGTAATGGCTAAGACGAACGAAAAGATGCTTGCCAGCGGCGTGGACATTGCAGCCAATAAAACCACAATACTCATGTCACTTGCCGGCAAAAAACTCGACCTCCAACAAGCCGTGCGCGCCCCGGGCAAAGCTCAAGGCATTCTCTCGAATATAGAAAACTCGCCTTCAACACCCGAATGGAAGAGGCTACACGACGCAGCCGACGCATTATTGATGAAACACATGATCCCTTAGTTTGATTAATACGATCAAAAACGGTCTGCAAGGGCCAAACTGCGCCGGAGAGGAATTTTAAGCTAATGCTTCGCGCAAAACAGCGTTGGCCGCGGCGACCGCGCATTGCGCTGCCGGTGTGTTGCCGAGAGCATCGAGCATGACAAAGTCATGAATCGTTCCCAACAAGCGCATTGCAGTGACGTGAACTCCCGCTTCCATCAACTTGTGTGCGTAGCTCTCGCCCTCGTCGCGGAGAACGTCGTACTCAGCAGTCACTATCAACGCTGGCGGCAGACCGTCGAGATCCTCTTTGGTCGCGTTATTTGGTGTCACCAATATGTCTTTGCGCGTTTTCTCATCAGCGTATGCGTTCCAGAACCATTCCATCGCAGGTTTGGTAAGCCAGGGACCGTCGGCGAATTGCTTGTAGGATCCGTTTTCGAAATTGGCGTCGGTGACAGGGTAGAAGAGAATTTGTTTTAGGAACTTTGGACCCCCTCGCTGTTTTGCAAGCAACGTCACGGCAATCGTCATATTTCCGCCGACACTGTCTCCGCAAACGGCGAGTTTGCCTGGTATCACGTTAAACTCTTTCGGATTTTCAGCGACATATTTGGCGGCTGCATATGCTTCTTCGATTGCCGTCGGAAACTTCGCTTCCGGAGACCGAGTGAAGTTCACGAATACTACAGTGGCCTGCACGCCATCTACAATCTGGCGAACCAACCGCTCGTGGGTTTTATACTCACCAAGGATCCAACCCGCACCGTGATTAAACATCACCGCCGGCAGTGCCTTTGTTTCGCCCTTGGGTCTAATGACCGTCACCGAAACCTTGCCGGAAGGTCCGACTGGGAGAGTCTTCTCCTCGATGTCGACAGGTGTCATTTCTTTCTTACCTGATTGCACATCGACAAGAAGTTTACGTGCATCCTCGATTTCCATTTTATAAATCGGCTTGGCATCAGGTTTGTCGAGCGATTTAACGAACTTGGCAGTTTCCTGTTCCAAAGTGATTTGTACTTGTGTCGTGGGCATTTGATCTTCCTCTAAGTCTCTAAGCTTGATTGATGTCGGTGGATTGAAAATTTTGTTTTCGGCATGCGCGAATTGAGTTCCTCAGTTACACAAAGAGGGACGCCGTGAGGCATCCCTCTCGTCATGATCTTTCAGGGCTACGGTCTCACCTTCTCGATATTCTCGAACGCATCCGGGTTCTCGACTGCTGAAGCATCTACCGATTCACCGAGATACTTATTGCGGATCGACTTGCGAACGATCTTGCCGGAGCGAGTCTTCGGCAAGGCGGGCACGACGTGCACTACTTCCGGTCTCATCACTGCGCCCAGCTTTTCGCCGACGAGCATTTTCAATTCTTTCTTCAGCTCATCGGATTCCTTTGCGCTTGGAACAAGCACAACGAAGCATACCAATCCTTCGCCTTTCAGCTCATGGGGAACGCCTATTACAGCTGCTTCCGCCACTTGCGCGTGCTCGACGAGAACCGATTCGATTTCGCCAGGTCCAACACGTTTGCCGGCGACTTTGATTGTGTCATCGGATCTTCCGAAGAGGAACCATGAACCATCTTCATCTACCTTCGCCCAGTCGCCGTGATACCAGACACCGTCATACTTGCTGAAATAGGTTTCAATGTAGCGTTCCGGTGCTTTAAGGAACCCTTTGGTCATCGACGGTCCAGGCTTCTTGCAAACGAGGTGGCCGATTGCGTCTTTAACTTTGCGACCTTCTTCATCGAAAACATCGATATCCATGCCCAGTCCGGGACCGCCCAAGGAGCACGGTTTGAGTGGCATCAAAGGTAGTGGGGTTAGCAGTCCGCCGACGATCTCGGTTCCACCAGAGATATTCATGATCGGGCATTTCTTCTTACCGACTGTATTGAAGGTCCACATATAGCTGTCTTCATCCCACGGTTCGCCGGTGGAACCGAGCAGTCTCAGAGAGGACATGTCGTGTTTTTCCACCCACTCGTCACCGTGCGGTCTCAAGGCGCGAATGGCGGTCGGGCCGATACCGAGTGTGGTGACTTTGTGTTTCTCGACGATCTCCCAGACTTTATCCGGATTCGGATACATCGGAGCGCCTTCGAAGATGACTAACGTTCCTCCCCAGAAAAACACACCGATAATCTCCCACGGCCCCATCATCCAGCCGATGTCGGTGACCCAGAAGAAAGTGTCATTGGTTTGAACGTCGAAGCAGAAACCGAGTTCCTTAGCGATTTGCGCCATGGCTCCGGCGTGTGTATGCACTGTGCCTTTCGGCTTGCCGGTTGTTCCCGACGTATAGAGGTACATCGAAGGGTGCTCAGCCGGCAGATCGACTTGGGTTTTCGCGGGCTCGACGTCTTTGATGCCCTCGTGGAGCCAGATGTCTGTCTTTTCGTGCCACTCGACTTCATTGTTCATATGCTTCAGCACGACAATATGCTCGAGTTGGGTCACTTCTTTGCGAACTTCATCGGCATCTTTTTTGATTTCGATGAGCTTGCCTCTGCGCGTGCCACCATCGGCGGTGAAAAGAACTTTTGCGTCGCAGTCGATCAGTCTGTCCGCGAGAGCTCTTGCTCCGTATCCGCTGAACACAGGAACGGCAACTGCGCCGATTTTGTAGCAGGCAAGCAAGGTCGCCACAACTTCGGGAACCATCGGCATGTAGATACCAACCGAGTCACCGGCCTTGACCCCTAGTTTGATCATCAAACCTGCGATTTTGCAAACCAGCTCGTTCAATTCACCATAAGTGTATTGTTTGCAGTCTCCCCGTTCACTTTCCCAGATAAGTGCTTTGTGTTTAGCGCCTACGCTTTTGCGCGCGCCCAGTGCCTGACCTTCAATCTGGTGCCAGTCGAGTACGTTGTCGACGATGTTCAATTGACCGTCAACAAACCACTTCGTCCATGGGAAGCCGCCCGAGTTGTCCATGACTTTGGTGTACAGCTTGGTCCATTTGAAGCCCATGAAATCGAGCGCTTCTTTCCAGAACCATTCGATGTCGTCGGTGGATTTTTTGATCAGTTCCTGCCATGTTTTGATTCCATGTTTTTTCATGAAATCGGAAACGCGACAATCGAGGTATTTGCCTGTTGGTTTCCAGATTACGTCAGTCATGGTCTTGCTCATTTTTTGATGAAACCCCTTGAATTCTTGGCTGGTTTTGTCATTCGTGGGCGGCTTAGAATTGGCTCATAAAGAGCTTCTAGCCGGAGGGATGCCGTTAAAAGTTCCTCGCCTTTCCGGCAGTGCTTAAAAAGAGCGAACTCGTAAATCGGCACAGGGTAGGCATTACGGAACTGCTCGTAGCCGAGCGAGGCGGGCAACGAGGAGTACGCTTATTAGTATCCAACGTATATGCAGGAATTTTCTTATTAATAGAGAAAAATTAGGATCCGCACGCGTAATGGTCTTAGAACGGAAACAGCTTCCTAATTTGTGCTCTTTCCGATTCAAGCTTGGCAGTCAGCTCAGCTTCGCGTTTCTTGTTGCTACCAGTGTCGTGCAAGTGTTTGACGTAGGCTGCAAGAACATCGATCTTCTCTTTAGGGTTCCACTTAGTCTGCGAATCGAATCTTTCAATGGACTTTTCATAGTATTGGTTGGCTTCTTTAATTCGCCCATCTAGCGCCGCCAATTTCCCCAGCTTTCCATAGTTCTCAGAGAGCTTCAGACTCTTGTCTCCGTACTTTTGCCGCTCAAATTCGAGCTTTTCTTTCAGAATCTTTTCTGCGTCTTTGTATTTCTTTTCCGCTTCGAGAATGTCGATCAACGCATCGATCAGTTTGCGCTCATTTCTGCGGAAACCATCCGAATCTCGTTCTTTCTTTTCCAATTCGATGGCATGACGAATGTTCTTCTCCGCCTCCGCCAACTTATTGGCATGCAGTTGCACTTTGGCGAGTCTGTGCGTGTCCTGAATTTCGAGCTTCTTCCGGGCAGGATTGTCGATGCCCTTTTCGAGAATTTTGATAGATCGGGTGAGATAGAACTCGGCGCGTTCGTAGTTTTTTCTCGCATCATATACGGTGGCGAGACCCGATAGAGCCCGCGCCTTGGCCATACCGTCGGGACGGGTTGCTAGCTGCTCAAGAGCCTTATTGTATGCTTTCTCGGCATAGTCATAATTGAGCGCGCCGATCGCCCGGTCGGCTTCGTCAAGTATTTGCTGCCAGTTCGCCTTATTGGCTGCAATCGTTCGCTCATCCATCGTGGCTTCGAATATGGTGGCACCTTCCCGAAGTTCGACGGCTTCCTCAGCTTTGCCAAGCTTGTCGAGAATCATGGACTTAAGCTTCATTATTTCGCCTTTGACATGGTCGGGAGCCGGTGCCGCCTCTGCCGTCTCATAGGCTTTTTGAATTGTCTTGAAAGCGGTCTCTCCATCGCCTGCGTTTAACTGAACAGTTGCGCGCGAGAGTAGAACTTTCGACAGATTTATGGCGTGGTCTCGGTTGTTGACTCCGCCTCGCGCCGGGTTCCACAGCTTTTCGTAAATCGCTTGAGCGCCGCTCAATGTCTCATCGGATCTGAGCCACTGTTTTTGCTTTGCATAAACGCCACCAATCTCAGTGAGAATTTCGGCGATATTTCGGTCGTCGGTGTTCGCCGCCTTTGCCAACTGCAACGCCTTGCTATAATTCTCCTGCGCAGCGGGCCAATCCTTCTTGCGCCGCGCCTTGTAACCCTCGTCAAAAGCTGTCCTCCACTTCTCAATTTTGGGAGGTGGAGCGCCTGGTGGGTCTTCAAGGAGAGAACAGGAACTCAGAGTTCCCGCCACTATTAGCAGTGTCAAATAGCGTTGACAATCACTTGCCGCCATGAGTGGCCGCCACGTGGGGTAAAACCTCGTTCCACGGAATGGAACTAAAGAACACCTCGCAGTCGAGCACGATGCAACCGAGCAGATTGGCGATGAGCACGGCAGACCAGACGAGCTTTGGTGGATGCCGTTCGAGCAGCATGAGAAGCGTTCCTTCCACCATTATTGAATAGGTCCCGAACAGCGTCAGTCCCCATGGACCCGAGCCGGCAATGTATGGTCCCAGCCCCAGGACGAGTCCGAGGAACGACGTGAAGTTCATAAGCAGCGAGTCGAAAAGAGACCGAGGCAAGCTGCCCCACTTCATGCGCCAGAGCACGAAGCCCTCGACAAGCAGGATAGGAACGAATTGGTAAATGTAGAAGCCTAACATAAGGCAGGAAACCGAATCGGAGCCGGATTTTTGAGGAGACCCTGTTGGCTATTGTACACCGGGACTTGCGGCGGTGCGTTCCTGGTGGGTTTACCGGACATCATCGCTCGGCAAGCCTGACGTCCGCTGAGGCTGGGCGCGTACTAGAGTGCGGCATCATCCGTCGACGAAATCCCTATATAAGGAACGCGTCCGGCAAATAATGAAGGAAATCTTGTGTTTGGTTTGTTCGTTCCTAATTGCTTCAAAGCTTGCGTGAATCTCTCGTACCAAGAATGAACAAAACAAATTGGAGAAAAGACAATGAAAAATAGCAAGAAAGTTTCCCGCACAATGGCTCTCGTTCTGATGACTGCAGCAGCAATTTGTATCAGCGTATTGCCTGGTCACGCATGGAATGGGAACGGTCACAATTTCGGTGGCTTTCACAATAATGGCTTCCATCACGGCTTTATAAATAATGGTTTTCATCAAGGCTTTGTGGGTAACGCCTTCCACAACGGCTTTGTGAACAATGGATTCCACAATGGTTTCATCAACACAGGCTTCCATAATGGTTTCAATAACGGCTTCAACAATGGTTTCAACAACTCGGGATGCTGCAACCACTATTAAATACGATCAACAGATTTAGGTGCACCGAAGCCATATCAGAAAATGATTTGGCTTTTGTTTATTCATTTTCCTTTTGAGTGATGGAAATACGATTCCATCCAGTGGTGGTCCGTCTATAGACTTTCAAAAATGGGTCAATTAAATATAACAAGCTCAGAGTTCCAAGTGGATTGTCATTTCCTTCAAATTAGACTGGGATCCACAGCTGATTTCAGCAACGTTGGTCGGTGGCTCTAATAAAGCAATTCAAGTGTTTGCAAGGTAGTATCTAACGACGAGGAAAGCATGCAACCTGACGCCTTAACCGTTTCAGCTCAGAAGCTAATTCCATTCATTCTGATGGCATACGTCGTGTGCATTTGTATTGAGATGGTTATTGGCAAACTCATCGCACGCAAACTATATGATTTCGATGACACCTTACACAATCTAGTGATGTTCTTCGTGAATCGCATGATGGGCGGCCTCGGCGGTGCTTTCATGTTTGCGATTCTGGCCGGAGTTGCGAATTATGTGCCGTGGAAATTGACAGGAACCATTGGTATCGTAGCGACTTTTTTGATCGTAGATCTTCTCTTTTATTTGCAGCACAGAGTTTTTCATTCTGATTCGATCTTCGCGCCATTCCATGAGATTCATCATACGAGTGAACAATACAATTTCACGACAACGCTGCGAGCGAGCGTCTTCCTGCCTTTCATCAATCCAATATTTTACGCTCCTGCCATCCTGTTTGGATGCGATCCTGTAACAGTCATAATCTGCTTCAGTCTGATTCAGGTCTACCAGTTTTTTCTCCACACCCAGCTCATTCCGCACCTGGGTCCATTTGAAGGGTTAGTCAACACGCCCTCAACGCACAGAGTTCATCATGGTAATCGGCGTGAACAATACGAATCAAATTTAGGCGGCGTGCTGCTAGTCTGGGATCGCATATTTCGCTCCTATGCTGTTGAAAAGCCTGATCTTGTTTTTGGAATCAAAGGCAGCAAGCCGGAGGCAAACTTCTTCGTTGCTCAAGTTAAGCCATTCGTCTGTTATGCGAAGCGGTGGATAAAGCGATCTGATTCGCGATTTAGTTAGCGCCTAAGTGTGTCATAGCTGACGTAAGTGCGCGGTCTACGTTGCTTTCACTAGTTCTGGAGAAATTTTTATTGTTTCGGTATCGCATTCAGTGCGCACTACAGTTCTGTAATTGCTTTGTGCCACCACCTGTGAAACGAAGTAGTTATGCACTCGCAAATCGTCTGCGATTTCGGGGTGGAACGTGGTGACGAGCAAATTGTCCTGTCGAGCCATAACTACGGAATCGTTTATTGTCGCCATGATTTTGACGTTGGGGCTGCAGGAACTTATTTGTGGTGCGCGGATGAAGATCGCGGTAAACGGCTCTTCTCCAAGATCAGGAATTGCAATCTCGGCTTCGAAACTCTTTTTCTGAGGACCATATGCGTTCCTCTTAACCGCGATATCCATGATACCGAGCCGCGCTTGCGAGGTCGCTTCGCCAGCGAGCGACTCGATTCGATTGGCTAGGACCACAGTTCCCATGCACGTTCCATAGATAGGCAAACCCAGGAGGGCGAGTCGTTTGATCTCAGCGAAGATCGTTCCATCGGAAGTTTCGTTGAACTTGGCGATGGTTGTCGACTCGCCTCCCGGTATAACGAGACCGTCGAGGTCAGCCAGTTGACTGATGTAGCGCACTTCAAGGGCACGTGCTCCGACCGCTTCGATCGATTGCAGGTGCTCGGCGAAATCGCCTTGTAGAGCGAGAATTCCGATTAACGGTTTTTCGGTTCTTTCCATGATTAGTCTCGTTTGTCCCGTGCGTTTTCTTTGGCTCAGTTGCGTAGATGTTGGGGTGATCGTTCTCTCGAGAACGGCTCACCTCGCGCTTACTACCAGCCGCGTGTCGCGAGGGTTTCTGCCTCGGTCAAGGAACTTGCAGTCCGTCCGACCATCGGCTCACCGAGATTGCGGCTGACTTCAGCAAGGACTTCGGGGTCCTTGTAATAGGTCGTGGCCTTGACGATTGCGAGTGCGCGCTTTTCGGGATTTCCGGATTTGAAGATACCGGATCCTACGAACACGCCATCCACGCCGATCTGCATAAGAAGAGCAGCATCGGCTGGTGTTGCGATGCCACCGGCGGCAAAGTTCACGACCGGCAACGTGCCGGTTTCTCTTACTTGCTTGAGCAACTCGTAAGGTGCGCCAATTTCTTTTGCATAGGTCATCAATTCCTCATCC
>JADMIO011507087.1_pt1 | contig 24748 bp, 54 predicted proteins | sample 8958161 | NCBI WGS metagenome assembly JADMIO01 (sample SAMN16585339, study PRJNA669376) | soil metagenome | isolation source: Crop rotation soil | place: USA: Cullars Rotation, Alabama | collected 2011
AAGCCCGCCGATTGGCGTCGTCAGCATTAAAGCCGTGACCTTCCGCGCAACAAAACAGCGTGTTCACAACAGGGGCAACCCGCCCGATTCCTTTCTGGAGGAGCTAATCGAATGGGCGAGGAAAGCGCCTGACGAAATTTTCGCCCCGAACGCGGTTCCGGTTGAAGTTTACACAGTCATTAAATCAAGCCTTGCGACTCCGATTCACCCTAACGGCGATCCATCCGGCACGCCCCTTTATCATTGGGACAGTCTCCTTCACCGGAAAGCGGCCATGCTCGAGGTGATGCGCGTTCACGCTGGATTTGAAAGCTCGTGGACGTGGATTCTCGGCGTGGACACGACAAACCAGACTTCGATGCGGAATATTACTGCGCAAGAGGCGGGCATATTCCAAGTGAGTTTTGACAGCACGCATCTCGGCAACGGGGCAATGAAGCCGTTCGCAAAAGCTAACGGGATTGCCCACCCCGACAACTTCATTGCGAAAATGAAGTCAGATCACGCTCTCGCCCTCGAATACTACGCCCGACTTGTACGGGTCTCGATCGCTTGGGCTGGCCCGCTCTTGCGACATGGGACGGATTCGGTTTACCCGTGGCTCTCTCGCGCATCTGTCGCGGAGTTCATGGGTTTCCTGACATGAACAAACCTCCGCGGCGCAAAGAACCGAAGCGTCGCAAGACCCGACTGAAATTCACGACTCACTTGGATTGCGTCGGGACAACTCATTGCAAAGCGTCTGTGGAAACGATTCAGAAACCCCCTGAGCCGATTGATCGCGTTCCTAAATGAGCAACATCGGCGGTCAATGGAAACGGTTCGTAGCCGGATACGACCCGCACGGGATAAATCAGGACCAGGAGAGCAACGCTTCCTTTTTTCGGTTCGTGAAGCAATGGAATCCACACCATCGGATTGCGGGCGGGGATGTGTTCGATTTTGCCCAATTACGAAAAAAAGCAGACCCGTATGAAAAGCGGGATTCGATGGCTCAAGACGTGGCGATGGGCCAGGAGTGGCTGAGAACTTTCCGTCCGACTCATTTTCTTCGCGGTAATCACGACGAGCGTTTGTGGGATCTTGCTGAACAGTCCGAAGGAATCGTTGCGGATTACGCCAAGCTGGGCGTGCAACAAATGGAACGCCTCGTCGCGAAGCTCCATTGCCGAATGTTTCCGTACAACAAAAGGACGGGTATTTTCAAACTCGGCAGTCTGAAATTTGTTCATGGCTTTGTTGGGGGCGTAACGGCCGCTCGCAGGACGGCGCAGGTTTACGGTTCGGTCGTCATGGGGCACGGGCACGCAATCCAAATGCAGCCCATCGAAGGAATCGAGCAGCGCACCGGATTCATGGCCGGCTGCTTGTGCAAACTCGAATTGGATTACAACCGCGCCCAAATGGGAACGCTGAACCAAGAAAACGGATGGGCGTTCGGGGTCACGAATGAGAGAACGGGCAGCTTCCAATACTGGCAAGCCCGAAGAGTGGACGGCGCTTGGCTGCTTCCGACTGGGCTTGAAATTCTCTAATACCGCCAATCAATCGTTTTCGCATGTTTACAGCAATTACACGGAACGCAGAGCGGTTGAATGTTAGCAATCCGGTTGTTGCCGCCTCTGGAAATCGGCACAACATGGTCGCGACTGAGAGGCCGAATTTCGCGGCAACGCACGCATCGCCATCCAAACCGATCGCACAGTTCGAGCCATTCGGCGGTCGTATGGCTGCCATTGGAGCCAGCCAATCGGGAGCGACGCCGATGCTTGTCGTCCAAAGCCTTGTCTGGATTCCTTTTCTTCCATCCGCGCCGCGCAGCTTGGCACCGTTCCTTTCCCGTTGGCGTCGCCTCGTAAACTTCACGGCGACGTTTGGAACGTTCAGGATTGTTTCGATACCATTCCGCTGCGTTCGCTTTGTAGGCGTCGGAATTGCGCGCGTAGTGTTCCGCTCGGTAGCTTCTCCTTCGCTCGGGGTTTCGTTGCACCCACGCCGTACTCGACGCGATGCGCGCCTCTCGATGCGCAAGGTAATGCTGCCTCGCTACCGCCTTGCAACAATCTTTGCAATCTCCGCGCACTCCGAACTTGCCACTGGCGCACGCGCTGAACGCAGACACGGGCTTAGTTGCGCTGCATTTGGAACACCGTTTTTCCACGCAATAGAATCCTCTCGCGAGAATTGTTTAAAGTCAAAGATTGAGATGGGGCGTTCTTCATGAGCAGGCTGAAACTTGATTCGTGGGAGAAAGCATTAGCAGAAGCGATGGGCGCCCAAGCCGAGACGGTCCCGAAAGGCTGGATCACGGTGCGAACATTTGCCGAGAAGATTCTGAACGGAACGCCTATCTCCACGGCTCAGAAGAAAATGCGGCTGTTGATGAACGCCGGCAAAGCCGAATCCAAAACCTACCGCATCAAAACGGAACTTAAGATTGTCGCGGTACCGCATTACCGGCTCAAGAAATGAACACCGGCCCCTACAGCGCAGTCGTGGAAGGGGAGTGGACCGAGATGCGGATGCGCGGCCACCGGGAGCAATGCTGCGACTGCGGTTTAATTCATCGGATCGACTACCGCATCCTTACGAAAGGCAAACGTCGCGAATTACAATTCCGTTGCTGGCGAGACGACAAGGCGACCGGCAAGATTCGGAGACGGGCTGGCATCGTAGTCCTCAAGGCTTGAGACATGGCAACAATGATCCGCGCCTCGGTCCCGGCTCATCTGCCAATTCCAAGGGCGGTGTTTCCTGAGAAGAAACCAAAGGTCAGATTACGCGACTGGTTCGTCCGCAAGTTGAAACGTGAGGGAACCAAGACCATCTACGCCCACAACCAGATTGCCCGGAAGAAGCCAATGAAAAAGATTGCCCGATCACGGCGACGGGCCATGTCGGAATACTTCGCGCTCTCGACCAAGTTCCTGCTCCGACCTGAAAATGCTCTGTGTCTGATCTGCAAAGTTCGCCGGGAACATGGAGAGAACATCCTGATTCAAGCGGCTACCGAGGTCCATCACTTCGCCGGCAGAATCGGAAGGCTGCTTTGCTACGTGCCGTTCTTCCGTCCAAGTTGCCGGGGTTGCCGTGAATGGCCGCACCAGCACCCCGTCAAGGCTCGCGAATGGGGGTTACTGGCACTGCCGGCACAGTGGAACGTGTTTCCGAAGGACTAGAAGTACTCAACAAACACTTCTAGTTCCTCTTTCTCGGCCGCTTTCCCATCCGCCAGGAACTCGGCCATGATCTTTTCGGAACGAAGGATTGCGTTCGCAATCGGGCCTGCAAGCGTGCAGCAGCGGCTCTTGTGTTTCAGTTCTTTTTGGGCGTCCTCCAACTGCACGGCTTGAATCTGCAACGATTCGAGCACCCGTTTCGTTTCATCCACCCGCGGCCGCCGCTTTGATTTCCGGCCTTTCTCGGCGCGACGCAGCTTCTCCTGCGTTTTCTCCGGCGACACGTAGTAGTCCGGGTACTTGGCCGGACTGTAGCGAGTCCGAACCATCCGGTGAAAGGCATCGCCCGCAGTGGTTGCCATTTCTTTTCGGTGCGCTTTAAAGATTCGGGATTGGGCTTCTGGCCGCAGACCGTCAAACGCCCTTGCCGCGTGCAACGTCACTTCGCCAGTGTCGATCGCGGTCACGATTTCCGGCACGTATTGGTTAATGGCGAGCTTATTCGTCATCGTCCCTGCATCGACGCCGATCATTGCCGCAATCTCTTTCTGCCGGATTGGACGCCATTTGATTCGGCCCGTGTCGTCCTTCTCAGGAATCTTGACCGTATCGAGCAAATGCTGAACGAGCTTCGCGAACTGTGATGCGCGGAGATCCTGCCGATGTTCGTCCAGAATGAACCGGATGTAGTCCTGGTAATCGCCCGCTTCTTCGCCAGAAGGCAACTGATTGACGATTGCCGGGACGGTCGTGATGTCGAGGCCTCGGGCAATTTCCAGCCGGCGAAACCCGTCGATCAGAGAATAGCGGCCGTCTGGCAGGGCTAGAACGACCAGCGGTTGTTGGATTCCGTGCAGCTCGATGCTTTTGCGAAGCATGTCGTCCTCGACAACAGCCACGTCCCGCTCGAATCCGGCTGGCGTAACGATTGCGTCTGCTCGAATTAGCCGTCCTTCAAGTTTGTCGCTCATATTTGGTTCATCGCCTCCTCGAAACGCGCATACCCGATCTTCTCGCTGTCCATCAGCTTCCGGTACTTCGGATCGGAAAGCAGTCGCGCGATGTTCTCCGGCCCGTTGGAGAAATGCAGGCGAACCGGCTTCAACGAGAGGTTAATTCGGCTCAACGCCTCGGCGTCCCGCTTGAATGTCGCTTTCAGCGCCGTCTTGGATAATTTCGTTCCGTGCTCGGCAAGGTTCTTCGCTTTCTTGACGACCGTCGCGACCTCTTTCATGTCCACGCCAGCCTCTTGCATGGACTGAATCACGATGTCCTGACCTCGAGCGGGGAGGCTGGTCAATTCCTCGGCCTCCTCCACGGTCAATTTATCAATGTCCTTCTGCACCTGCGGACTCGCATGTCTCAATATCTTCACCAGCTTGGCGACATGGGGCACAGTCACGCAATAGCGGGCCGCCAATGCCTCTAAATCTGCTTTTGTTGGCGTCCCGATACGATCCAGCGCCGACTTCATCAGACGGGCCTTGGCTTGCCACGGAAGCCGCTTTCTCATCACGTTCTCAGTCAGGAAACGGCTAACGACTTCCGACTCCGGCACGTCGATAATCAGAGCTGGTATCTTGTTTATCCCAAGTTCACGGCAGGCTTTCAGTCGGCCTTCGCCAACGATCAGCTCGTATTTATATCGACCACGCTTCGCGGTCGGCCACGATGAAATGTCGCGGACCTGAATCGGTATCTTCAACCCGATTTCCTTGATGGTCTGTTTCATCCGCTTAAAGCCCTCTTTCGGGCGGGCGCGGCTGACGAATGTCTTAATCGAATCAATGTCGATGTAATGCACCTGGACATTCGTCGGCGCTGGCATTCTCCGCCGCAGATCAGGAAGGATAATTTCGGGTCTCGTTTCGGTGGTCATCACAATTCTCCTAATCGTTTCGCTTTCTGAACAGTGGACTGCGCCGGCTGGAAACAATCCGTCTCGCTGAACTGCCAATACGTGCCGTCTCGGGCTTTACCAATCGGGCAATTCAGGGTTTGGGCCTGATGGTTGCCGAGTTGTTTACCGCAGCGGCCGCACTTTGTTGTGTTGGGGGTGGTCATGGCGGGATTTGAGCGGTTTTGTTTTCCGCAATGATTTCTTCGATTCGGTGCTTGAACCAACTCGTTTCTTTACCGGGATGGGCCAGCACTTCCGCGAACACGGCTTCCTGTGTCTCCAAGTCCTGATTCATCAGTTCCGCAGTAAGTTGATGTTTTTGACCGCAGTAATAGTCGAACACGACAAGGCCGGAAAGATAGGCCGAACGCGACTTATACCCCTGTTCACGCCATTTCCTATCCGCCATTGCCGCAACTGCTTGGTGTAGCGACACGCCCGTTTTTTTAGCTTTGCGGTGTGAATAATCTTCCGGCGCGGTGGTACCAGTAACACCGGCAGAGGGTAGAGATTTTTTGGCAGGCATGGTCGAATCAGATCATGTCAGCGTTTCTTCCCCTTAGCGCGGTGCGCGGCGGACTTGTCCGCAGCCTTCGCATTACGGAGCTTCTGCCGCACCGCATCGCGCATCCATTTCGAAAAATCCATTTCGACGCCATCTTGTTGAATCGCCTTCACGCTGTCCAGAATGGCGTCCAACTCTGGCTGGTCGATGCCGAAACTGACGGTCTGCTTCTTTGCCATTTAGAGCACGAAAGATGGATTGAGGAGCATTGCGCTCCGCAATTTGGCGCGCTCGACTTCTTCGCGAACGCATTTCCGAAAGTATTCGCTGAGACACATCGACTGCTGCTTCGCTCGCTGTTTGGCGATCTTTTCGAGGTCTTCAGGAAGGCTGATCGAAACCGGCTTTGCTTTCATGATTGGTATGAACCTTTAATAAAATCGCTTCCCCCGTCAAGAATTATCTTGCAGAAGTCTTACGAAACCTTATGAATGTTTCACATAGCCTATGAGTAATGCCACTACAACCGGGACGATCCCGAACGGACAAATGGTCAGCTTCAAGCTGGAAAAGGAAATCGCGGAGGCGGCCCGCAAACTGGCATTCGCGAGAATGATTCCGCTGTCCATGTGGCTGCGAGAGGCCGCACGGGAAAAACTGAAACGCGAAAAGAAGGCTTCGCGATAAGGAGCGCCGCCGATATGACAACTCTCGCCAAAGGCAAGGAAGCAACAACCCTCGCGGCTTGCGAGGAGGTAATCGAGCGCGGCCTGGATAGTTTTATCGAAGTCGGCAACGCGCTCCTCCAGATTCGAGACGAACGCCTGTACCGAGCCGACTACGACGACTTCGAAACGTACTGCCGTGAGCGGTGGGACATGAGCGGTCGCCACGCCCACAGGTTGATCGACTCAGCCAGGGTCATGCAGAACTTATCGACTGACCAATTGGTCAGTCCGACTTCGGAAAGTCAAACGCGTCCACTCTCGGCGCTTTCGGCCCCGGCTCAACGAAAGGCTTGGAAGGCTGCGGTGGAATCTTCACCGACTGGTAAGCCAACCACTCGCGAGGTAGAAGCCGCCGTCGAAACCGTCGCTCACAAAAAACAGGAGCGCATCAACTACCGACCTTCAAACGGCCTGCAATACGCCTCAATGGCTATCGCCGACCTCGAAAAAATCCATGCTCTCGACACGGAGCGCGAAGCGGCCTTCGCAAAAGTCGCAGCGTGGATCAAGCGCAACCAATAGAGGCAAATCCAAATGCACAAAATCCTGAGCACTACCAACTACGGAAAGTTCAAACTAATGGAGGGCAATCGCCCCGTGGGTAAACGAGTGACGCGGCTCATTCGCGAAATTAAACGCAAGAACATGCTCGCGCAGTTCCCAATTCTTTGTCAGCAAAATCGGGACGGCAGGCTGTACATTGCGGACGGCCAGCATCGAGCGGCAGCGGCTCAGGCTTTGAAACTGCCGATTTTCTACGTCATCGCGAAAGATATTTCGGTCGAAGATGTGGGACGTTTCAACGGCGAGCAGAAAGCCTGGAACACTGCCGACTATCTCGCGTCGTGGGTAGATCGCGGAAACCGGAACTACGAAAAGTTGCGGTCATTCGCAAATCAATATGACATTCCCGTTACGGTCGCGATGGAGTTACTTGGCGGCGGAACGGGCGGTACCCAGTTGCGCGCCTTTCGCGAAGGGCGATTCATTGCGCACGGCCTTGTGTTCGCCGAAAAAGTTGGAGCGGTCTTGCAGGCCATTCGTCCGCTGGTTCCGTTCTACCGCGATCGCGGACTTGTCATGGCGCTTTCAAAAGTGATGCGCCTGCCACAATTCGACACGCGCCGATTCCTTAAGAAACTCGAATACCAGAGCACGAAGATGGTGAAGTGCGCGAACTGGGAGCAGTACGTCGCGCTGATCGAGGAAATTTACAACTTCAAAGTACGCCCTTCCGAACTGGTCGCCCTGTCGATGGAAGTCAAGCGCGCTGGAAAGTAATGCGCAGCCCACTCCTCACCAAAGAAGAACGCCTGCGCCGGTTACGTAAACGGTGGGCGAAACAATGTGCTGAGAGACGGCAAGAGCGGAAAGAGTCCAGGGCGCGGAACAATGGTCGTGCTCACAAACTCACAGCCGGGGTGCGGGAATATCGCGAGAGACTAATCAGCCCGGCCATGATGCTGGTCGCTGAGCGGTACTTCTTTGGGAAACGGGGACTGACTCCGAGGCCATCTACAACGGGAGGGATTTTAGCGTGAGCAGTTCGCACATTATGGAGGAACTGGCGTGGGCGCTTCCATCGTTAGACCGGCGCGTGGATTGGAACGCCCACTGCACCAACGGCGAAACTAGGGTAACTCGAAGCTGCGATAATGACAGCGCCGGGCATTACGCCAAGATCGCAGACAGCGTAGAAGCGTTCGGGGACAAGTCCATTTGGATGACGGAGGACAAACTGGAACTTCATTCGTCCCGCACCGACTTGTCTGATTTCTGGCAGTTTCATCGGCTTCGTCACGGACAGGAGACAATGCCATGACCCCGACCCGCATCTACCTCGCCACAACGCTGGTCTCCGTGCTTACGGCGGGACTGATTATCTTGATGATTTTCTGAAATAAGAGACGCAAGAACAACCAACCTTCGAGACACAGAACGGACGACTACACAAAACACGAAATGAAAACGCTGACCATTCAAAGAAAGAAGTGGCTTCGCGGTAAACCCGAAGATAGCGCATTGCTGAGACGGAGCGACGGCAGGATGTGCTGTCTTGGATTTTACTCACTCAAGGTCGGAGCGACCCGTGGTGAAATCTGCGAAAAGGCCGACCCGCAGGATTTGCTCGGCTCGATTACCACCGAGCGCGCTGCGGAGCTAAGGAGCAAATTCAGCGGACTTGCGAGGCGTAATGGTCAACACCTCAACACCAAGATTTGCAACCGACTGATGGTTATCAACGACGACGCCGTGATGGAGGACGCGCAGCGGGAAGGTAAGCTAAAGAAGCTATTCGCGCGGATCGGCTGGCGTGTTCGCTTCGTAAGCTAATTCTGTCCTGAAACGGTAGAACTCGTATGACGCCTCTTATAACCAAACTCCTCATCCTGCTGGCAGTAATCCTCCTGTTATCCAACGCGATAACAGCAAAGTGGGCCATCAACGAAGCAGCCCGCTCCTCAGAGTATTCGCAGCAGAGCTACAAGAACGGGCAGCGTGACGCGGAGTTGTTCATCAAGGGCCAGATCATTAAGGCGCAGATCGAGCAGGAGATTATCCAGGAAGCGAAGGAACACTTGGCGGAGGAGAGGTTGTAATGGATTCAGGAAACGAGCCAGAGGTAATGCCTAGGCGCTACACCGTTAAAGAGATAGATGCCCTTCGGAGCGCGTGCAGTTTGCGTTGGCTGTACGGCACAACGCACATCCCTAACGGGGGCTGGAGCCGCCAATATCAAGGTTCAGAAAAAGACAAGGGCACAGAGGAATTGGTTCGCACATACATGATCGCCGGACTGACAGCGGACGACATCTACCGAGCTGACGCCCCAAAGGAGGCCAAATGAGACTCGGCCCTCCAAGATCGCTTCGTAACCATGAAGCCCGTGTCAAGATGAGGAAGGCGATGGAAGCTGCCGTGACCAAGAACACGCTTAAACCCAATGGTGACGCCGATCAGCAAGCGCGAGAGAGCACAAAGACACAAACACCGCGCATGCAGCGGGACTCTCGCGGCGGGCAATACCTTTCAGAAATAGACGTAGCCTGCGACGGATGGGGCAACCTGCGTGAAGAAGTGCGGAGGGCGTGCGGAAGGAAATAAAAACTTATGCAAATCGAAACCTACGAAGTCGAAAAACTCGACCAGACGGAAATGCAGGCGCTCGCCGCAGATGGTGAAGCCGCCTTGTTGATCGAACAGTTGGGGCTTGAGGGCCAAAAGGTGCTCATGACTCCAGAAACGAAAGAGCTAATCCCTTATCGCGTGATGACGAAAGAGGAGCACATCGTGTTCAAGGCTCTCTTTACGCAACGTTGCCGAGTCGAAGATTACAAGGCGGGGCCGATACCGCTCCGCGTACTGCAAGTTGTAGCCTATGCGCGCACTCTCGACTTGCCAGACTTCAAGTATCTGGAGGTTTGGTATCCGAAACAGGGCGTCGATGATCCCGTGCTCGTCGCACGACAAAGCGCATATCACGACCCCGTTTACCTGCTTGCACGGTGGGGTGACAGCCTCTTGCCGTTCAATGAATTGGCAACCAAGGCGGAGACGGCGCTGGTTGATAAAGCCCGAGCCACTCTGCTTGAAGCGAAGAACCAGATTGAGGGCTTGCTGTCCGATGTGGGCAGCTACGTCAAAGGCAAGATCGCCGAAGGAGAAACACCGTCGCCTAGCTTCTTTCCGTAAGCACTGCGTCATGCTCACGCCCACGCAAGCATCACCGGCCGCCGTCGAGCTGGTCACGATCAGCCAATACATCGCGGCCCGACGTACGGCCTTTCGGGCGAACCCTGAGAAGGAAGGGAAGAGACTTTACAGGCTCGTTTTCATGGCCGTTTGGGATGATTACCGATTCAGTCCCGAGGCCGACGAATCGTTTCCGACGATCGACGATGGCGACTTTAACATCCGGTCGCTGTCCGCCTGGGTATTGGCACTGACCTACGTCTGGTTGCCGAATCTTTCCAAAGCTGACCGCGATTTGTTCTACGGAGTCCAGTTCATCCCATGAAGGCCGAAGAGATGTCAGGGATAAAAGAGGCTGATGTAAACGCAGGGAACGAGCAACGACAGGACACTTTCATTGGTGAATCCCACCCACGCGACGGACGCGAATGGGACGCTCAATGCGCTCGCTGCGGCTCGTCGCTCGACTGGCATCAATGCGATGTTTGCGGAGGCGAAGGGATAACCGGCCTCGGCGAACTCTACGAGGAGGACCCGCTTTGGTATGACATGTACGATTATAAAGCGTGCCATCAATGCGGCGGGCAAGCCTCATGGCCGTATTGCATTTCATCGCCGGACTGGTGCGAGGCTCATCCGCTACGAGGCCGCGAGAAGACTAAGAGCGGCACGCCCGAGTGGTTCGTGATTAGACGGGAAGCGAGCCGACCGAAGGCGGCGGATTCTGTCCAGAAAAGGAACGAAAAGATATGACGGCTCCGGGTAAACAAGAACCTCCTTCTTCTCCTGCGGCAGCTTCGGAGGAACAAGAGCCGACACAGAGAGCTATGTGCTTTGGTTGCCCCGTAGAGTGCCAAAAGCAGCGTCTGCTAGCAGGGATCAGGAACCACTTTCGAGCGACATGGCATAACATTGTGGGGCACCCAGTTAGCGAGTTACTATGGATATGCGGGCTCAAACGCACGAGCTGGTGGTTTCATAACATTACCTCACCGCGCTGGATTAGATTGAAACGCAAGGGAATTATCGCCGTAACCGGCGCGAACGCCCCGAGGTAACGGAACTTCTTATGAACAATCACTTGGACGATTCGCTACAAACTGAGAAATGGACGCCGATTGACTACGACGTGTTTGACGGTCATGGCCGAACTATTGTCTCCGGCATCGGTTCCATTCAGGCCAAGATTGTCTCTCGTGCCCACAACGCCTCAATCGACCGAATCTTAGCGCCGCCATCCGCGACCACAAAAGAGCAATGGTGTGATGATTGCCAAGCCGTTCACGAAGGCGATCACACGCCGGATGTGTCAGGGAAACCTGAGCCGTTAGCGACAAACACCCACGAAGGACAGAGCGCGGATGGAGAGAAGTGCGAGGGATGCGGCGATCCCGCCACGACGTTCGACACCGAAGGCGTTCCGCTGTGCGCGAGGTGCGCCGCTTTACCATGAAAAACTCCCAAGCACGGAATGAGACGATTATACGCGCCGCTTTGGACGCAGCGTCCAAGCTATCGACGTGCCAAGGGTGCCCCGAGGAGAATCACGCCGTTGTCGTTATGGCGATGGAAGCGTTGAAGGTTCTCGGGCAACCGGAGTTCAACGGTTCTCGTTTTGTTAAGGCATCACCCAGTGTAACCCTCGGCTGCATTTCGACCGAAGCGCGCGATCTACTCGGCCGGGTAATGAAGGCATGGGAGCCGCACCTTGCCGCGCTCAAGAAATCGAACGGCCAAGATTATGAGCCCGAGTATTACGGGTTCGCGTATTGGTTGATTCGGCGGAGCGGCCTTGTCGCTCCATCTGTCGAGTTGGAAACGGGTTCATCTACCGCATCCGGTTCTCCCAAATCCTCTTTGTCCGCGACCACCCACGCAGAGGGAGTGGAGACATGAGGAAACGATTGCTTAACGGTCGCCAGCTCGCGGAGGAAATGGGCCAGAGTCCAGGCTATGTTTCCGCGATGAAACAGCAGGGGTATATTTTCGAGTTCGGGACCAAAACGACTCTCGCTCATGCGCTCCGTTGGCGCCGGCAGAACAAGGATTTTCGCACTACTGGTTACTACCGAGAGCATCGACAGCAGCCCGGTGGTGTTCTGGTCGAGCCTTCAAGTAAATTCCGTGAACCAGTTCACTCGAGTGGTCAATAAAGTCCATCGCGATTCGCTGATCCACGCCTTTCTCCATGAGACGGGTTGCGGCTCGTACCCGAGTCGAATGGAACGTGATGTGAGGCAGGCCGATTCGGTCGAAGAATTTGGCCCATCGTTTCGAGAAATTTTGCGGCATGTCGAAGGTGCGCTCACGGCCATCGGCCTTGAACTTCAGCATCAGCGGAATCAGGGCGGGGTGGAGGAGTTTCGTGCGTTCGGCTCCGCCTTTGTTGGTAAAAGTAATCGTCCCTTGTTCCAAGTTTACCTTGTTCATCGGAACCGAAGTTTCCGCCAAACGCCTTCCGTGACACATCGCGATTTCCCAAGATACGTGCATGGCCTCGTCGTCCACCTTTGGCAGCTCACGCAAAATGATCTTCATTTCATGGGGCAGAATGTCGGGGCGAGATTTCGGCGGGTCTTTCTTGAATCCGAGTTGCAGAAACGGATTGGCCGGCGCGAGTTTTCTGGCGACGGCCTCCCGCATCAGGCGGGAAATGACTTTCAAATCGAGCAGGGCTGTATTCTTGACCGCGGCACGGATGCCGCAACCCTTCGGCGGATCCATGCGCCACGCCACGTACGATTCTGCTTCCTCGCGTTGCAGATGTCGCGGCGCAACGATTCTGCGACCGTCCATGAACGCGGAGAACGCGCGCCAAGCCTCCTGGTAACGTTGCAGCGTTTTTGGAGAGGTCGAGTATGCCAAGCGCAGAAATCCATCCACCCAGCGCCAATTCTCGCTTCCTTTGCCGCCTTGCGACGGGGCTTCGAGTTCATCTGCGGTGCGCTGGGCGCAAAGTTGTTTCGCGCGTCTGGATTGGTCGGGCGAATCGTGACGAAACTTTGTCGATCGGTTACGGGTCAGGCCGGTCTTCGGGTCGCGCCATTCCATGTACCAGAACGGCGAGCGTTTCTTCTTGTAGAGCGAGGCCATTTAGTGCAGGTCAGTGCAGGGAGAAAGGCTAAACCAACCGATGCTTCCCTAGCAAGTGCGAAGGGAACCGAAAGACTGCAACAGCTTGGCCATAATCGCGGGTTCGATTCCCGCCCCCGCCTCTCCATCGTAATTCTATTTGAGTGCAGGCTAAGTGCAGGGATTGAGCGTTTAACTGGGGAGGTCGCGTATGGCCGTTAATCCGGCGCCGACTCTCGCTTTGGTGCCCGTGACGTTGGCGGAAGCGAACGCTTTTGTTGCGCTGCATCATCGTCACCACAAGCCGGTTGTCGGCCACAAATACAGTATCGGTTTAAGCGACGGCGAGGCCATTAGGGGCGTTGTAATTACAGGAAGGCCGGTCAGCCGCCATCAGGACGACGGAAGCACGTTGGAGGTCAACCGTTGCTGTACGGACGGCGTTCCTAATGGCTGCTCCAAATTGTATCGAGCTGCCTGGCGGGTAGCACAGAACCTCGGGTATCGCAGACTGATTACATACACACTGGAGCGCGAAGGCGGCGCGAGTTTGCGGGGAGCGGGATTCAAGAACGTTGGAATCCGCAAAGGCGGAAATTGGAACGTTGCGAGCAGGCCCCGCGTTGATTCAGCCGAGCAAGGGCAGAAGCGATTGTGGGAGTTCACTTCTACCCCCTCAGTCCCAACCTCAACTGAAAGGGCGGCATGAGTGAGGATTTGGGAGAAAAAGAAGCGCCATCTGCGCTCACGATTCCCACACAGAAACTACTTACGGGCGAGTTCAGCGACCTGCTGCGACCCGAGATGGACGCACATTTTTACCGACCAGTGAAACAACAAAACGAAAGAGACAACGACCATGCCGAATATTAACTCAATGAAGTCCAGCAAGTTCCTGAAACGTGACGATGTGGGGCGAGGAACGCTCGTCACCATTTCCCAAGTGCGGGAAGAAAACGTCGCGAAGGACGGCGCGCCGGAGGAATTGAAATGGTGCGCTCATTTCGAGGAATTGGAAAAACCGATGGTCCTGAACTGGACCAATCTCCAGCTCATCGCGCGAATCGCAGGGGATGAGGACAGCGACAACTGGCCGGGAACGAAGGTTGTGCTCTACGACGATCCCAACGTCAGCTTCGGAACGAAGATTGTCGGCGGCATCCGGGTTCGTGCGCCGAAAGCCGGTTCGGTTCCGGCCAGCAAGACCGCGCCTGCTGAACCGGAAGAGGACGAGATCCCGTTTTAGTTTTGTGACCGACTCCCAAACAATCAGCCAGGCCGAGGCGCAGCTTAACCGTTGCGCCAAGGCTCTGGAGGACATGAGCCAGGACGTAGCTGACGCCAAGACGGTGAAAGAGTTTTCATCAGACCGGCTCAAACGTGCGTTCAGCGTGACCGTGGCTGAGTTTTTGGAGTCGGGAGATAGCGGAGTGGCGGCAGAACACAAGGCACGCGCCAGCAAAGCCTACGGAAGCGCGTTGCACGACCTCGGGGAGCAATACCGGAGCGCCATGCGGGTAATTGAGAAGCACGACGCGACCAAAGCCTTGTTTGAAAGCGCGCGGTCAATTCTGAGCACGGAGAAAGCGAAGATCGGCCTGTTATGAAGCTGACCAACCGACTCAATCTCCCGTTGCCGTTGGTTCAAGCCATCGCGAACGACACGTATTCAGGTGATCGGGTGTCGGATTATTCCACGACCGGACTTCTGAAACCGCCGCGGATTGCCGCGCTCCAGCGCAAACACAAGGATGTCTTGGTCGAGGACGCCAGCGAACGGATTTGGTCGTTGTTCGGTCAGGTCGTGCATTCAATTATCGAACGAGCGGCAACGGATGAACTGGTCGAGAAGCGGCTATTTATGACGGTCGCGGGCAAGACCGTGAGCGGTCAGATTGACCTTTTCCACGGAGATACACTCTCGGACTGGAAAACCACGTCGATCTATTCGGGCAAAAATGGGCCGAAAGATGAGTGGGTTCAACAAGGGAACATCAACCGGCTGCTCTGCGCGGAGAACGGAATTGAGGTAAACCGGATTCAATATTGGGCGCTGTACCGGGATTGGTCACAGATGGCCGCGCATCGGAAGGGCGAAGATTATCCACAGAGTCAGGTCGAGGTTTTTGATCTCCCGCTTTGGCCTTTGGAAAAGTCTCGAGCATTCGTTGAGGCGCGGATTGCTGCGCATGAATCCGCCAAGACGGAATTGCCGTTGTGCTCGGATGAGGAGCGATGGGCGCGACCGGAGAAATGGGCGCTGATGAAAAAGGGACAAAAACGTGCCGTGAAACTCTACGACACGGAGGAGCAAGCGACTGCGGCCCTTAAGAACATGGAGGGCAAAGGTCGTGTCGAACACCGGCCTGGAGAACAAACACGATGCCTATTCTACTGCCCTGTCTCGGCCTACTGCGTCCAATTCCGCGAACTCATGGAGGCAGCATGAGGGATTACGCAGAACTCATGGAACATCTGGCCGGCGAAGGAATAGACACGAGCTTTGCGGACTCAGGGATTAATCCATTCAAAGACCAATTTCGAGAGGAAGAAGAGGAAGAAGGCGAGACGGCCGAGGACGACGAGGAGTAGGATTTTATGGAGAAAAAGATGCGCGATACGAGTTCAACCAGTTCGACACAGAAACCGCTCTCAGTGGTTCTCGACGAAATTGAGGAGCGAGCGAATAAGGCAACGGAAGGGCCGTGGGAGATTCGCGGCTTTGTCGGTATCCACTGTTGGAGCGGGAAGCCGGTTGCGCTGGTCTCGACAGGCACGATTCATGGAGCGTTTTCAACCGAGGAGATCATAGAGAACCGTGAATTTATCCGACACGCCAGGACTGATGTTCCACGGTTAGTTCAGGCGCTGCGAAGGGCGACGGAATCAATCGAGCTTCGGATTGGTATTTCAGGATACAAATTCGAAGTAGATGCGCTTTCCGACATCGCCGCCATCCTCAACGGAGACGCGGCAGCGGAAGAAAAGAATTTGGAGAAACAGGGAGCCGCAAGATGAACTCGTTATCAGCAGGACAGAAACTTTTTATCAACCTTTTCAACCAGTTTGCTCGTGACGTTTACGAGAACGCGAAGACCAAAGGATGGTGGGACACGGAGCGCAATAACGGCGAAATGATCGCGTTAATGCACTCTGAGTTGTCCGAAGTCCTTGAGGCGCTTCGGAACGGCAATCCGCCTGACGACAAGATTCCTGCATATCTCGGCACCGAAGCTGAGTTAGCAGATGTCGTAATCAGGATTATGGACATGGCTCACGCTCGTAAATGGCGGGTCGCAGAAGCGATAATCGCTAAGATGGCGATGAACAAGACGCGTCCATACAAACACGGGCGAAAGGCGTTCTAATTCGATGGCCGCGCCCGCCTTCGCTCCTCACTCAATGGAATGGACCGCAGCCCACTTAGGTCTTGCCCTCCACGTAAAGATTGAGACGGGAAATGCAGTTTTGGAGGAAAAAGAGGCGTAATATGAAATCAACCGTCGAGACACAGAAGGCCTCAACCGCGGACTCCACCAAGCCGAAGCGATGCAGCGTAATGGTTCCCGGCGAAGGGTCCTGGGGTTCGTTCCACATGCACAACTGCCGCCGTCCGGTTAAGACCGAACGCGAGGGGAAGTATTACTGCACCGTCCACGATCCAGAGAACGAAAAGCTGCGCAGGGAAAAACTTCACGCGAAATGGGATGCGAAATCCAAGGCTCGCCGCAAGGCCGAACTTCCCCGGCTTTACGCCCACGAAATGCTCGCACTCCTAACGGAGTCGCAAACCTCAATCGAGGGCGACTGGCGCGAGCGGAGAGACGCGCTGTTGCGGAAAATTAACGGGGACGGCGAATGAACCTCCTGACAGCTGAGCAGACGGCAGAAAATCCAGCATTGGCGATGGTCATCAAAAACATCTTCGCCCAGCACGGCGCAAAGATGGAGACATGCCGTTACGAGAACATGGAGGTCGCGTGTCGAGCATTAGGCGTGGACAATTCCGGCGATGTTCCGCTCAAGATTAACGGTCCTCAGTTCGACTTGGGCCACGAAGTAAAGGGCGACATCGGAGGTCCATACAAAGCTGCCCCTTATCTGGTGTATGCGACGGTCTACAAGAACGGGCATGAATCGTGTCGGGTTACGGCGTTCCCGGCTTGGTGGAGAAATGGGAGTTAGGAGAAAAAGATGCGTGAGATTAATTCAACCGTAACTGGACAGAAGGAGCGCGATCTGGATTCAACCCAAAGTATTCCGTATCGACCCTTGCCGCCAATCTGCACGGTTCCTGTTGAGCAACGAGTTATTGTTGCCCCCACGCCAGCGAAGTCTGAGCGGAAACCGTTGACCGGCGATCAGCTCGTAAATTGGCGCAAGGCTTTCCCGCTCGCGATGTTTTTGTCCGATGCCGAAATCAACCAATTCCGTGACGAGTTACAGAAGGAAGTGGATCGCAAATGAACGAGATTCGCGACATTCACGACCCCCTTTGCCGCTGGCTCGACAAGAACCGGATTCCTTTTCACCGTAACCGGCCGGACAAAAAGACGACGGCAATCAAAGGCGACCCGGACTTTCTCTGCACCCTCGCGAACCGTTGCATTTACGTGGAGTGCAAAGTTCCCGGCAAAAAGCCATCGGAAGATCAGGAGAAACGAATCGCGTATCTGCGCCGGGCCGGGAACACCGTCAGGATCGCGTATTCCTGCGAGGAAGCGATTGCGGCGGTATCGGAGCACTTCGGGGTCATCAACGACGCCAGCGAGCCTCCAGCGCCCGAGAAACGCCCTCCTGTGGTCCGGCAAGACGGCGACTCAAAAGGCCCACGCCAATTCATCGGCAACATCGCAGGCAAAGATTACGTGCTCATTGGCGATCCCGGTCCAGGCGGGCAAGCGACCCTGCTCCGAACAGCGACGGCTGCGGACCTTATCAATATCCCGAGACGATGAACGAAAAGACTGCTCCAACTCGTCGCGCTCTTGCGGTCGGGAACGTGTATCGGTTTAAGGGTTATCGCGGCAACGGGTTCAAGATAACCGGCATGTCGTTGCCCGGAACGCCGAGCGATGATGGCGGGTTGCCGGGGGTTGCCGTACAATGGCTAAACCATTCTGCCGATCATGGGTGGTATCCATTCCGAACGGAGCAGGAATTTTGGAATTATCTGGTGTTCGCAAATGCCTGTGACCCCGAGGACGCAGAGGAATCCGCCTGATGAACGAGACGCTCGAAATGTTCCAGGAAATCGGTGGCGTACTTCAGGTTTACCCTGAGCCGCAATCCCAAAGCGCCCAACAGGACAGATGTAGCGTTCCATGTTCTGCAACGAAGGCCGCGAAGTGAAGAATCGTCACCCAATGGACCGAGCGAGCAGGCCGGATAAAAACAAATTCCACGTTGGCAATGGCGTGGATGGCAAGCATTACTGGCTGACTCCGCCCGAATTGAGAGATGAGCTGCAATCAGAGTTCGCCTTCGATTTTGATGCCTGTCCGTTCCCGAAACCTGCGGACTTCGACGGACTGACTTGCGAGTGGGGCGCTTCCACCTACGCCAACATTCCCTTTGGATCCGTTATCGGACACGACGGAAAAAAGAAGGGTCCGACTGCATGGGCGAGAAAGGCGATTGCCGAAAACGCCAAAGGGAAACGCGTGGTAATGCTCTACCCGATCGACAAATGGGTTTTGATGATGCTCGCGGCGGGCGCAAAGGTTCGCAACCTCGGAGACGTGCGTTGGTGCGCGACCGAGGACGGATCGCCCGGCAAAGGAACTGGCCGCCATATAGCAGCCTTCATATTGGAACCGGCGCCATGAACGAAACTATCGAAATGTTCCAGAACATTGGGGGCGTAATCTCGACTAATTTGAGCGGCGGTTTAACTGCGGTTCAGCCGCTGGCGGTGAAAGCCCGACCCATAGCTGACGCCGCTCAAAACTCTTTCGACGGCGAAACATTTAACCCACGCCAAGACAGCGCCCGATTAACCGGACAGCTTGCCCGTGTTAGAGACTGTATGGCCGATGGAGTTTGGAGGACGCTGGACGAAATAAAGGCCGTCACGGGCGACCAGACGCAGGCAATCAGCGCCAGACTTCGGGATCTGAGAAAGATTCGGTTCGGGATGCACAAGGTTGATCGACGCAGGCGCGGTGAACCGTCGCTCGGGATTTGGGAATATCGCTTGGAAAATAATTGAGACAGCCGGAAACTTTTCATTGCAACCCATGATCGTCTTTGCTAATTTCAGTTTGTTCGCAGCCGGATTAAAGGCCGGTGGGTTAAATGCGAGCAGAGTAAAACCCTGTTCGTTCGGAGGCCGCAAGGCCAGTCGTCGCCCACGACCCTTTAATCCGAGCGGATGGGGTTTTGCTCTGTCCACAAATGGCGAAGCAAGTCTGAGACAGTCGGTAATGCTCCGATCCTCTCAGAAGATTTGGTGTGTTGAGAGTGAAGGCGGCGTGGAAAGCGGACACGCATTGCTGACTATTGACGTAAGCTGCCACGGTCGAAAGACAGGTGGCTTTCAAGTCCGTAAACGCGGAAGCGGGAGCAGCGCCCCGCCCTTCACTTTCAGCACACCTTTATCCCGCCAACGCCTGACCACCATGCCAGCGTTGGAACCTCTGCAAAGGGGTAAAACGTGGGAATCGAAAGACTCTGCGAGCCGAACGGTGATGCGTCAAAGATTGGGCGACTGGGAGCGCATACGATCCGTTCAATGTGCATACGTTCCTAAGTCTTCACCTTATACGGAAGTGCAAAACACCTCGATCCCAGCAATGGGCGAGGTGCGCCGTAGCCTTGAACTTTCCTTGCCGGAAGCATCCGAATGACAGCCGAAGAAATCGAGTCACGCAAGAGCGATAGAGGCGGTTGGACGAGGGCGAGTCTCGCTGAACTTGGAGTACCGTGGCCGCCACCGAAGGGTTGGAAGCGCCGGTTATTGAAACCTGAACCGCCAGCACATTCGGTCTGCGCCAACTGTAAGCTCAACCCGACCTACATGAACTCCGATTGGTGCGAGCCGTGTGTTTGGAAACACGTTCAAGATCAGGAAAAATAATCGACCCGCCGTTTCAAAAAATATGGAAGCCCGAACGCATCAATCCTTCAAGATTCGCACCCTCCGAGATATTTACGAGCTGCCCACGCAGGACATGATGGAGCGGGCGCTTGCCGAACTCGGGAAGATGATGTCGCTGACTCGCGCGACGGACGACCTTATGGGGCGGGTCGCTCGCGATTTAGCTAAGAGCGACGGCAAGGAACTGCCCGAGAATCTTCGGTCCACTTGGCCTGAGGAAGTTGAATGGATTGACGATGACGGCGACAAAAACGAAGCGCGATTCGTCGGGCCAGAAGGCGAAAATCTGCTGATCCTGAAACTCGGCAAAAGCGATGCATGAAAAAGTCGTCGCTCTTTCCAACTTCGCCCGTCGCCCTTCGGTTCGCTGCCATCATGCACCGGCAACCGACAACGCCCTGGAACGAGAAAAAGGAGATCAAGAACTTCCGAGCAATGTCGAAAACGGTTCGGGAAGAAGATTTGCAATTGGTCGAGCGCTATTACAAAGCCAACTGGCCGCCGCGGACCAGTCAGAACCACTTGCGACATGATCTGGCGACCCTCATCAACAACTGGCAGGGCGAAGTCGATCGCGCTCGAATTTGGTGTGACGCGCATCCAGTGAAACCGAAGCCACGCGTCATAATTCCAATAGAACTTCCGAGCAACCTACCGCCATTGAGCGAAGAAGATCGAGCCGCATCAGAAAAGTTTTTACAACAGTACCGAGAGCGCAGAGCAGCGAAAGGAACAGCATGAGCTACAGGCCGATAACGGACATTTGGTTTCTTGCCCGTGCCAAACTGAAGGATGGCAGGAAATACTACGGCGCATACCTCGGGGGATTTCCTGAGCGGGCGCGATGCTTGATTGGCGCGACAATCAATGAACCCGTCCTGCACGTTTGCGGGGGCATGGCGCGTTACTATCCGTATGCCGGAGGATTCGGCCCAAACGATGCAACGCTAGATATTGACCCTGAGACGGAGCCAACCTTTTGGCAAGATGCCAGAAACCCGTTGCCGGAAGCACTAAATCCGCATGATCCGCACTGGCGAGCCATCCTAGTTGATCCGCCGTACTCCGAACAGGATGCCGCAAAATATGCGTGTGGCGCGGGCGTCTATCCGAAGCCGAACGAGTTAATAAAAAATGCACTTACGTCGCTTCCGGTCGGGCGTCGGGTCGGACTGCTTCATTACTCGCTGCCAGCCCAGCCAACTAACGCCAAATTTATCGCGGCGGTCGGAGTGCTCTGCGGGTTCAATAATCGCATCCGGTGTTTTTCCGTGTTTGAAAAAATCAAGGTATGACACCCGACCGCGACAAAACCTGGGCCGAGAAGATTCCGTTAGCGACCTGCCGCTGCACCCATGTGAACACACTCCACGCTGGAAGCATCGGAGCCTGCGCCTTTTTGGGCTGCAAATGTCAGGGCTTCAAGGAACGTCACAAAAGCGAACTGCCGGTAGAGCCGAAGACGTTTCAGGATGTGCAGGAGATAATGCAGGGAGGGACTTGAGATATGAGCGACGGGTTACGCTGCGGATGGGTAGATGCAGAACGCGAGGGCGATTGCAGTTTTTGCGGCTCAAAACGAGAGATGAAGGTGCTAAGGGTTTCGGGAAAAAAAGAGCCGGACGTAAACGCAGGCGGCGCTCAGGGACAGTTGCCCCTTCTCCAGAAGTTCTACCAAACATGGATTCGCAGCGAATCGACGCACGGGTGCTATTCCTGCTGCCCTCAACACGATTGCCGTTGCCCAGCATCTTTCGCGACACCCGGGAAGTGCGAGTGCGGCCGGGACGAACTAGAGGCATTGAGCGAGCAGATTGACGCATCTCACGCTCCATCTGTCGGGGACGGGCGGAAGTCCGACAGCGCCTCTTATTCCTCCAAACCAACTGAGGTACGTTTTTGCTACTCCTGCCTCAAAGAAGTCATCGCGAAACAACGATGGGGTGCCGGCCAAAAGGTTTTATGATTTTTGTCCGCAATCAAGGGCGGGGTCAGCGTGCCGATCGTCAGGGCGTGTTTGTAAACAGAACGCCCGCCACGGGGAGATTATCCCTTTCAAGCAACCCGCAAACCTGCGAACGCTCGCACGCGAGAGAGCGGGTTTTCAGGTGTTATTCCCACGCAAACGGTTACGCATTTGAGAATTCGTTTGGGATTCAATTATTCCGCGAGGGTCATAGGATAACGCCATGTACGACGAATTCTGCGACTTCGTCCGGCTCTGCTACCGCAAGACCGAACTCATCGGGTGGTGGGGAAAAGTTGTGAACTGGCTAACCCTTATTCTTGGCTGGGCTTTGGCTTGGATCGTTTACAGCAACCCGAATTGGCCGGGCACCTCACAGGCCCGAGTTGGCTTGTGGCTTGTCGTTATTATTCCAGTGAGTATTGCAACGCTGCTCGTCGTCGGTCGGCTCTTAATCTCGCCGTTCCTGGTTTTCAGAGATTTAAAAGTAGCGCACGCCACAGAAGTTGCGGAACTGCGCAAGCAATTGTCGTCCGAACTAAAGTCCCAAAGACACGCCGAGATGATCGAAAAGATGTCAGCCTTTTGGACGCAAGGGAAACGCCTGCTAGATGACGGCCGCAATGTGAATCGCGATATTCATATGCTTACCGCCGAGGCTAGACAGTGGTTCGACGCAGTTACTCTTTGGCTGAAAGGAGAATGGGCAACCCCCAGCGACGCACATTACTTCGTTGATTGCGATGATGGCTGGGATTCGATTCCCAACTATTTTCCATCAGCGCTGGACGAGCGAAATAGCCTTTGTCGCAACCTTCAACAAAGAACGCGGAATCTTCGCGTAATTCTTGATCGGGAAATCGCTAAATTGAGATAAAATGAAAATAAATTGAAACGCGCCCCAAGACCCGCTAGAATCTCACCATGCCTTACTCGCCCAAACACATCCTCTCCGCCGTCGCCCTGCTTTTGGGCATCTGTTCGCTGATCTGGCCCAATTACCCGCTGTGCGGCGTTGCTGTCGTGCTATTGGCAGTGGCGAACTTCCTGCCGTAAGATGCAATATGGGCGAAAGCGCGCAACCTGTCCAAACTGAGCAAGACTGGCCCGCCATTACAGCCATTTGGGGATGGGAAACGGCAATGAAAGCGAAAGCGGCTGGAGGGTATTTAAAGCCGTGCCCGAACTGTTACGGTGGCCACTATAGACCCTGCCAATGGTGTAACGACTCAGGCGAGGTTTTATTCGTTCCCGACGCCAAAAAGGAGAACTAATTCATGGGCTTCTTCCGCAAAGCATGGGACCGAATCCAAGGAAGATCAGTTTCACCCCGAACAACTGCACAGCCGGATAACGCTCCGGTCGCAGAGCCTGACGCACCCAAGAACCGCCCTGAACGCCGCCTACGCATCGTATCCGCCAACCGGAGTATCAGGACAGCGGGCGACTCAATCAAAACGCATCTACGAGGCGTACAGCGCTCAGAAACAGCGCCCTCCAAGCCCAAATTGAGGCAAAACGACAATTCCAGCCTCCAAACCCGAATCCTCCAACGCGTACAACGAGCTCCTGCTACGGCCCAACAGATCGCAAAGAGCCTCCACGCCAAGCAATCCAGAATCGGCCACCACTTGCAAATGCTCCTCAGAAACAAACAGGTCCATCGGAACCGCCACGGAGAATACGTTTACCATGCCGGCAGAGCAGATTGATTGGTCCGGCCTCAGAGCTGCCGCCATTACCCTCCAAAGCGTGAGAGACGCGGCCCGCAGAGCATCTGCTCATCTCCCAGCCGCCGAGCAGAACCGTTTCATCGAACGGGTCAACAAACGTGCATACCGCGAGCGCTGGCTCGAGAAAGCCCGAGAGATAGAGGGAACCTCCCCAACCAATGCCAAGCCCCTGTCCATGCCTGTCCAAACAGGTCCACAAGTTCTTAGTAAAATGGTTCAATCGGGCGAGAATCCGGCCATTCTGACGCTTGTGGAGAAGCGGGAATACCTAGCGTCGATCGTCAGAACGCCAGTTGGGAGCGTTGATGAGCATTCACCGCTGGCTCAGAAGGTTAAGCGTCGTCATAGGACTGATAAAGATGGCAATAGCACCGATGAAGAGGAGATCGAGATACCTGGCAAACTTAGGGCCTTGGAACTCGACGCGCGATTGGCTGGCGAGATGGACGGGAACGCGGTCGGCTTCACGATCAACGTGCTCCAGGCCAACGGAGCGATGCAGTAGCGGTCATTCCTGCGAAAGTTTGCACATTTCGTTGACCGCTGTTGTCTGATGTTGTTGTAAGTGGCTCAGCCTGAATGCGCCAAAATGCAGTGAGAATCGGTCAACATTGCGACAGGCAAATGCAAGGCAATCGTACCGCTCATTATAGCCATTACAGGATCCGGCCCTGACCTCGTGCCAACTCAGCCGGTCATGCCAAACGCACGAGAATGCCCAAGGAAGCGTCCTGATCCACGGATAGCATGATGTTCGGTCGGTCGGTTGAGACGTGGCGTAGCTGGCAACGTGGGCCAAAGGAATCCTTATTTGAGCTGAGGGTGGGCGGGTAGGTGGGTTGCATCCCCCATCGTGGTCAGTAGTATATGAAC
>JADMIO011227260.1_pt1 | contig 24746 bp, 18 predicted proteins | sample 8958161 | NCBI WGS metagenome assembly JADMIO01 (sample SAMN16585339, study PRJNA669376) | soil metagenome | isolation source: Crop rotation soil | place: USA: Cullars Rotation, Alabama | collected 2011
GCAAGTTGTGTACTCTGCCCGCCGAGAAATCCGCTCAGGCTGATTTGCGGAAAATAGGCCGCCTTGGCGACTCCGATATTCGCATTCGCGGCGATCAGGTTCTGTTCAGCGGCGCGAATATCGGGGCGCCGCTCGAGTAGAGCCGACGGAAGACCGGTGGGCACTTCCGGAGGAAGCTCCTGTTCCGTGAGGCCGCGCCCGCGAGCGACTCCGGCGGGATTGCGGGCCAGCAGCAAGGTGATCTGATTCTCGGTCTGTTCGACCTGCTGCTGGAGCCTGGGAATCGTCTCCGACGCCGTATAGACCAGCTGCTCGCCCTGCCGAAGATCGAGCAGCGTCGCAATTCCACCGCCCTGGCGCGACTGGATGAGCTGAAGCGACTGGCGCCGTGTGTCCAGCGTTCTTCGCGAGATTTCCAACTCGTAGTCGAGCTCGCGAAGAGTGAAGTAGTCGGTCGCGACATCGGCCACCAGAGTGGTGATCACTGCTTTCCGATTCTCTTCGGCGCTGAGGAGATTGGCTCGCGCAGCTTCGGTCGCGCGCCGCAGCCGCCCCCAGATGTCGACTTCATAGGAAAGAAGGTCCAGGCCGGCTTGGCCCCAGTTGCGATTCTGCGATGGCGCGAAGTTGGCGGGCAGCGCAAAGGAGCCGTCGCGCGAAAGACGCGTAAACTCGATGCTGCCGCCGGCGCCTACATTGGGAAACTGATTCGATCGGGTGATCCCGAGATTGGCGCGCGCCGCTTCGACGTTCGCCACCGCGATCCGCAGATCGTAATTCTGCTCCAGCGCGGTTCGAACCAGGTCTTGCAGCTTGTCGTCTTTAAAAACCTCGAACCACTTCAAATCGGCCAGCGAATCGGGTCGAGGAGCGGGGAGCGGCTCAGGCGCGCGGAAATTCTGCGGGATCTGAACCGCCGGCCGATGATAGTCCGGCCCCACCGCGCACCCGGTCAAGAATATTGCCAGAGAAACGATTCCGTATTTCATCGTCAATCTCCTTGCGCCGGAGCGGGATTCAGCCCCGCCGCGTGCCGGCGCGCACCCGATAATTTTTCGACTACGTAAAAAATCGCGGGAATCAGGAAAATACCGACCGCGCTGGCCGCGAGCATTCCGCCGATCACGGTGGTGCCCATGATCTGGCGGCCCACTGCACCCGCTCCGGACGCGGTCCACAACGGAACGCAGCCCAGAATGAACGCGAACGACGTCATCAGAATCGGGCGCAAGCGCAGCCGTGCTCCTTCGAGCGCCGCATCCACCAGACTCATTCCCGATTCGTATTTGTCCTTGGCGAACTCCACGATGAGAATCGCGTTCTTCGCCGCCAGGCCGATCAGCATCACCAGCCCGATCTGCGAGTAGACATCGCTTTCGATCTGGATCATGTAGGCCGGCACCAGGTAGGCGAGCACCAGCCGGCGCAGCCACAAAATGAAGAACGCGCCGAACACCGCCACCGGGGTGCTCAACAATACGCTGAACGGCAGGGACCAGCTTTCATACAGCGCGGCCAGAATCAGGAACACGAACAGCAGAGAGAAAGTGAAGATCACCCAGGACGGCACACCCTGCTCGGCTTTCTTTTCCTGGAAAGACATGCCCATATAGTCGTAGCCCATCTCGGCAGGCATGGTCTGCGCGAAGGTTTCTTCCAGCGCCTTGGTTGCCTGCTGCGAGCTGTAGCCCGGTGCGGCGCTGCCGAAGATCTGCGCGGATCGATACAGGTTGTAGCGCATGGTGAATTCGGGGCCGGGACGAGGCTCGTATCGCACCAGGGACGACAAAGGAACCATGGCGCCGCGGTTGTTACGAACGTAGAAATCGTTCAGGCTGTCGAGATTCTTTCGATAATCGCCCTCGGCCTCCACGTACACCTGCCACTGCCGCCCGAAGCGGTTGAAATGGTTTACGAACAGTCCGCCCATGAAGGCTTGAATCGTGCGATACACGTCGTTGAGCGGAACACCCTGCTTCATGACCTTTTCGCGATCGACGTCGATGAACTGCTGCGGCACCGCCGGCAGGAACGTGCTGACCATGCCGGCGATCTCTTTGCGCTTCTGCGCGGCCGCCATGAACTTGTTCACGTTTTCGGCGAGAAACTGAACGTCTTTTCCAGAGCGGTCCTCGAGCACGAAGGTGAATCCGCCGGATGTGCCAACGCCGGGAATCGCGGGCGGCGGAAAACTCAGCGCGAATCCGTCCGGGAGTTTCGACAGTTCCTGATTGACGTGCTGCAGGATTTGCTGATACTGCTCGGCGCGGCTTTTCCGCTCGTCCCAGTCCTTGAGAGTGACGAAGAAAAATCCGTTATAGGTGGTCCGGACGAAGCTCAGCAGGCTGAATCCCGCGACGGTCGTGGTGTATTGCACACCCGGCGTGTTCGCCAGGATTTTTTCGATTTTCGCCGCGGCGTCCTGCGTGCGTTCGATGGATGCGGCCATAGGAAGCTGAAGATGCAGGAACAGGTAGCCCTGGTCTTCATCGGGCAAAAAGCTGGTGGGAACTTTGCCGGCGAAGAATCCGGCGGCGGCGCCGAATACGGCCAGCATGACAAACGCGATCGCGCTCTTGCGGATCAGCGATCCCGACCACCGGACATATTGGTTCGTCGCATGTCCGAATATCCGGTTGAACCATCCGAAGAAGATCGCGAGCGGACCGCGCCGGTTGGTCTTGGGACGCAACAACAGCGCCGAAAGCGCCGGACTCAGCGTGAGCGCGTTGAACGCGGAAAGAATTACGGAGATCGCGATGGTCACCGCGAACTGTTGATACAGCCGGCCGGTGATCCCGGGAATAAACGCCGTCGGGATGAACACCGCCGAGAGCACCAGCGCGATTCCGATCACCGGGCCGGAGATTTCCTGCATGGCCTTGAAAGCTGCCTGCCTTGGCGAGAGGCCTTCTTCGATGTGACGCTCCACGGCTTCCACCACGACGATCGCGTCGTCCACCACCAGCCCGATCGCCAGGACCAGTCCGAATAAAGAGAGCGTATTGATCGAGAAACCGAAAGCCGGGAACAGAATGAAAGTTCCGATCAGCGACACGGGCACGGCCAGCAGAGGAATCAGCGTCGCGCGCCACCCTTGCAGAAACAGATACACCACCAGCGTGACCAGGGCGATTGCGATCAGCAGGGTCGTAACGATATCCTTGATCCCTTGCGTGACCGAACGCGTCGTATCGAGCGCAACCACGTAGTCCATGTCGTTCGGGAAACGATTTTTCACTTCGGCCATCAGCTTCTTCACACCCGCCGCGGCCTGGACTGCATTGGTGCCGGGCAGCTGGTACACGGCCATGACGGCGCTCGGTTTTCCGTTCAGCCGTCCAGTGACGCTGTAATCCTGCGAGCCCAGTTCAACGCGCGCGACGTCCTTCACGCGAACCACTCCGCCATCCGGCATTTCGCGAAGAATAATGTTGCCGAACTCCTCGGGCGATGTCAGCCGGCCCTGTGCGCGAACCGAATAGGTGTACTCCTGTCCTTTCGCAATGGGCGCTCCGCCGATCTGCCCCGCGGGATTTACCGTGTTCTGTGTCTGAATCGCCGAAACGACTTCCGGGACCGTGATGCCGAGCTTGGCCAGCTGATCGGGCTTCACCCACAGCCGCATCGCGTATTGGCCGGCGCCGAACACCTGCACGTTCCCGATGCCGGGGACACGTGTCAACTGATCATTCAAGTTGATGTAGGCGTAATTGGCGAGAAACTGCGCGTCGTAGGTTCCGTTGGGCGAATACAGCCCGATCACCATCAGCGGAGCCGTGACGGACTTCTGCACCGTGACCCCGTAGTTCGTAACATCGGCCGGCAGTTGCGAGGCGGCCTGCGTTTCGCGCATCTGCGCCAGAATCTGATCCGTGTTCGGATCGGTCTTCACGTCGAAGTCGACGATCATGGTCATCTGGCCGTTGGCTGCATTCAGCGAATACATGTAATTGAGATTGTCGACGCCGCTCATCTGCTGCTCGATGGGCGTCGCGACGGATTGTTCGACCGTCTGCGAATCGGCGCCGACGTAGTTCGCCTGAATCATCACCTCCGGCGGCGCGATGCTCGGAAATTGCGATACCGGAAGATTCACGATCGTGATCGACCCGACGATCACCATCAGGATGGAGATCACCATCGCCACGATCGGACGGTTAATGAAAAATTTCGACATGATTACTTCTCCTTCGGGCTCACCTGCATACCGGGCCGGACCTTCATGGAGCCATCCGTAATAACGCGCTGTCCGGCTGACAGCCCGTCGGTGATCATCCACAACGAGCCGATCCGGTCGCCTACCTTGACATTAGCCATCTCCACTTTGTTTTCGTCGTCGACCACGGCGACCAGGTACTTGCCTTGCATCTCCGTCACGGCGCGCTGTGGAACCAGCCGCGCGTTCTGCTGCACGCCGACAATCGCGCGTACCTTCGCATATTGGCCCGGGCGCAGAAGGTTGCCGGGATTCGGAAACTGCGCGGTCAGAAGAATGGCCCCGGTGGATTGATCCACCTGGCGATCCGCGAAAAGAAATCGGCCCTTATGCGGATAGATGCTGCCGTCGGCAAGAATCAGATCGAGTTGGAGCCGCGCAAGATCGCTCGCGTGCCGCGTGAAGCTGAGGTATTCCTGTTCGCTGACCGTGAATTCGGCTTTGATCGGCTCGAGCGTCGATACGGTGGTGATGATGCCACCCGAGGGACTGACCAGGTTGCCGATCTGCACCTGCGCCTTCCCCGCGATCCCGTCGATGGGCGAGGTGAGATGCGTGAAGCCCAAATTGACTCGCGCGGCGTCCACTGCCGCTCTGGCTGCTTCCACCGAGGCGCTCGCGGCCTGGATTTGCGCTTTGGCCGTCTCGATCTGCGCGGTCGCGGAGTCGACCTGCGCTTTCGCGGACAGGTTGTTTTGTGTAGCGTTGTCGAGATCCTGCTGCGTGATCGCCTGCTGCTTTGCGAGCGGAATATAACGGTCCACGTCAAGCTGCGTCCGGCGCTGATTCGCCTGCGCCTGCGCGAGCTGCGCCTGGGATTGAATCAGTTGCGCCTTGGCCTGCGCGAGCTGTCCGTTGGCCTGCGCCAGCTGGCCCTGCGCCTGTTCCAGCGCTGCCTGGAACGGCCGCGGATCGATTTCGAACAACAGCTGGCCTTTCTTCACGAATGAGCCCTCGGAATAGTTCTGCGTGAGTAGATATCCGGTTACTTGCGCCTTGATCGCCGCGTTGACCATCCCGTCCAGCGTGCCGATCCACTCGCGCGAAATCGGAACATCCTTCTGAATCACCGTCGCCACTTCCACCTGCGGAGCCATCATGTGTGGCGCGGTGGCGGCCGAGGTCGTGCCGGAGCAGCCCGATAGGGCCAGGATGCCGGCGAGCACCGCAACCGCGGCGGTGGAGCGAAGCACTTGATTATCGATTTTGTGTCTCATTTTTTTTCTCCAGGTACGAGCAATCGCAGTCGAGATGTGCCAGAGATTTCCGCAGCGAGGGCTTGGTCTTGCTTCGAAGATGAGTAAGGATGTGTTTCATGTCCACGCCCCGCGCGATGAATCGCGCACCGTCGGCTTTCATTTTTCGCAGCAAGTTTTCTCCGTGGTCATCGATTGAAATCACATCGCTCAAATCGATGACGTTCGAGCCGCGCTCAGATCGACATCGCTCCCACACGGTCCGCAACTCGGCGACCCAGGGCCCGCTCAACTGGCCGCATAGCGTCCATCGTTGTCCCCCCGCGGATTCGTTCTGGGTGATTCTGAGCATCGGCTCGACTTCGTTGCAAGCACTTGGGCACGCAGCCCGCCGTTTTGCGCGCAGTCGATTTTGTTGGGGAATAAGGAGAAGCGGTCAGCCGATGACGGCGGTGTCGAACCGCAAATGTCGAGGTTCCGGCAGCTACCGAGTTTTCGGCACTTCGGCGGTGCGGGAAACGCGAATGCCGAGCTTGTGCATGCGCGACTGGAGCGTGGAACGCTTCATCCCGAGCCGCGCGGCCGCTCCTTTGGGTCCCGCCACGATCCAGTTCGCCTGCTCCAGAGCGGCGACAATCTGTTTCCGTTCGGTCTGCGCGAGCAGGCCGCGCATGTCTTTGTCGGGCGCGTGCTTGACGTCCGGCGTACTTGCCGAAATGCGGCTCGTCAAATCTCCGAGTGGAACTTTCAACACTGGACCGGCGGAGACAATGACCGCTCGCTCGATGACGTTTTGCAGCTCGCGGATATTGCCCGGCCAGTCGTAGCGAACCAGGGCTTTCATCGTTTCGGAGGGAATCGTTTCGATGTTCCGGTTGGTGCGCCGGCTGAACTGCTGAACGAAATGGCGGACCAGTAAGGGAATATCCTCGGGCCGCTCGCGCAGCGCTGGTACGCGAACCGGAAATACATTCAGGCGATAGTACAGATCGGACCGGAAGGTCTGCTGCTCTACCATGGCCGCCAGGTCCCGATTCGTCGCGGCAATCAGCCGGGCATCGGAGCGAAGCGTGCGCGTGCTGCCAAGGCGTTCGAATTCCCGCTCCTGAAGCACTCGCAGGAGTTTGGGCTGCAGCTCCAGCGGCACTTCACCGATCTCGTCCAGGAACACCGTGCCGCGATTCGCCAGCTCGAATCGGCCGGTTCGCTGTGCAATCGCTCCGGTGAACGCTCCTTTTTCGTGGCCGAATAATTCGCTTTCGAGCAAACCGGTCGGGATGGCAGCGCAGTTCAGCTTCACAAAAGCATTCGATTTGCGCGAGCTGAGATTGTGGACCGCCCGTGCAATGAGCTCCTTGCCGGTTCCGGTCTCGCCGTAAATGAGCACTGTGGAATCTGTCGGCGCGACCGTTTCCACCTGCGCGAGCACGCGGCGCAAAGTGTCGCTGTTGCCGATGATTTCTTCGAATTTCAGCTCGGAACGGATCTCGTCTTCCAGATACAGTTTTTCCTGGGCGAGCTGGTCGCGCAGCTCTGCGATCTCGCGGTACGCAATCGAGTTCTCCACCGCGATCGCCACCTGGCTGGCTACTCGCGCGAGAAACCCGATCTCCTCATCGGAAAACGCACCTTCATCGAGGCTGCCTAATGTCAGCACTCCCAGCGCGCCTTTTTGGGTGGTCAGCGGAAGATGACACATGGTCTTGACGCCCACGGCCCGCGCCAGGTGATCATCTGAAAGCTCCGTGCTCGTGACGCGGACCGGACGGCCCGTTCGAAGCGACTCCAATGCGGACACGTCCTCGCCCGGCGGCAACATGCCTTCCTGAATGATTCCTTGGCTTCCCGGAAAATCCAGGGCATACAGCCGCAGTCCGCCGGATCCGGGCTCGGGAAGCGCAACGCCCACGCCGTCGCACCGCATCACGCGCCGGATGTTCGCCGACGCCGCCCGCAGCACGTCGCGCAGGTCCAGGTTCGAGACCACGTTGTTGGTCAGATCGAGCAGAAGCTCCAGCCGCTCCTGCGCCTGCTTCGAAGCCTGAAAGTTGAGCGAATCGTCCAGTGCCAGCGCGATTTGACTCACTACCAGCGACAGGAACCGAACTTCCTCGTCGGAGTAGGTGAACGGGCAGCTGCTGGCGACCATCAAACTTCCTAAACGGCGATGCGCGGTGCTGAGCGGCAGCGCGCACAGCGACCGGATCCCGCACTCGCGGAGTATTTTCATCATTTGCGGGAATCGATCCTCGGAATCGACCGACGGGATGACGAGGATCTGCTGATGCTGCTGGACCCACCAGGCGATGCTTTCCTCTTTCTCGATGGGCCGCGCCGGCTTTGCGGCGGGATTGCACGACTCGCCAAGGTGCCAGTTCACCTTGTTCAGCGCTTCGTCATACTGCGCCACCGCATCGAACCGCACCACCTGGCCCAATTCGCGCACCAGAACTTGAAACAGATCGTCCGCATGTTGATGCGTACGAATCGCTTCCGCCAGGCGGATCAAGGCCTCGTACCGGGCTGCGGGGAGTTTTTCGGTTTCGGGCGAAAGAGCCGTCACAAGTGCCTGCATTGACCTGTGTCAGGGCGGTAAACAACCACCGTACCCTGGTCTGGATGCTCGCTCCCGGCTCGCCGATTCACAAAAACCTTGCGCGAAGCTGGAAACCATTGAAGCGCAGGGGTATTGCACGCCGCTCACTGCACCGGTCGAACGGCGGGTTCTACCCCGCTGCCGGAAACACGACACTGATCGAGCCCGGAGCGCCGGCGGCGGGGGGCCGGTTCAGCTAGAAGCTAAATCGCATTCCAAACTGAAATGCCCGCGGCAACCCCGTCCCGGTCGGGATGGACGGCCGCACAGCGGAGAGGCTGGCAAAGCCGGAGGCCCGGTTGACGCCCCCCAAAACGCGGTCCCCGGCGCTGGTGAACAATCCGCCGTCCGAACCGAGTTTGAATCCGGCTGGGGCGCTGCCGTCCGATGCCGCGGCTATCGTCGGGAGCGTGCCATTGAACGGGGACGAAGGCAGACCCGCCGGTCCCACCAGGTTCGAGATGTTGAATAAGTTAAACACCTGCGCTGTCCCTTCAATACTCAGCCGCTCCCGGATTTTGAAGAGCTTGCTGACTTGAAGATCCTGCGAAATATAGGAATCGTTGAATTTGACGCCCGGTCCGTACTCGAACAGATAGGGATTGCGCTGCCCGCGCGGATTCAGCTTACCGGCAAGCGTCTGATTATAGTTGCGAATCAACGGGTTCAACTGATCGATGCTGTTGATATCCCTCCCGAGCGACCCGCGATGCGAGCCGGGGAGCAGATCGCCATTGATACCGTCGCCATTCAGATCGGCCGAGCCGACGACCGCGGATTGAGGAAGACCGCTCGAATGCGTGGAAAGCAGCGACAGGCGAACTCCTTTGGGCAATTCGACAATGCCGTTCATCGTCAGGCGCTGTGTGCGATCGAGCTGCGCCGGTCCATAGTTCGCCTGGATATCGCGATTCACAAGCACGCCGCCACCCTGTCCAAGGCCGTCCGTATTTGTGGTATTGAGGCGCGAGAGAGCGTAGGAAGCCGTGTACTGGAACCGCTTCGAAAATCGTTTATTCCACTTCGCCGTGAGCGCGCGATAGCGCGAATAACCGTCCGACGTCACCAGGCTGATCGCGTTGGTCGGCAGCGTGCCATCGCCCTGGACGCGGGGCGGACCGTTCCCCGCGAAGAAGTTGGCGATATCGACATCACGCATGAACTCATGCGTATCCCGCGAGTACAGGAAATTCACATCGATGACGCTATTCCAGCCGAGTTCCCGCTGGACGCCGGCGTTCATCTGCGTCGAATAAGGCGTCGAAAGAGCGTTGCTGATCAGAAGACCGCTGCGCTGGATCGTCAGGCCCGGCAGAGGACTCGCCGGTGCGGCAATGAATACTTTCTGTCCCGCCAGAATGATCGGAATGGCCGAAGTCACGGTCGCGCTGGTGGCGACGGCCGGCGTGAAATCGAAGTCGGTCGTTCCGTCCTTATTAAAGTCTGCGGCAGCGTTTGTCCCGCGCTGGAACGTAAAGGTGGTATTGCCCGAGTTGAACGGCGCCAGCTGATTGCGCTCGTTGGTCACAAGATTCGAAACCCGCATCGCGTAGTAAATTCCCGCGCCCGCGCGAATCGAAGTCTTGCCGTTCTTGAATGGATCCCACGCGATGCCGATCTGGGGAGCGAAATTATTCTTATCGATCGGCGTCGCCTCGGTTCCTCGTGGAAGAAGCGGCTTGGCGAGGTCAGGCTTCGGCAGATCGTTGTTGAGCGGATGCGTATCCACCTCGTACCGCAAACCAACATTCAGCGTGAAATTCGAGCGGATGCGCCAACTGTCGGCGCCGTAAAAAGAAAGCCGCGTGTTTCTATGCGTATCGTCCGACGTTCCAGGAATACGGATCCCGTTGCAGTTTCCAACTGCAAACTGCACCACACCCGATGTAAGGATATCGTTTACGCTGCGCGATGACGGAGATAATGCCGTGATCTGCGGAGCGCAGGAAACAAAGTTATATACCTGAACTCTTCGGTAGACGACATCGCCGCCATACCGGATCGTATGATTCCCGCGAGCGTAAGTCTGGTCGTCGCGCGTTTGAAAGAATCGCTCGAACGTGGACTGCGGAGTGATATTGTCGGGACCTGAGATCAGCAAGCCGTCGTCCGTCGTGATTCCAAATCCAGCTGTGCCTGGAATGAAAATGGAAGCCGCATCTGAATCCGGTTTTAGGACTCGGTTCTTGAAGTCCGTATATCCGAACCGGAACGCGTTCGTCAGCCGCGGAGTAAATGTCGAATCGACGCCTCCCACAAACTGATGCGTAAGGTTGTTGTTGAAATTGCCCGCCGACGGGAGCCTGTTCCCGCCGAATCCGCCGAAGCTATTGTTGTCGTCGCGGCTCCAGCGGAAGAATACCAGGTTCTGCTTCGGCGCATTGTAGTCGACGCGAAGCGTGGAAGACCGCTCGTCGTACGGCGCCGGATACGTCGTCAAGGACGGGAAATAAGGTGTCGCGACGCTGATCGCGGAGCTTTCGTGGCTCTTTTCAAAGTTTCCGAACCAAAATAGTTTGTTCTTGATGATCGGCGTCCCGATCCCGACGCCCCACTGCTCGCGGTCGAAATCAGGCTGCGTCGGGGCGAAACTTGTGCGCGCCGCCATATCGGATCCGCGTCCGAACGCGAAGGCCGTTCCATGCACTTCATTGGAGCCGCGCCGCGTAATGATGTTTACGCCTCCGGTGGCTGAAAGCCCTGTGGACGCGTCGGAGGAGGACGTCGAAACCTGAAACTCCTGAATGGATTCCTGGGAAAGATTCAGGGTTGTCGTCCCGACATGTTCATCCACGGCATCGATGCCGTCGATTGTGATCCGGGTCTCGCGTCCGGAGCGGCCGCCAACCGAGACGCCCGTGTATCGCGCTTTGGTCGGATCGAACGCGCGCCCTTCATTTATTTCCACACCGGGCTCCAGCCGAGCCAATTCCAGATAATTACGTCCGTTCAGCGGCAATTCGGCAATCTGGCGCGTATTCACCACGCCGCCGACCACCGCCTGCTGCGTATCGACTCCCGCCACGTCGCCGCCGGCAACTTCAATGGCAACAGTATCGCCGGCAACCGACATATTGGCGTCCACGCGCGCCGTCTGGCCCACTTCGACACCGACGCGCCGCACCTCGTAGTTCTTGAATCCCTTGGACTCGATTACCAGGCCATAGTCGCCCGGCAAGAGTGTGGGGATCACAAAGAATCCCTGATCGTTTGTTGTGGCGGTGCGCTTGGCGCCGTCGGCCAAAGACGTGGCGCTTACGGTTGCGCCGGGAATAATCGCTCCGGACGGGTCTTTGACTACACCCGAAATGGATCCAACCGGAGACTGGGCTAAAGCGCCGCCACACACGAGTAGCGCGGCGAGAATACCGGATAGCTTTTGCATAGAGCACCTCGTTACGACTGCGTCAGACGGTTTTCTCAGCGATCGAGACCAATTGACGCGATCTTAACACAATCTCCTTTGAATTACCTGCGGGGTTGTGTCAATGGCGATGATCAACGCGGTGCGACTCAGGTACGGCCAACCCCAACTCGGAATCATCCTGGCGCGGACGCGGCTTTAGGGCGTGGCGGGCGATGCGAACGGGTCGGTTCGCGCGCTCGAAGACTAAGGAAAGCTTTAATCGCCCCCGTTTCGCGCAGCTGCCTTGGCAGCGTACTCGACCGTTTCCGTCTCCCTCTGCTCGCGCGCTGAAAACGGATGAGTGAGCAGGGCGATAACCGAACGCGTCTCGACGGGGTCTGCGTTCTTCAATCCATAGACAACGTGGCGCGCACGATCGGTGTTCGTGAACGTTCCGAAAGCCCGGTCATAGATCGAGAGAATGTTTCCGTAATTCGAATCGGTTTCCTGCCGCTCGTCGGAATGGTGCACCTTGTGCATGTTCGGAGTGACCCACAGCAGCGACCCGATTCGATCGAGCGGCGCCCACACCCGGATATTTGCGTGCTCAAAGACTCCGTTGATCGTGCCCAGAAAACGGTAAATCACGATCCCCGTCGCAGGCAGCCCCAGCGTCCAGGAGGGGATCGTCATGAACAGGAATCGCCAGAATGCCTCAATCGGATGGGTCCGGAATGACGTGGTCACGTCGACAAAAGGATCGCTGTGGTGGACGCTGTGCGCTCTCCAGAGAAAGGGAATCTTGTGCAGCAACACATGAGAGGCCCAGCCGTACATAAAGTCGAGCACGACGATGGTCAGCACCACCTGTACCGCGAACGGCATCGGAAACATCGTCAGAATGCCGGCCGGCTTCAATCGCAGCGCGACCACCGCAGTGATGGAAGTCAAAACAAAATTGAATGCGAAGATTACAGCCGTCAGCGACAGGTTCGCGCGCGTGCGCCCCCGGCTGGATGCTCCGCGGCCGAATAGCGGCAGAAACGCCTCGATCGCAGCCGCTACCGCCATCAGCGCGATCGTGATCGCGGTGTTTGTGAGAAACATTCGTGGGTTCATCGATGACTCCTTTGCTAAACTCTTCCGGATCTCAACGCGGCATACGTCGTTTCGAGCAGCCGCCCTCCCTCGGCGATCCGCTGCTCGTCGGATGGGTGCAGCGCGACGATTCCGGCAATCATCGCTGCAAAGCCGCTGGTTTCGGGGCGCTGATATTTGTCGTCCTTAACGTCGAGATCGTGAACGATCTGCGCAATGGCTTCCAGCGCCGGGTCGGATCGCAGCGAATGAGCCAGAAGAACTTCGAACGTACACAGGTCGCCTTCGTGCGTGAACTCTCCTTCGAACATGTCGAAACGAACCTGTCCCGGCGACGGCGCATAACGGTTTTCATCAACAAAGACAAAGTTTGCAGCCGGATCGATGAAGCGCCGGATCAGCCACGCGCTCGAAATCCGGTCGACTTTTACGCCCTTGCGTGTGACCCATGTTGCGCCGGACAGGTTCTCCAGCGCGGGCTTGACCGCCCTCAGTGGCTTACCCCCGCGCGACTGCTCGATGGACTGCATAAGAGCTTCAACCTCCTTCCGCCCGGGCGCTTCGAAAAAATCGATTGCGCGGATGGCTTCAAACTTCCGCCTGAGCTTGTGCCAATCCTCGGGATTAGTGTCAAGCGAATCTAACAGTTGTTTGTATTCTTCGGATCGGAGCTCGCGAAAACGATCCTGGATTTCCGAGTCGCTCAAACTTTCGGGAGCGGCGTCAAAGACCCAGGCATCCCCGCCATTTCCCAGTATCTCCGATCTAAGCCACTGAAAATCCTCGAGATGATCCGCAGTGTTGGGAAGTAAATACGCTGAGTTCTTGATCGGCAAAGCGCCTATTTGGTTCAATCTACGAAGGATTTTGGCGCGCAGGTAGGATGGCGAGGGCGGTACCTGATGGAGCAGCAGAAGCCATTGCCTATGTTGCTGCTGCGATGTCATATAGCAATAAATATCACAGTTGATATATAAACGCAAGTCTATTTTACGTGGCGATCTTGCTCCCCTGCAAGGGCGGCTGCGATCGCCGTGAAAAGGACTGTCGATCGTTCTGCCGGGCTCGGCGATAGAAGTCCGCGGCGACTTCGGTGCGCACTAGCGGAGCGAGATTTTCGCAGCAGGCGCACCAATGTCACGTTGTAATGCCTATGGCCGACGTGGACCAAATCCTGCCGCCATCGGATCCCCTCGAAATCCAATCCTTTTCAGCCCGCTTCCTTAAGTTTGGTGCAGGCACTCGGGCCGGGCACTTGCTTCGCATACTCGGCGTGGGTTTCGGCCTTGCTGTCGGTGTCGGAAATACCATCGGAGGGGGCATCCTCCGCACACCGGGCGAGGTGGCGGGTACCTGGGAAATGGTTGGCTGATCTTTCTAATCGGGATGTACGCGCTCTTGTCCAGCAGCTCGGTAACCGAGCTTGGCTGCATGCTTCCCCGCGCGGGCGGCTGGTATGGTTATTCTCGGCGCGCCTTCGGCGAGAAGGCGGGCTTCGTTGTGGGTTGCTGCGACTTCACCGTCTCCTCCGTCGCGAATGCCACGGCGACGGTTGCCTTCGCGGAATTCGCCGGAGAACTTGTGCCCGCGCTTGCCGGCATAGGAAACTGGCAGGAACCGCTCGACGCTCGCAATCCTGAATTGGGTGGGTTTGAAAATCGGCAGCGCGCGCAGGAGATTTCCAGCCTGGTCAAAGCGGGCGGCCTGGTCGCAATCGTCATCGCCGCGCTCACAATCCCGCTCGACGCGGCAGCGGCCGCTGAGCTTTCAACCAACTCATCCGCCCTTGTCCACTCGCACAGCATCTTTCTCGGGCTGATGCTCGCGCTACAAGGCGTTATTGTTACCTGCGACGGTTGGTACGCTCCGATCTATTTTGTCGAAGAAGACACGAACCCGGCTACGAACCTGCCCCGCTCCATGATCGGCACTGCGCTCGCATGCATCGCGATTTTCCTGCTGGTGAATGCGGCGTTGTGTCGCGTGCTGCGCCTGGACCATTTCGCCGGCTCCCCGATGCCGTGGTCGAGGCCGCGACCCTACTTTTCGGAAGCTATGGAAGACACATCATTCTTGTGATTGCCGTCGTTGCGGTGATCAGCTCCGCCAATGCCGGACTCATGTGTTCTAGTCAGCCCAAAGCAACACTTCCTCACGGTCGATTTGCCGGTGAACGACGTCTGGGCTTCGTTGGCGGACTCGAAGCGGCCTCAAAGACGTTCTAGTCTAGGCTTCGGTCCCTGGAAAATTGCATCTGGAAAATTGCATCTTGTCGTCTGCTGTCCTACGTGATAGAATCCGTCTTCTATCGTCGAACATGTTCTCTTGATCCGATTTTTGGTAGGAGGATACTATGGCGAAGTGCTCAAGATGCGGCATGGAAACCGAGGTCCACGTCGAGGGCGTTCCGATCTGTTCGGATTGCGAAGTGGCGGGAGTTCCCAAAGCCAACGCCCGCCCTGACCCGACGCTTACTGACTTGCAGCAAGATTGCACGCTGAAACTAAACATCTACGAAGATTCGGCGGACGCAACGATGGAGACGATGAACTCCGTCAAGTCGCTTCCGATGTCGGCTGCAACGGCTGACAAGTTATCGGCTCGACGTAAAGAGGAAGATGACGCCCATGTGGAGTATCAAAAGGCGCGGTTTGATTTGATGACCACACTCGAGGAAGAGCCCGTGCTCTTCAAACCGACGAAGTGAATTGTTAAAACGAAATGGGTCCGGTCCTTGCTCGCAAGCCCGCTTTCACGATCCTGTTGATGTGATTGACGGCTCAAAAAGCCGGACGCGTCGTTGCTACATGTCGTTTGGGAGACCCGGTGGCTGCACGATGAGCCGGTGGTTGCACGATATTCGAGAACGGCAGAAGAGATTCGAGCATAACCACTGTTCGGTCTGAAAGTCATACACCCACTTCGATTCTGAGTCCGCACCGCAGTCGACATCTGTTCACAGCTAATTAGAGACTTTTCTGAACACGCTCCCGTCATGTCGCATCTAATCGACTCTCCCCTCAAAGAAATGAGATCAGATCGACGCCAGTGACCTGCGAAGAACGAACACGACTGGAAAAGGAACACGCCCAAGCTACAACGGCTTTCGAGGCCGCACGCCGACGCCTTTTAGACAGAATCGGAAAATGTCCGAAAGATGAGTTTCAATCTCTTGATCGAGCTTTGAACGACGCATGGATCGCCCTGCTACGGTTACGCAATGCGCTTGACCGACACACTCGGGAGCACGGCTGCGAAAAGGCGTGCAGCCTTTTCGAGGACCTTCCTACCCGTTCGCCCATCTCCTAATCAGCAGGGCTGCGGTGAACCGGTCCTGCGGTGCTTGGAAGCCACTAACCGTTTGCGGTACGCTGAAAGCGCCTTGCAAGACAACAACGCTTTCGACGCCGAAGAGTTTCTAGCCCGATTGGACGCAGGCGATTTCAACGGCTCGGTAGCCGAAGAAATGCGGAAGCTCACGGACGAGCAGTTGTGTGAAGTCGCCGGTCTCTTCGTAGCCAACCTACAGCGCGGGCACTCAGCGGAGATGCCCCACGCATCGAATCCGCGAGCATCGAGCGTGATCAAATGATAGGTCTCCGTCAAAGGAGAAACGGAGTTCTCCCGACTGATCGCGATGGATATTTTCTTCCAAAGGTGCCGCGTGTCGCTGACGCGATCCTATCTCCTCGCCCTATTGAACTGAGATACTGACCGGGGCGCTAGAGATCCAAGCTGCGCTCACCTGGATGGCTGCGGACCCTTTCGCGATATCCGCAGGCAGTCGGAAATTCACTTGGTATCCATCGGTCGAGCCTGGATAGCCGGCGGCGCCAATGACCTCCGCGGAATTTCCATTTACCATCACCTGCACCGGAGAATTGACGGCGGCCACGGGATTCGAGGGAAACGACTGCCCGGCTACGACGCCGCGCACCGGACCGAGACCGGTGGCAAACAGCGACAGAATCTCACCGGCTGCGGCCGGTTTCGATGCATTCACAATAGAAAAATCGCTGGAATGAGTGATCGCGGGTCCGTTCGGCGTGGTAGCGATTTGCGGCACTGTCATCGGTATGATGTGCAGGTAATACCGATTGGGGTTACCTCCATTCAGACGACGATTCGCGGGATCTTCAGCCATGGAGGCGGAGCGTCCGGCGCCGCCTGATCCCTCGACTTGTCCGCGCGCGCCGAGAAACGCTCCAGTTCCGCCCGCGATCGCCCAATTGGCCATCTCTGTCGAAGGCTGGCCTGGCGGTGGATCACCCACATTGAAGCCCATACCCATGATGCTCCCGATGGCGGTGCCGTCCGGTTGCAAGATCTCGTACGTGAATTCCCGGAAGGCATTTCGCCTCACATCGGCGACTGCCTGTCCAGGCGTGGGAGCCGCGTTTGTAAAAATAAATCGATCTCTAGCAACGAAGAGGCCTTTCGCTGGTTGACCATTAACGGCCACTATGTCTCCCAGGACGGTGGCGACAGCGAAATTCAAGATTCCGGTACCAATTCCAAGCGAAGGCGTTATGCTGGCGTTCCTGGCAAATTTCACCGGATCAGAGATGTCTTCCTGGTATTGAAGCTGGTTTGCAATGTCTATGGTCAGAGTCGCCGCGGGCGGCTGTTGGGCCATCACGAGATGACACGCCGCGACAGTAACCGGAATCACAGTTGTGATGATATTTGTTCTGCGAATCATTTTCCTCCTTACTGCACCGCAATATTGACAGCCGGGCTTGAAATCCAGGCGGCGGTCACCTGAACACTGGCAAGACTCTTGGCAGCATCCGAAGGAACTCGGAAGTTGATTTGATAGCCGTCCAGTGATCCGGGATATCCGACAGCGCCCAATATTTCGGCAGCGTTGCCATTCACCAGCACCTGTACCGGAGAACTGACAGCAGCCGGAGGATTCGAGGGAAACACCTGACCCGCCGAAACACCGCGCACCGGACCGAGGTCGGTGGCAAAAAGTGACAGGATCTCGCCCGCCGCGGCCGGTTTCGAGACCGTGACCAGCGAGAAGTCGCTGGAATGAGTGATCGCGGGCCCATTGGGCGTGGTTACGATTTGTGGAGGAGTCGCGGGCACCAGATAGAGAACGCCATGTCGTTTGTTCCCTCCGGGATCCGCATTGATGCGCCGGTAGGATGGATCTTCGCAGTCCGATGTCGTGCGCTCACCTGAGATGGGGTCTTGCGCCGCACTCCAAGTACCGCGGGCTCCGAAGAACGGGCCTGTCCCTCCAGTGACAGTCCATTGGCCTGAGCTGCCAGCAAGGTCGACGGTGCCGATCCGAGTGCCGTCGAGATTCACGAACGTGAGCTCCCAGAAGACAGTCATGGGGTTCAGGTTGATATCGCCGATGTTCTGGCCGGGTGCCGGCGTAGTGCTGAGAGCTCCGCCGTTGAAAACCTCGATGGCGACTCCCTTTACGGCCTGCCCGTTCACTGAAACGATATCGCCGATACCCATTGACCGCCCAAATGAGATGACTGAGTTTTGCGCTGGAAGCTTCGCCGATTTCTGCTCGGCGAGTGTGCAAAATCCTATTCTGTATAGAGTTGAGTTTGCGATCTCGACATTAAGGATGGAGCCGGTCACCGCTTGGGCAGCGGCGGGGGAAAGGCAGAAAACCGCGAGTATCGCAGCTAACCCGGTTGAAGTTCGAGCACCAGCGATAAAGCTCAGAAATTGCCGCCGGTTTGGGCCAGGAATCATCTCACCTGCCGGAAGCTGATTTGTTGGCATTTTTTCCTCCTCCTGATTGCTTCATTGCTTCTCGAATACAAGGCGGCGGACGAAGCGGCGACCATCGGCGCGTTGTTCAGTAACGTCCAAGACGAGTTCGGTCTTCGGGCCTGTCCGCCGGATAAACTTGATCCAAGCGCCCCCTCCGCAGTGGCGGAGAATCTCGATCGTCTGACTGTCGATTCGCCGTGACGATTGTTTGCCCGAACATTCGCCTTGCTGAAAATCCCGTTGTAGACCGTCCAAGTAGAGAACGGAGCTGGAAGTCGTCATCTGGCCGTTGGTCTCGGTCCGGTCCAATGTGACAACCTCGCCATTGACACGAGGCTCAATGCGAACAGTAAAGGACTTGGGCTGCACGTCTCCTGCGAACGTCGATCGAGCGGGATTCAACTTCCACTCCCCGAACGGCTGTCCGATGCACGCTGCCGCCAATAGCACGGCTGCCCGAGAGGACATGGCCCAGCATGTCTCCCGAGGTCGGAGATTGCAAGGAAAAGAGGGTAGATGAGGGGTTGTCTACGGAGCTAACGCACTGAGAATGATGTAGAATCGCTTGTCAGCGGAATGCAGTCGACCACTGCCACAGACCCGATCCGGAAGCAGTTGGACAGGATCTTATCCAGCCCCGGGTTCGCGCGTAATGAGCGGCTGTCCAGGTTTCTTCAGTTCATCGTGCAGCAAGCGATCGACGGCAAGACCGACGAGATCAAAGAGTCTCTGGTCGGTATCGAGGTGTTTGGCCGCGCGCCTGGTTACGATACGCGATCGGATTCCGTGGTCCGGACGGAAGCCACGAAATTGCGGGCGCGCCTGATGGAGTATTACGTCGGGGATGGTGCGGCGGACCCGGTCGTCATCCAATTGCCGAAGGGCGGGTATACGCCCGTCTTCGGCCGCAAAGAGATGGCGCGGGAAGCGGCTGCCACGGATCGCCGAAAGCGGTGGTTGGCGTTGGGCGCCTTGAGCGTGGGGGCAATTACAATCATTGTCGGTACCTGGTGGTGGGTTGCCCGTCGAAACGCGCCAATTCCGATTGCCGTCCTGCCGTTGGCCAACCTAAGTCAGAATGCATCCAACGACTACTTCGCCGACGGCCTCACCGACGAGATCATCCGCAATCTTTCGATTCTGGACGGGCTGGCCGTTCGGTCTCAGACCTCGTCATTCGCTTTCAAAGGAAGGGCGCGGGATGTGCGCGAGGCGGGAAGGCAACTGGATGTCGAATACATCCTTGAAGGTTCTGTGCTGCGTGCGGGGCAACAGTTGCGGATCGACGTACAGTTGGTTCGCGTTCGTGACGACTTTCCTGTATGGTCCGGCAGATACGACAAGGAATTGACGGACGTGTTCGCGATTCAGGACGAGATCTCGCGCGGCATTGTGAATAGCCTCCGACTCAAGCTGGGCCGAGGGCGCCGGCACTATGAAACCAGCACCGAAGCTTATGATCTTTACCTACGCGCGCGAGCCATGGATCTGGAGGAGGGCGTTGCCAGCATCCCGAACAGTGTTGGCCCCTGGGAGCAAGTGATCGCCAAAGATCCGTCATTCGCACCTGCCTATGCTGCGTTGGCCTGGGTCCATGCCTGGCAATCCGGTCGCCCGATGTTCGATGCGGCCGAGGAGATGGCGAAGATGCGATTCGCTGCGGAAAAGGCAATTCAGTTGGATCCGCTCTCGGCGGACGCGTACGCCGCGCTGGGCATTCTCCACGCGCGGCAGGCCCAATGGCAGGAATCGGAAAGCAGCTTCCGCCGGGCACTCGAGCTGGAACCTAACCCCTTAACGCGCCAGCACATCGTTATGTACTTGCTGCTTCCGCTAGGCCGAATTGATGAGGCGGTCCGGCAAGGTCGTCTGGCCGAGAAAAGCGATCCGCTTGCATCCTATGTTCACGCTTTTGCGGCCTACGCGCTGATTGCCGGCCACCGATTCGACGAAGCAGCCACGCATTGCGCAAAGGTAGGACCAAAAGAAAAGGTCCTCGGCCAGTGTCTCGGCCGGATCATGGTAGGACGAGGAAAAATCCAGGAAGCCATCCGGTTTTTTACAGCACACCCCGATCCGGCAGATCCAGGGGCCTTTCTGGGCCACGCGTTTGGGCGCGCCGGCCGCCGTGACGAGGCTGAGCGACTGGCAGCTGGCACCACGAACCCGTTCACCCAGGCTCTGATCTTTGCGGGTCTTGGCGACAAGGAGCGCACGCTCGAAGCGCTCGATCACATGACCGCGTTGGGCCCCGTTCGCTTCGGTAGAGACCTCAACTTTCCTGAACTCGACCTGATGCGCGGCGATCCGCGAGTGAAAGCTCTTCGTAAGAGAGTCGGATTGCCTGAGTAGCAAGGTTCAGATGCGTCGGTATGGTTCGCCCGATGCATGTGGACGGATGCTTGCATTTACATCGCGACCGGGGCGGTTATCCAGTCTGGATAAGACGGTTTAACAGCTATGAAATCAAAGACACATCCCGAGATGGCGTCCTGTATGGACGCCGCCAGTTCGGCGATGTCATGAGCAGCTGCGGCCGTCTCCCAACGACTTCCGACCTCTTGCATCGACTTGATGCCTGCATCGCGAATTCGAACCGGATGTACATCAGAGCGCTCGATCATGACCCGAGCTCTGTCTTTTGCGTGATCACAACTCGTTTTCGTCGCCCCACACAGGAATTAAGATCCGCCTTTTTGTTAACGTACCCGGGGATGTACATCGAGCCTGGTCCGAATCGGGTTCGCGGGCCCAAAACAAAACCACGTCGATGTGTTTAACCGCCATAGGGTGCCTTCAGGCCCTCACGCTGCCCAACAGCGAGAGCAAATTGCTCATCGCTGAGCGAAAATGGATTTGAACTTGACCGCGTCATCTCCCCGCTAAGACCCTATGACCTGCACCCGTCTTTTCCACCAAACGAAATTGAGAACCTCAGCATAAAATAGCACTTCATTCTGCCCCTTCGCCGTCATCTCAGCGTCCGATGGACGGCGCGGAAGGCTGTCAAGCCCGAGCGCAGCGAGTGCATTTTAGCCTTGACAGCCTGAGTACCGAATACTGCGGGAACCGGGGAGCGCACGAGTATCAGTTATATCTGGCGCTGGAGAATATCGATCACTCCCGCACGCGCGCGAAATCGCCGCAGACGAACGGCATCTGCGAACGCTTTCATCGCACTGTTCAGGAAGAGTTTTACAGCGTCGCCTTTCGCAAGAAGCTGTACACTTCACTGGAGGAGTTACAAGTCGATCTGGATGGCTGGCTGCGCGAATACAATCAGGAGCGCGTGCGCACTCCGGGAGATACTGCTTCGGAAAAACTCCCTTGAAGACCTTCCGGGATTCGGCGCACCTGGCCGGGGAAAATGCTGGGCCGTCTGACAATCGCGGCTCCCTCTGACATTGTTCGGCAGCGCGCGGAGCCGGAGCTGGAGCGAAGCCATGCTGAGCGGAGGCGCAAGCGAAGCGCGTGAACGCCGCCTGAATTATGGGTTTAACGGTGGTTAGGTTGCGCGGCAAGAGGCCGTCCCTGGACATGCTGAAGAGAATGCGCGGAGTATACATGAGTTGTTCTAGCTTAGACTTGATCTGACAATCGGTCAGCTTCGACGTGCCTGTTGTGTGGTGATAACGGAAGCCGGCTTTGACCTGGTGAAACTTACAGAGTGATCCCGCCACATTCTAAGCAGAGCACCGTTGCGGGCCAACCTTTGAGTAGCCGACGATCCGAACAGAGCCGGAAGAGCACTCCTGTTCCGCGATCCGTGGGCGTGGTGGTGACAGTCACAGGCTGACGGGTTGCATTCGGTCTCATTAAATGAGTCTCTGTGATTCCGCCGCACTTTCGTCAGTTCCTTTTGCCGCCGAGCAGGCCTTTTATCAACCCTCCGGTCGCCTTTTCCAATCCGCCTTCCACAGCCTTCACCTTTTCTTTGACGACCGCCTTCATATCCGGCACGAAGACTGGATTTGCGCACGTCCCATACACGGCGAAAGGAATCGGCGTGTTTGCTACTATCGCGAGCAGCCCGGAGGTGTGCACGGTTGCGCTCATCTTGAAATCCAGATCGTTCGCTGGGCTCACCGTTCCGGCGCCGCTCAGGTAGCCTATGGCTGGCACGACCAGCTTTATGCCCTGCGCGCTGGCCCCATCCGGCGCCACGTGGACGTCGGCGCTCAGCGTCTCGATTTCCGTGTCCGCGCCGCCCTTGATCCCCGCCAGTTTCTCGATGCTCGCCATCTTCTTCGGCAGGTCGAATCCCATTAGACGGAAGTTGTTCAGAGCCAGCGACCCCGACGTCACCAGCTTGTCGGCGGGACCCTGCATCGTCAAAATCGCGCTCGCGGTTCCCCCGTCCAACCGACTGCCCTCCGGTAGCACTACGGCCAGCGCCGGCAGCAGCGATTCCAACTCGGGCATTGCCATGTGAGGACCCGCCAACTTCATGTTCAGCATCATCGATTCGCCTTGTTCGGCGTAGGTTCCAGTCAGGTGCGCCAGCGCGCCCCCGATGTGAATGTCCCCCTGCCGCAGTGTGCCGCTGTGTTTCCGCAGATCGTGGTGCGCGGTGAAGTCGAACTCCACCGGACGTGTTGCGGGAGTTCCTTTCTTGGACAATTTCAGTTTCTCCGCTTTCAGCTTCCCTGCGACTTGCATGATCCGGCCGTCCGACAAGCCTGTGCCCACTAAGGAAACCAACCCCGCCAAGTCGGGCGCGAAATCGTTCATGCCCGAACTCGCAAGATCGAGCTGCGCCACCTTCAGCGAGGCATTCACCGGGGTCATCGCTGAGTCCGTCGGATTAATTGGTCCTGCATTGCCGTTCAATTGGATTGTGCCGCCGCCCCCGACTCTGCCCGAGAGCGTGAACGGAAATGCTTCCACGGCCGAAAAATCCCGCAACTCGATATTCACCTGCTCCAAGACCAGAGGCTTCCAGTGTCCCAGCGTGCGGCCCAGCTTCAATCGTCCGTTCGTGATCTTCACCAGCTTCACCGAGAGGTCGAGCGGCGCTGTCCCCGGATCGGGCGCCGGTGGCTGTGACCTTTTCGTCTTGCCGCCCAGGCTTGAAAAATTCCAATCACCCGAGGGCGCCTGAACAAGCGCAATCTCCGGCTGATCGATGGTCAAATACGTCACGATCAGCCTCCGCGACATCAGAAATGGCCACATTTCCGCGCCCACGCTCAGCGATTGTGCGCGGATGAATGCCGGTTTGCCGAATGCCTGATCTTCCGCCACCGAAAGATCCTCGGCGGTCACTTCGCCCGAGAGCAGCGAAAGCTTGAGGTTGCCCAGTTTCACTTCGCGGTTCAGAACGGTCGAGAGCTCCGATTCCAACATCGGCTTGAATTGGTTCACGTTTATCAGGAATGGCAGACTGACCACCGCAAGCACGAAAACCGCCAAAAAGATCCCAACCCATTTCAAGGCTCGGCGCATAGAAGCCCTACCCCCATGAGAGTGTACTCTTGAATGAGACACGCCTGAATGAAGTTTTCCAAAAATCTGCCGGCAATCGTTCTGGCAGTCCTGCTGGTGGCGTGCCTGTTTACGTATTACGCCACGCGCGATTCGGCCAGAACTGCTGCTCCACAGCAGAAGTCTGGTGCGGCCGAGCAGCAACTGGTGGACACTAGTCTATTGCAGACGGCCTTGAATCTGGCTCCTCTGGCCGCCACGCCCGACGAGCAGGCGCAGGCTCACGAAGCTTGGCGTCTGGCAGACCATGAGCTGGACCTTACCTTCGCCGCAGCTTTGCGCGAAGCCCAAGCCGAAGCGGAATCCGCACTGGCCGCCCCCGGTCCCTTGCGGCAATTGAGCGACCGGATCGCCAAACTGAAAGACCGCGTCGAGGCCGACAAAAAACGCGTGAAAGATCTGGGCAGCAACGCCGGCGATGCTCTCGATCTGGCTCAGGCGCAGCTCGATCTCGATCAGGACGAATTGGACGACGTCCAGCAGGACCTCGCGATTCGCGGCGGCGGCAAACAAGCCAAGCTCCAGCGCCTGCTGAAGGAACACGAGGCTTCGGAAAAGGTTGCCGACCAGTCCGTCAAATACGGCACGCCCGGCGCGACCGGAACCATGATCGAGCAGCTTCGAGAATGGTTCTCACTCGGCGACTACAATCGCCAGTTGCAAACCGCTGCGCAACAGGCTTCCGCCCACAGCCGGACATTGCAGGATCAACGCAACACTCTTGGGAGTCAAGTGCCCAACGAGCCTGATGCTACAGCCTCTGTGGGTCGCCTTCGGCAATTGTCCGGGCAGCAAAAAACGCTCACCGGGCTCGACCAGCGCGCGCAGGACACGAAACAGCTCCTTGCCGTCTATCAGCAATGGAATGCTCTCGTCCAAAATCGGCAGCACGCCGTCCGACATTTGATCTTGGGCTCTCTGGCGGCCATCCTCGGTGTGCTCCTGGCGACGGTCCTTTTCAACAGCGCGATCCGCTTTGCTTTCCGCCGGACCGACCGGCGCCGCCTCCATCAAGTGCGGGTGATCGTCCGCATTACGCTCCAGGTGGTCGCGGTGCTGGTA
>JADMIO012989768.1_pt1 | contig 24745 bp, 19 predicted proteins | sample 8958161 | NCBI WGS metagenome assembly JADMIO01 (sample SAMN16585339, study PRJNA669376) | soil metagenome | isolation source: Crop rotation soil | place: USA: Cullars Rotation, Alabama | collected 2011
TTCATCCTTACCGTCCGCCGAAATCCCCGACGTCTCCGTGCCCGACCTCATCCGTGCCCCACTCGACCCCGAGCATCTCCGTCCCACTCGCGAGCCCTGGCATCATCCATGCCCCTCGCGAACCCGAGCATCTCCGTCCCACTCGCGAGCCCGAATATCATCCGTACCACCCGCGAACCCGACGCATCCGCGCCCGACTTCATCCATGCCATTCGCGAGCCGCTTCATCCGTGCCCCTCGCGCCCCCGACCTCATCCGCACCCCTCGCGAACCCGACGTATCAGGGCACGGCTTCAGCCGTGCCGACCAAGAGCCCAGATAGCGCACGGCTTTAGCCGCCGAAATCGTGCCCCTCGCGAACCCCACGTATCCATGCCCGACTTCACTCGTGCCGACCAACCCCCCCGCCCCCCTACTTCAAAAACTCCTTCACATTCTCCTTCGTCACCAACGTCTCCCCCGTGTCGATCGTCTTCGCCACCTGCTCCCCCTTCGCCGCCTGAATCGCCGCCGCCACCGCTTTATTCCCCAGCGCCTCCGGATGCATCGCCACATCCGCCGCCAGACGCCCCGCGTCGATCGCCCGCAGCGCCTCACCCGTCGCGTCCACCCCCACCACCGCGACCTTCCCCGTAAGATTGCGAGCCGCAATCGCCTCCACTGCCCCCAACGCCATCTGATCGTTCGTGGCGAAGATCGCGCGCAGGCCCGGATGCGTCGTCAGCAGATTTTCCATCACCGACATCCCGAGCGCACGCTCGCTGTTGGCGGGCTGCACCGCGACGCAGTCGATTCCCGGCGCTCCCGCGATCGCCTCGCGAAATCCGGCCAGCCGGTCTTCATGCGTGGCAATGCCGAGAATCCCGCGAATCACCGCGACCTCCCCCTTGCCCCCCAGCAGCTTCACGATGTATTCGCCCGCCAGCCGGCCCGCATGCTTGTTATCCGCGCCCACATAGCTGAGCTTCGAAGGCCAGTTGATATCGGTGTCCATGATGATCACCGGGATCCCCGCGGCCTTCGCCTTCTCGAGCACCGGCAGGATCTCCGCGACTCCCGCGGGCGCCACCGCCAGCGCCGCCACGTGCTTCGTGATCTGGTCCTCCAGAATCGAGACCTGCTGGTCGATATTGACCTCCCGTTCCGGAGCCAGCACCGCCAGCCGGACTCCCGGCTCGGCATGCGCCGCCTGTTCCGCGCCTGTCTTCACGCGCTGCCACCACTCGCTGTCGAGTGCCTTGGTCACCAGCGCAATATCGATCGTTTTTCCAGAGTGGCCGCACGAGGCGAGCAGCGCGGCCGCGAGGCAGAATGCCGGAGTGATTCGGGTCACTAGAAGATTATAGTGGTCAGCGCGATTCCGGCCGCACGAAGACGTCGACGCGCAAACCGGTCGGGAGCTGCGCCCCTCGATCCAGCTCGATCAGCGCCTCCAGGATTTTTCGGTCGGCGCGCTCCGCCGGGTCGTCGGTGCGGATGTTCTTCCGCCCCAGCATCTGGCCGATGCGTACGATGCGGCCTTCGAATCGCCGGCCGGGATACGCTTCGGCCGTGCACCACGCAGCTTGCCCCGTGTGGACGCGCCCCACATCGCGCTCGTCAAGCTCCATCCTCACCCGCAGCCGGCTCACATCCCCGATCGTCAGGATCGGCGTCCCCGCCGTCACCGTCTCGCCCGCGCGAAAGTGGCGTCGCAGCACCACGCCGGAAATCGGTGCGGCGATCGCCGTCTTCGCCAGCAGCGAACGCGCTTCCGCCAGGTGTGCCTCCGCGAGCCGCACCTGCGCCTCGGCACGCGCGCGGTCTTCCGATCGCGCGGCGGCCTCCACAAATGCCTGATGGTGCCGCGCCGCCTCCAGCCTGGCGTCCGCCTCTTTCGCCGCGGTATCGCGGCGCTCCATCTCCTCGCGCGCCGTCAGGCGGTCGGCATAGAGTGCCTGGTAACGCCGCAGCTCGGCCTGCGCGTTGGCCACCGTAGCCTCAGCCTCGCGCACCGCCGCCGCCGCTTCGCGCCTCTCCTCGGCACGCGCGCCCCGCACCACGCGATCGAGCTCCGCCGCGCGCGACGCCACTTCCGCCTCGGCCAGTGCCACCCGCGCCGCATAATCGCTGTTTTCGATCACCGCCACCGTGTCTCCTCGATGGACGCGGCCGCCTTCGTCGACCCGCACCTCGCGCAAGCGCCCTTCGATCTCCGCGCTCACGTGTATCTCTTCCGATACCGGCTCGACACGCCCCGGTCCCACGATGGCGTCTTCCCGCTGCGGTGCGGCCGCGGCTGCCGGCGCGTCCGGCAGTGTTGCCTTGCCCGTGCGAAGCACGTACAGGACGGACATCACCGATACCACCGCCGCGGCCGAGACAAGCAGCCAAAGCAGCCGCTTCATCGTCCCTCCCCAGCCAGCGCCGGCGCCGCCAGTCTCCCGTCTTCCAGATGCACGATCCGGGTGGCGAACTCCTCCATGCGGGAATCGTGCGTCACCGCCACCACGCAGCGCTCTTCTTCGCGCGCCATTTGCCGCAGATGTTCGAACACCCTACGTCCGTTCACCAGGTCGAGCGCCGCCGTGGGCTCATCCGCCAGGATGATCCCCGCGCCGCCCGCCATGGCGCGCGCGATCGCGACCCTCTGTTTCTCTCCGCCGCTCAGATCGCGCGGAAATTCGCCTGCCTTTTCGGAAAGCCCCACGCTCTCCAGCAGCCGGGCCGCGCGGCGCCGCGATTCGGCCCCGCGGATCCCCATCAGTTCCAGCGGCATCTCCACATTCTCCCGCGCATTCAGGCTCGGAAACAGGCTCGCCTCCTGGAACACGAAGCCGATCTGCCGCAGCCGGACCGCCGCCAAGGCGCGCTCGCTCAGCCCGCTGACCTCCTCCCCATTCAGCCATACCCGCCCCGACGTCGGCCGCAGAATGCACCCGAGCATCGAGAGCAGCGTGGATTTGCCGCTTCCCGAAGGCCCTACCAGAAGAACGACCTCGCCCGGCTGCACCGCCAGGTCCACGTCTTCCACCGCCCGCACCGGCTGCGCGCGCCGTCCGCCCGCCCGGTAGATCTTCGTCAGACGCTCGGCTTGAATGCGCGGCCTCATAACTTCATCACCAGCGATGGGTCGACCGCCAGGGCCTTCCGGATCGAGAAGACGGAGCCCCCCAGGCTCATCACGAACGCCAGGATCAGCATCAGCACGGCGAGCTGCCACGGCAGGACGATCGGCGCCCCGCTGCTCTGCGCCACCCGCACCACCGCCGTGCTGACCCCCAGCGCGGCCAGGTAGCCCGCCCCCGCCAGGATCGCCGCCTGTTCCGCCACCACCATGCTGACGTAGCTGTTGCCCGCGCCGATCGCCTTCAATGTGCCGAACTCGCGCAGCCGGTCGAGCGTCGACGCGTAGATCGTTTGCGCCACCACCGCGACCCCCACCGCGAACCCCATGATCGCGGCGATCAGCAGCGCGATCCCCGCGCCCGTCGTGAACATCCAATATGTGCGCGTCTTGCGGCTGAACTCCTCCGTCGTGAAGACATCGATGCCGGGAACGGCCCGCGCGATCCGCGCGCGCAGATCCGCCGGCGCCACGCCCGCGGCCGCCCGCACCAGAATGTAAATCGTCTCGTCTTCCTTGAGCGGCGCGTAGTCCAGAGCGTTCCGAAACGAGCTGAATACGAATGGCGCCGTCGTGAAGGAGCGGATGCCGCGCGTGTATCCGACCACCCGCGCGCGCCGTCCGTGGATTTCCACCGACTGTCCCAGGCCGCTGACTCCCAGCTTCTCGCGATACGATTCGTCGATCATCACCGCATCGTCCTGCCGCAAGTCGGCGACGTTGCCGGCAGCGATCTCCCACGGACCGCCCGCCCCGCCCGCCGGGTTGAATCCGACGATCTCGATCGTCTCCTCGCCCCCGTCCGGCCGCTTCCACGACGTGAAACGCACGATCAATTTTTCCGCGGACGCGACTCCCGGTACTTCCTTGATCTGATACTGCCGTCGCTCTGGAAGGATCGATCCCACATCGAAATACGGAACGCCCTTGGAGCAGACCCAAAGGTCCACGCCCGAGTGATCGATGACGTTCGACGTGGTCCGCGTGAAGCCTACGAACAGCCCCAACTGTACCGCGACCAGCACCAGCGCAAACACGATTCCCGTGAGGGTGACCGCCAGGCGCGAGCGGTCCTGCAGTGTGTTCCTCCAGGCGAGCGACGGCATGACTTCAATAGGTAGTACTGTAGGGTCTGATCCCTCCGGCTGTCAACGCGGAATGTGCCTTGACTTTTATAATGTGATGCTTCACACTTCTGCAAAAAGGTACGGGCCCTAACTAAATCGGAGGGGAAATGAGTGTACGAAAAGTAGGCTCTTTCGCGACCGCGCTATGCTTCGTCAGCCTCGCCGGCGCGTCCACACTGGATAGTTCGGGAGCCGGCTGCACCGTCGGCAATCCCTGTAACGACACTGTAAGCTCACTCGGCAAGTTCGTTCTGCAGGTTACTAACGCCGCGTTGCAAGCTGGCTTGACCGGTAACCCGAATTACGACGCCGGAACCAACCTGTTCGTCAGCCCGCTCCTGCACGATGCGGCTACCCTGATCGGGCGGAGCTTTGAGTTTGCCGATGGTTCCGCCAATGACACCACTAACGGCATCACCATCGGTACCGGACCCAACGCCCTGACGAACGTCATCGGCGATCCCGGCACCATTCCCTCTGGTTTTCCGACCGGCAACAACGAAATCCACACCGCCATGCTCGATATGAATCTGACGAACGGCGCCGGATTCACCGTCCGCGGCGGAGTCTCCATGACCGAGCACCATGTCGATAGCCTTGGCGAAGTCCAAAACACCGGCGCATCGGACTTCCCCGCCAACAGCTTCTTCGATATCTTCGTCGATATCGACGTGCTCGGAGTCGGCGAGCTTTACAATACCGCGCCGCTCGTCGTGCAGAGCCAGGGGCTGACCGAACTCCCTCCTACTGTGCTCTACACGCATGGTTCCTCGACCTCCGTCCCCGTCTATTTCAATGCCGACAACCCAGGATTTTGGCTCGCCGGTGATCAGGCCGGGACCCTGCTGCTGGCCGGGCATGGCGCGAACATGGATCTGAGCCAAACCGACGCGTTCAATAACGCGTTCAAGCAGTTTGCCTTGTCGGATCCCGGACTCACCCCGAACGAGATCAGTTTTCTGGATTCGACGCTACCGTCGACGCCGGAGCCGTCCGGTTTGATCACGATGCTTTCGGGGGCCGGCTTCCTCGCTCTGGGTTGGCGCCGCCGCAAGGCCCGCTGACTCGGGGTTGCCCCGCCCGATGTCTCTCATCGGCCGTTTGCGAAAGAGTGCATTCGGCATCTCTCCGGCGGAAGCCGATCCGCAGCGCCGCGGCTTCCATTGCGGCTCGACGGATGTGGCGGCGCGCCTGCAGCGCATCGGCACGGAATTCATCGCCGGTTATCACGCCGCCCTCGAGCGCGGCGCGCGTCCGGAATTGGCTGACCAATTGAACCGCGACATCGACTCCCCATTCCGCGGCTTCGCTTTCGAAGGCGCGGGCATGGGGCTCATGCTGCTCGATGCCGTGCATCTGACCCGCGGCGCTCTCCGCGAGTTCCTCGCCGGTCCGGGCGATCCGCACGCGTACATGGTGCACGTCGGCGCCGGCTGGGCAATCGCGCGTCTCCCCTGGCTGCGCCGCCGCTTGGACCGCTCGCTCCAAAGTTTGGATCCGCTCCTCCGCTGGCTCGCGGTCGATGGGTACGGCTTCCACGAGGGCTACTTTCACGGGGCGGAAGCGATCCGCCGCCAAACGCTTCCCCGTGGTGTCACAGGTTATGCCGCGCGCGCCTTCGACCAGGGTCTCGGACGCAGCATGTGGTTTGTCGAAGGAACCGATCCCCGCCGCGTCGCGGACACGATCGAGAGCTTCCACCCGCTCCGCTGGTCCGATCTCTGGTCCGGCGTCGGCCTCGCCGCGTCCTATGCCGGCGGTCCCGCCCCCGAGGCTCTCCGCTACCTCCGCGACCGTGCGAACGAACACGCCGCCGCATTGGCTCAAGGAGCTGTCTTCGCCGGCGCCACTCGCGTACGCGCCGGCAACACGGTGCCGCACACCGAAGCCGCTTGTCGGGTCTTCGCCGGAGTAACTCCGGAAGAAGCCGCACGCATTGCGACCGAAGAGAACAGGGATCTCCCCGCCACTGGTACCCAACCCTCGTACGAGGTCTGGCGCGTGCGCATTCAGCAACGAATAATGGATACGTTTCAACATCGGACAACACAATGAGGTTCGTGGAAGCCCAATTTCACAAGCATGCCCGCCGCCTCGCTGCCATCGCGCTTCTAGGCGCGCTGTACCTGCTCGCGAGACTGCCCGACATCGGTCCCACGGAACGCGCGGCCCTGGCGCGGCGGTTCCAGTTCGAGCGTGCCGTTCTTCCCGCAGTCCCCGGTCCCGAGATCCGTTCCGTAAGGCCGGTCCATCCCAGCCTGCGCCACATCTCCGCGTGGATCTCCTCCGTCGGCGCCGGCGTTGCGCTCAACGACCTCGATGGCGACGGGCTGCCCAACGACCTCTGCTACATCGACGTGCGCACCGACCAGGTGATCGTGGCGCCCGTGCCCGGCACCGGAGCGCGCTACGCGCCCTTTGCGCTCGAGCCCGGCCCGCTCTTCCACCGCGACACCATGGCCCCGATGGGCTGCCTCCCCGGTGACATGAACGAAGACGGCCGTATCGATCTGCTGGTCTATTACTGGGGCCGCACTCCGCTGGCGTTCCAGCATGAGGGAGGAGCGATGAGCGCCGCCGCGTTTCGGCCGGTCGACATTGCCCCCGGCGGCGAGCGCTGGTACACCAATGCCGCCACCTTCGCGGACGTCGATGGCGATGGCCACCCCGACCTCATCATCGGCAACTACTTTGAAGACGGCGCCCGCATTCTCGACGCCAACTCCGCCGACTTCGAGCATCTCCATCACTCCATGTCGCGCGCCTTCAACGGCGGCCGCAGCCGCATTCTTCTCTGGCAGGCGAGCGGCGCCGATTCCTTCCAATTCTGCGACACGCCCGGCGTGCTCCCCGACGATGTGGCGCTCGGCTGGACCCTCGCCGTCGGCGCGGCCGATCTCGATGGCGACCTCCGCCCCGAAATCTACTTCGCCCACGATTTCGGCCCCGACCGCCTGCTCCACAATCTCTCCACCCCCGGCCACCTCAAATTCCAGATCCTCGAAGGCGTCAAGACCTTCGGCGTGCCCAGTTCCAAAGTGCTGGGACGCGACTCCTTCAAAGGCATGGGCGTCGACTTCGGCGACGTCAATGGCGATGGCTGGCCCGATATGTTCGTCAGCAACATCGCCGCGCCCTACGCGCTCGAAGAGAGCCACTTCCTCTGGATGAGCACCGGACACCCCGAGCTGATGGCGAAAGGCATCGCGCCCTACGTCGACCGCGGCGAGCAGCTCGGCCTCTCCCGCAGCGGCTGGGGCTGGGACGCGCGCATCGCCGATTTCGATAACGACGGCACGCCCGAGGCTCTCCAGGCCGTCGGCTTCGTCCGCGGCTCCGTCAATCGCTGGCCCGAGCTCCACGAGGTGGCCATGGGCAATGACGAGTTGCTCTCCAAGCCCGGCAGTTGGCACCGCTTCGCTCCCGGCGACGATCTCAGCGGCCACATGCACAATCCCTTCTACGTGCGCGCCTCCGACGGCCGCTACTATGACGTCTCCCACGAAATCGCCATGGACGATTCGCACGTCAGCCGCGGCATCGCGATTGCCGACGTCGATGGCGATGGCCGCCTCGATTACGCCCTCGCCAATCAGTGGGAGGATTCCCTCTTCTTCCGCAACGCCAGCCCCAACCCTGGAACATTTCTCGGCCTGCGTGTGCGGCGTGCCAACGGTTCGCCCGTGATCGGCGCGTCCGCCGGCGTGACTCTTCCGGATGGTCGCCGTATGACCGCGCAAGCCGATGGCGGCAGCGGCCACTCCGGCAAACGCAGCCCCGATATCCACTTCGGACTGGGCAGCGCGCCGGCGAATGAGCCGCTGATGGTGGACCTGCGGTGGCGCGAGCGCGACGGAGTTCACTCGGTCAGATTGAAGTTGAAGCCCGGCTGGAACACGGTCAAGGTAGGAATCGGAGGCCTGCTATGAAGAACGCCTCCGCGCCGAACTGGTCCGATGCCCAACGCCTCGGCGGCCTCCGCCGCTTCGCCATCGCCATCAGCGTCCTCAACCTCCTCGGCCACACCGTCCTCGGCTTCGAGCAGGCCTGGATTACGCCGCTCGTCGCTTTGGCCTCCGCCTACTCCACCGAGCTCCTCCTCGAGTTGCTGGACGCGCGCCTCGCCGGCCGGCGTCTGAAGTTTCTCGGCGGCCCCGTCCGCTGCATCGACTTTTTCCTGTCCGCCCACATCACCGGTCTTGCCGTCGGCATGCTGCTGTATGCCAACGATCGTCTCTGGCCCGTGGCCTTCGCGGCCGCCGCCGCCATCGCGTCGAAAAACATCTTCCGCGCCCGCGTGGGGCAGGGAAGCCGCCACTTCTTCAACCCTTCGAATTTCGGCATCAGCTTGACGCTCGTCCTGTTTCCCTGGGTCGGAATCGCGCCGCCCTACCACTTCACCGAGAACCTCGTCGGCGCGGGCGATTGGATCCTTCCCGCCATCATCATCTGCAGCGGCACCTTCCTGAACTGGCGCTTCACCAAGCGTCTGCCGCTGATCGCCGCATGGCTCTGCTGCTTTGCCGGGCAAGCCGCGCTCCGCCACTGGCTCTTCGGCGCGCGCTTCGAATCGGCCCTCATGCCCATGACCGGCGTCGCCTTCATCCTCTACACCTTCTACATGGTCACCGATCCCGCGACCACGCCTTCCGGCACGCGGCAGCAGGTCGTCTTCGGCGCCGCGGTGGCGCTGACCTACGGTCTGCTGATGCTCGCCCACATCGTTTTCGGGCTCTTCTTCGCGCTCAGCCTTGTCTGCGCCATGCGCGGGCTGGCCCTCGCCGTCCAGTCGAGAATGGCGACCCGGGTCGCCGCGCGCGAGCCCGTGCCCGAACCTGCCGTCGCAGCGGTGGCCCGGTAATGTCGCCCGCCATTGCCATCGTCGGTCTCGGCTGCCGCTACCCGGACGCGGCTTCTCCCCTCGAGCTGTGGGAGAATGCCCTGGCGCAGCGGCGCGCCTTCCGCCGCATTCCCTCGCAGCGCCTCAGCTCCGATTATTATTCGCCGGACCCCCAGGCGCCCGATCGCACCTACGCCCTCACCGCCGCGCTCGTCGAGGATTACGAGTTCGATCGCGTGCGCCATCGCGTCTCCGGTGCCGCCTACCGCTCCGCCGATCTCGCCCATTGGTTGGCCCTCGATATCGCCGGCCGTGCTCTGGCCGATGCCGGCTTCGCGGAAGGCGAGGGACTGCCACGACGCAACACCGCCGTCTATCTTGGCAACACCTTGACCGGCGAATTCTCCCGCGCCTCCACCCTGCGCCTCCGCTGGCCCTATGTGCAGCGCGTCGTCGCTGCCGCGCTCGCATCGCGCGGGCACGACGAGCGGGAACGCGCCGAGCTCCTGCGCGAAATCGAAGCGGCCTATAAAAGCCCCTTCGCGGAAGTCGGCGAGGAGACTCTGGCGGGCGGCCTCTCCAACACGATCGCCGGCCGCATCGCCAATCACTTCGATCTCAATGGCGGCGGCTACACCGTCGACGGCGCCTGCGCATCCTCGCTGCTCGCCATCTCCACCGCCTGCTCCGCCCTCGCCGCCGGCGATTGCGACGCCGCGCTGGCCGGCGGCGTGGACCTCAGTCTCGATCCCTTCGAGCTGATCGGCTTCGCCAAAGCGGGCGCGCTCGCAGCCGATCGCATGCGTGTCTACGATGTGCGCTCGTCCGGCTTCTGGCCCGGCGAAGGTTGCGGCTTCGCCGTGCTCATGCGCCACGAAGACGCCATCGCTTCCGGCCGGCGCGTCTACGCTCTCATCCGAGGCTGGGGCATCTCTTCCGACGGCAGCGGCGGCATCACCCGCCCCGAAGTCGAAGGACAACTGCTCGCACTCGACCGCGCCTACCGCCGCGCCGGCTTCTCGCCGGAGACCGTGGGCTACTTCGAAGGCCACGGCACCGGCACCGCCGTCGGCGACGCCACCGAGCTCAAGACGCTGGCGCGCGCCCGCTCCGGAGCGTCCCGGCCCGCCGTGGTCTCGAGCATCAAGGCTAATATCGGACACACCAAGGCCGCGGCGGGAATCGCCGGGTTGATCAAAGCGGCCATGGCCGTGCATACACAGGTCATCCCGCCCGTCACCGGCTGCGATACGCCGCATCCCGAAATGAACGGCGTCCTCCGCGTGGCCCGCGCCCCCGAGCTCTGGCCCGACGATCTGCCCGTGCGCGCCGCCGTCAGCGCCATGGGCTTCGGCGGCATCAACAGCCACATCGTTCTGGAAAGCGCCGCCGCCGGCCGCCGCCGCGCCCTCACCGCCCACGAATCGCGCCTCGCAGCGACTCCCCAGGACGCGGAGCTTTTTCTTATCTCTGACCTCGACGAGGCTCGCGCAATCGCCGCCGGCCTCTCCCTCTCCGAACTCACCGACTATGCCGCCAACTGCACCGGGCTCCCGGCCTGTGCGGTCGTAGCCTCCACACCCGAAGAACTCGCGCATCGCCTCGCGGGCCTCCGGCACGCGCCTCAAAAACCGCTCCGCATCGGCTTCCTCTTCCCTGGCCAGGGCTCCCAGAATTCCGCCGCCTCCACCGAAATCGCCCAGCCTGCCATCGTCCGCGACTCTCTCCGCGGCCTCCGCGAGCTGCGCGCCCTCGGCATCGAAGCCGAAGTCGCCGTCGGACACAGTCTCGGTGAACTCACCGCCCTCTGCTGGGCCGGCGCCCTCGATGAAGAAGCCGCCCTGCGCATCGCCGTCGAACGGGGACGTCTCATGGCCTCTCTTCCGGGAGGCGCTATGGCCGCCCTCCGGGTCGACGAAGACGAAGCCCTTCGCCTCATCGCCCATCACGACGTCGTAATCGCGGGCTACAACGGCGCGCGCCAGGTCGTCATCTCGGGCGATCCCGCCGCCGTCGCCAACATCGCCGCGCGCGCGGGCGGCACCCTCCTCGCGGTATCGCATTCCTTCCATTCGCCCCGCATGGCGCCGGCCGCCGATCGATTCGCGCATTTTCTCGACGCCGAAACTCTGCGGCCCCTTGCCCGCCGCGTCATCTCCACCGTCACTGCCGCTCCCCTCGATGGCGCCGATCTCCGCGATCTGCTGGTGCGCCAGCTCACCGCGCCCGTCCGCTTCCGCCAGGCCATCGACGCTGCGCCCGAAGTCGATCTATGGATCGAAGTCGGACCCGGCCGCGTGCTCGCCGGCCTCGTCGGCAGCGCCGCCATGTCCATCGAATCGGGCGGCGCGTCGCGGCGTCCCTTCCTCGAAGCCGTCGCCGCCGCCGTCAACGCCGGTGTCAAAATCGACCCCGCCCCGCTCTTCGCGCACCGCTTCTCGCGGCCCTTCCGCCGCCGCCGCACCTTCTTCGCCAGCCCCTGCGAAATCGACGTTCCTGCCGCGCAGCCCGCACCTGAAATGCCGGCGCCCGCGCCCGTCGCATCCACCCCCCTCGCCGTCCTTCGCGAATTGATCGGCCTCCGCGCCGAATTGCCGCCCTCCGCCATCCACGGAAGTTCGCGCCTCCTCGCCGACCTCCACCTCAACTCCATCGTCGTCGCTCAGATCGCCACCGAGGCGGCCCGCCGCTTGGAACTGCCGCCGCCCCCTGCGCCCCTCCAATACGCCGGCCTCACCGTCGCCGAAATGGCCCAGGCTCTGGAATCCTCGGCCTCCGCGCCGCGCCTCGAAGAATCCGCCATTCCCGCCGGCGTCGATTCCTGGGTCCGTCCCTTCGTCACCCGCCTCGTCGAGCGCCCCGCGAAAAAGGGGACAGACACCTTTTCCACGACCCCCGCCGCCGGCGACATCGTCCTCACCATGCCCGCTTCGATCCCCGCCATGATCGAGGCCGCCCGCGCCGCCGTCCAGCTCCGCAGCCCCGCGCGCTTCATCCTCGTCCAGCACGATGGCGCTTCCGCCGCCCTCGCCCGCACCGTCTTCCTCGAAGCCCGCGACCTTCCGGTCTGCGTCGTGAACCTTCCCCCCGGCGATCCGCTGGCCGCCCAACGCATCGCCGCCGAAGCCGCCTCCGCCCGCGGCTACACCGAGGTCCACTACGATGCCGCGGGCGTACGCCGCGAAGCCGTCATGTCCGCCGCCTCCTTCGAGCCGCGCGAATTCCCGCTCGGCCCCGATGACACCTTGCTCGTCACCGGCGGCGCCAAAGGCATCGGCGCCGAGTGCGCCATCGAAGCCGCGCGAGCCAGCGGCGCCCGGCTGATTCTGCTCGGCACTTCCGGCCCCGCCGGCAACCCCAACCTCGACCGCATGCGCGCCCTCGGCATCCGCTTCGAGTACGTCCGTGCCGACGTCACCGATCCTGCCGCTCTTCCCGATCTCCGCCAGGTCACCGCGATCCTGCACTGCGCCGGCGTCAATCAGCCGCGTCCCATCGAACTGCTCGACGAGGCCGGCTTCCGCCGCACCGTCGCCGTCAAGGTCGATGGCCTTCGCCATATCCTCGCCGCCGTCGACCCCGCGCGCCTCAAACTGCTCGTTGCCTTCGGCTCCATCATCGGCCGCATCGGCATGGCCGGCGAAGCCGATTACGCCGTCGCCAATGAGTGGCTCGCCCGCGATGTCGACGCCTTCGCCGCGGCCCATCCCCACTGCCGCTGCCTGACCTTCGAATTCTCGGTCTGGTCGGGCGCGGGTATGGGGGAGCGCGTCGCGCATCTGGAATCGCTGATGCGCGCCGGCGTTTCGCCCATCTCGATCGAAGAGGGCGTCGCCGCCTTCCGCTCGCTCTTGGCGTCGAACGCCGCGGGTCCGGTCGTCGTCTCCGGGCGTTTCGGCTCGCCGCCCACCGTCCAGTTCGAGCGGTCCGATCTGCCGCTCCTTCGCTACCTCGAACGCACTCGCGTCCACTACCCCGGAGTCGAGCTCGTCTGCGATGCCGTCCTCTCCGGCGCCAACGATCCCTACCTTGACGACCACATCTTCTCCGGCGCGCGCCTGCTCCCCGGCGTCATGGCGCTCGAAGCCATGGCGCAGGCCGCCATGGCTGTCACGGGTGCGTCCGTTCCGCCGTCCCTGGAAGACGTCCGATTCCTGCGCCCCATCATCGTGCCGCTCGATGGTGAGCTCCTCATCCGCATCGCTGCTCTCGTGCGTCCCGGCGGCGAGGTCGATGTTTGCATCCGCACCGCCGACACCTCCTTCCAGGCGGACCATTTCCGGGCCACTTGCCGCTTCACCGAGGCCGCCCCTCTCGGCAAGACCGCCACTGAGGGTGAGCCGATTCCGCTCGATCCCGAGCGCGATCTCTATGGCGGGCTGCTCTTCCAGGAAGGCCGCTTCCGCCGCTTGCGCGCCTACCGCCGTCTCCGCGCCACCGAATGCGTGGTCGAGGCGGCCGGTGCTCCCGCCCGCGGCTGGTTCAGCCGCTACCTGCCGCAGACCCTCGTCCTGGGTGACGCCGGCTTGCGCGACACCGCCATCCATGCGATCCAGGCCTGCATTCCGCACGCGCGAGTTCTCCCCGGCGGCGCCGCCGAAATCCTCGTCCGTCCCCATCCGGCGGCATCCGCGTATCTCATCAGCGCCCGCGAGCGCAGCCGCGACGGCGACCTCCTCATTTACGATCTCGAAATTGCGACCGCCCAAGGCGACATCGTCGAGCGCTGGACCGGACTCGAGCTCCGCATCGTCAGCACCGCCGCCTCGCCCGCGGAGTGGACACCGGCGCTGCTGGCTCCCTACCTCGAACGCAGAATCGGCGAGATCGTCCCGCGCGCCGCCGTGTCGGTGGCCCTCGGAGTCAACGGCCACACCAACGGAATGCTCAAACGTCCCGACGGCAAGCCCGTCGCCAACGGCTTCCACGTCTCCCGCTCCCATGCCGGCGAGCTGACCCTCTCGGTGACGTCGCCCGCCGCCGTGGGCTGCGATTGCGAACCGGTCGCCGCCCGATCGTCCGCCGTCTGGCGCGACCTCCTCGGCGCCGGCGGCTTTGCCCTGGCCGAGCTGGTGGCGCGCGAAGGCCGCGAGCCGCTCGAAGCCGCCGCGACGCGTGTCTGGTGCGCCATCGAGTGCGTGAAAAAGGCGGGATTGCGGCAGGATCTCGGTATTGTCCTCTCGACCCCCGAAGAGCACGCGGCGTCTGCATCCGGCTGGGTCGTGCTCGGCGCCGGCGCGTCGCGCATTGCCACCCTCGTCGCCCCGGTCGCCGGATTCGACCAGCCCCTCGCCTTCGCGTTTCTGGTGGGCGCCTGATGCGATCCTACGAGTTCCGCCACATCGTGGCCTTCGAAGAAACCAACCTCGTCGGCAATGTCTATTACGTGAATCATCTCCGCTGGCAAGGCCGCTGCCGCGAGATGTTTCTCCGCGACCACGCGCCTTCCGTCCTGGAGGAGCTGCGCCGCGGCCTCGCCCTGGTCACCACCCACTGCTCCTGCGACTACTACGATGAGTTCTCCGCCTTCGACGAGGTCCTGATCCGCATGACCCTCCGCGAGATCTCCCAATCGCGCCTCACCCTCGATTTCGAATATTGGAAAGGCGGCGCCCTCGCCGCCCGCGGCGCTCAAGGCATCGCCTGCATGCGCAAAACCGATTCGGGCATGGAGCCCGCACCCTGGCCGGAAGAGCTCCGGAAGGCGCTATCGTAAGAGGCGTGAAAACTGCCGCCCTTCTCGCACTCGCAGCCGTCGCCCTGCCCCTGCAGGCCCAACAGGGAGGCGGACAGCCCGGCACGAAGTGGACCGAGGACCAGCTCCGTCAGGCCGTCGAGCTCGCGCGCGTCGGCCGCAAGCTCACGCCGAAGTCCTGGCCCAACGGCGCGCGCGTCGCGGTCTCGCTCACCTTCGACGACGATACCGAAGCGCCACTCCTCCGTGACGGCGCCACCTCCCCCACCACGCTTTCCGCCTCCGACTTCGGCGCCGAGAGCGGCACCCCGCGCATTCTCCAGATGCTCGACCGTTACCAACTGCCGGCCACCTTCTTCCTCACTGCGGTCGACGCCATGCTCCATCCCGGCATGCTGGCCGCCATCCAGAAGAGCGGCCGCCATGAGATCGCCGTGCACGGCTGGATTCATGAGTTCCCGCCCCGGCTCCCCGAGGGCGAAGAGGAGCGCCTGCTCGACCAGGCCATCGCCTATCTCACCAAGGCGACCGGCAAGCGTCCCACCGGCTACCGCGCTCCCTCGTGGGCATTCAGTCCCGTGACCCTCGACCTCGTGCGCAAGAAAGGCTTTCTCTACGACAGCAGCCTGCAGGCGCTCGACGAGCCATACGAGATCGTTTCCCGCGGCAAGCCCACCGGCCTCGTCGAGCTGGCCATCGATTGGACCCTGACCGAGACGCCGTACCTCGGCCAGAACGGCCACATGCCCTCGCCCGAGCTCCTCTACAAGCTCTACAAGGACGAATTCGACGGCGCCTATGACGAAGGACACGATGTTCATCCTCACGCTCCACCCGTACCTCAGCGGCCACCGCGCCCCCATGCGCCACCTCGAGCAGTTCGTCGAATACATGCGCTCCAAACCCGGAGTCTGGTTCGCGACCTGCCAGCAGATCGTCCAGTATTTGAAGCAGCAGTAGGCTCCGTGTCGCGGGCCTCCGGCCCGCGCTATGATGGAATCGCAATGACGAACGACGAACGGATCGAGGCGCTGACGATGAATCTCGAGCTCCTCACCCGGGACGTGCAGGATCTTGCACGCGAAATGCGTTCTGGCTTCGCCCAGACGCTCCAGTTCATCAACCGCCTCGCCCATATAGCGGAAGCCCACGAGCAACGGCTCGACGATCTGGAAAACCGCTGAGGTATTGCGAGCCTGGCGCTGCTGCGCGCCAGGCCCACCCGCCGCTACAGCTTCAACTCCCAGCCCTTCCGAAAGACCGGCTTCACGTACTTATTCGCTTCCGCATTATTCGTGAACCGCTGATTCTTGCTGTCCCACTCCAGCTTCCCCGGCACGCGATACGCGATCGCCATCAGCGCCAGCCATTCCGCATACGGCGCCGTGATGCTGAAATCGGAGCAGCCCGGATCGCCGCCCTTGCAAGCCCGGACCCAGTCGAGCATATGCCCCGGCGACCGCGTCAACAACTGCGGCGGCAGCACGTAATCCGCCCACCGCGCCGCCGGCAGCAGGTGCACGCCCTCCCCGCGATCGCGCGTCGCCAGAATGCCCTTCGTTCCCACCAACACCGCGCCGTTGCCCGTGAGGATTCCCGGCTTCGCCGCGCCCGCCGGCTCGCCGAAGACCTTCACGCCCGGTCCGCCCGCGCCCTGACGTGGTGCATCCGCCGGACGGGCCGCCCGGCCGCCCCCTGCTCCACCGCGCCCGCCGCCTCCACCGCCGCGGCCTGCATTCCCGCGCCCCTTCTCGCTTGCCAGGTTGTTCGGCGCCGGCAGGATCGTCTCGTTCTCCATTCCCGGCACGTGAAACGCTTCGGGATCGCCCGGCCGCGTCGAATCGTGGAAGAAGACCTTCACCGCGGGCATGCCGCCGCGCGCCGGAAAATCCAGCCGCACCAGCCCGCGCTCCGGAAATGTCAGCTTGCTCGGCTTCACCTGGCTCACGCACTCGACGCTCGTCGGCGCGCCCAGCATCAACGCCGTCTGCACCGGACCCGCCGTATGCGTCGCCCAGTTGCCGATCTGCCCCGTGCCGAAATCGAAAAAGCCCCGCCAGTTATACGGCACATAGTCCGAGCTGAACGGCCGCATCGACGCCCCGCCCAGCCACAGGTCCCAATCCAGCGTCGGCGGCACCGACTCCTCGGGCGGCAGCGACTGCAAACCCGTCGGATGCGTGCCCGGCGTGGTCGAGATGTGCGCCTCCGTCACATCGCCGATTGCGCCCGACCAGACGATCTCCGCCGCCACCCGGTTGGCCTCGTGAGAGAAGCCCTGATTCCCCATCTGCGTCGCGACCTTGTACTTCACCGCCGCTTCCTGCAGCAGTCGCGCCTCCCACGGCGTCCGCGTCAGCGGCTTTTCGAGGTAGACATGCTTGCCGTGCTGCATGCAGGCCAGCGCCACCGTCGCGTGCATGAAGTCGGGAATCCCGATCGTCACCGCGTCGATATTCTTGCCCTCTTTTTCGAGCATGACGCGAAAGTCCTTGTACTTCGCCGCCTTCTCGAACTTCTTGAAATTCGCCGCCGAACGGACCTCATCCACATCGCAGAGCGCCACGATGTTCTCGGTCGCCGCCGCCGCGTTCAAATCGGCTCCGCCCTGTCCGCCGCAGCCCACCGAGGCCACGTTCAGCTTTTCGTAGAACGGCTTGTAGCCGAGCGCCTTCAGCGATGGCACGCTGCCCCACCCCGCCCGCGGCACCGCGCCCGCCAGCAGGCTTCCGAAAAAGAAATGGCGTCTGGATACGTTGAATGACATCGGAGTCTCCCTTAGTTCGTTCGTGGATGCGGCGTGGTGCTGCCGTCCGTCCTGCCTAAAACCCACTTGATCGCTTCCAGGTACATCTTCAACACATCGGGATCGTCCCACGCCTCGTTCGTGTGGCCGAGCGTCGAATAAAATACCCGGCCCTTCCCGTACATCTTTGACCACGCGACCGCGAAGTCGTGGTCCTCCCGAATGTTGTTCTTCCCCGTGTAGTCCAGCTTGCTGTCGTCGAGCCGGAGCAGCACGTTGACCTTGTCCCGCGACCAGTTCTTCGTCTGGTAAATCTCGTCCCGCATGCGGAAGCTCTTCGCGAAATGGCGCGTCGCGGGAAAGTTCGGGTCCTCGAGGATGATCGGAGCGTCGAACGTGTTCCACGGGTGGCCGTTGAACCAGCCGCCCACCATCTCCGCGTATTCGGGCCACTTGTAGTTGCTGTCGAGCGCGGCGTGGATCGCCACCAGCCCCTTCCCATCGTCATGCACGAACGCCAGCAGGTCCTTCTTCTGCTGTTCGTCGAGCGGCTGCTCGCCGGTCGTGCTGGCCAGAACGATCGCGTCGAAATTCTGCAGATTGAGCGGCGTGAACCCGGCGCCCGGCTTCTCCGCGCGTTTGATGATGGCCGTATCCGTGCTGATCTCCGTGTCCCACACGCCCGAATCCTTCCCCAGTTTCCAGACGCTGGCCATCGCGTTCGACACGGAATCGTGATGGAACCCCTTCGTGAGTCCGAACACCAGCACATGCTTCTTCGCGCTCACGGGCCCGCGCCCGCCCTGCGGCGGCGCCTGGCCGGAAGTCAACGCCGCAAACACGAACAAAGGCAGCAATTTCCGCATAAAACCTCCTATTTCGGACTACCCGAATACGATATCACCACAGCGTGGCGCGTATCCGCGTTCATCTGCGGCCAATTTTCCACCAGCTTCTCCGCCTGCTCGGACTTCGCCATCGCGCAGCGAACACGCGATTCGGGATTGCATGAAGACACTCCTGCCCGGTACACGAGGAGAGGCTCGCAACGGGATCAGGCCGCCGTCAATGCCGCCTGCAGCATCGCCCGCGCGTATCCCACGTTGTAAGCGAAGGCCGCGTACTCCCCGCCGCCCGGATACTGCGGCCGGAATCCCTGGCGCTCCCGGTCGTACTCGATCCCGCGCGGATGCTCGGGATATATCAGCCGCGGATACTTGTGCTTCACCAGTTCGCGCATCACCGCGAACATGTTGTTCTCGCCCTCGTCGATGAAGACTTCCATGTACCGCTCGTACGGCTTGACGACCTTCACATTCCGGAAATGGCAGTGATTGATGCGGTCGCGCGAGGCGAACCACCCGCACACCTCCACCGGGTCCTGCCCCATTTCCCGCGTCACCCCGCAATCGAACGTGATCCCGTTCGATGGGCTGTTCACGATCCCGACCAGCTTCTTCCACCCCTCGACCGAACCCATGATCTGCTGCGAACCGCGGCTCAGCGGCGCCGGCGGATCGTTCGGATGCAGCGCCATCCGCACCCCCGCCTTCTCCGCTTCCGGAATCACCGCCTTCAGGAAATACGTGATGTTCGCCCACATCTCCTCAGCCGTGTGCGCGCCCTCGTTCGCCAGCGGTTCGAGCCCCTTCATCCGCTCGTAATCGAAGCCGGTCCATCCCGCGCCCGCGCGGCCCGTCTCCTCGAAGTAACCCTCCATCGCCCGGTGCGCGTACCAGTTGTATTCCACCACCGGCAGCCCGGCTTTGCCCGCCGCCTTCACCGACTGGATCACCTTCTCGATATCCTGATCGCGTCCCGGCCGCGCATAGATCGCATTGTTGAAGCCCGAGATCATGATGTTCCCGACCGTCAGCCCGTACGATTTCCAGCTTTCCATCACCGCCTTCAACCGTTCCTCGGTCCACGGCAGCCCTCCGCCGGCCGAAGCGATCAGGTAATTGACGCCGAGCTGCTTGATCCGCTGCGCCGCGGCCTCATCCTTGAGATTCCGCCCGCCATCCCCCGAGATCAAACAGATCTTCGGTGTGTCCTTGCCCTCGAACCGGTTCGGAGGCATCGCAGCGCGCGACGTCTGCGGCGCCGCCAGCGCCGCCGCGCTCGCTTGCATCAGGTTGCGTCTCGTGAGTCTCATGTGGTCGGCTTGCGCTCCTCTGTGGCCAACAATCTTACCCCCGAATCCCCACCGCCGGCGGCCCCATCGCCCGCCTCTTCCTCCGTATCGCCGCGAAATCGAACATCGCCTCTTCGATCGGCGTCCCGATCACCTCGATCCTCTTCAAATCGCGCGTCCCGATCCCGGCCTTCTCCGCCAACTCCAGCGTGCTGTCGCAGCGCTCGAAAGGCGGCGTTCCCCGCGCCGCCATCGGATCGAAGCCCATCAACGCCATCGACACCGCGTCCGTGTTCACCGGATTCAGCCCGGCTACCAGGACTCCGGGCGCAACGCCGGTCTGATGTTCCCGCACCCATGGCCCTTCGCCCCCGGTCATGGTCCGAATCCCCTCCACGATCGCCAGGTGAATCGGCCGCGCCGCCACCAGGTCCACCACCGTCCGCGGCACGCGCCACGTGTCCTGGCGCGGCGTCGTGGGGTCCTTCTCCGCGGGCGCGCTCTTGGAGGGCTGCCGGTCGCCCGAATGCACCAGGCTGCGCCCGCCCTTCGGCACGAGCGAGGGCTCATCCACGCCCGCGCCCGCTCCGTAGATCGTGCAAGGCGTCAGCCCGAAGCAGTTCTTCATCGAGAGCGTCACCCCGGCCGTCGCGTGCTCCTTCATCTTCGCGATGCTTACGAACACATCGCAGTCTTCGTACGAGTGGTTCAGGTCGAAGGCGGGAAACACGTAGCCGCCGAACGGGACCTTCATGCGCGAGTACTTCCGCCCCTGGCCCAGAAAGTTGGTGTTCTCGAACTCGACATGGGCTGCCGCTCCCAGAATGTCGCGCGGCTCCCAGTTGGCCTGCAGGATGTACTCTTCCACCGGGTCCGCCGTCGACCACGGGCTCTCCAGAATCCGGATGCGCCGTGCCCCCGCCCGGCCCATCAGGTGGGTCGCCGCCGCGATCACGTGCGGGTGCGTGTAATGCGTGTCTTCCAAAGGCAGGTGTCCGAGCCGGTACGAGGGAGCGCCCGTGAGGTTCACCTTCACCGCCACGGTCTTCCCCTTCACCAGCCGCTCCAGCCCGCCGAGCTGGTCGAACATCTTCTGCATCGCCGGCAGCAGCTCCGGCCGGTCGTACGTCCTGCATCGCGCAACGGCGACGGGGGCTGACGGCGCATCCGCCCGTCCGAGCCGCGCGCAGGCGGCGCCCGCCGCGGCCGTGGCGAGCCATTCTCTTCTGGTCATACCGACAACTCCAGTGCGACGTATTGGGACACCTGCGGCAGATGCACCTCGATCGCGTCCTTCTGTTCCACAGTCTGAATCGTGAGCGCCGCCGTGTCTACCGTGGACGCCTTCACATGGCGGTATGGCCCGGCGATCCGCACGCTGGCCGCGTCCGGCCCGCGATCCGCGAAGAATAGCAGTTGCACGACCGCGCTCCCCGCACTGGCCGTGACATAGGATGCCGCCGCGCCCGCGTTCCAGAAGCGCACCAGGTCATGGCGATGGCTGATCGCCTTCCACGCCTCCTGGACGGTCGCGTAGGGATCGTCCGGCACGACGGGAACCGCCGGAATGCCGCTCATCAGCCGGTGCAGCTCCGGCGATGGCGGCTGCGTATCGGCATAGATCAGCGCGCGCAGGCCCGCGCACGCCTCGCGCGTGAGCTTGTCCTTCGGCAGCGGCAGGGCGTGCAGCCCCGCCCGCGCCAGCAAATTCAGCAGCTCCTGGCTGAAGAACTCGTTCGGTCCCGCGAAATCCGAGACCACGCCGGCCAGCGCGGCCGGCGCAGCTTCATTCCATTTCTCGTGCGCCCCAAAGAACGCCGTCGCCTGCCCGATCGCTTTCCACTTCTCCATCGCGCGCGGCGCCCGCGCTGCGATCCCGTCCGCCAGCGCATCGTCGAGCGTCACGATCCATCGCCCGCCGTACGCGGCGCAGTCGGCGATCGCCATCAGGTAGTTCGGGAAGTCGGGAGGTTTCGCGTCGATCCAAACCTGGCTGCCGGGATGCCTCGCGGCGGTGAGCTGCACCAGCCAGCCGTTGGAATCGACCCAGGGAACGCCGGTGGGACCGGCATCGGCGTCTCCGCGGCGCGCCCGCCGCACTCCCGGCCAGACTCCCTTCGCGGCCGTGACGCCGTCGGGCGGTGTATCGGGGTGTGTGACCTGCAGCCCCTGTTGCTCCGCAACCGCTCGTACCGGTTCCAATTCGTCGCTGTTATCGACCAGGATCGTATCGATCGAAGTGCCTCTGAGCAGCGCCAGGCAGGCGGGGTCGGTCCAGGCAGCCGGCCACCGCAGCGGAGTCCATCGGACCCTCATACCGTACTACTGTATCAATCGGAATCGCCGGGAGCCGCACCCGCCTCAATCGCCGCAGTTGTTGCACCTGCTCCAGCGCGGCGATTGCACTCTGCAGTTGCTCGCGCCGAAAGTAAAGGTCGGCCAGCCGGCTACTCGCGTTCTTCATGCCGTGAGCAATGGCACGCATCCGGCCAAACCGTCTTTACTGATACCAGGCCGCTTGCGCCCTTCGAACGCGCCCCCCTGCCTACGACGTGGACGTACCCTGTAAATCCCTTGGACACGGCCGCATCGCAGGCCCTGCCTCAGCACGGCGCGAACGTAAACACCACCACCCCGATGACGAACCAGATCGCTCCGAACAGCACGCCGTATCCGAAGAAGCTGCGGAAGTCGACCCGCGCGATCCCCGCCACCACCACATACCAGAACGGGGTCACGAAATTGCCCACGTGATCCCCGACGCCGAGTGCAAGCAGGCCGCGCTGCGCCGACGCCCCCACCGCCATCGCCGTCTTCACCGTCACGAACCCCTGCACCGTCCACTGCCCGCCGCTCGAGGGGATGAAGCAGGCAAAGACCGCGCCCGCCGCCGCCGTAATCAACGGAAACGTCGCGCGCGTGCAGATGGAAGCGGCCATTCGCGCGACCTTGTCGCCGGCGTTGGTGTACTGGATCAGGCCCGCCACCCCGGCATACAGGTGGTACAGCACGATCACCGCCCAACTCCGGCTGGCGGCCGTCTCCACCGCCGCCGCGAACCGCTTCACCGTGCCTTTCCAGCACAGTGGGATCCGAAGCTTGGAATTCACGTGACTTGAAGTCGCGGCCGCACTGACCCTATAGTGAGTCGTATTAATTTAAATCATACCAACATGGTCAAATAAAACGAAAGGCTCAGTCGAAAGACTGGGCCTTTCGTTTTAATCTGATCGGCACGTAAGAGGTTCCAACTTTCACCATAATGAAATAAGATCACTACCGGGCGTATTTTTTGAGTTATCGAGATTTTCAGGAGCTAAGGAAGCTAAAATGGAGAAAAAAATCACTGGATATACCACCGTTGATATATCCCAATGGCATCGTAAAGAACATTTTGAGGCATTTCAGTCAGTTGCTCAATGTACCTATAACCAGACCGTTCAGCTGGATATTACGGCCTTTTTAAAGACCGTAAAGAAAAATAAGCACAAGTTTTATCCGGCCTTTATTCACATTCTTGCCCGCCTGATGAATGCTCATCCGGAATTTCGTATGGCAATGAAAGACGGTGAGCTGGTGATATGGGATAGTGTTCACCCTTGTTACACCGTTTTCCATGAGCAAACTGAAACGTTTTCATCGCTCTGGAGTGAATACCACGACGATTTCCGGCAGTTTCTACACATATATTCGCAAGATGTGGCGTGTTACGGTGAAAACCTGGCCTATTTCCCTAAAGGGTTTATTGAGAATATGTTTTTCGTCTCAGCCAATCCCTGGGTGAGTTTCACCAGTTTTGATTTAAACGTGGCCAATATGGACAACTTCTTCGCCCCCGTTTTCACCATGGGCAAATATTATACGCAAGGCGACAAGGTGCTGATGCCGCTGGCGATTCAGGTTCATCATGCCGTTTGTGATGGCTTCCATGTCGGCAGAATGCTTAATGAATTACAACAGTACTGCGATGAGTGGCAGGGCGGGGCGTAACCTAGGTGACAGAAGTTAAAAGCCTCCGGTCGGAGGCTTTTGACTTTCTGCTAGATCGGCCGCATCGAATATAACTTCGTATAATGTATGCTATACGAAGTTATTAGCGATGAGCTCGGACTTCCATTGTTCATTCCACGGACAAAAACAGAGAAAGGAAACGACAGAGGCCAAAAAGCTCGCTTTCAGCACCTGTCGTTTCCTTTCTTTTCAGAGGGTATTTTAAATAAAAACATTAAGTTATGACGAAGAAGAACGGAAACGCCTTAAACCGGAAAATTTTCATAAATAGCGAAAACCCGCGAGGTCGCCGCCCCGTAACCTGTCGGATCACCGGAAAGGACCCGTAAAGTGATAATGATTATCATCTACATATCACAACGTGCGTGGAGGCCATCAAACCACGTCAAATAATCAATTATGACGCAGGTATCGTATTAATTGATCTGCATCAACTTAACGTAAAAGCAACTTCAGACAATACAAATCAGCGACACTGAATACGGGGCAACCTCATGTCCGAGCTCGCGAGCTCGTCGACAGCGACACACTTGCATCGGATGCAGCCCGGTTAACGTGCCGGCACGGCCTGGGTAACCAGGTATTTTGTCCACATAACCGTGCGCAAAATGTTGTGGATAAGCAGGACACAGCAGCAATCCACAGCAGGCATACAACCGCACACCGAGGTTACTCCGTTCTACAGGTTACGACGAATGTCAATACTTGCCCTTGACAGGCATTGATGGAATCGTAGTCTCACGCTGATAGTCTGATCGACAATACAAGTGGGACCGTGGTCCCAGACCGATAATCAGACCGACAACACGAGTGGGACCGTGGTCCCAGACTAATAATCAGACCGACGATACGAGTGGGACCGTGGTCCCAGACTAATAATCAGACCGACGATACGAGTGGGACCGTGGTCCCAGACTAATAATCAGACCGACGATACGAGTGGGACCGTGGTCCCAGACTAATAATCAGACCGACGATACGAGTGGGACCGTGGTCCCAGACTAATAATCAGACCGACGATACGAGTGGGACCGTGGTCCCAGACTAATAATCAGACCGACGATACGAGTGGGACCGTGGTCCCAG
>JADMIO010866694.1_pt1 | contig 24741 bp, 20 predicted proteins | sample 8958161 | NCBI WGS metagenome assembly JADMIO01 (sample SAMN16585339, study PRJNA669376) | soil metagenome | isolation source: Crop rotation soil | place: USA: Cullars Rotation, Alabama | collected 2011
GGCGGGAAGAACCCGCCGCTCATCGTCACCGTGACCATGCCCGAGGGGCAGACCGTCACCGGCAACGAGCGCGAGATCAACCGTTCCTTCCTCACGGTGCAGTCCGATGTCGACAACGTCCGTGTCGTCGACGAGGCCAACACCGGCGACGACCTCTTCCGCACCGACGATGACCGCACCGCGTTCGCCTTCGTCTACTGGCGGTTCCTCCACGACCCGTCCGCGCCGCTGCCGACCGACGACATCCGCGACGCCGCGTCCTCGGTTGCACCCGATGGCAGCACGGTCGGCGTCACGGGGTACGACGCGCTGGCAATCGGTGACGAGTCGAACGGCGGTCCCGGCGTACTGCTCGAGGTCGTCATCGGTGGCATCGGCGCGTTGCTCGTGCTCATCTTCGTCTTCGCGTCGTTCCTCGCCTTCCTGCCGCTCATCGTCGCGATGGCGTCGATCTTCCTGTCGTTCATGCTGCTGCTGCCGCTGACCTACATCGCGGACATGTCGTTCATCATCGAGTTCCTCATCGCCCTCATCGGGCTCGGTGTCGCTATCGACTACTCACTGATCCTCGTCAACCGATGGCGTGAGGAACGCGACCACGGACGTGACAACCATGACGCGGTCGTCGTTGCGATGGAGACCGCGGGGCACGCGGTCGTCTTCAGTGGCATCACCGTCGCGATCGGTCTGCTCGCACTCGTCGTACTGCCGGTGCCGTTCATGCGGAGCATCGGGATCGGCGGCGCGCTCATCCCGCTCGCGAGCATCATCACGACACTGACGCTGACCCCTGCGATCCTCGGCAGCGTCGGGCCGAAGGTCGACTGGCCGAAGATCCGCCACGAGAACCGCGCGAGCAAGTCGTGGAGCCGCTGGGCGCGCGGTGTCGTCGACCACCGGGTCGCCTCGGTCGTGTTCGCCCTTGCCGCCCTCGGCTTCCTCGTCGTCGCGTTCACCGGCGTGAAGATCGGGCTCGCGTCGACCGACTCGCTCGCGAGCAACGGCAAGGCGTTCGACACCTACCAGATCCTCAAGGACGGCGGCGTCGGTCCGGGCGTCCTCACGCCGATGGAGATCCCCGTCGCCGACGAGAAGGCTGCCGACGTCTCGGCCCAGCTCGCCTCGGTCGACGGCGTCGAGCGCGTGCTGCAGCCGACCGGGCCGGCGAGCAACCAGCTTGATCGCACCGTGCTCATCGCGATCCCGGACCGGGAGACCGTCAACTCCTCGACGCTCGATCCCGTGCGTGCTGTCAAGGACGCGGTTGACGGGGAGGATGGCGTCACCGGCGTCGCCGGCTACGGCCCCGACCAGATCGACTTCCTCCATGCGGTCTACGGCAACTTCCCGCTCATGCTCGGGATCATCACGCTGCTGACGTTCCTGCTGCTCGCCCGCGCATTCCGCTCCTTGCTGCTGCCGCTCAAGGCCGTCGTGCTCAACCTCGTCACCCTGGCGGCCACGCTCGGGTTCATGGTGCTCTTCTGGCAGTCCGGCTACGGCTCGGATGCGATCTTCGGCACGAGCGAGACGGGGGCGGTGACGTTCTGGATCCCGCTCATGGTCTTCGCGTTCCTCTACGGCCTGTCGATGGACTACGAGGTGTTCATCCTCAGCCGGATCCGTGAGGAGTACGACAACGGGCGCAGCACAGACGAGGCGGTCATCGAGGGCATCGGCCGCACCGGCCGGCTCGTGACGAGCGCCGCACTCATCCTGTTCCTCGCGTTCGTCGCACTCGCCTCCGGTCCGGGCACCGACCTCAAGACGTTCGCGTCGGCGCTCGGCTTCGGCATCCTCATCGACGCGACGATCGTCCGGTCGCTGCTCGTGCCGGCACTCGTGTCCCTCTTCGGCCGGTGGAACTGGTACCTGCCGGCGGGGTTCGCGCGTGTGCTCCGGGTGCGTCCGTCGGTCCCGCACGAGGAGGTCGCGGTCGCGGACTGACCGGCAGGTGAACCGATCGGCACCTTATTGCGAATGAATTGCAAGTACGCCGATCGCCGACCTAGGTTGGTTTCCGTGGCTTCGACCCTGCCCGCCGCGTCGCGCCTGCACCGCATCCGGCACGCCCTGACCCGCCGCGAGTGGGCCTCCATCGGGGGCATGGCCGGGTTCGTCCTGCTCCTCCACGTCGTCGGCTGGGGGGTGCTCATCGGCGTGGTCGCCCCACACGACTACCCCGTGAGCAGCACCCAGGTCTTCGGGGTCGGGCTCGGCCTCACGGCGTACACGCTCGGCATGCGCCATGCCTTCGACGCCGACCACATCGCCGCGATCGACAACACCACGCGCAAGCTCATGTCCGACGGGAAGCGGCCGCTCTCGGTCGGCTTCTGGTTCAGCCTCGGCCACTCGAGCGTCGTCTTCGGCCTGTGCGTCCTGCTCTCACTCGGGGTCAAGGCGCTCGCCGGGCAAGTCGGTAACGACGCGTCGACGCTGCAGTCGACGACGGGGCTCATCGGCACCGCAGTCTCCGGTGTCTTCCTCTACCTCATCGCGATCCTCAACTTCGTCGTCCTCGTCGGCATCACCCGCGTCTTCCGCGACATGCGCAGCGGGCGGTACGACGAGGCCGCGCTCGAGGAGCAGCTCAACAACCGCGGGCTCATGAACCGCATCCTCGGCCCGGTGACCCGTGCGGTGCGCAAGCCGTGGCAGATGTATCCGGTCGGCTTGCTCTTCGGGCTCGGCTTCGACACGGCGACCGAGGTGTCACTGCTCGTCCTCGCCGGCGGCGCGGCAGCGTTCAGCCTGCCGTGGTACGCGATCCTGACGTTGCCGATCCTCTTCGCCGCCGGCATGAGCCTGCTCGATGCGGTCGACGGCTGCTTCATGAACTTCGCCTACGGCTGGGCGTTCTCCAAGCCGGTGCGCAAGGTCTACTACAACCTCACGATCACGGGGCTGTCCGTCGCGATCGCGCTCATCATCGGCACGATCGAGCTCGTCTCGATCCTCACCGACAAGCTCTCCATCGACTCCGGCGTGCTCGCAACGATCGCCAACGTCGACCTCAACTACGTCGGCTACGCGATCGTCGGGCTCTTCGTCGTCACGTGGGTCCTGGCCCTGGCGATCTGGCGTTTCGGCCGCATCGAGGAGAAGTGGTCGGCCGAGCTCGCGCCGGGCAACCCCGCCGCAGACTGACCCTGCGGCTGACACGGCGAGCGCGTCGAAGGCCGGGTGGACTAGGTTCCGCCGGGTGAGCGCCCCACTCGACCGGTTTCGCGTCGACGGCAAGGTCGCCGTCGTCACCGGTGCGACTCGCGGCCTCGGCCGCGCCATTGCCCAGGGACTCTCCGCGGCCGGCGCAACCGTCGTCGTGTCGAGCCGCAAGCAGGACTCGTGCGACCAGGTCGCCGACGACATCGCCGCCGCGACGGGTGCACGAACCGTCGGGCTCGCGTGTCACGTCGGGCGCTGGGACGAGGTGCCTGGCTTCGTCGACCGGGTGTACGCCGAGGTCGGCCGCGTCGACGTGCTCGTCAACAACGCGGGCATCAGCCCCACCCCGGTGACGCTCGTCGACCTCGAGCTGCCGCTGCTCGACAAGCTGCTCGAGGTCAACTTCAAGGGGCCGCTGCGACTCGCGAGCCTCCTCGCGCCGCGGATGCGCGACGACGGCGGCGGCAGCATCATCAACATCTCGAGCCTCGCCGCGTACCGCGGCTCTCCGAACAACGCGCCGTACTCGACGAGCAAGGCCGCGCTCAACAACCTCACCCAGGTCATGGCATCGGAGTGGGCGGCGTGGGGCATCCGCGTCAACGCGATCGCGCCGGGACCGTTCCTCACCGAGCTCCTCGCCGGCGGCGACGCGATGAATCCCGGGATGATTGCCCGCACCGCGGAGTCCACGCTGCAGAAGCGCGTCGCCGACCCGGACGAGATCGTCGGCGCGGTCATCTACCTCGCGAGCGACGCGTCGAGCTACGTCACCGGCGAGGATCACCGCGTCGGCGGCGGCCTGATGCTCTGACCGGTTCGTCCGGCCTAGGGTGCAGCCGTGACGCAACAGGGCATCGCGAGTCGCCTCACCGCGCAGCGCGTCGCGTCGGCGATCTACGGGCTCATCATCACCGGCGCCGTCCTCGCCGGCGTCTCGGCGGCGGAGTCGAGGCGGGCGGTCATCCTCGAGGTCCTCGCCGTCGTCGTCATCTACTGGATGACCGAGCAGTACGCGGAGTACCTCGGCCGACGGCTGACTGAGGGACATCCCGGCTGGTCCGACGTCCTCGCCGACCTGCGCGGAACGCTGACGATGATCGAGGCGACGCTCATCCCGGTCGCCGTGCTCGTCATCGCCGAGCTGGCGGGTGCGAGTCTCGCCAACGCGGTGACGCTCTCCCTCGTCTCGACCGTGGTGACGCTCGCCATCCTCATCACCGCGTTGAGCCGCGCCGCGCGCATCTCGTGGTACGGCGCCATCGTCAGCGGTCTCGTCGCCGGCTTCACGGGCTCTGCACTCGTCCTGCTCAAGGCCGCGGCACTGCACTGAGTCGGCGAGTCTCCTGCGGCAGACTGTCCTGTGGAGGGCTCGCCTAGTGGCCTAGGGCGGCGGTCTTGAAAATCGCTTGGGGCGGTGACGTCCCTCGTGGGTTCGAATCCCACGCCCTCCGCCATCGGCCAGCACTCCGCCTATCCGCCCGGCGGTGGGTCAGGGAAGCCGTCTTCGTCGGCGTCGGGCAACCGGGTCAGCTGCCAGGTGACGTGACATGTCTCGTCGATGTCGTACGGCGGCCCGTCGTGACGCTCGTACATCACGTCACCTGAGGAAGTGTTGGCGTTGGCGTCCCCGAACTGCTCGGTGAACCCCTGCGAGATTGCGTTCTCGCACTGCGTGATGCTGTTCGTGCCGTTGTGGTCGCCGCTCATGTCGACGACCTCCCAGAAGTCGGTCGTGGACGGGTCGTTGCCACAGCCACTGTTGGTGACTCCGGGCGCGTTGCCCCACAGTCTGACGGTCCACGGCCAGCTGGGGCTGGTTCCGCTCCACTCTCGATCGATGCTGAGCGACCACGTGTCCGAGAACGCTCCCGCCGTCGTGACGATGCAGTCGGGTCCGAAGAGCTCGCTGTGGTAGTACATCTGGCCCGTTGCTGACGCGGCTTGACCGAAATGCGGATTGTCGGGGTTGTTGTAGGCCTGCTTGTGCAGGACCAGGTCGACGGTTGCATTTCCGTCCTGCAGCTGCGCGCCGTAGTGGAACGTGTAGTCGATGTGCAGGGGTCCGGACCACATTCCGTCGGTGACACCCGGACAGTCCTCGTTCGTGGAGAACAAGGTCACGGGTGTGCCCTCGAACGTCGCGACGGTGAACGTCCATGTGTGGACCCACGCGTCGAACTTCACGGAGAAGCCGATGGAGGGGGCGAGCGTGACGCGCAGGCACGGGTCGACGTCGACGTCGCGCGACGCTTTCGCCTTCATCCCGAACGATGCCTCGACACCGACGGAACCGAAGAGCGCGAGACCGAGCGTTGCCGCGGGCGTGATGGAGGCACTGACCTTGTCCTCAGGGGTGGTCATGTTGGCGTTGCCGTTGAAGTCCGCGCTGGAGAGGTTGGTGGAGTCGCCGTCGGCGTATTCGAAGCCGAGGGTGAGTGGCGCGGAGGCGGAAGCCTCGATGCCGGCCGAGGCACTCACGGTGAAGGTGATCTTCGTGCCCACGTCGATGAAGAGCGGGGTGCCGGGCAGAAACCACTTGATGCCGGTCGGGAACTTCACCGAACAGGACACGCCGCCCTCGACGGCGTAGTGGAAGGAGACCGTCGGGGTCGCCTGGAGGACGAACCGGATTCGCTGCTGGCTCAGCGAGAAGTCCCAGTCGACGTTGGTGTCCTGCATGCCCAGCGAGACGTTGGCGTCGATGGGCGTGTTCGTTGACGTGCTTCGACACGACGTGTTGCCACTCTTGAAGAACTGCACTCCCCACCCGGTCGCGAACGCCGGTGCCGACGCCGCTCGAGGCTGGGGCTGCCTCATGGCGGTGACGGCCCCCGCTGATGCGCTGCTGCCGCCGGTCGGCGCGCTGTCGCCCTGGAACGTGCTGTCGAACGAGCTGAACGCGTCGTCGAGCAGCGCCGGCACTGCGGTCACAAGACTTCCGCTGCTCGAGGTGCTCACCGACTGCACCGTGCCGAGGTAACCCTGAGGCGCGCCCGAGCCGGGCATCACGACGAGGTGTCCTCCCACCGCCGGCGGGGTGGCGGACGGCAGGAGATGCAGCGTGGAGACGCCGCTGCCTGTGTCGGTGTCGAAGGCGTCGACGTCGTCCCCGCCGGCGAGCTCCGTGCCGGGCAGGAGCGTCATCGTGGTCTTTGCCCCGGCGCGCTTGGGGATCCAGCCCGTGACGGCGAGAACCAGGTGGGTGCTTCCGCTGGAGTTGCGCAGCTTGAGCTTGCCGCCCGTGCCGAGTTTGAGCACCGCACCGTTGGCCGTGCTCTGGTTCTTCCGGGCATGGAGGGTGGCGAGGTTCGGCCGGGTGGTCCCCGCTGGCCAGGCGGTGACAGCGGTTGCAGCGTCGGGCGCAACGGCAACGATGTTGACGACGACAGCTGCGACGCCTGTGACGGGGATGCCCGCGTGCCCGATCACCGTGACGGTGCGCGTCTTACCCGTCCCGACGCGGCCCTGTGTCGTTCCGACGCCGCTGCGCGTGTCGAGCAGCTTCGCTGCTGACGCGGTATAGCTCGGGCCGGCTGCGATCCAGCCCGTCACCGTGACAACGAGGTGGGTTGTGCCGGTTCGGTTGTAGAGCTGGATCTTGCCGTTGCTACCGACCGGCACGATCGCGCCGCCAGCGGCGGTTCGACCGCTCGAGCAGAAGAGCGTCGCGACCTTCGGCCGAGACACTCCGGTCGGCCATGCGGTGACCTCTGTTGCCTTGGTAGGGGAGACCGCGACAACGCCGACGACGGCGGCTGCGACTCCCGTCGCCGGGATGTCTGCGCGGCCCACGACCGTCACGGTCCGCTTGGAGGCGGCGCCGACCTTCCCGGTAGGGCCCCCGACGCCATTGCGCGTGTCGAGCAGCGTGCCGTTGACGCGCGAATAGCCCTGACCTTCGCCGATCCAACCGGTCACGGTGATGACGACGTGAGTTGCGCCGCTGGCGTTGTAGACGTCGACACCACCGCCTGTGCCGAGGCCCACGGTGACGCCTCGGGCGATGGCTCCGCCAGACGGACTGAACACCGTGGCGATCGGCGGCGGGGAGTCGCCTGACGGCCACACGGTCACTCTGGTCGCCTTGGTCGGCGACATGACGGCGACGTTGGCGACCACCGCGGCCACCCCAACCGAGGGGATACCGGCCTTACCCGCGACAGCCGCGTGCCGTACGCCACCTGACCCGATCTTGCCGGTCGTCGCGCCGATCCCGCTGCGGGTATCGAGGACCGCCTGTGCGGTGACGGGAGCCACCAGCGAACCCGGCATGGTGAGCGACGTCCCGCCGCCAGCTGCGCCGGCGGTCGTGGCGGAGACGGGCAACAGCGGCAGGAGACCGGCGGCGGTGACGACGCAGACGATTCGACGTGTGCGTCGGCGTCGGAGCCGAACCTGCTCGATCATCGCGACAGGATGCGGGACGCAACTTCTGCGCGAGGCAGTTGGGCGAAGTTCCGCCCGTTCGCGCTAGCGATCGACACCTGTTTGTTACCGCCTCGACAGACGCGGGCACCGGCGAAGTTCGCACCCGGGCCGTTTCGGGACGCCGGTGAGGGGCGGTGTGAGACCACGCGTGAGCGCACCCATCGGCTACCCGTTGCGCGTGATACGGCAGCATTGCTGCCCCCGCCGTACGTCGAAGGAGGCCGCGTGGCCGTTCAGGTGAGTATCGACATCGCTGCGCCGCCCGAGAAGGTCTACGACCTCGTCGCCGCCCTCGACCGGATGGGCGAGTGGAGCCCGGAGGCCACGGGCGGGAAGTGGCTCGACGGCGCAACCAGTGCGACGGTCGGCGCACGCTTCCGTGGCTGGAACAAGCGCGGCCCGCTGCGCTGGGCGACGACGTGCGTCATCACTGCTGCCGACCGCGGTCACCGTCTCGAATGGGAGAACAGCGGAGCCGGCTTTGCCGTCGCGCGGTGGACGTATGAGTTCGCGCCGACCGGCACCGGCACCCGCGTCACCGAGCGGTTCGAGGACCGGCGTGGCCGCATGCTCAAGATGGGCTCGCCGTTCGTCATGGCCGTCGCCGACCGCGACAAGCACAACCGCACCGGCATGGAGCAGACGCTCGCCCGCCTCAAGGCCGCGATCGAGGGCGACCTCGAGACGCCCGACGACCTCGCCGGCTAGGCGACGCGGCCGCTCTTGGTGAAGCGGACGGTCACCCTGCCGTTCGTGCCGCAGTAGGTGAATGTGTCGCCGACTCGCGTGTCGGGCTGGCCGAGCGTCGCGAGCACGTGCTCCCACGTCATCCCGTGCTTCACCGCGGCGACGCGCGCGGCAGTGAGGTCGGCGATGTCGGAACGGCAGCTGTTGCCGGGGACTCCGATAGCCCGCTCCCACATCTCGAGGTAGGCCTCGACGGCGTTGCGCAGGTCCGTCGTGAACTGCGGGGCGTCCTTGCCGGCGACGATCGTCGCGTCCTGCACCCAGTCGGGGTAGAGGCCGTAGTGGTCGACACCGCTGAGGTTGAAGTCCCACGTGCGCTTGCCGCTGTGCTGCTCGTTGATCGTCGTACCACCGATGCCGTGGAACGGGTAGTCGAGGTCGTTGTTCTCCTTCGGGTGGCGCGGACCGCCCTGCGCGGAGAAGCCATTGATGTCCGAACCCCAGCCGATGCCGTACAGGAACCGCTTGTCGCGCCAGCTGCGTAGGGCGCGCCACTTCTCGAGGAAGCTCGTCGGGTCACCGGCGTGCGGGGTGACGACACCGCCGGCGCGGAGCACAGCGCGGTACGTCGGGTCGTCGGCCCAGCTGTGACTGGACACGACGCCGGAGTAGCCGCGCTTGAGCACGTACTGCATCGAGGCGTGCCGAGCGAACGCGCTCATGTGGTCGGGGTCGAAGATCATGCCGCGCTTCATGAGGCCGGAGAGCGCGTACTGGCCGAGGTCGGTGAGACCGATCGTGTTGCACTGGGGCCCGGAGGCGTAGACCGGGGCGGCACCGACTCCACCGAACACGTCGGCAACACCGGCGAAGATCGAGTCGCGGCCGAGCGTGCCGTCCGTGTGGGTCTCGTCGGCGAGGTTCGGCTGCGTCTTGTCCTCGGCGTCGCGCTTCACGTACGCGTCCGGGCACGACTGCATCTTCCAGAAGTGCCCTGTGTCATAGAAGTTGGCGAAGTTGACGATCGGTCCGATGACACCGCCGTCGCCCGTGACACCGGTGAGCGCGTTGTCGAACTTGTTCGTCAGCTCCATCTGACGAACGCCCATCTTGTAGACGCCGTCGAGACGCTTGTCGAGATCGGCACGCGAGCAGCGCGGGGTGCCGAGGTACTCACCACAGTCGAACGGCACCGACACCTCGATGCCCATGACCACGGCGAGCTTGCCGGCGTTGACGATCTCGCGTGCCTGGAACGGGTCCTTGACGATGCGGAACCAACCCTTGCCCGGACCGCCGCTCTGCGCGTCGATGTAGCGCTGGAGCTGGTGCAACCGCTTCGCCTCGAGCTTCACGGTCTCCATCTCGTTGCAGCTGTTGCGCTTGTACGGATAGACCTGGCAGAGCGCGTTGTTGTCGACGAGCAGGTTGGTGAACATCCGCAGGCCGCCGCGCCACGCGCGCTCGAGCCACGTGTAGTACACCTGCTCGTGCGTCAGCGAGTTGTAGTGCGGCCAGTAGCCGAACGTCGGCCACCCGCGGGTGTCGTGACCGGACGTCTCCGTGCCGGACAGGAACGACTCGAGTACGGCGCCACGCCCACCGGGACCATGGTCGGGGCAGTCGACGAGGGCGTAGGTCACGCCGTACGGGTGCCACGGACGTCCGCAGCGCACCTCACCACCGAGGAACTCGAAGGCCATCATGTGCAGGTGGGCGTCGATGTAGCCCTGCGACTTCGAGTACGACGTCGCACCCTGCTCCTGTGGCCCGCGAACCTGCGTTGCGATCTCCGGCCAGTGTGCGCAGTGCGATGACTTCTGGAGCGCGAAGGACACGTCGGCCCCGCGGTGCTTGCCTTGGAGCAGGGTGAGCCCACCCGACTTCGTCACGCCGAGCGTGCCGACGACCCTGGGGTTGAGCGGGCCCGGGTCGGCCTCGTACCCGTCGTCGATCGGCTTGTCGAAGACGAAGCCGCTGGCCGTCTTGCGGAGCACCCACTCGGCCGACGAGCTCGGCGCCGCGGCGCTGACGACCTTGGTGCTCGGTGGCGCAATGGCGTCGGCGACGCCATCGGCCTGCCGCTCGATCGCGTGAGCATCGTCGATGGCGACCTGGCGGAACGGCCGACTGTATGGATCGGGCAGGCCGCGGACGTGACCACGGACGCTGGCGAAGCCCGGATGGAGCATGGGCGCGAGGCCACCGCCCTCGAGCGCGAGGAAGTCCTTGTGGCCCGCGAAGAGCAGGTACTTGCCGAGGTCGTAGGCCTGGAAGTGGAACGCCTCGGCGTCCTCCGCGGTCTTCGCGGTGGCGGCGAAGCTGCCGTCGGTGCGGGCCAGGAAGCGGCCGGTGCCCACCGACTTGGCGATGTAGCAGCCGCCGGCGGGCGCGTACCGGGTCGCCGGGACGCGGGTGCGGACTGTGTCGGGGTTGACGTACGGCGAGACCGCGGGCCGCTTCTTCGCAACCGTGTCGGCGAGCGACGGCGTCGTGCTGCGGTAGCCGTCACCGCCGATCGTCGCGAGCGCCGCCGGGGTCGCGGCGAGTACGCCGCCGACGATGAGCAGGGTGAGCGCGCGGGCGCTGACCGTCCGCATAAGTCAGTTCTCCAGGGGGCAGTCGGGGATCGCTGAGGGGTCTCAGGGACCTCGGGCTGTCGCAGGCGTAACGATGGTGGGCGAGGAGGGTGGCGACCTCTCCCTCACTTGTTCAACGCCGACCGAGCCCACTCCTCTTGTCTTCGCTTCCTCGCGACGCGTTGGCGTGTCCGGTTTGCCGCGTTCGCACGTTCGGGTAAGGGCGCTGCGAAGCCCCCTCGCCGCCCAGGCCCGGGCGTGCCGTGCCGACCCGGGAGACCAATGGACGAGATCGAGATCGCCCCCTCACCGCCCGAGCGCTTCGACGACGTGCTCGACGACGAGGCTCGGCGTGAGTGGGCCGAGGTGCTCGCCACGGGACGAATCGGGCAGGGGGACCGGACGCTCTGGCACGTCAACTCGACGGCGCAGGGCGGTGGAGTCGCCGAGATGCTCGGCTCGATCCTCGGCTACCTCGTCGGCGCGGGGCTGCGCTGCCGCTGGCTCGTCATCGGAGGTGACGACGACTTCTTCGTCGTCACCAAGCAGCTCCACCATCTGCTCCACGGAGAATCGGGTGAGGACGGCGGGCTCACAGCCGACGCGCGGGAGATCTACGAGCGCACCCTCGCACCCGAAATCGAGCGCATCACCGCGCTCGTCGAGCCGGGCGACACGGTCGTCCTCCACGACCCGCAGCCACTCGGGCTCGCGCCGGCGCTCAAGGCACGCGGCGCGCACATCGTGTGGGCCTGCCACATCGGCGCCGACGAGGCGAACGACTACACGCGCGAGGCGTGGCAGTTCCTCATGCCGTACGTCGAGCACACCGACCGTCAGGTGTTCTCGCGCTCGGCGTACGCCTGGGACTGTCTCGACACGGGCAACGTCGCGATCATCCCGCCGTGTCTCGACGCGTTCTCCCCGAAGAACCAGCACCTCGATGACGAAGTCGTCATCTCGATCCTCGTCGCTTCCGGCGTCATCGACGCCGACTCGACGACCGATCCGGCATATACGCAGCAGGACGGCTCGAGCGCTGTCGTCACGGCACGTGCCGACGTCGCCGAGACCGCGCGATTGCACGCGGACACCCCGATCGTCACGCAGATCTCCCGTTGGGACGTCCTCAAGGACCACGTCGGTGTCATGCGTGCGTTCATCGACCACGTCGACACGTCGTACGGCGTGCATCTCGTCCTTGCCGGTCCGTCACCGGAGTCGGTCGCGGACGATCCCGAAGGCGGACAGGTCATCACCGAGCTGCGTGCCGCGTGGGATGCGCTCCCCGACGACGCCCGGGCACGGGTGCATGTCGTCTGCCTGCCGATGGACGACCTCGATGAGAACGCCGCGATCGTCAACGCGCTGCAGCGACAGTCCACAGTCGTCGTGCAGAAGTCGCTCGCCGAGGGCTTCGGCCTCACCGTCGCCGAGGCGATGTGGAAGGCCCGCCCGACGATCGGCAGCCGGCTCGGCGGCATCCAGGACCAGATCGTCTCCGGCGAGAGCGGGCTGCTCGTCGACGACCCGACCGACCCGGCGGAGGTGGGCGCCGCGATCACGACACTGCTCGCCGACCCCGATCTCGGTCGTCGACTCGGCGAAGCTGCGAAGCGGCGCGTGTGCGACGACTACCTCGCCCCGTGCAACCTCACGCGCTACCTCCAGCTCATCGACACGCTGACCCCGATGACGGACGACGACGCCGTCGGTGCGGGGCGCTGAGGCGTGCTTGCTGCTGTCCTTCTCGGCGCTCTCGTCGCCGCCGGGCTGAGCACGGTTGTGCTGCTCCTGCCCCTCGGTGACGGACCGCGGCACTCGGCAGGGGCGTGGCCGTGGTCACGCCGCCTCGTCTTCGCCCTCGTCGGTACGGCGGCTCTCGACGCCGCCGTTGCAGCCGTGCTCTACGCGCTCGACGTCACCCGGCACAACATCACCGCAGCGCTTGTCGTGCTCACGCTTGCGAGCATTGCCTGGCTGCCGTTGACGCGACGGTGGAACGCGCGTGCGCACCTGTGCTGGTCGTCGACGGTCGTCCTCTTCCTTGCCTACCTCGCGTTCATGCTCGACTGGACCTTCACGAGCGACATGCCGCTGTCGTCGGAGATCGGCGGCATGTTGTTGTGGGCGCTCGAGTTCGTCGCGGCGCTGCTCGCGACGGCGTACCTCTGGGAGCTCTGCGACGCACTCGGCAGCGAGCACTGGCGCCGGCGCGTCGCGCGCGGTGCGACGACCGAGCAGATGGACGCGGTGACCGAGTACCCGTTCGTGAGCCTGCAGGTGCCGGCGTACAACGAACCGCCGGAGATGGTCATCGAGACGCTGACGCAGCTCCGTCGGCTCGACTATCCGAACTACGAGATCATCGCCATCGACGACAACACCGAGGACGAGGCCACGTGGCGTCCGGTCGAGGCGTGGTGTGCCGAGCACGACGTGAAGTTCGTCCACCTCGAGGACTGGCCGGGGTACAAGTCCGGTGCGCTCAACTACGCGCTGCGCGAGATCACCGACCCTCGGGCCGAGCTCATCGGCGTCGTCGACGCCGACTACCACCTGGAACCAGACTTCCTCGCCCGCTGTGCGCCGATGTTTGCCGACGAGTCGGTCGGCTTCGTCCAGGCACCACAGGACTACCGCGACTGGGAGCACGCGCCGTTCTACCGCCGTCTCTACTACTCCTACTCGTACTTCTTCGCCGTCTCGCAGCCGTCCCGCAACGAGCGGGACGGCGCGATCTTCGCCGGCACGATGGGGCTCATCCGCCGCAGCGCACTCGAAGCGGTCGGCGGATGGGACGAGTGGTGCATCACCGAGGACGCCGAGCTGTCCCTGCGCCTGCTGCGGGCCGGCTACTCGGGTCTGCACATCGACCGGTCGTTCGGCCGCGGCGTCATGCCGTTGACCTTCGAAGCGCTCAAGGGCCAGCGGTTCCGCTGGTGCTTCGGCGGCATCCAGATCCTGCGCCGCAACTGGCGCTTCCTGCTCCCCGGCCGCAAGACCGCCGACAACCAGATGACGCTCGGGCAGCGGTGGGCCTACTTCTCCGGCGCGCTGCAGTGGTACGGCGACCTGCTCGGCTTCATCTTCTTCCTCTTCCTCCTCGCCGGGGCGGTCAACATCGCGAGCGGAGGCGGGCTGCTGTTCCGCAAGCTCTCTGGCTTCCTCGTCGCGATGATCCCGCTGCTCGTCGTCATCGGCATCGTCCGCGCCGTGTCACTACTGCGGCGTACGACGGACGCGTCGTGGCGGGACGCGCTCGGCGCGTTCCTCATCTGGCAGTCGACGGCGCTCGTCACCGCGCGTGCGTCCGTGCAGGCGCTGTACGCGAAGGAGGCGGAGTTCCTCCGCACCCCGAAGACGAGTGAGGACGCGCGCTGGTGGGACGCCATCCGCGGCAACCGCGGAGAGACACTGCTCGCTGTCGTCGGCGTCGTCGGCATCGCGCTCTCGCTGACAGCCCCGCACGGGTACGCCGGGCCGCTCACCGCCGCGCTGCTCGTCTGGCCGACGATCGCCTACGCCTTCGCCCCCATCAACTCGCTTGCCGCCCAGCGCGCCGCGCTACCGCCGGAGCTGCGCGAGCGCCGGCGCACCGAGTTCCTCCGCGTCGGGCGCCGTCGCCAGCTCGCCGGTGCAGCCGGCGGCGTCGCGTTCGCCGGCGTCGCGGCTGCGGTCGTCCTCATCCTCATCGCACCGGGGCACGGGCCCATCTCCGCGCCGCGCGTCGTCGGGCCGGCGCGTGGCGAGGCGGCTCCCGCGTCGACGCCCTCGAAGTCGCCCGACGCCAAGCCGAGCACGAGCGAGAGCCCGAGCACGGAGCCGACGGAGTCACCGACGCCGACCGAGACCGAGTCGCCGACTCCGTCGCCGACGCCATCCGCGACGGAGTCACCGGCTCCGGACCCGACCGCGCCGACACCGGTCGCGACCACCACGCCCTGACCGGCGGCGGCTCAGCGCACCGTCCAGCGGCTCGTCGTCCCGTCCGGTCCGACGAGCTCGCCGCGGTCGAGTGCGGCGGCGATGAGCCGGCGTACCTGGTCCTCGTCGCCGGGCTCGGCGGTGAACCTCGTCGTCAGCAGCACGCCGTCGCCCTCGTCGGTCACGGTGCTGAGGTGCGGCCACGTGCACTCGCCGTCGTGGTCCCAGTGACCGCAGAGCGCAACGGTGACGGCGCCGCCGAGGGCGGCGGGATCGCTGCCCTCGGCGAGGTCGACGACTGCGGTGTGGACGTAGTCCATCAGCCGGCGTGCGCCCGCCACCAGGCGACCGATGCGATCGGACGGGAGGCGACGCGCTCACCGTCGACGTTCGCGACCAGATGGCCGGGGGTCGTCGCGAAGTCGTCGCGGCGATCCGGGGACAACATGAGCCGGTAGTGCCCGTCGCTGTCGACCGGTACGCCGATGCGGCTGCCGTCGGGGAAGACGGCGTGCAGTCGCACGTCACCGGGGATGTTGACGCGGCCGTTGATGCCGAGGATGAGAGTCAGGTCGTCGCCGTCGCTCGTCGTCATGAGCGTGAATGGCGTGTTCGCGTCGTGCGCCGTACCGGTGGGGTCCTCGTCCCGCAGTGGAGGCACGGCGATGGACGCAACGGTCTCGCGCGTGTCGTCGAGTCCGGCGATGACGACTCCGTCGTCGAGTGCAGATGCGCGGTGCGCGTCGGGTACGACGAGAAGCCACGTCCGCTCGTCACCGAACGGCACCAGGTCGCGTCCGCCGTCGGCGTACCGCACCTCAACGGTTGTGATCGCGTCGTTGTTCGTGCGGCCGCCGACGATGAGCGGTGCGCCGTCGGTCGGCGGGATCGGCGCGGTGACGTCGAGCGGCATGCCGGAGACGTCGGCAGCGGGGACGCAGCTCGCGCCGCGCGGCATCGCGTCGGTGGAGACCTCGATGCAGTAACCGCCGTCGGCGAGGTCGGCGAAGTAGAGCGTCGCCGGGCCGGCGACCGCGACGGCGCGGGCGTGCGTGACGTCGGGGTCGTAGCGCAGATCGGCCGGCATCCCGCGGTCGAGCTCGGCGAGGTGCTTGCGGACGCTGTCGGGCGCGGGTGAGCCGAAGACCCCACTCGCGACCGCGACGCCGACACCGGCGACCGACGCGCCGACGACGGCAGCGACAACGGTCGTGGTGCGTCGGCGTGACGGCGACGCGGTGGTGTCCGGTACGCCGGTCGCGGCGATGCGGTCGACGAGGGCTCGCGTTGTCGGAGCGTCGGCCCATGCGTTGAGGTCGGAGTCGCTGAGCGGGTCGGCCGCGCGCACGCGTTCCATGACCGCTGCGTGTGTGTTCATCGTGCGTCCCCGTTCTCGGGTCGGTGCGGGAGCTCGCGGGCGAGGCGTCGTCGCGCGCGATGGAGCCGGAGGTAGACCGCCGCACGCGAGCAGCCGAGGACGACCGCTGCCTCGTCCGGCGTGAGTCCGTCCCATGCGAGCAGCGTCACGACGTCGCGCTCGGCCGGACTCAGGCGGTCGAGCAGCGATGCGATGTGCGCGGGATCGTCGGTGTCGGGTGCGGCAGCGGTCGGTGCCGCCGTACCTGCGAGGCGGAGCCGGACCGCGGACTGGCGTCGGGCACCGCGCTGGACGTTGGCGAGGCACCGACGTGCCACCGCGAGCAGCCAGGGTCGCGCCGGGTCGGGAACGTCGTCGAGGCGGCGCCACGCCACGAGGAACGTCTCCGACACGACCTCATCGGCGTCCGCTGCGTCGGCGCGGCGCCGGGCGAACGCGTACACCGCCCGGCCGTGCTCGGTGAAGAGCGCCTCGAGACGGTCCCGGCGAGCCGCGGTGTCGTCCCCGCCGCGGGCGGGGGGAGTCACCTCGGTCTCCGGAGTCGCGGGAAGCGTCATGCTGATCAATGTCCGGCACGGGGCCGGATCTTTCAGGGACTCCCGCCGATCGGCTTGATGCCGAGGTCGCGGTAGGTGACGAGCGGCTGGTAGGGCACGCCCAGGTCGGCGAACTTCTTCGCCGCGTGGTCGCCGCGGTCGACGAGCGTCGTCGCGAAGACGACCGAGGCTCCGGTGCCGCGGACGACGTCGAGGGCCTCGAGGATCGAGCCTGCGGTCGAGACGACGTCATCGACGAGGAGGACGCGTACGCCGGGGCGAAGCTCGGCGGCCTCGACGCGCCTGCCCTTGCCGTGGTCCTTCGCCGCCTTGCGGACGACGAACCACTGCTTGTTCGCGAGCACGGCGATGCCGGTCGCGTAGGCGTCGGCGCCGAGGGTGAGCCCGCCCACCGCGTCGTACTCGATCCCGGCCGCGTCGACGAGCTCGATGAGCGCCTCGCACGCGAGGCGGAGATGTTCCCCCTGGGCAAGGGCGCGCTTGCCGTCCATGTAGTCGTGGGACAGCTCGCCGGACGCGAGCCGGAACGGCTCCTCGCGGTACTCGAGGCCGCGTTCGGTGATGACCGTGATCACCCGGTCACGGAGGTCGGACACGGGAACCATCCTTCCACGCCGTGCGTGTAACGATGTGACATGCCTTTCCGTCGTCTGCTCCCGCTTGCCCTCGGGGCCCTTGCTCTCCTGGCCGCTGCCTGCGGTGGCGGCTCGTCCGACCCGGCCGCCGACGTCAAGCCTGCCTCGCTCCACGGGGCCATCCCCGGCTGCGGCGAGCCAGGGCAGTGCGACGTACCGGACGTGACGCTGCAGACGACGGGTGGCGAGTCGTACAACCTCAAGAACGTCGCGAGCAACAAGATCCTCTTGCTCTACTTCGGCTACACGCACTGCCCCGACGAGTGCCCGACGACGATGGCCGACCTCGCGACCGCGCTCCGGCACTCGCCGCAGTGGGTGCAGGACGACGTCGAGGTCGCCTTCGTCACGACCGACCCGAAGCGCGACACCCCGCCGGTGCTCCGCAAGTGGCTCGACAACTTCAACCCGGGCTTCGTCGGGCTCACCGCGTCGCCGTACCTCATCGCGCAGGCCGAGAAGGAGACCAACATCCCGCTCGCCGAGCAGGTGCCGGCGAAGCCGAAGGACAAGGTCGGCAAGTACGCCATCAACCACTTCGCCGCAGCGATCGGCTACGACCGGTCCGGGCAGATCGCCGTGCTCTACCCCGCCGGCGTCAGCCCCGACGACATCGCCAAGGACCTGCCCGTCCTCGTCGCCGACAAGGTCAAAGCCTGAGTTCTAGCGCGTCAGCGGTGGCGGATGGCCTGGCTCACCTTGCGGGTGCTGCGCCATGCGGCCCAGCCGAGCCCGGTCGTGGCGACTGCGCCGACGGTGAGCATCGCGACGGACAGGTGTGGCTTCGCGCCGCTCACGGCACCGCGCGCTGGTACGGCGGCCCGGCCGCGCAGTCCCGGGCTCTTTGCCTGAACGAGCAGTGACTCCAACAGGTCCGCGGGTGGCTCGGGCGTGTCGTCCTTGAGCCGTGACAGGGCGAGTGAGACCTCGCGCTGCGCCACGAGCGCGGCGGAACAGTCGGGGCATCGATGGACGTGCCGGCGTACGACGCGCGCGGACCATCCGGTGAGGTCGTCGGCGATGAGGCTCGGCAACGCCTCCTGCGTCTCGCGGCAGAAACGTGGCAGCGGCTCGTCGGTCATGCCCGCTCCGCCTTCGGGGTCTCGGGGCCGGGGTCGACGAGGGCGCGCAGCTTCGCGTGCGCGCGATGCAGCCGCACCTTGACGACGTTGTCGCTCACCCCGAGCAGCTTGGCCACCTCGCTCGTCGACAGTCCTTCGATGTCGCGGAGGACGACGACGGTGCGCGCCTCCTCCGGCAACAGTTGCAGTGCAGCCTCGCACCGCGCGGCGAGGTCGCGCCGCTCGGCCCACTCCTCCGGTCCGGCGTCGTCGCCGGCGATCCGGTCGGCGCGCAGGTCACCCGGTGCGGCGAACGGCGTCAGGCCGGCGGTCGTACCGACCTCGCGCTGCTTCGACCGCTTGCGCAGTGCGGTGAGGCAGACGTTGACGGTGACCCGGTGCAGCCACGTGCCGAACGCCGCCTCGCCGCGGAAGCCGAGAACCGAGCGCATGACGCGGACATACACCTCCTGTGTCGCGTCGGCCGCTTCGTCCGGATTCGCGAGCATTCGCCGGCAGAGCGCGTAGACGTCGGCGTACGTCGCGCGGATGAGCGTGTCGAGTGCGTCGGGTTCGCCGCGCTGGCACGCCCGGACGAGATCCGGGTCGACGCTGATCACGTCGGGCTCACCGCCGTACTCACGAGTACAGACTCCTCGAATTTCCCGCGGTTACCCGGTAACCGGGCCCGTTTCGCGTGGTCGAAGAGGGTGAGTGGCACGTGTGGTGCCACCGAAGGAGGCACCAAAGATGTACGCGTTCATGGTTTTCGCTGTGCTCGCGCTCGGCCTCGCCGTCATCTCCGACGTGCTCGCCGAAGTCGTCCCCGTCAAGGTCCCGACCGCGCTCAAGCACACGTTCTCCCTGCTCATCGCGATGGGTGTGGCGTGGCTGCTCGACTACTCGGTCTTCTCGGCCTTCGGCCAGGAGCTCCGCTCCGCGTGGCAGGACCCGGTCTTCACCGGTATCGCCCTCGTCGGCGGCTCCGAGTTCCTCCGCGCCGTCGCGAACAGCCTCGGCATCAACCTGACGCTCGGCAGCGGCGGCCGCGCCGCCACCAGCTAACTGGAATGAATGTGACCCTTATCCCGCTTTCCGCGGGGTAACGGGACCCACACTCACCGGACCCCCGACGCGTGTTCCCCACCGCGCCGGGGGTTCGGCATGTCCGGACACGTGCCGATACCCCTGACGTGCTCACGATCCTCGCCGTCCTCTGCGGCGTCGGCGCGGTCACCATCGCGGTGCGGTGGTGGACCCGCCGCGTCGACGCGCTCGGTCGGGCACGCCCGTGCCCCTGGCTTTCCGTCGTCGCGCTCCTCGTCGTCGGCGCTATCGCCCTCGTCCCCGGGTTCCGGCGCGCGCATCTCGAGCACCGCCTCGACGCTGTCGCGTCTGACCTCGCGGGTACGCCGGTGACGATCCACTGCCAGACGGCCGGCGAGTCGTTCGTCGATGCCGGCGGCGAGCTCGGTTACGTCAAGTGGACCGCGGGCGGCACGCCTGAGCACCACGCGCTGCTCAAGCGCGAGCAGTGCGGCGCGCTGCGCCACTACCTCGGATCCGACATGCGAGAGCCGTCGTACGACGACGTCGTCGCCGTTCACGTGCTGACGCACGAGGCGATGCACATGGCGGGTCTCAAGGGAGAGGCGGACGCGGAGTGCGCCGCCGTCCAGCGCGATGCCAAGGCCGCGGAGTTGCTTGGCGCGTCACCGGCCGACGCGCTCGCCGTCGCGCAGCGCTATTACCGCGACGTCTATCCCAACCTGCCAGGGGACTATCGCAGCACCGACTGCGTCGCGGGTGGGCGACTCGACGAACGACTGCCGACAGCGCCGTGGTGAGCCCCGATACTGAACGGGTGGCTCCCAGCCGCCCGCCTCGACGATCCCCCGTGGTGATCCTCGTGGTGTTGCTCCTCGTCGTCGGGCTCATCGCCGTGCACGCGTACCGCAACCGCTCGGGCCCCCGCCCGTCGCCGGAGGAGCTGCATCACCAGCTCGTCGCGGCCGCGTCGTCGATCTCGGGCGTTGCCGCCGGGGTGCGCTGCCAGACGTACGACGAGTCGAAGCTCGACCGCGACGACGACAAGATCATCGGCTTCGTGCGGCCGTGGTACGAGGGCGTGCTCGAGCACTACACGGTCATCAAGTACGCGCAGTGCGAGGCGCTCGCCGATTTCGTGGCCGCGCACGGACGGCACGCGGACTTCGCCGAGGTGGTCGCGGTGCACGCGCTCACGCACGAGTCGATGCACATGAGGGGTATCCGCGACGAGGCGCAGGCGGAGTGTGCGGCAATGCAGCGCGACGCGGGCATGGCGCGAATCCTCGGTGCGTCCGACGACGACGCGCGCGACCTCGCCCACCGGTACTGGACCGACGGTTACCCCGGAATGCCCGTGGACTACCGCACGCCCGACTGCGCGCCGGGTGCAGCCCTCGACGAACATCGACCCGACGCACCTTGGTAGCGAGCGCGCTGGCGGGGCATAGTCGGCAGCGTGAAGTCGGTCCTCAACTGGCTCGACCGTCAACAGCAGCGCCATGAGTGGGCGGCGCTGCCGTTCGGTGTCTTCAAGAAGTTCACCGACGACGAGGCGGGCCAGAGCGCAGCGCTCATCTCCTACTGGGCCTTCTTCTCCATCATGCCGCTGATGCTCGTCTTCGCGACAGTGCTCGGTTACGTGCTCGAGGGCAACGAGCAGCTGCAGGACGACATCATCAACTCGGCGCTCGCCAAGATCCCGATCTTCGGTCCGCAGCTCCGCACCCAGGTGCACGAGATCAGTGGCGACTACCGCGCCGTCATCATCGGTACGGCACTCGCACTCTGGACAGGGCTCGCTGTCGCCAAGCAGCTGCAGCGAGCGTTCAACCGGGTCTACTGCGTGCCACGCAAGGAGCGACCCAACTTCATCTTCTCCGCCCTTCGCGCGCTCGGCATCGTCGCCTTCATCGGGCTCGGACTCATCGCGACGAGCGTCGCGACGACGATCGTCACCGGCGCCGGGTCGCTCGGCATCGACCTGGGCACCAACCTTCGTTTCGTGAGCCTCGCGGTCTCGATTGCCATCAACACGGCGCTGTTCACGTTGCTCTTCAGCTGGCTCACCGTGCGCAAGGTGCGCTACCGGCACACGCTCCCGGGCGGGATCCTCGCCGCTGTCGCCTTCCAGGTGCTCCAGCTCATCGGCACGGCGCTCGTCGCGCACAAGCTCAAGGGCGCGCAGGCGACGTACGGGACGTTCGCCACCGTCATCGGTCTGCTCTCGTGGTTCTACCTCCAGAGCCAGGTGACGATGATCGCCGCCGAGCTCAACGTCGTCCTGCAGTTCCATCTGTGGCCGCGCTCGATCAACGACGACCCGATCACAGAACTGCCCGACGACGAGCTCAACGAGGGCGGCGAGGCCAAGCCGAAGGACGATGCCCAGCCGAGCGAGGAGACGACGCCGGCGGCGAGTACGGCGCCCACCTAGCGGTCAGGCGAAGTCGACGGCCTCGAGCGCGCGGAGATCCTCGAATCTCTTGCGCACCTCGGCCCGACGCCCCGGGTCGAGCGCGAGGTTGACGAGCTCGCCGGGGTCCTCCTGCAAGTCGTAGAGCTCGTGGTCCTGGTCGTCGAAGGCCGCGTCGACGTCGAAGAGCTTCGTCTTCGCCGCGCCGCGCGCGCCGCCGTCGCTCGGCAGGCCACCGCCGACGCCGTAGTAGCGCGCGTACTTGAACCGCCCGTCGTACATGCCGCGCAGCGCGTAGCGCGTCTGTTGGATCCCCTTCGTGTGTGCGGTGTCCTGCGCGAAGAGCACGTAGTCACGGACACTCGCCGAGGGTTCGCCGAACACGGGTGCGAGGTCGGCGCCCTTGAGCGACTCGTGCTGTACGCCGCCGAGCGCCGCGATCGTCGTGGCGAGGTCGACATGCGTGCCGAGTGCGTCCGTCGCCGTACCCGGCTGCGTGACACCGGGCACGCGGACGTAGAGCGGCACCTTGAGGATCTCGTTGTAGACGAACGGTCCCTTCGACCGCAGCCCGTGCGAGCCGCACATGTCGCCGTGGTCGGAGGTGAAGATGACGATGGTGTCGTCGTACGCGCCGCTTTCCTCAAGCGCCGATAGCACGACGCCGAGGCTCTCGTCGGCGCGGCGGTGCAGCTCGACGTAGTAGTCGAGGTGCCGCAGCCACGCGCGCTTGTCGCCGGGGTCGATGTACCCCCACAGCCCGTGCTGCTGGTCCCACCGCCACTGCCGGTGCGCCTCGGGCTTCGTGTAGAGATCGTCGTGGAAGTTGTCGGGCAGCGTGTCGAAGACCTCGGGGTACGCCGCGTCGTAGATCGGCAGTGGGTCGTCCTCCTTCCACGCCGCCATCGACAGGATCTCGCGGATGAAACGCACGTCGTCGGGGTGCGCGTCCTCGTAGCCCGGCTGGTCGACGGGGAACCACATAACGTCGTGCGGGTTGACGAGCGCGACGGTGAGGAACCACGGGTCGGTAGCCGACGCGGCGTTCTCGCGCAGCCAGTGCGCGGCGTTGCTCGCGATGATCGGGTCGAAGTGCACGCCGGTGCCGGCCCAGCCCATGAAGTGCTGGTCGTTGCCCTCCCAGTCGCTGTAGCCGTAGGCCTCCATCGGTGGCTTCGGGCCGTACGAGAGATGCCACTTGCCGATGTAGCTCGACCGGTAGCCGGCGTGCTCGCGGAGCAGCGCACCGACCGTCGGGATCGCGGGGTCGAGCTCGCGGTGCTGCGGGAGGATCACGTTGTCGTTGACCTGGTGCTGCGGCACGTACTGCCCGGTCATGAGGCTCGCGCGGCTCGGTGAGCACGGCGAGGAGTGCGTCCAGTAGTTCGTGAACTCGAGGCCCTCGCGGAGCAGGCGCTCGCGCCATGGCAGCGACACCGACGGCGGGAGCCACCCCCGCTGACGCTCCTGGTCGGAGACGACGAGCAGGATGTTGGGCCGTTCGCGGGGAATGCTCACGCGGGCATCCTGCCCCACGACACCACGGGAGCCGCACCGCATGCGCCGTACCGCCGCCGTTGCCGCGCTCGCGGTCGTCGCCGTCGGCATCCCGGCGTACGCCGGCCCGATCCCGTCGAACCCGGGGCCGTCGCCGTCGAAGGCCTACCTCGGCCACGCGCGTGCCGCACGACCCGCGCATTTCGGACCGGAGGCGCCGCGGCACCCGTACATGGCGCGCAACGGCGCGAGCAACATCCACGACGACGCCTACCAGTCCGATGCCTACCCTGGCGGCGGGCCGCTCGGTCGCAAGCCGAGCGTGACGTCGACGTTCATCGTCCACGAGTGCGGCTCGATCACCTTCGACCGGCACGGGCGCATCGTCACCGTGTGCGTCGGGCTCGACCGCCCGGTGCTCCATGTCATGAACCCGCGGACGCTCGAGTCGCTCGCGTCGTACAACCTGCCGCCGCGCGACCCGGCGACGCTGCCGAAGGTGTTCTCCTCGTTCGGTGGCGGTGGCTACTTCTACCTCGACAACCGCGACCGCGTCGTCGTACCGACGTCGACCGGCCACATCGTGACGATCCGCGCGCGTGGGTCGTCGCTGACGAAGGTCCGTGACTACGACCTCAGCGATGTCGTCGGCAACTCGACGATCGTGTCGGCGCTCCCTGACTGGTCGGGGCGGCTGTGGTTCGTGACGACGTCGGGTGTCATCGGGTACGTCGGGCGCGTGCACCATCACGTGCACGCGATTGCAACGCACGAGCCGATCGGCAACTCGTTTGCCGTCGACGAGACCGGTGCGGTGTGGATCGCGACGGACTACGCGCTCTACCGCTTCGTCGTCCGCAACCACAAGCCGCACGTCGCGTGGAAGGTGCGCTACGACCGCGGTACGCGCATCAAACCGGGACAGACCGAGCACGGCACGGGGACGACGCCGACGATCATTCGCCGGCACGGGCACCACTACATCGCGATCACCGACAACGCCGATCCGCGGATGCACGTTGTCGTCTACCGGGAGGGCGTGCGACACCCGATCTGCAAGCAGCCGGTGTTCGCACGCAACCGCGGTGACACCGACAACTCACTCATCGCGCTCGGGCGCGGGATCATCGTCGAGAACAACTACGGCTACACGGGTCCGACCGAGCGGCCGCCGGACGGCCCGTTCCGCAGCACGCCGACGACCGAGCCGGGGATGACGCGCGTCGATGTCGACTACCGGCATGGCGGGTGCCACGTGCGGTGGGCCAACAAGTGGGTGCGCATCCCGTCGCTCGTGTCGAAGGCGTCGGCGCGTACCGGTCTCGTCTACGTCTACGAGCACCCGGCCGCGTCGGAGA
>JADMIO011701137.1_pt1 | contig 24736 bp, 17 predicted proteins | sample 8958161 | NCBI WGS metagenome assembly JADMIO01 (sample SAMN16585339, study PRJNA669376) | soil metagenome | isolation source: Crop rotation soil | place: USA: Cullars Rotation, Alabama | collected 2011
CGACTTCAAGTCACGTGAATTCCAAGCTTCGGATCCCACTGTGCTGGAAAGGCGGTGATCTGGCGGCGCTCCCCCTGGACGAGGCGCTGGGCGATGACCTCCGGATGGGTCGCCCTGGAGGACTCGGGGCCCGGCGCCGTGTCCGGCTGGCGCAGGACCGGCGACGACGTGCGCTCGTCCATGACGGTCGCGACGTCGGCGTGGACGAGCCGGCTCGGCGGCCCGAAGGAGCGAGAGTCGAACAGCGAGAGGTCGCAGCCGTCGAGGTCGCGCAGGAGCGTGGCCGCCGTGACGTCGCGCGCGCCCGGGTCCTTGACGGTGGCGCGGCGCAGGAGCTTCTCCAGCGGGTGATTGGCGAGCGCGCGCGGGATCGGGGTGGGCGCGGAGATCTGGCTCAGGATGATCTCGGCCAATGATCCGCCCGGGATCGGCCGCTCGCCGGTGAGGCTCTCGATGAACACGAGCGCCCACGAGTAGAGGTCGGAGCGCGGCGACGGGGTGTGGCCGTGGAGCTGCTCGGGGGCGGCGTAGAGGGGCGTGCCCAGGGTCTCGTTCGTCCCGGTCAGCTTGGCGATATCCTCGCCGTGCAGGCCCTCGGTCAGGGCGCCGATGCCGAAATCGAGCACCAGCGCATTTCGCCGGGCGCCGGTCGGCACGACCATGATGTTGGCTGGCTTGAGATCACGATGGACAACGCCGTGCGAGTGTGCACAGGCGAGGGCGTCGAGCACCTGCCCCATCAGGTGCTGGGCCTCGCGCGGCTGGAGCCGGCCCTCGGAGGCGAGCACCTCCGAGAGGTTCTTGCCGGGGACGAACTCGAACACCGAGCACAGGGCGCCGTCGTCGGCGGTGCGCGAGTCGATGAGGCGGACGATGTTGGGGTGATGGAGGCGCGCGCATAGCTGCATCTCGCGCTGAAAGCGCGCCATGCGGCGCTCGTGATCGCCGACGCGATCGCCCCTGGGCTGGAGGACCTTGATGGCCACGAGCTGACCCGTCGTCAGCTGGCGAGCCTTGTAGACGGTACCAAACCCCCCTTGGCCGATCTCGGCCAGAATATCGTAGCAGTCTTGTACTGCTGCCAAGGCAGCTTGCTTCATCGTTGTCGCCCCGGAGTCGAATATCATAGAATTTCTCAGATTCCGGCTGCTTCCGTCAAGGGGAACGATGACGGCCCGCGGGGAGGAGCAAAAGCCAAGCGGGGCCCGGTCCCGTCTCGGGCCAGGCCAGAGCCGGGCCAGTCCAAAACCGGGCCAGTCCAAAACCGGGCCAGTCCAAAACCGGGCCAGTCCAAACGGCGGAGTTTCGTCGATCGCATCGAGGCCCTCGGCGCATGGAATTGCGTCGAAACGCGACAGTCGCAATTTGAGACGGAATGCCGGCTGCAGTCTGTGTCATGCAGGCGGCTCGGGCGGCCGTGCGCACCAGAACCTACAGGTTACAGATTGGAACCTTGCTCAGCCTGTGTCCGGGGCGTGATCAGTTTGTAAACTGCCCGCTTGTTCGGTGGGAGCGCTCGCGGGCCGGGGCGACGCCCGGCCCGCGAGACCGCGACTTCAATGCTCGTCGGCGCCGATGTCCGGCATCGCGTCGCGGAGCTTGCCGTCCATGTCGAACGCCGGGGCGCCGACCGGCGTGCCGGCGTCGACGCACGGCGAGCCGCCCTTGAGGTGCACGTCCATCGGGTAGCTCTGGAACTGCGGATCCATGGAGATGTTCGCCGCGACGGTGAGGTCCAAGAGGGCGTTCACCTCGGCGATGGTGCCGAGCATGTTCATGTTCTCATCGAAATAGAGGGCGGTCGGCGGGCCCGCGGGGTCGAAGTCGTTGTTCTCGAGGACGCGCGGATCGGCCCCGGCGATGGCCTCGAAGAAGCTCACCCTCGAGGTCATGCACGAGCCGGCGCGGAAGATGTTGTTGCGGAAGATGCCCTGTTGCCCCATTGGCCCGCCGGGGTCGAGATCGACGGCGACGGCGCGGCCCTGGCAGACGTTCATCGCGCCCTGCGGCGGGCCGCCGGCGTCGATGTCGTTGGAGTGCACGTCGGACTCGTACACTCCGCCCTCGATGAACATGCGCACTCCATAGCTCGCGGCGGGGTTGCCGGCGCTGCCGGCGCCGCACTGGCAATCGGAGGCTGTGTAACCGAAGATGCGGTTATTTTCGAGGCGCGCCGCGGCGTTGTCCAGGCGGACGCCGGTGGCCGTCCCCATGCCGCCGCCGTTGGCGACGCAGCCGCCCTGGATCTGATTGTTCTCGACCACGGTGCCGCTGTCGTCCAGCCACACGCCGACCGAGTCATTGGCGGCGCCGCGGCCGGTGATGAGGCGGTTGTTCGCGATGCGATTGCAGCCGCCCCTGTCGCAGTGGATGCCGATGGAGGTGGGCGGGAAGCAGGCGCCCGAGCCGCGGATCGAGCCGTTGCCGAGGACGACGCACTCGCTCGGGTCGCCGGCCGCGTTGATACCGCAATAGATGGCGGTGGGGTTGTGGGCCTGGCCCTCGGCGCCGCCGACGATGGTGACGTTGCTGTCGATCACCGGGTGGCACTTCCCGGTCGCCCGGATGGCGTTGACGATCGTCTGCCCGGTGTCGCCCTGGGTCGCGATCGCGTTGTTGTCGACGATCCACGGCGCGGCGTCGTTGCAATCGTCCATCCAGATGCCGTAGGACTGCTGCGCGCCGCCGAACGCGTTGATGTTGTTGGCCCGGACCTGGACGCCCGCGCCGTCGCCGGTGATGCGGATCGCCGCGCCGATGTCGGCGTCGTTGCGGCAGATCGCGCTGGTCTCGACCCTGGAGTTGGGCGAGTCCCGGAGCTCGATCGCGTACGTCGTGCCCATGCCCTGGGCGCGGCCGACGATGGACGGCTGCTGCGTGTTGCCATTGAAACAGAACCCGGTGCACCGCCCGGTGTTGGCGTCGATCGTCGGGCAGTTGTTCTGCACCGTCACCCTCGCCGCGGCGCTGCGCACGCCGACGGACTCCACGTTGCCGGAGCCGGCGTCGATGCGGCTCGAGGTGATCGTCGCGTCGCCGCCGTTGATGACGTTGACGCCGTAGGAGGTGTTAACGTTCGGCGGGCTCTGGAGGATGCTCAGGTTGGAGAGCATGGCGCCCTTGGCGCCGTCCACCGTGACCCCCGCGGTGGTCGCCGCCTGGTAACGGTCAATGCGGAAGCCGTCGAGCACCGTGGGCTTGGCGACGGTGTTGGGGAAGGTCACGCCCTCGGGCGTCTGCGGCTGGATCACCGTCGTGGTGTTGGCGAACGAGCAGCGCGTGCCGCCCAGGCCCTCGTAGTTGCCGAGGACCGATATCCCCTGCTTCATCGTGACGGTGGTGCCGGCGGCGTTGGTGTACGTGCCGGTGACGGGGGTGAGGCCGGTGCCGCAGAGCGTCCCGGCGATGACGCAGACGGTCTGCGGGCCGGCGGCGTTGGCGGCCGCGGCGTCGATGCCCTTCTGGATCGTCTTGAACGGGGCGTTGAGCGCGCCGGTGCCGTTCATATCGTCGCCGCCGGGGCTGACGTAAAGGCAGCTCGCGGCGCAGTCCTCGTCGACCGCGCCGTCGCAGTCGTCGTCCTTGCTGTTGCAGGTGGCGTCGTTCGCGGACGCGGGCTGGAGCGGCTTGCACGTGCTCGCCACCCCGTTGACGCAAGCCGGGATCGTGTTGGCGCAGGCGCCGATGCCGCAGGAGAACATGCCGAGGTTATCGTCGACGATGCCGTTGCAATCGTCGTCCTGGTTGTTGCACGCTTCCCCGCTGGGGATGACCTCGCCGCCGCAGATGCTCCAGTTTCCGTGATCGCACACGGTGGTGCCGGTGTGGCACGTCCCGATGCCGGCCGTGCCCATCGGCCCCGAATAACAGGAGGCCGTGGCGCTCGTGGTGATGTTCTCGTTGCTGTCGTCGCAGTCGAGCCCTGCGCACTGGCAGCTCTGGCCCGCGCCATAGCCATCGTGGTCGCTGTCCGTGCAGCCCGGCACGTTGATCTCGCACGCGCCCATGTTGCAGGTCCAGCCGCCGCAGGCCGCGACCCCGTATTTCGCATCGCAATCGGCGGGCGTGGCGCAGTCGCCGGTCGGCATGCTGCCGCCGCTGCCGCCGGCCATCATGGTGCCGGCGCTGCCGCTGCTGCCGGCGCTGCCGCCGCTCATCGCGCCGGCGGTGCCGGCTCCGCCCGTCGTGCTGCCGGCGCTGCCGGCCGCGGTGCCGCCCGAGCCGCCGCCGCCCTGCGGCGAGGTGCCCCCATGGTTACCCGAGCCGCCCGTCCCGGAGCTGCTCGACGTCGGGAAGAACACCTCTCCGTCGCCGCAGCCGCTCGCGAAAAGCGCAGCGCCGACGATGCCCAGCGCAGCGAGCCGCGTCACTAAAACCGGACCCTTCATAAGACCTCCATGGCCTCGGAGCCGAGGACAAAAGAACCAGGAGCGTCCGAGAGTAGCCCCCCCTTCCGGAAGCGTATAGTGCTATTCGTACATGTAGACGCCGTGCCAGTCGGCCTTCACGGGGAAGAAGCGGCGCTCCTCTTCGAAGCGGTCCTTGCCCTCTTTCAGGTTCTGCCAGAATGCGTGGTGAGAGGCGTACTGCGGGTCCTTGAGCAGAGCGTCCATGTCGCGCGACGGATAGATCTGGACTTTGACCCGGGCGTCCCCCTTGGATCTCATCATCACCCACAGCTCCTCGACGCGCTCGTCGCCCATGGCGAGGCACCCGATCGAGGCGCAATCGCCGTGGATCATGATCTCGCCGCCGAGCGACCGATCCTTGGGCCCGAGCACCTTGTCCACCATGTTGGGGTAGCTGACCTTCATCTCCAGGTGGTAGGCGCTCTCGGCCCAGCCGTATTGAAGGACATAATGCCCCTCCGGCACCTGGTGATCGCCCTCGAAGCGCTTTGGCCCGAGCACGCCCGACGCCGCGCAGATGCCATAGGTGGCGATGCGCTCGGCCCTGCCGCCCTCCTCCGAGCTGGCCCACACCTCGAGCTGCTTTTCGTCCTTGTAGGCGATGAAGGCGAGCTGCGCCGGAGGGAAGGCCACGCCCGCCTTCGCGAACAGCTCTTTCACGACGGGGAGGCGGCTCTGCTGCGCCCGCTGGGAGCGAAGGATACCGGGCAGGGAGCGGTCAGCGGACCACTCGGTCCACATGCGGATGGCCGGCGCCTCGGCCGCGGCCGCAGGGGTCGGGTCCGGCGAGGGCGCGGGCTCCGGCGTGGAGGCCAGGAGGAGCGGCGGGATCTGGGGCAGCCGCACCGCGGAGAGCGCCGGCCACAGCGGCGTCTCGGGGTATTCGGCGGCGACCTGCGGCTGGCAGCCGGCGAGGCCGGCGGCCAGGGCGGCGATGGCGGCGGAGAGGGAGCAGAGCTGGGCGGCGCGGTCGAGGAAGGGGCTGATTCTCACGGCTCTTTGGCGGTCATCGCGCGAGCCGGGCGGAGTGTGACGGGCTCCCGCGAAATCACTTTGCGACGATCAACACGCGGTCCGAGCACGCCTTGGCGTTCTCGTCCTTGCTCAGGCCGGGGATGCGCATCGGGTCGGCCTTGAGGCTCGTGACCTCCAGGTTGATCTTGCCGACGATGAGCTGGTCCAGGTTGCCGCTGGAGTAGTTGTCGTGGGTCTTGCCGCAGCTCGAGGTCGGGTCGCCGCCGCCCGTCGACTGCGGGCCCGCGCCGCCGCGCAGCACGAACATGTTGGTGCCGCCGGTGTACTGGGCGATCTGGCGGAACACGGCCTGACCCGTCGCGTCCATGCCCGAGGCCGCCACGGTGAAGATCTTGATGCCCTTCTCGGCGGCGCGCCGGGCGCTCTGGCTGTACGGGGTGACGTTCGCGTAATCGAGGTGCGGCGGCGCGTCGGCGATGAGGAACGCCAGCCGGGCCACGGCCTTGTCGTTCCATTGCATCTGGTTCAACGCCGTCGTAAGGCCGCTGTTCACGTCCTCGGGGGTGTCGCCGCCGCCGCTGGCCGAGAGCTGGGCGATCGACGTGGAGAGGGCCTTGAGGTCGGTGGTCAGCGCATAGGGCTTGGTGACGAACGTGTCGTTCTGATCCTTGTACTCGACAAGGCCGACGCGGATCTTCACGCTGGAGTCGAGCTTTGCCAGGACGGTCTTCAGGGTCGACTTCACGCCCTCGATCTCCTCGGACATCGACGCGGTTGTATCGAGGATGAAGACCACGTCAATGGACGGCTGGCTCACGTCGGGGCGGGCGGCGGGCAGCTTGATCTGCACGGCGCCGTCGCTGTCCGAGGCGTCGAACGAGACGCTGGTGGCGTTCTGCGACAGGCAGGAGGTCGAGGCGGTGAGCTTTGCGCCTGCGAGCCCCAGCTCGCGCGGAAACAGCACGGCGCGGCCGGAGGCGGCGGTGACGAGGCTGGCGCTCTTCTGCGACGCCGGGTCGGTGACCGTCACCTTGCAATTGGGCACGCCATTGCCATCCTTGTCCTGGACCACGAGGAAGCGGCGCGAAGAGACCTGCAGCTTGTCGATCCCGAGGCTCTGAGCCTTGCCGATGTAACCGAGAAAATCGCGATAATTGGCGTTGTCGTCCCACTCGCCGGCGCGCACGCCGGGGCTGGCGATGGCGACGGGGGTCTCGGCGGCCGCGGTGGCGAGCGGCGCGGCGGCCTTGGCCTCGGCGGGGACCGCCATGCCGGCGTGGTCGACGATGGTGACCGGCGCGGCCGAGGCCATTGCGCCGGGCGGCGCCGCCTGCATTGGATAACCGGCCTGCGCATAGCCGCCGCTCTCCTTGTAAGCGGCGCCCGCCGAGTCGGCGGGCGGGGCGGCCCCACCACAGGCGGTGAGGACCAGGGACGAGGCGGCGGCGAGCAGCAGGGCGTTTTGGCGCATGGCCCAGAAACGGGCCGCCCCCGTCCGCCTTACAGGATTTCGACGGTCAAGATCGAACGACCCGCGCGATCGCCAGCGCCGCCGCCGCCAGAGGGCAGGCCTCGCCCGCCACCTGCCTCGGGAAGAGCTGCAGCAGCAGCCGGGCGTTCAGCTTGTGATCCAGCGGCAGGCGGCTCCGCGCCTCGGCCGGCAGGTACACCGGCACGGGAATACCATGCGCCTCGGTCCGGAGCAGCGCCGCCACGTGCGCGCTCTGGAAGATGTCGGCCATGCGGAACTTCCGCTTCGTGATCAGGATACGCCGCGCCTCGGACTCGAGCTCGTCGATGGGCAGCGGGATCTCCCTCTCCTCCCACACCTTGCGAAGCTCGCCGAGCTCCCGCTCGACGAGGCCGCTCGCCTCGGGCGTGCGCTCGGCGGCGCCGGCCATCTTTTCAATGCGCTCGCCGAGCTCGCCGTCCGCGTCCGCGAACGGCCGCACCAGGGGCACCAGCGTGACGGCGTACTCGGCGGGGTCGAACAATAGCTCGAGCTCCCCTGCGGCAATGACGATCGGAGGCTCGAGCACGCCGTCTTCGTCGACGGAGTCCCAGAGCGCCAGCTCCATATCCTCGACCGCGGCGCCGCGGGCCAGGGCGCGGTGAACGGCCCGCTGCTTGTTTCCGGCCTCGGCCGATTGCGCGGGGCCCAGCGCCTCGGCGAGCGAGGGGACGCCGCGGGCCCGCTCCTCGGCGTCGGCCGCGGCCCACACGAGCTCCACAGCGCGCGCCCTCGCCGATTGCGATCGCTGCGGCACCGGGGCGGTGGCGGGCTCGGCGATGACCGGCGATGAATCGGGCGCAGACTGCTGCTTCATCGAGAAGGTCTGGCCAATGGTCCCTGCCGGCTGCGGCGGCGCGACGATGGGCGGCGCCACCGGCGCGGGCGTCATGATGGGCGGCGCCACCGGCCCAGGCGCCACCATCGGCGGCGCTGCCATCGGCGGCGCTGCCATCGGCGGCGCTGCCATCGGCGACACCGTCATTTGCGACACTGCCATTGGCGACACCGTCATTTGCGACACTGCCATTGGCGACACCGCCATTGGCGGCGCTGGCACGGGAGGAGGCGTGGGCGGCATCACCGGGGGGGAGGGCGGCCCCACCATGGGCGAGGCGAGCGACCAGCTCGACGACGGCAGGCCGAAAGACGGCGCCGGGGGCACCGGCGGCTGGGGCGGAATGACCGGGATCGCCCCGATGCGCCCCGGCGGCGGGGGCGGCGGCGGGCTCGGCGGCCGATGCTCCGTCCTCGCCACGGGCGGCTCCGCCGTGCTCACCTGCCGGAACGGCAGCGGCGATCGTTGCGCTTTCAGGTCAATGCCGCCCGTCCGGTCCATGCGAATGGCGAGCGTCGGCTCGCGCCCCTCGGAGGTCGTCTCTTCCTCCAGGTCGTTCAGATAGCGCTGCACCGTCTCGATGCGGGCGGCCGCCTCGGGCGACACTGGCATCGGCGCTGTCGATCCGGGTTTGGCTGGGCGGCTCACGAATCAGCTCGCTGCCTTGTTCTGCGGGGCCTCGTCGCCGTCGACCGCCTCGCTGTTGCACTTGTAGCGGCTGGGCACGATCTTCTTGTCCATGTAGCCGTTGAGCCACTTTGTATAAGCGGCCTTTGCGCTGCCGTCGCGGGCGATCAGCTCCTCGGCGCGCTTCTCGCCGACGTTGGCCTTGAGCAGCGCGTGCGCTCGCTCCTCCGGGATGGTGCCGCGCAGGAAGTCCTTGGCGCCGCCGATGCCCTCGTGGTGGGCGAGGTAGGCGAGGCGGGCCTTCTCGTCGTCGGTGGTGGCGTCGGTGATGAAGCCGGCCTTCTTGAGCGCGTCGAGGTTGCCCTTGGCATACTCGGCCCCGGTGAGGATCGACATATCCGCGTTGGTGCGCATCCCGAGCAGCTCGTCCTGCTTGCCGGGCACGACCTCGAAGCCCTTGCCCTGAGGCTTGATATAACCCGCGTCGAGCGCCGCCTTGTGGAGCGCTGTGTCCGGGCGCATCGCCATCTCTTTCCAGGTGCCGTTGAGGAACTGAGTGAGCCCCTGCGCCGACGAGGTCGTCGCCTTCGAGTTGGGGTTCCATTCCCCTGTCGGCGTCTTCGCCGCCTCGGCGTCGATCATCGCGGCGATCGCCGACGGCGCCACGCCGGTGCGCTTGCTGGCCTCGAGGATCGCAGGCTTGTACTTCTTGTTCTTGCCGAGCTTCACGCACGGCGTGCCGTTCTGGGTCGGCTTCTGCTGCGTCGGCTGCGGCTGCTGCTGCGGCTGTTGCTGCGGCTGGTGCTGCGGCTGCTGGACCGGCAATTTCACAGGCTGCTTCGTGCCGGCGCCGCTCGGCGCGGTGAGCTCCGGCTTCATCACGACAGGCTTGCTCTCGGGCGCCCCCTCCTTCCACACAGGGGTGACCTGGTTCTTGCCCGAGCGCACGTTCACCGCCGTGTTGGCCGTGATCGAGACCTCGCCGCCCTCGAGCACGATCGTCGCCTCGCCGGTGGTGAGCACGATCTTCCCCTTGCTCATTTCAATGCCGGTCTGCGAGTCGGCGATATAGAAGGCGACCTTCTCGCCGGCCTGCGTCGCGTCGATGCGCCCGACCTTCGCGCTGCGATCGCGCTCGGCGCGCACCGACATGAGCTCGCGGCCCTTGGCGTCGTCGATCATGAGCTCGCTCCAGCCGCCGCCGCCCGGCGAAGAGCTGGTCCGGATGCCGGATTGCGTCTTGCTCTCGGGCAGGGTGAACGGCGCCGGGATCGTCGGGCCGTGCACGCGCCCGACCACCACGGGCAGGTCCGGATCTCCGCCGACGAAGGCGATCAACACCTCTTGACCGACGCGCGGCAGGAACGTCGCGCCGAAGCCGGCGCCTGCCCAGGCCTGGCTGACGCGCACCCAGCAAGAGCTCGTGTCGGTGAGCTGGCCCTCGCGATCCCAGGGGAACTGCACCCGGATGCGGCCCATCTCGTCGGTGTGGATCTCCTCGCCCTGCGGGCCGACGACGATGGCGTTCTCGAGCCCGGCCACGGCTGGCTTCTGCGGTACGAACTGGCTCGCGAAGATGTCCGTCTCTTCGGTGTGATCGGCCTGGCGCCCGGAGTAGGGCTGCGGCGGCCGGAAAGGCTCGGTGGCCGGGACAGCGACCACGGCGACCGCCCAGTCGCCCCCCTCTTCGCCGGTGAGCCATTGCTGGACGACGAGCAGGCCCTGCTCGGACGAGACCGCCGGGTGGCTGTGCCCGGTGATCTGGCACAGAGTCCCGGGCGGCAGATCGAGCACCGGAGTCGCGAAATTGATGGTCAGGCCGCCGCCCCGGAGCGACTCTGCCACGATGCGGGCGTGCGCCGTCGCGGCGCCGTCGGTATTACGGTATGCCAGCGGGCGATCGGCGACAGGCGTGGAGCCGTCGGCCTGGGCCGCGACGGCGGCGGCCCCTGGTTGATAGACGTACTCTTCGAGCTGCGCCTCGGGCTCCGCGCTGCCCTTGTGCTGGCCGAACAGGGCGTATGCCGGGCGGCGGAAATCGTGATCGCGCAGCGCCACCTTCCCCGGCCGCACCTCGCTCGTCACGGTCAGGTTGGAGACGTGCTCGCGCCGGTCCGCGAGCCCGGAGTCGGCGAGGAAGGGCAGAGAAGGAGTCCGGGGCTCCCCGCGCTGCGGCGCGTCGGTGAGCACGAGCGACGTCTCCTCCGCCTTGGTGTCGGCGGCCTCGGTCAGCTTGAAATAGAAGGTGATCCCGGCCTCGGCGAGCTGCCGGCGCAGGAAGTTGTAATCGCTCTCGCCGTACTGGACCCGGTACTCGAGCTTCGGATACTCCTGCTCGAGCTTCAAAACCGGCTTGATGCCCCACTCGGAGAGGAGCTTCTGCGCGATCTCCGGCACGCTCGAGTGCTGAAAGACCCTGTAGTTCTTGCGGCGGGACAGAAGCCACAGGGCCGGCGCCAGCGTGATCGAGTACGAGGCGGTGTCGCCGTTGTTCTGGGTCTGGGCGATGCGGGTGCAGACGCCGGTCCAGGCGCGGCGGCCGCCGGTGCCCTGCACCGCGAACGACGCGGCGTGCCCGACGATCGCGCGAGGATCGATGTCGGGCACGCCGGCGGCGTCGAGCTGGATGAGGAACGCGGCCGAGAGGTGCTCCTGCACCGAGAAGCGGGTGACGGAGAGCTCGATTCCCGATTGAAGAGAGAGCGCGATATTAGCCATGATAAGACCTCACCTCGGCAGCTTCTTGACCCACTCATCGAGCAGCGCGGTCGGATTCATCAGATCGGCGCGGCGCTTGTAAGGCCCCTGACCCGTCGTCAGCTTGGCGCTCGAGGCGCCGTTCGAGTACATCTCGAAGTGCAGCATCGAGCTGCCCGAGCTGAGCCTGCCGACCTTGCAGATGGGCTGGCCCTTCTTCACGGTGGTCCCGCCGGTGTAGCTGCCCGGCATGATCTCGCCGTAGCGCACGATGTAATTGCCGTGGCGGATCTCGACCGCGTGGGTGGCGCTATAGAAGTAGTATTCGGGCCGCACCAGCGTGCCGTCGGCGATGGCGTAGATCTGGGTGCCTTTCGGCGCGAGGAGATCGCACCCGGCGTGCAGGCGCTTGCCGCTATCGCGCCGCGCCCCGAAATACCGCGCCCCCGAGTGCCAGTCGGGCTTGGGGTGGAAGGCGAACGGGAAGCAGAAATCGCCGGCGTCGGCCGCGGGATGGGGGGTGACCTGGGTCTTTGGATCGGTCGTATTGCCCTTCGTCGGGGTGGGGTTTTGCGTCTGCGTGCTGCCGCCGCCGCCGCCGCCCTTCGTGGGCGGGGCCACCAGCACGTCGCCCGTGGGATCGAGGGCGCGCAGCGTGCGCGGGCCGGCGACGCCGTCGGGCTTCAGCCCGTGCGACGCCTGATAGTCGCGCAGGGCCCGCTCCGTGGATGGGCCGAAGTCGCCGTCCGTCTTGAGCGGCGGCTTCGCCCCGGCGCGATTCAATAGCCCTTGCAATTTCTCCACGTCGGTGCCGCTGCTGCCGCGCTTGAGCGGGCCGCCGCTGTTCGCGCGGGTCGATCCCGTCGTGCTCGTGCTGGTGCTCGTGCTGGTGCTCGACTGCGTGGCGCCGGAGCCGCCTCCTGCCTGGCCCTGCTGGGCGCCGCCGCCGACAACGACGGAGGTCGGAAACACGAGATCCGGCGGGTGCGGAGCCTCGATCGGCCCCAAATCGTGGTCGACCTCCGAGCGCACGCCGGTGGGGGCGAGCTTCGGCGGCGACAGGACCTCGGACAGGGCCTCGGTGATGGGGATCGGCGCGCCGCCCCGCAGGGACGGCACGTAGATGATCGGCGGAGAGCCGGCGGTGCGTGCGGCGAGATCGGTCGTGCTCATGGTCTTTCGAAGGAAACGGCAAGACTCGGCGGCGAGGGCCTGCGGCGAGCGCCGGAGGCACTAAGCAGAAGGCTAGCGGTTTCTACGGCCGACGTCACCGATCAGATCGCGGGCTTTTTCACCAGCGTGAACAGGACCGACAGGTCATTGACCAGATCCATCCCCGGCTCGCCGTCCTCGGGCTGGTCCCAGCCGATCGCGCGGCCCATCACCCGGACAGCGTCGGTGTCGTCCTGGTCGAACACAAGCACCTCGAAGCCGGCGGCCTGCCACTGTGCGCGGGTAAAGGGCGAGCGCCCGTCGGAGTACGGCACGAACGGCTTGTCCGGCGGGGTCGGCGCCGGGCAGATATTGTAAACGAGGAAATGGCCGCCCGGCTTGAGCGCGTCAAAGAACGCCTTGAGCGCCGCCTCGTCGCTCACCCCGAGCTGGATCTGCCGCTTTGGATCCGGGACCGGGCGGTCCGGGTGGATATAGCCCTTCTTCAGCACGTTCTTCGAGATGACGAGGTCATAGCCCGAGCCGACGGCGGCGAGCACGGCCGGATCGCCCGGGAAATGACCGTCGATGAGCCTGACGCTGCCTTTCTGGCCGTCGGGCCCCGCGATCTCGCCCTGATCGCCCGGCCACGAATAGAGGGCCCGGAGGAGCGGCCAGACGTCGACCCCGGTGGTGTGGACTCCCATGCTGGCGAGGAGCCGGAGGTGGCCGATGTAGCCATAGCCGAAGTCCAGCATCTTCGACCCTGGCGGCAGGGTGATGCCTCGGCCGAAGAGGATATCGAGCGGCCGCGAATACGAGAGCGGCGAGCCGTAATGCGTGTTGTAATAGTCCTCCTCGTTCTGCTCGATCCTTGTCAGCCTGGCCCGCGCGTCGGCCGGGAGCGCGGCGGCCTCGGCCTCGGTGTAATAGTGGGACTTGTCCGCGTCGTGATAGAGGGTGCGCTTCGGCACGCCGGGCAGCGTCACGGCGCGCGCCAGGAAGCGCTTTGCCCCGTCGGTCTTGACGATCGCCGAGAGCCGCTGCGCGTCGGCGACGAGGCGCGGCGCGCCGCGCAGCGCCCACGGATCCGCGGCTTTGGCCGATGCCGAAGCGGAAGCTGCGGGCGCCGCCGGGCCGGCGGGCAGCGAGCCGGCAGACGGCGGGCCCGCGGGCGGCACCTCGACGCACGCCGCGGCGGCGGACAGAGAGAGCGCAAAGAGCGCGGCGATGCGGTGACGAGCCCCGGAGGTCCTGGCAGCGACTGGCATGAGGAGCCGAGGATAAGCGCGAGTCTCGCCGAGCAGCAAGCGAGCGCGGCCGCCTGGCGCTGGCTCTGCCCACGGAGCGCCGGGACGCGGTCCAGATCAAGCCCCAACGGGGACCCAGGCTGTCGCGAGGCAAGACCTCTCTCGTCCAGCAATGGGCCTGTATAGAACACGGGGATCCATTCGACAGCGAACGACGGCTTCTTGCCGTCGCCCGGGATCGTTATCGTTATCGAGATCTCGCGCTCTCACCTCCGGTGCGAAGGCCTCGAGCGCCCATCGCTCCAGGTAGCGAGCCGAAGGTCTCGCCGGCAAGGCGCCAGCCCTTTGATCACGCTGCACTATTTCGCGGATAAAAAACCTCCTCGGGGCCACGTCAGGCTTCAGTTCGCGCGCGAATTGTCCGATGTTTGCTCCATGTCGTTCCGCGCCCTGTCCCGTCCCTCGCTTGCCCTTGCGCTCCTCGCCACCGCCCCTCTCGCCTCGGCGCTCGCCTGCTCGGCCGGCCCGAGACAGAACCAGGCCGCCACCGCCGGCACCGGCGGCAGCGACGCCGGCTCCTCGGGCTCCTCGGGCTTCGCCGGCTCCGGCGTCGCCGGCAGCTCGATCGCCGACGGCGGCTCCGGCTCGACCATCACCGACAGCTGCGCCTCCTCGACCTTCGCCGCCAATCAGGTGCCCGCCAGCATCCTGATCGTGCTCGACAAGTCAGGCAGCATGGCCGGCGGCAACGGCCAGCCCGATAAATGGGGCCCCACCGTCTCGGCCGTGAAGACGATGATGAGCGGCGCCAGCCCTTCCCTCGGAATGGGGCTCTTGCCCTTCCCCGAAGGCAAATTCGACGACAGCGGGCTGCTCTCTTGCGGCTTCGACCCGAGCTCGCCGATGTGCGCCGCGATCTACGCCGACGGCGGCTGCGAGGACGTGGCCAAAGACCCGGTGGTCGCGGTCGCGCCGATCAAGGACACCCAGCCGCAGATCGCCGCCTGGCTCGACGGCAACGGCCCCGGCGGGGGCACCCCGACGCTCTACGCGCTTCGCAACGCCTACGCCTACATGCAGGTCGCCGACGTCGCCGGCGAGCGCTTCGTCCTGCTCATGACCGACGGCGAGCCGAACGTGCACACCCCGGCGATGAGCTTCGGCGGCTTCACGATCCCGGAGTCGAACATCAAGTGCGAGGACCTGCCGGCGATCGAAGCGGAGGCAGGCAAGGCCGCGGCCGGCACGCCCAAGGTGAGGACGTTCGTGATCGGCTCGCCGGGCAGCGAGGGCGCCAGCGAGTTTCTGTCGCAGGTCGCGATCAACGGCGAGACCCGCAAGTCGCCGAACTGCAGCGCGGCCGCCGGCGACTGCCACTACCAGATCGGCAAGGGCAACTTCGAGCAGGACCTCAAGGCCGCGCTCGACGAGATCACCGGCAAGGTGAGCGATTGTGTGTTCGAGATCCCCGACGGCAAAGACGCCGACCCCGATTTTGTCAACGTCGGCCTCGACGCCAACGGGATGAAGTCGCAGCTCTACAAGGACCCCTCGCACATGGACGGCTGGGACTACACCGACGACACGCACACAAAGGTGCAGCTCTTCGGCCCGGCGTGCGATAAATTCAAGTCCGAGGGCGACGTCCAGGTCTCGATCATCCTGGGCTGCAAGACCGAGGTTAAGTAAGTAATCGGTCGTGGGCCTGTTCGACAAAGCCAAGAAGCTGCTGGGGATCGGCGCGGACGACGAGGACGAGGACGACGCGCCGGAGAGCGCGCGCGACGCGGCCGCCGCGGCGGGGCGGCCTGCGCGGCCTCCCGCGGAGCGCTCGGACCCTCGGGTGCGCGCCGCGGAGCGCGCCGGCAAGCTCGATCCGAAGCGGCGCGACCGCCGGCCCGCGCTGGTCGAAGCGCCGCCGCAAGGCCCGTCGGTCGAGGACGCGCTCGCCGCCCGCGAGGCCGGCGACAGGGCGGAGGCTCGGCGGATCCTGCGCGAGATCGACAAGGGGGGCGGCCTGCGCGCGGTGCTCCACGCCGCCACCGCCTTCGAGGACGGCGACAAGGACGAGCTGGCGAAGCTGCTGCCCGCGATCGCGAACGAGGAGCCGCGCTACAAGCTGCTCCTCCAGGTCGCGGCCGCGCTCGGCGATCCGGCCGCGGCGCAGCCGTACATCGAGCGCGCCGCGGCCGAGAAGGCGCCGGCGTGGGCCCTCGCCTGGGCCTCGGCGATGTCGCAGGACGCGGCCGCCCGGCGCCGCGGCCTCGTCGAGCTTGTGTTCGCCGACCACGCGCTCGCCCGCACCGTGGCGGCGCGCGACCTGCACATCGCCGGCGTCGAGCCCGACCCCGAGGCCGGCTCGCGCTACGCCTCGTTCACGCACGGCCGCGACTCGATCCGGCGCTTCGGCGCGGCCACGGTGGCCGGGCTCCTCGACGAGGCCCGCAAGGTGGGGGGCGCGTGATGCGGACGACGCTGTCGCTCTATGCGCTCGATCGCCCGGCGCTCGTCGCGTTCGCCAAGGAGCTGAAGGACCTCCTCCTCGCCGACGACCGCGCCGGGCTCAAGGCGCTGCTGGAGCTGTCGGGCTCGCTGGCCGACCGGCTGGGCCAGACCGAGCGCGCGATCGACTGGTTCCTGCGGCCGGAGTCGAGCCCCGAGGCCGCGCCCTTCTTCTCGTCGTTGCGGCGCGTCGCCAAGAAGCGCGCCCTCGAGCTGTCGTGGACCAGCCCCGAAGCGTCGCTCGAGGGGCGCCTGCGCCAGTACGACGTGCTTCGCGAGGACACGGAGATCGCGGCGCGCATCGACAAGCTGCTGTCGCCCGCGCGCCTGCCGTGGTTTCTGGTGCGGCCGGGCGCGACCTGCGGCTGGCTCGACGGCACCGGGCGGGCGCAGCTCGCCGGAGATCTGCGGCGCCTGCGCCCGGCGCTGCCGCCGGAGCTCGCGGCCTTCGCCGACGCGCTGGCCGACGTGGACGGCGACGCCGTGGCCCACGACGCGCTGTAGGCCGTCTTCAAACCGTCGCGAGCAGCCCCGATGGCGAGGCGGCCCCGAGCAATCACGACCTTAAATTGCCGAGTTCTTGGCAACGGGGCGCGGAGCGGGGCATGGTCGAGCCATGGCCTCTCGCACGCCGTTCGCGCTCGCCCTCGCCCTCCTCGCTCCGCTGCTCGGCGCGTGCACGGAAGCGGAGGCCCCTCCGCCGAAGACGCCGGCCAAGGCGCAGGCGAGCGCGCAGCCGTCCGCGGCCCCGGCGGCCAGCGCGCCGGTGGCGCCGGGTCACGTGGCCCGCGCCGACGTCGAGCGCGTGCTGCGCCAGGGCCCGCCGTGGCTCCTCCGCCGCGTCGTGCCGGAGGAGGTCATCCGCGGCGGCAAGTTCATCGGCTGGCGCATCCTGTCGATGCCCGATGACTGGGGCATCGATCTGAAGAACGGCGACGTGGTCACCAAGGTGAACGGGCTGGCGCTGGAGCGGCCCGACGATCTGTGGGCCGCGTGGGTGCAGCTGCAGTCGGCGGTGGAGCTGCGGATCTCGTACGAGCGCGACGGTCAGGCGCGCGACTTCGTGCTCGCGATCGACGGGCCGTCGAGCGGCATGGCCGCCATGCAGAACGAGCCGCCGCCCGCTGCGCCGAAGCAGTCGCGCTGGCAGACGACCGTCATCGGGGGCGACGAGCCGCCGGCGTCCTCCGAGCCGCAGGGCGAATAGCGCGGCGAGGGCAAGCGAGCGGGCGCGCAGCAGATTTCTGGGACGAGCCCTCAGAAATCGGCGGCCAGCCCGAGGACCCAGGTCGACGTGCCGATGTTCATGGTCGCTGGCTTGGCGCTGTAGCGCAGGTCCGCCAGCATCCACTCGCCGAAGAGGTAGGCCTGCTGGATCCCGGAGCTCTCCCGGGCCAGCGCGCTCGAGCGCCGATCGAGCCAGTTGAGGCCGAGCATGCCGCCGAGCGCGATGTGCGGCCCGAAGCTCAGCCCCTCGGCGACCTGCGCCTTGCCGGCGCTGTCCTTGGGCTTGCTCGTGCCCTGGCCCGTCCCGGAGTTCCACGTGCCGAAGCCGAAGCCGGCCTTGGCGTACGGGACGATGGGCAGCACCGTGCGCCGCGAGATCTCGTCGATGCGCAGGACCGCCGAGACGTGCATCGGGATCAGCGTCATGCCCGTCGACTCGTCCGAGACCGCGTCGGGGTTGTCGCGCCAGTCGGGCGCCCAGTCGGTGGATTTGGGGTTGTGCGTCTTGCCGCCGAACGAGACGAAGCCCCAGCCGAGGGCCGGGCCGATCCTGCCGAGGTAGGGGATGCGCAGCGGGAACCAGTCGATCTCGAGGCCGAAATAGAACTGCGCGCCGTTACCGAAGTAGCAATGGTACGGCCCGCCGCAGGGATACTTCGGATCGGGCGCGAAGCCGTCGTCGATGTTCGGGTAATAGGCGCCGAGCCGCAGCTCGAAGGTGAAGTTCCAGATCGTGGGCGGCGCCAGGTTGGCGTCGTTGCGATCGCGCCGGCGCCAGTCGTTCTGCTGGATCCACGTCTGCCCGAAGGCGGGCAGGGCCACCGCCAGGGTCACCGCCGCGGCGGCGCCGGCGGCCATCATGCGAGAGCGTCTGCTCATCGGCCTTCCTCCCCCGTGTGAGCGCCGCGCTTGCGGCGCGTGAGCCTGCGCGCTCCCAGGAGCAGGAGCACGCCGCCGGCGCCGAGGGGCGCGAGCGTCGATGAGTCGCGCACCCACGGCCGCATGGCGCAGATTCCGCCGCCCGCCTGGCCGCCCCGGCCCCGGTACGACTCGTAGAAATCGCTCGCCTCCGCCGGAGCGGCGCAGAGCAGCGGCGACAGCTTGCTGACGTTGCCTACCTTGTCGACGGCGGCGATCGCCACGGCGTACGTCCTGCCGTTATCGAGGCCGGTCACGTCGCTCTGGGTGCCCGAGACGTTGGTCGTCTCGCCGCAGTAGTAGTCGCTGTCCTCGCTCGGAGGATCGTCGCCCTCCTTGAAGTAGCAGCTCTCGCACTGGTCTTTGCTCGGCGGTGAGCAAGCCTCGCTGCCGCCGGTGCCGGCGGTCCCGCCGAGCCCTGCGGCGGGGGCGGCGGCTGGGGTTTGGTGGTCGCGGCGGTCGAGCTCGTCGTCGAGGTCGTGGTCGTGGTGTCGGTGCCGGTGCCGCTCCCGTTCCCGCTCGAGCCGGCGCCCTTGAGGCAGTCGCACCCGGCCGAGGCGCTCGCCCCGCTCGGCGGATCGCAGAAGAGGAGGTACTTGAGGAGCTGCTTCTGCGTGGTCGCGACCGGCCTGTTGTAGTTGATCGAGACGGAGCCCTCGCCGACGCTGACGCCGGTGACGTCCGGCGGATCGGGCGCGATCAGATCGACGCTGATGTCGACCATCCCGTCCGTGTTCTTCGTGAAGCTCACGACCGGGTCCTCTCCCTGGATGACCTGCAAGAACCAGATCACGATGGGCCGCGGGAGGTCCGTCGCGCTGCTGTCGTCACAGTTCTCGTCGACCTCGGGCAGCGCCTTGGCGACATCGCCCGCGCCGAGGTAGACGTTGAACGACGAGTTCGAGCTGATCGTCCCGGACTGGCTTGACGATACCTCGTAGCACTTCTGCTGGAGGCCCGAGCGGTCCGTCGACGACGCGCAGTTCGCGGACGACTGGCTGCTCACCCAGATCTCCAGCGAGCCTTCCGCCACCTCGGCCTGCAGCGGGAACGTGTATTTTTCGTTGGCCAGGCAGTCCTTCTTGCTGATCCAGAACTTGGCCTCGGTGAGCTCGTGCGGGTTGTCGCGGATGATCCCCGTCCCGAGCTTCAGCGCCGCCCGCGCTTCGGGCGCGAGCACGACGATGGACAGCGCGAACGCGAGAGCTGCCAGGACACATGCGCGCGGGAGGCGACGGAGCTGGCCGGGTGGACGGCTTCCAAAATGGCGCTTGAGCACGGCTTCCTCTGAGCACATCCCATGCCGCGGCGCAAATCCAGCGCTCTCTGCGCCGAGCCCAGCCAGCCGCGTCCCGCCGCGGCCGCCGGTCGCGTCGAGCGATCCGCTGGCGACGATTTGGCCGAGCCGGGAGCAGGGGCTTGCCAATCTGGCAAACTGACGGCCCCGCCGCCGCGGCGGAGCCGAGACCCGAGCGAGTGAGCCTGCCAGAAGCCAGCGACGAGATCAGCGACAAGCGTGCGTCGTTCCCCACGCCGCCGCCGACGTCGCGCCGCGGGCCACGCTCCACCGCCGAGCCGCTGAGCGAGGCGCGGGTCTTCGTCCTGGGCATCTCGATGACGCGCAGGGAGCGCGAGCGCAGCGCGCTGCTCTTCGTCCTGCTGCTGCTCGCGGCAATGGTCCTGGTGATCGGCAGGGCGGCGCGCGACGCGCTCTTCCTCACGCGCTTCCCGGTGAGCTGGATCGCGCCGATGTGGCTCCTTTACGCCGCTGTGTCGTCGGGCCTCTCGGCGCTGTACACGCGCGCGCTCGCGCGCTTGCCGCGGCACCGCTTCGCCGTCGCGTTCTCGCTCGTCGCCGCCGCCTCTTACGCCGTCGTGCGCGCCCTCTTCGCGCGCGACGTCGCGGCGGCGTACGCCTTTTTCTACATCTGGTCCGAGGTCATCGCGAACCTCGTCGCGGTGCTCGCGTGGACGCTCGTGCAGGACTACCACGACCCTCAGAGCGCCAAGCGCCTGTTCGGCCTCATCGGCTCGGGCCGCGTGCTCGGCATCGTGGTCTCGGGCTTCGCCACCTCGGCGCTCGTGCGCGTGCTCGGCACCGTGAACCTCGTGCTCGTGCTCGCGGTCGCGCTCGCCCTGTTCGGCGCGATCGCGCGCTGGCTCGCCAGGCGCCACCCGCTGCCCGCGCCCCCTGCCCGCTCCGCCGAGAGCGCCCTCGAAGAGCGCGCCCCGGCCGCGGGCCTGTGGCGCTCCGGCTACGTGATCGCGATCGGCCTCGTGACCCTCGTGCTGTTCGTGGTGCTCACGATCGCGGACTACCAGTTCAAGGCGATCACGCGCTCGTTCTACCCGTCGCTCGACGACCTCGCGCAGTTCATGGGCTTCTTCTACGGCGCCGTCGGCGTGCTCGGGCTGGCCGTGCAGTTCTTCGTCACGCCCGGGGTGCTGCGCCGCTTCGGCGTGCAGGGCGGCATGGCGGTGCTGCCGGCGACCGTCGCGCTGTCGCAGGTCGCGCTCATCGTCTGGCCGGGCGTCCTGTTCGCCGCGGCGGTGAAGGCGAGCGACAACAGCTTGCAGTTTTCGATCTACGAGGCGACGCACCAGCTCCTCTTCTTCCCGTTCACGCCGCTCCTGCGCGAGCGCGTCCGGCTCGTCGTCGGCGCGGTGCTCAAGCCGGCGGGCTACGCCGTGGCCGCGCTCCTGCTGCTCGCGCTCGCGCCCTCGCTGCCGCCCGGCCCGGCGCTCGTCGCGGCCGCGGCGCGCCTGAGCTGGATCTCCGCGCCGCTGGCCATCGTCTCGCTGATGCTCTTGCCGTGGGTGCGCCGCGGCTACATCGACGCCATGCGCCGCACGCTGCTGCGCCGCGACGCGCCGACCGAGGCCGCGCTCGACAACCCGCACATCCGCGCCCTGCTGCGCGAGGCCATGCGCGGCCAGGACGCGCCGCAGGTGCTCTTCGCGGCGAACGAGCTGCTCACGATCGACCCCGAGGCCGTCGTCGAGGCGCTGCCCGAGCTCGCCAGGCACAGCGCGGCGGCGGTGCGGAAGCGGGCGATCGAGCTCCTGGCCGAGCAGGGCCACCGCGCCGCGGAGCACGTCGCTCGCGCCGCGCTCTCCGACCCCGACGCCGAGGTCCGGATCGCCGCTGTCGAGGCCCTCGCGCAGGTGCTCCGCGAGGACGCGCACGAGGAGCTGCTCGCGCTCTCCTCGCGCCCCGGCGACGAGCCGGTGCGCACCGCGGCGATCGCGGCGCTGCTCCGCTTCTGCGGCCTCGACGGCATGCTCGACGGCGCGCCGCGGCTGTCGTCGCTGCTCGCCAGCCATAGCCCCGGCGAGCGGGCGAGCGCCGCGCGCGTGCTCGGCATGGTCGGTCAGGCGCAGCTCCAGCGCGCGCTGGCGCGGCTGCTCGTCGATCCCGACGCCGAGGTGCGGAGGGCTGCGCTTGTCTCGGCGGCCTCGGTCGCCGACGAGCGGCTGCTGCCCCTTCTGGCGGGCGCGCTCGCCGATCGGAAGCTCCGCGCCGCCGCCACCAAGGCGATCGTCGCGCTCGGCGAGGCCGCTGTCGGGCCGCTCGCCGCGCGGCTGCGCGACGACCTGGAGCCGCTCGCGGTGCGCGTCACGATCCCGCGCGTCCTGCTCGCGATCGGCACCCCGTCCGCGCTCACCGTCCTGTCGGCGCGCATCGCCGAGCCCGACGTGCGCCTGCGCCAGAAGGTGCTCGCCTCGGCGTCGCGGCTGCGCGCCGTGCTGCGCGCCCCCGCCTTGCCGCACCGCCTGGTGCGAGCGCGCATCGACGCCGAAGCGCGCGGCCACGTCGATCTGCGCGAGCGCTACCTGGCGGTGCGCCCGGCGCTCTGCTCGCGGCTCCTCGACGAGCACGTGTGCCGCAGGCTGCGAAAGGACATCGTGCGCGTGCTGCGGCTGTGCGAGCTGGCCTACCCGCGCGAGGTCGTGGCCTCGGTGCGCGCGCACCTCTTCGGCAAGGACGCGACGCTGCGCGCCAACGCCTTCGAGGTGCTCGACGCGGTCGTCGACCGCGAGCTGTCGGCGCGGCTGGCCAAGCTGGTGGAGCGCTTCATCGCGCTGCGCGCCGGGCGCTTCCCCGCGCTGCCGGCGCCCTCCGACGAGCGCGTGCTCGCGTGGATCGAGGACGACCTGCGGAGCGGCGAGAGCTACGGCGCGGCGCTCGCGCTCGACGCCGCGGCGCGGGCCGGGTGGGGGCCTGTCGGGCCGACGGCGCTGAGCGCGCTCGCCCACGAGGACCCTCTGGTGCGCGAGGCGGCGGCGATCGCGGTGGCCGCGGCGCGCCCCGAGGGCTTCGCGGCGGCGCTGAAGGCGCTCGTGGAGGACGAAGATCCGGTCGTGAGGCAGTACGCTCGGAGGTGGGTGGAGACCGGGCGGACCGGCCTCGGCCCGGAGGACCCGATGTACACGACGGTCGAGAAGATCCTGTTTTTGCAACGGGTGCCGGTGTTCGCCGGGGTCGCGGGGGAAGACCTCGCGGCGCTCGCGCGCGGCGCCGTCGTCATGAGGCTGCAGAAGGGCGACGTCGTGTTCCGCGAGGGCGAGCCCGGCGGCGCCCTGTACCTGGTGATCTCCGGGGCGCTGCGCCTCACGTTGCGCGGCCGCGAGGTCGCCGAGCTCGGCAAGAGCGACGTCTTCGGCGAGATGTCGATCTTCGATCACGAGCCGCGCGGCAACACCGCGACGGCGATCGAGGAGACCGAGCTGCTCCGCGTCTCCGACGAGGATTTCCACGACGCGGTGCGCGAGACCGTCGAGATCGCGGAGGCCGTGATCCGCGAGCTGAACATGAGGCTGCGCCGGACGGACAAGCGGCTCTCGGCAGCGCGCACCCAGGTGACGGAGCTGGAGCAGCGGCTGTTCGGCGCGGCCTCCAAGCGCAGCGACGCCGCCGAGAGGGCGGGCGACGACGAGGCGCGCGAGCGCTGGGAAGCGGACCTGGAGTAGCGTCTGAAGCGCGACCACGAAGCGCGACCACGAAGCGCGACCACGAAGCGCGACCACGAAGCGCGACCACAAAGGTGAGCGCGACCCGGTGAGCGTGGCCCGGGAGGTCTCACCTTGCGGCAGCCTGGGTCCCCCTTGGGGCCTGATCTGCCGCTGAGCGAGCGAGCTCGCTAACCGAGCGAGGGCGGCGCGCCCATCATCACGTCCTTGGCGATCAGCGCCGCGGCCGCGACCTCCTCGCGCAACGACACGAACAGCGGATCGAGCGCGGTCTCGAGCCCGGGCGGCATGGGCTCCCCCGCGATCTCGATCATGTTGGCGAGCGTCTCGGCGCTCATCGTGGGGTGCGCCGGGAACAGGTAGCGGCCGAGCTCGATGAGCATCTCCGGGTCGCCGAAGGCCGAGCCCGAGAGGCCCTCGACGACCGCGTTCACGGTCTTCTGCGCGACCCCCTCCGCGCTCAGCCTCTCGTGGCCGATCGCGGCGGCCGCGATGTTCGCCTCGCGCTGGAGCCGGTCCATCGTCGGCGCGCCGAACGCCGCGCGCCAGCGGTTGATCTCGGCCGAGTGGCTCGCCACGTAGGTGCCGGGCGCGCCGTCCGAAGGGGCGGTGAGGCTCGAGAGGATGTCGCTCTCGATGGCGTCGAACGGGACGCGGCGGATGACGGTGAGGTCGTAGGCGCGCAGGAACGCCACGAGGATGCGGCCGGCGGTGTCGCGGAAGAGCGGCGTCAGGCCGCGCGCGACCTCGTAGGGGCCGGCGCCGGCAGGCAGAGGGAAGCGCGCCGCGACCATCCGGCGCCGCGCCGCGACGGCTCCAGGAGGGGGGCGCGTGGAGGCGCGCCGCGACGCCGCGGCGAGCGATTGCGGCGGCGCGCTCGCAGGAGCAGGGCTCGACGGCGGCGCGAGGTTGCCGTAGCTCCGCGACGATGACGCGGCCTCGTCAGGGGCCAGGATCGCCGGCATCTTCGCCGAGGAGGAAGAGGAGCGAGGCCCGCCCGGCCGCGACGGCGGCACCGCCGTGCCGGGGTACGGCGAGCTCCGCTGCGACGGCGGCACCACTGTGCCGGGGTACGGTGAGCTCGGACGCGACGGCGGCACCACGGTGCCGGGGTACGGCGTCGGCCGCGACGGCGGGATCGGCGTCGCCTTGGGGTACGGTGCCGCCGGCGTGATCGGGATCCCTTCGGCCTTGACGCGCACGACCGCCGCCGCGAGCGCGGGCTCTTGCTCGCGCTTCGCCGCGAAGGGCGACGTCCCCGACACCGCGGTGGAGGCGAACGGGTCGGCGCTGCCCGCGGAGATGGCGCGCATCGGCGCGGCCGGCGTCGGCGGTCCCGGCGACGCGGGGATGGCAGGAGCCGAGGCCGCGCGAGCGACGGCGGACTGCGCGGGCGACACGGCGGTGGAAGCGAACGGATCCTGCGCCGCGTCGGGCGGGCTCGCGGCGATCACCTGCGCCCCGGAGCCGCGGCCGGCCGGCGCCTTCATGGAGGAGGACCTCGCGCTCGGGACGGCGTGGATCGGCGTCGGGCGATCGATCGGTAGCAGCGGCGTCGGGCGATCGATCGGCTGCACCGGCGTCGGGCGATCGATCGGCTGCACCGCCGCCAGACGATCGGTCGCGCGCTCGACAGGACGGACGTCGCTGGCGAGATCGG